>Ga0265297_10001007_pt1 | contig 71230 bp, 71 predicted proteins | sample Munlanlwell13791_FD_192502 | JGI IMG/M metagenome (GOLD analysis project Ga0265297, IMG submission 192502) | Leachate microbial communities from a municipal landfill in Southern Ontario, Canada - Leachate well 137-91 | ecosystem: Engineered > Solid waste > Landfill > Unclassified | place...
CTGAGTGCGAACGATATGCTTGATGTGCCCGGCGTTGGGTTGGTAGCGGTTAATTGCTCCCAGGCGCTGACATAGTCCAGATCCTGGGTGGCGGAGATCCAGGTCGCCGACGAAGTGTAGGTATTTGCCGTCGGCGTGTATTTGTAAATGATGTTTGTTGACATGCCGTGCTGGACAAACAACGTGTTTGTGCCGGAATCATAGGCCAGGGCTGAATTGTATCCGGTGCGTCCGGGCAGGTCGGCAATCCGGCTCCAGGTACCGTCGGAGATATCATAGCGCCAAGCTTTTGCGTCGTAATCGCCCGAGATCGCATAGATGGCGCCGTCGGTGCTGTCATAGGCAAGCGCGGCCGTGTAGTTCGTCGAGGTTGGGAGTGACGTCAGGGATGTCCAAGTGGTGCCATTGGCATTATAACGGTAGAAATCGCCGCGCTGGTTCCCGGTCAGCGCAAAAACGCAGCCAGTCGAATCAGCGCAATCGGTACCGTTCGGAACGGCGACAAGCGCGCCGCCGATATAGGTTCGTTGCGGCACGACTGTCAGTGAGCTCCAGTTGGCGCCATCGAATTTGAAAAAATGATTCGATCCATTCGCGTCCGATCCGCCTTTTATGCCGTAAACAGACGTGCCGAGGCAGGCAATGGAGGCGCCGTAATGCGCGGTGCGGTTTCCAGCTGGATAATCGCTCGGCCCGCCATGATCGAGCGGCATTCCATTCATCGAGTTTGACCAGGTGTCAGTGGAAATGGTGTAACGGTAAAATTCCGTCGTTGTGCCGTTGGTAACGTTGTTTGCCTTCAGCGCGTAGATATAGTCCGCCCCATTCCAACACGTGCTGGTCCCTTGTCGAAAGTATGCCGTCGGATTCTGAGCGGTTGTGGTATTCGCATCGGACAGCGTGGTCCAGGTGTGCGCGCCGATGTTATAGCGCCAGAAGGTATCAGCGGAAGCCGGATTGATATTGGCACCACGTAAGACAAATAAACAGCCACTGGCGTCAGCGCAGTAAGAGCCATTCGGCACGAATGTCATCAGGCCATTTTCGTCGTTTCCGACAGAAAGCGGAGTGGAGATTGATTCCCAGACATTGCCGCCGGGATTGTCTACTTTAAAGCGCCATATGTCCGGCAGGCCATACCCTTTGAGGGCGTAGACATAACCGTCGAGATACACGAGGGCGCCGCCGCCGTACACGACGCTTGGCGCGTCGGGTGTATCGCTCGCCGCCGCATCCCACGTTGAAGTTGAGACGTCATATTTTGAAAAATCATCAGTTTGATTTCCGTGGAGCAAATATAAATTGCCGTTGACAGTGTCATAGGCAAATGACGAGCCATAGCCCACGCCGCCGAGCGCTGACGGGATGGTGATATCGGAAGGAGAATTGTAATACCATTGGCGCTCGGCGATGTCATAACGGAAGAATTGCCGGTTGCCGTTGCCATACAGTGTGAACAGGCAACCCTGCGCACAATGATCCCCGTTCCCATCAGAGTAGGGTTCGTTAACGAATTCAAGCGGTTGGCCGTTTGTCGTATAGACGATGTATGGCGTCGGCAGGGCCGGCAAGGTCACGTCCCACTCGTCTGACTCGATGTCATAGAGCCAGAGCGTGTCTGTGCTGCGGCCACGGACAGCGTATATTTTCCCCTCGCCATCAGCGGCGATCGACGAGCCTAAGCCCCAGAGATCGGGCGCGTCAGTTACCCGGGCCCAGGTATCGGCCGCGATGTCATATTGATACATGTGCTTGGTGGCGTTTCCGGTTTCATTTTGTTCGCCGCCGTCAATGGCAAAAATGGTTTTTGTGGAAGCGTCATACGTGATTGAACCACCGTAGTAGAAAGCAGTGGGAGCGCTGGCTAATTGTTTCCAGGTGTTTGTCTCGGGATTGTAACGTATGAGATACGGCCGGCGGTTGCCAACAATCATATAAATATACGTCCCATCGGTAGCGAAATCCGCGCCGTACGAAGCGCCGTCATACGTCCAATAATCATAGCCGGCCGTATCAGTGTAATATCCGGGCGTGCCCTTGTCCCAGTCGCCGGCATAACCGGATTGAATTTTCATGCTATTCGTGGTTGTTTTTGTGTCGATGGTGTTGGGATAAAATTCACCAGCTTCCCACTGCGTCTGCGTATTTAGTGTAACCGTGTCGCTGGCCGCTTGAACGAGCAGCATTTTCCAGCCGAGGAAGACGACCGAACCGAGGAGTACAAAAACAGCGGCCCCGGCAAAAGCCTTTTGGAGTCGCTGCCCCGTATGCAACTGTTTCCACCCTTGTTTTCGTGATATCAAAACTCTCTTCCGCGTCGTACGCCGTCTTGCGGTTACTCTAGTTTTTTCGAGGAGATGTGATCCCTTTCTGCCCTTCAATTTTTATTTTTTTACGTATTCTCTCTGGATATTTATCCACAAATATGCTAAAAACCACAAAAGTTGCCAAAATTAGCTAAATAATTTAGCTTTTCCAAAAGGTTTTTTAATATATTGTCACCGTTGATTTTAGCACTAATGTTAGCATTTGTCAAAAATATTAAACAACATAGTAATTGTTGGATATTTATCAACAACTTGACAAATATATTTGCTTATGATAGAATAATATTAGAAATAAAAAAACGACCGAAACTCAAATCAAAATTCATAATTTGGCTAATATAAGATAAGAATTTGAGTTAGGTCGGCCTAACTTTTTTCATTATGACAGTAAAAGATCTACTACAAATCGCAGTCGACAAAGAAGCGTCCGATCTTCATTTGGTGGCTGACATGCCCCCGATTCTCCGGATTGACGGAGAACTTGTCGAGATCGAAGGCCAAAACCCAATTTCCGCTGAAGAACTCCATGACATGATCTTTAGCATGCTTGATCCACGCGCCCAGGAAGTGCTAAACCGCGAACGCGAGCTGGATATTTCGTATGAAATTCGGGGAGTCTCCCGTTTTCGTGTAAATATCCACTGGGAAAAGGAACGCGTCAGTTTGGCGGCGCGCGTTATTTCTTCCATCACCCCGACCTTGGAACAATTGATGATTCCGCCGGTAGTGTATGAACTCCTCCGCTTAAAACAGGGTTTAATATTGGTCACCGGGCCGACGGGCTGCGGCAAATCCACCACTCTAGCCGCCATGATTGACCTCATCAACAGCGAACGCCGGTGCAATATTATTACGCTCGAGGATCCGATCGAGTTTATCTATCAACCGAAGAAAAGTATTATCCGGCAGCGTCAGCTTGGCACGGACATGCTCTCATTTGGCCAAGCCCTGAAACACGTAGTCCGGCAAGACCCCAATGTCATTCTTGTCGGTGAGATGCGCGATCTCGAAACGATCGGCACCACGATTACCTTGGCCGAGACCGGACACTTAGTTTTTGCCACCTTGCATACCTATAATGCCGCCCAAACCGTTGATCGTATTATTGACGTCTTTCCACCAAACCAGCAATCCCAAGTGCGGCTCCAGCTGTCATTGTTCTTAAAAGGAATTATCTCTCAGCAGCTCTTGCCGCGCATCCGCACCAAACACGGCGTTCTCGGCAATCCGAAACTTGATCCGATTTCACTCGGCCGCGTTTCCGCCCGAGAAGTCTTGATCAATACGCCGGCCATCGCCAACTTGATCCGAGAAAACAAGATCCCGCAAATCAAGGCGGTTATTCAGACCAGCGCCGACCTTGGCATGTACACGATGGACCAAAATATCCGGCAGTTGTATAAGGAAGGATTTATTACGCGCGAAACAGCGCTGAATTATATGGTTGAGCCGGAAATGTTAAGTTAATTTTGATTTGCCCAATAGAAAAACACCGTCCTAATGGACGGCGTTTTTATGTAGAAAATAATAATTATTGTTTTATCTGCCCGTCTTTCATGTGATAGACGGTACTGGCAAATTTCTTGGCATAGTCGTTGTGCGTGATCAGCATGATCGTTTTCTTCTTTTCCCGATTTAGCGTTTTTAAGAGATTTAATATTTCTTCGCCGGTTGTACTGTCGAGATTGCCAGTCGGCTCATCAGCCAGAATCAGGGCGGGTTCATTGATTAAGGCGCGCGCTAAAGCCACGCGCTGTTGCTCGCCGCCCGAGAGTTTCGTCGGCAGATGATTGATCCGTTGCCCCAGACCGAGGCTGGCGAGAAGTTCAGCCGCACGTTTCCGGTCGTTGCCTGAGTGTTTGGCAATGGCAGCCTCGACATTTTCACTGGCCGTGAGGGTCGGGATCAGATTGAAATTTTGAAAAACAAAACCAATCGATTCTCGCCGAAGCCGGGTTAATTTTCGGTCATTGGCCCGGGTAACATCGACGTTATTCACGACAATCGTGCCGTCAGTCGGCCGGTCGAGCCCGCCGATAAGCTGAAGCAAGGTCGATTTTCCACAGCCCGATGGTCCGACGATCACCGCAAAATCTTCTGATTCAATTGACAAACTAACGCCATCAACCGCTCGGATCGATTTATTGCCTTGCTGGTAGTGTTTCTTGAGGTTTTTTGTGGTAATGATTGTCATATGGTTATTCAATGTTACGGAGTGCTTCCTGCGGTTTCATCCGGGAAGCCTTTAGCGAAGCAAAGAAGCCGGCCACGACTGCGCCGAGAAGCGCGACGCCGGCGCCGAGACCAAGGACCATGGCCGAGAGGTTAACGCGTAAGGGGACCGAGGTCGACACCTCAGGCTTGGTTCCTTCGAGAAAACGCCGCATCATATTCATGCCGTTTTGCGTGGTTTCAAAAGTCGCTGACAGGGTGATATCGAAATGATTTACGAGCCATAAGCCGAGTACGCCCAAGCCAATCCCCAGCCCGGCGCCGATAATTCCGACCACGAGATTTTCCAGGGCAATCTGTCGGATAATTTTGCCGTTACTCCAGCCGATCGCCTTGAGCGTCCCCAGTTCGCGTACCCGTTTATTGACCGACAACACCGTTAAGAGGCTGACGATTACTAAGGCGGCGCCAACAACGACAACGCTGGTGACCCCGATAAATTTATTTGTCAGGTTTGAAGCGCTGACTAAACTACCGGACACTTGGTTGGCGGTTTCAGACGCGTCGGTTACCTTTGCGCCAGAAAAAAGCGCGGCGACACTGGTACCCGCCGCAGTCACTTGGTCAGCGTTATTTGCCTTGACGAGCAGGACGTTGATTCGACCATCGCGGCCAGCCAATGACTGGGCGTCAGTTAGTGACATATAGAGATCGGCCGACAGGGTGTAGAGTTTCGGATCGACAATGCCGACGAGCGTGAATTTTTTGCTGCCGATATCAACCGTCCCGTTGAGCGCATAATTTTTTTTCTGAGCAAACGCGCGCGTGGCGACGACTTCGCCTGATTGTTCGAGATAACGGCCTTCAACTATTTGGTTTGGCAGAATCAGGCCGATATCGGTTTTTGTTGTATCGACGCCACCAAGCGTAAAGTTTTCTGTCTTGACGTCAGTTGAGAACGAGCCGATTTCTTGATGGATGGTTTCTTTCGGAACAACGACCTCGCCGCTGACGCTCTGTGTTGGTTTCGGCATCGAGTCGCGCAACAGTTGACGTCCTTCCTCGGAGTTTGGATCGATGCCTTTCGCTTTCAGGTCGGCCATGGCTTTTTGTTGCGCTTCCATGAAGGCTTCGCGATCCGCGTCGCTCATTTGAAATTCCTGGCGGAAGCCTATGCTTTGGCCGCCGACTTCGATGTCGGCCGCGAGTTTTGGAATTGTCCCTTCTTGGTGGACGACATTCAGGATGAGTCCGCCGGCGTAGGCTTTAACTAAAGATGCGTCGATCTTTTGGGTGTCGGCGGCGGTAAAGGTGAGCATGCTGCCGGGCATGAGCGTATCATTTGTAAACGCTTGGCCGGGCTCCCCGAGCTTCGCGAAATCCGTTGTCACCCGGTTATCAACCATTGCCTCTTCTCGCGTGGCATCGTCCAATTTAGCAAGCTCGTCTTGGGTCACGGTCCGGCTGATCATGATGTCAGTGCCGACGCTTGAGAGCGGATTCAAAACAGTCTTTTGGGCGGCCGAAAGACTCTGTGAGACGGAAATAATCGCGATGATGATGGCACCGGCCACGGCCAGCCCCAGGGAGACCGTGATTGTCTTGCCTGGCCGATGTAAAAGTTCGCCTTTCAAGTAACGAAGAACAAACATGTGTGTGGTGGTAGTAAATCAGAAATAAATATTTCAACGTGATAAATGAAGGGTGTCTGTGGATAAGTGTAAACAGCAAAACTGAAACAAAGCTGAAGAAGTGTTCAATAAATATAAAAAACACTCTGTTCGACAAGAGAGTTTATATTGTCGTATTATGAGACGAAACGTGTCTTAGAATCCCAGAACTTCATTCGCCAGAATCAGCTGAAACGATCGACGGGGGGATGTTTCGCGTTCAAATATTAGGATTTTACCAATCGTGCTTCCCGGGAGGCCGTTTTTCTTCATCCGCTGATCTTCAAGCGGCAAACAATAATCACGGATCCGCTTCAATCCGTCTTCAAGCGTGGGGACGATTTTTTGCGTTCCGGCCACCCAGATGACGTGCGGACTGGAAAAAGCATAGGCCGGTATTTGGCTACCCGTGTTTGAGGCGAAAAGCACCTGCCCGGTTTCCGTTATGGCCTGGACGCTGCCAATGTAATAATCTGCCAACGTTGCCTGTCTCCGCAAAAGCGATTGCTTGACTGGATCCTTTTCTGCCAGGAGCTTGTCTTTTACATTGTTCCAGGGATGCTGACCATTTTTCAATAACTCAGTAAAACCGATTTGCTCGAGGGTGGTCGAGCCGCCGGTCATAAGTTCGACGCCCTTGGGAAGAAGTTTCCGTAATTCTTCGAGCGCCTGATCCTTGGTATCGGCCAATTGAACCTGAATGCCACGCGTGGCCAAGGCTGTCAGTGTGTGCGCAAGCTGTTTTTTGTTCGGTCGAATATTGTATGGCATGGTTCGGCTAAGTAAAGATAATTACGTCAGATCGTTTTTGCTATGTCACTATTATATCACGAATGTGTATTCCGCTCGCGGGACGAAGGTAGCTAGCCAGTTTGACCGGTTACGCCGCCGACAATGAAGCTAACGAATGCCCAGGCGAGTAAGACGATGATCAGACCAACGATCGCGCCAGAGATGGTCCGCTTGGCTGAATTGATACGCTCCTCGTCGCCGCCTGAAACCAACCAGAGGAAACCGCCGAATATAATCATAATTACGGCGACAAGCGCGAGAAAACTGAGGGCATACCGGATAATGTTGACGACAATATCTGGTAAACTCGCGGTCGTGGAAAAACCAAGCTGGTCACCGTAATTGTTGATAACGAGACTCAAGTGAGCGGGTGGTGTTGTCGTGAGTGAAGTGTTCATATCGCAATGAATAAAAAATGTTTCAAATACGATTTTCAGAAGGCCGATCGACAATCATGGTGCTCGGCGATGCGTGAAAAGAAACGAAGTCTCGGTGAGGAGTGTCCGCCGGTGGAACAGAAATATTGTTGCGGCCGGTTCAGGTCCGGCCAGCCGGCAGACGGACAGTCACGATCGTGCCTTTACCGAGTTCGCTCTTCACTTCGATCGTGCCGTGGTGCTGTTCAACGATCTGTTTGGCGATCGGGAGTCCGAGGCCAAAGCCCTCGACGCGATGTTTTGAACGTGAGACGTCAGCGCGATAAAAACGGTCGAAAATATGGGGTAAATCGGTCGCGCGGATGCCAAGGCCGTGGTCAGCAATCGTGATCGTGGTCCGGCCAGCCTTGGTTTGCGAACTGATTTCCACGTTCGTCTTGTCGGGACTGTACTTGATTGCATTATCAAGTAAAATAACGAGAAGTTCTACCAGGCTGTGGCTGTCGCCGAGGACGGTGCCGTCGAGCGCCTTTCGTTTGAGTGTAATACCTTTCTTCTTAGCTAAACTGGCCACGCGCTGGATCGCTTCGTCGCTGGCAGAAGCTATTGATACAGTCGTGGTTGGTTGGCTGTGTCCGTTATTATCATGTCGAGCCAGTCGCAAGAGGCCGGTCGTCAAACCCTCAAGTCGCTGAACCTCCTCCAGGTTGCTTCGTAAGATGTCACGAAAATCATGATCATTGGCAGCAGCGTCGCGCAGCGCCACCTCGATCTCAGTCCGCATAGCCGTGAGCGGTGTCCGAAGCTCATGCGAGGCGTCGGCTGTGAATTGGCGCTGTGTCTCGAGATTGTCCTCAATTGGCTTTAAGACGCGCCGGGCCAGGAAATAGCTGATGGCGCCGGCCACAAGAAGAATCGCGCCGTTTAAAATGATTAGGGTTGTGCGAAGCTGGTTTCGTACCTCGATAATCTGGGCTTGAAGAAATTCTTCCTCGATCGGGTTGAATATCATCGGCGGCGGATAGTCATCGTCGCGGCTGCGAAAAATTTCGGCTTGATGTCGGAGACCAACGCCAATCTGGCCAGGCGATATTTGATAGATAGCGACACTGAAGGAAATACTGAGGCACATCATGATGAGCGTGTACCAGCCAGCCAGACGAAGCGTCGGAGCGTTTAATTTCATAAAAAAATTTAGGCGGTTAACTGATAGCCAAATCCGCGAACAGTAGTGATCATTGGTTTGCCCGGGAACGGCTGATCAATCTTCTTTCGGAGCGAAGCAATAAACGCCTCGACCGTGTTTGGTAAAATATCGGAGTCAAAATCCCAGACATGCTGGATGATTTGATCTTTCGAGATTGTCCGGCCGGCATTCCTCATCAGATAGTCAAGCAGGGCAAACTCTTTTTTTGAAAGAGGAATACGCGTACCGGCACGCTTCACTTCAAAGGCGCGGGCATCGAGCTCGAGTTCGCCATGGCGCAGCACCGTACCGACGGTCTTGTCCGGCCGGCGAAGAAGCGCCCGGATTCGAGCCAGCAACTCCTCGAAAGAAAACGGTTTGACGAGATAGTCATCGGCGCCGCCGTCAAGTCCCTCGACGCGATCATTTGTTTTGTCGCGGGCGGTCAGAACGAGAATCGGCTGGTGCAAGCCCTTGGCCCGCATGGCTTGGCAAATATCCAGGCCGTCGCGGACGCCAGGCAGCATGCGATCGAGGATAAGCAGGTCAAACTGTCCGCGCAACGCGCGTGCCATGCCCTGCTCGCCGTCAAAGACTGCGTCGACCGCGAATGACTCCTGTTCAAGGCCGCGCTTCAGCGCCTGAGCGATTTTATGTTCATCTTCGATAATGAGGATTCTCATGTTTACAGAATAAAACACAATTCTGAATTATTACTGAATATTATACTACCAAGGGAAAAATGTGCCTCATTGAAGCAAATAGTAGCGCTAATAATAGCCATTTATATTATTTATCCCTGTTAATAACTCTGTCGCCAAAGTCGTGCTTATGCGGTCGTGGGCGCGGCAAATTGGCTATTATACAGGGAGGCATAATAGCCATCCCGGGCGAGCAGTTCCTCGTGTTTCCCTTGTTCGACAATGTTGCCGTCGCGGATGACCAGGATAAGGTCGGCGTGACGGATGGTTGAGAGTCGGTGGGCGATCACGAAGCTCGTCTTACCGCGCATGAGCCGTTCCATAGCTTGCTGAATCAACACCTCAGTGCGGGTATCAACCGAGCTTGTGGCTTCGTCAAGGATGAGCATTGGCGTTTTTATGAGCATTGCCCGCGCAATCGTCAGAAGCTGCTTCTCGCCCTGTGAAACATTATCCGCTTCCTCGCCGAGCATCATGTCATAGCCATGCGGGAGCGAGCGGACAAAATGATCGACATGCGCTGCTTTGGCCGCTTCAACAATCTCCGCCTCAGACGCGTCCGGCTTGCCGTAGGCAATGTTCTCGCGGATTGTGCCGTTAAAAAGCCAGGTGTCTTGAAGGACCATGCCGAACAACCGGCGGACGCTCGAACGCTTCAACGTCCGGGTGTCGACGCCGTCAATTTTTATCGAGCCGCTGTTGACGTCGTAGAATCGCATCAGCAGATTAACAAGGGTGGTTTTTCCGGCGCCAGTCGGTCCGACAATGGCCACGCGCTGGCCGGGATGGATCTTCGCGGTGAAATCCTTGATGATGGTTTTGCCCGTATCATAGCCGAAGACGACGTGATCAAATTCGACGGCACCGCTCACCCGGGCCAAGTCTTGGACATCCATCGGCTCGGCTGTTTCTTCGGCCTCAGCCAAAAACTCAAATACCCGCTCAGCCGAGGCCGCGGTCGACTGAAAAACATTTGCGATATTGGCCGTCTGAGCAATCGGCTGGGTGAAGAGATTGAGATATTGGATAAACGCCTGAATGTCCCCGATGTTTACACGGCCGTTGATCGCCAGCCAGCCGCCGAGCACAGAGACGGCGACGAAATTTAAATTGCCGATAAAATTCATGAGCGGAAACATCAAGCCGGAGAGAAACTGAGACTTCCAGGCGCTTCGGTAGAGATCGTTATTAATGCCGATGAATTTCGCGATGGAGCGTTGCTGGCCGTTGAAAACCTTCATGACGCTGTGGCCGCTATACATTTCTTCAATATGGCCGTTGATATGACCGAGCGTGTCTTGCTGCTCTGTAAAATACCGCTGGGAGCGCTTTGTGATCAGCGCGATCACGCCAAAACTGATCGGCAACGCAATAACAGAAACTAGCGTCAGCTGCCAACTGATCGATAGCATCATGGCCAGAACGCCAATAATCATAGTGGCGGAGGTGACCACTTGGGTCAGGCTCTGATTCAGCGTCTGGCTGACCGTATCGACATCATTGGTAACGCGGCTTAAGACCTCGCCATGAGTCTGTGTATCGAAATATTTCAGGGGCATCCGACCGATTTTTGTAGAGATATCACTTCGAAACCGGTAACTAATCTTCTGTGACACGTTTGTCATAACCCAACCCTGGATATAGCTAAACAGCGCGCTTAAGCCATATAGAAGCAGCAACTCTTCAGCGATCGTAATGAGCTTGTCGTAGTGAAAGATTGGCTTGGTGGACAAGTCGAGCGACTTGATAGCGTTCAACGCAGTGGAGGGTATTTTATCGACCACGGTCGGTGGCAAACGCTGAATGAGCTGTTCCCCGGTCGTGCCCGGCGGCAGTTGTTTCGTCAATTCGGTATAGGCGGTGCGATCGATGAAATCCGTCACGACCTGGTTTGTCATTCGGCCAAGGATCTTCGGGCTGACAATGGCGAAAACAGTGCTGGCGATGGCAAACACGAGGACCACGATGATTTGAATCCAAAACGGACGCAAGTACGAAATCAACTGTCGCATGGTTCGTTTGAAATTCTTGGCCTTCGCCCCAGCCACCATCATACCCATGGGGCCACCGCGACCCATTGGTCCGAATCGGCCGGGTGGTGTCGGCGGAAGATTGCCGGCGGTTGAGGTTGTTCGCGGCTGTTCGCTCATAGGGCCTCCGGTGCGAGATTACCGTTTTTAGAATTCTGGAAGCGTCCGCGAAGTTCTTCTTCCGAGAGTTGCGAGAGCGCAATTTCCCGATAGACGGGGCATGATTTCATTAGCTCGGCGTGTTTACCCTGGCCGACGATCCGGCCTTCGTCGAGAACAATAATCTTGTCGGCATCCATGATCGTGCTGATTCGTTGGGCCACAATCAGAACAGTTTGGCCGCGCGTTTCTGCTTTCAGGGCGTGGCGCAGGCGCGCGTCAGTAGCAAAGTCAAGCGCTGAAAAGCTGTCGTCAAAAATAATGATCTCGGGTCGGCGGATTAAGGCCCGGGCGATGGACAGACGCTGTTTTTGACCGCCTGATACGTTTGTTCCGCCCTGAGCGATCGGCGACTCATACGCACCAGGGAGGTTGGCTACGAACTCTTTCGCCTGGGCGACGTCAACCGCGTGTTTAACGTCCTCATCTGTTACGTGGGGTGCACCGTATTTTAGATTTGAAGTCACGCTGCCGGAAAAGAGGATGCCTTTCTGTGGCACATAGCCGATCTTGGCGTAGAGGTCTTCCTGGCGCATCTGTCGGATGTCGACCCCGTCGACGCGGATAACACCGTCGGACACGTCGTAAAAACGCGGTATTAAATTGATCAGGGTTGATTTGCCACTGCCGGTACTGCCGACAAAAGCCGTTGTCTGTCCGGACTGAGCGGTAAAGGTGATATTTTCGAGAACCGCTGTGTCAGCGCCGGGGTATGTAAACGTAACATGGTCGAATTCAACCTGTCCGGTGGCATTCGCTGGCGTTACGGGTTGGTCAGGGTCGGTGATAGTCGCTTCGGTCTCGAGCACTTCGGCCACGCGCTGGGCCGAAACAGAGGCGCGCGGCACCATGATAAAGATGATCGATATCATCAGGAAGGAAAAAATCACCTGGCTGGCATAAATCATAAAGGCCATCATGCCGCCGATCTGCAGGCTGCCCGACTCAATGAGGTGTGCGCCCACCCAAACGATGCCGACCGCCGTTACGTTCAAAATCAGCATCATGATCGGCTGCATAACCACCATTAAACGATTAACGAACAGGTTGACGCCGGTTAGATCGACGTTGGCCGCGTCAAACTTTTTTTCTTCATAGGCTTCGCGATTGAATGCACGAATCACGCGCAATCCTGTCAAAATCTCGCGCGTCACGAGGTTCAGCCGGTCAACCAATTTTTGCAGGCGTCTAAATCGCGGCAGGGCGATGGAAAACAAAACCACAATAATCGTCAGGAGCACGCCGACGGCTAAGCCCATGATCCAGGTCATGGAGGGAGCGTTTTGGTAGGCCTTTGCGATTGCCCAGATGCCCATAATCGGCGCCATGAGCGCGAGACGGAGAATCATGACGAGAACCATCTGAATCTGCTGGATATCATTCGTCGAACGGGTGATGAGTGAGGCCGTGGAAAAGGTATTAAACTCGGTCAGAGAAAAGCTCTCAACTTTGGTAAATACCCGTTCGCGGATCGTCTTGGCGAAGCCAGTGGCGATGCGGGCGGCAAAATAGCCGACCACAATGTTGGCCAAGCCGCCGCCCAGCGCCATGGCCAGCATCAGCGCACCGGTTGTCCAGACGAGATGTGAATTTTGGCCGACAATGCCATCGTTGATGATTTTGGCCATGTAGTCTGGCAGCGTCAGATTGGCGGCGACCATCAAGAAAACCATTGCGATGAGGACGAGCAATTGCCAAACATACGGTTTAAAATATGAGAGAAGTTTTTTCATTAAACGGTAATCGATAAGAATTAAGCAAGTCGGCGGTTTCGGCGCAGACTTTTATTACCCAGCCCGTTATTTGCGTCCGGTTTTTTTCAGGATATCCCGGAGTCCGGCTAACTGACTGGACAGGTGGGCGGCGAAACGTTCGACGTTGGCCATTTTCATGAGTACCACCGTGTTGTGACCCATGCTGAAAACCATGAGACGTTCGCCCTTGGCCAAAGCTAGACTTTGACGTGCATCGGCTGGGATAACAACTTGGCCTTTTTCGCCCAAGGTGGTGGTGCCATAAAAATGGCAGTGGTGTTGACGTGATTGAGACGTCATATCTTCCTTTTATTAGGATTATTTAGTGTCTTGCATATTCCTACAAGTAGGAAACGTAGGAATAGGCACAGTATAGCAGGCGCGGGCGGGGTGTCAAGGGGTAACAAAAAACCACTGGGAAAGCGGTAGTTTGTTTGAGCGGAAACAGCTCGGTCTTTGTTTTTTTCACAGCGCTAGAGCAGCGGGATGTTTCGTTTAATTTCGGTGGAGCAAAGAACGAAGCGCTGCCGCAAGGCCAGCCAGGAAGATAAGACCCCCGGCTGTCTCGAGCCACGCTTGGAGCGCTCCAGGCTTCGGTGTTATCCAAGCGAACGCAGCCGAGAGAATGACCGCTAGGTAATAGTCGATTGGAAAACCCAGGAACCAGCGCCGGAACCACCAGACATATTTGGCGCTATAGCGTCGGAGGCCATAAGCCGGATTCACGACGAACCAGAGAAAGTCCCAGACCGCCACGAGAAGAAGATACGACGCGAGTACCGTTAGTTCTTTTGCCCAAGACCACTCGGTCCAGAGTACAGGGTAATGGAAGAATAACAGAAGAAAGGCGGTCAGGGCGAGGTGGTAGCCAGTCACCGGCCGGCCGGCCGAGAAGCGAACAATCCAGCCCTTGGTGACGCGCCAGGTCGGAAGCTTCGCGGCCCAGCCGTTGTTTCCCTCAATCTGGACCTCCAGGTAGGCGAGGATCAGGGCGAGAAAGAAAAGGTAAATTGTGCTCGTAATATTTCCCAACATACGATTATTATATCACGACTGGGATACGGAAAAAACCTTGCTAATGCAACTAAAAAAGCCGTTCCAGGTGATTATCGGAGCGGATACTTGTTTTGATTGGTGCGCCCAGAGGGATTCGAACCCCCGACCGTTTGCTTAAGAGGCAACTGCTCTACCAGCTGAGCTATGGGCGCGTGAAGCTGATTGCTTCGACTAATATAGCTTAATTGCCGATATATTTCAAGGGTAAAAAAACGAGGGCGGGGAAGCCCTCAGGCGGACTGAGCAAAGACGGTCGCATCGATCGGATAGTGTCGGCGGCGAAGTACCTGCAGCAGATTGTTCAGACAATCAGGCGGTCGGTCGAGAATGGCCGTCACTTGTTCTCCGAGCTCGCTTAGCACGCGGTGGACGCAAGTCGATCCGTCGCCGTTCGTTCCCTTGGCGGCCAGGTAGGCGCCGCAGAGTGTGTTTGGCCGAACTTGCGGCAAGGCTTCAATGATAGCCAAGGCGCGACCGAGCGCGAGCGGATCGGCTGGTCCTCCTTCGCCCCAGAACCAGGCGCCGCGAAACCGCTTCGAGTCCGGTTCGAAAGCGGCGAAGCCGATACCGACGCACTGATGCTCATCGAGACCAATGAATGGTTCAACGAACAATTCTGTTCCGTTAATTCCCTCCTCATACACCCGTTTGATGCCGGCAGACCCATAATGGATGATCGGTCGTGAGGCTGTTCTGCGTCGCATAGCCCCCTCCTTATCGGAAGGATGGTGCCCAGAGATGGTGTGCTCGAAGAAGCCTTTTATCGTATCACAGCTTCGTTGGTGGTACAAATATTATTTTCTCCATTTTTTTAATTCGGGTCATATTCATAATAAAAAAATTGCCCAGACACACGAAATGTCGGGCAGGTTGTGCGATAGAACGATGCACGGATCACTTCTGGGAGGTGGTGATCCTGATCCAGTCCTGGTCCGTAGCCTTCGGCTTGATCGCTTGAGAACCCCGCTCACAGAGCAGGCAGCCATCGGTGCCGGCCGGGTCCCAGTCGCGGACCCGCATTTCCACTACGGGCAGGATCGGGAAAGTGCCGACGTCGTCAATCGTGATCTCGCTGAGGCCGCCGCGGTTGATGATGACGGGGTCGCAGGGGAAGAAAACAGCCTGATCATGCAGGGAGCGGATGTGGATGACTGCCTCAGTGAAACCCGTGCCGCGCGTGCAGAAATCCTCCACCAGCAGCAAGACGTCGTTTGCCCGGAGAGCGGAGACGAGCTGGATCCGGCCGTCCACCTTCTGCATCTCGATCAGGTCGAGACCGAGGATTTCCGCCAGATGCTTACCCAGTATGGTCGCGCCGTCCGGCACGCCAGCCACACAGGTCGGACGAGGATTGGACGCGAAGGCCTCGATGCGTCGGGCCATCTGGCCGGCGATGATGCGTTGGATGTTCTCGGCCGCCAGCAGGATGCGGGAGACGAAGAACCCATCACTGTGCAGGCCTGACTTGAGGAGAGCGTGCAGTCCAGGCCGACCCTCCTCCAGCGCGCCATAGTCGTAGGTCCAGTAGGCGCCCAGTTCCTGGGCGATGTGCACCACTTCCTCCGGGGTCAGATTGCCGGTGACCTCCTTCGGGTCGAGGGCCAGTAGTCGTTCTCGGTCCAGGTCGAGAATGTTCATAGACTTCCTTTCGGTTCGGGGTTGACGGTTGCGCGATCGTTCCGGAGCGACCCCATCTTAACACGATAGAAAACTAAGTCAATAAATTGAGCTATATCAAAAAAATATTAAAATTGACAGTTGTTGTTCCTCGGTTATAATAAGAACATTCCAGCCCCTGGCGATTGGCGAAAGCAATGACGCCTTTGTCAGCGGGCCGGAATCTATGCTAAGGGAACGCACATTCGCTGATCGGTCAACGAAACTGTACGCCGAAAGAGCTTCCCGGCTCAGCATGATGAGAACCGAGCGCGTTGACCGCCGTTCACGACGGACAGGCTGCCTGATCATTGACCACGGCGCGTGGTCTTTGTCGAGCCTGCCCGATTTTTTATGCATATCAGTAAATCAGATCGGAATGATAATAAAAAGGCGAGAGTAAGATTTATTTTTCTTGATGCTTTACAAATGCCGGGTCGGCACCCGGCATTTGTTATTTCACGAATTTTTGTGCGGCAATAAGAAGTTATGGCTGTTCGGGCGGTGCCTCCTTGGTCGGAAAAACAACCTCGCGATTCATGGTCATCACGGTTTTCGGCCGGTTATGGAAAGCATCGGGTGAAAGTAGGTCCTCCACCAGCGTGCCCTTGTCGAACGTACCGATGTGGATACCAGCGCCAGCGGCAGCCGCTTGTTGAAGCATTTCTTTTTTATAGACCGCGGCAGCCAATGCGAGCGAAGAACCCGTATGACCGCGCAAAATCTCCATCACCCTTCCTTTCGGTGGCCATTCGTTGAGAAGATGCATCTCTTCCATCCAACCGCTGAGTGAGCGCAATTCGTCATTTGAATACCGGCTGGCCAGTCCAAGTCGTTGTAATACTGCTCCAATCTGTTGCGCGCCGCGGCCGAGATGGAATAGCGGTACAGTCTGAAAGGCGAAACGGACCTGTTCGCGTTCTGGATTTTGCCGGCTGAGCTCTTTTTCAGCCGTATCGATCGCATAAAGGGCTTCCGGCCGACCCGTTTGAATATAGGTGTGACCAGTGACGCCAGCCGTATCGAGCGCACCAAGAATATTTCTTATAGCTGCGCTGTTTTCGCTTGATACCTTGAAGTGGAGAAAAAGCTTAAGTCCGCGCCGGGCGTTCCGTGGAGCGTGCGGATCTGCCGGCAGGAGTTCGCGAATAGTATCAAGCAGGGTGGCCAGGGCCGGCGCCTGCTCCAACGCTTTTTTGCTATGCGCGTGCGTGACAACCGGCTCGCCGTCTTTATTTAAACGCACATCAAATTCAAATCCACCGATTCCTTGTTGCAAGTTTTCGCCGATTTCTTCAACGCGATAGGCGGGGTCTTTCAGGACAAATTTCGCGAGCAAACCGAGCGATCCGAGCTGATCAAGTTTCTCAGCGACTTTTTCTGTTGAAGCGCCGAAAAGGCGTTTTCGTAACGGTTCAAAACTGCCACGGTGGAGGATGACCCGTCGTCGTGGCAGGTATTCCTGGACCATACGTTTCAGAACGGTACGCTGTGTACGTCGGATGATAGTCTCGGCGATCGATGAAAAATCCGAAGCGAGATTCGGCAGGGCGTCGGGTAATTCAGTTAATAGATGATTGGCGCGCTCGCCAAGTTTTTCAAAAGAAAAACCCTGCCTGAGCGTTTCATCCAGCGCCTCGGCGATCGGACGAAGTTCTTCGCCGGTAACGCCATACCGCTCCTTGATATCCGACCACGATAGAAAAACTTCTTTTCCTTCGCTATCGTATGTGCCCGAGCCGAAGCGCATATCGGCGCAGTAGGCGTCAGGATCGTTCCGAAGCAATTCAAGCTCTTCGGAGAGTACCGCGGTATAGTGATCTTGCTGGTGCTCACGGAACCACGCAGGTAAATGGGGCGTCTCCGGAGAAGGATTGCCGGCTTTTTTTAATACGTCACCCTCTCTTGGCTGCCAAGATGGTTCGCCGGTTTCTTTCATAATATGATAATAATGTCGACGCAGCCCAATATTGAATTCATATACTACTGGTGCCCTCGGAGGGAATCGTGTCCTGGGCAGCGGCGGACTTGCCACCGGCAACTCCGTCGGCGTCTCGCAGCGCCCTTCGGGCGAGCTCACTGCTGCCCGTTCGATTCTTAAACCCACTTTTCTTCAATAGCACTTACTATATTTGTGTCATTGCCCTTACTGGTGCCCTCGGAGGGAATCGAACCCCCATCACTGGTTCCGAAGACCAGCGCATTATCCATTATGCTACGAGGGCAAAATTCAGCCGCAAAATAAGCAGCAAATCACGCTCACATTTGCCAATACGAGAAAGAATGCCTCCTCCTATTGGATTGAAAGCTTATGCAAAGGCCGTTTTAGGCGGCGGGCGGCGTCGGAGTCGGTTCGGCGGGCGGCGGTGTTGCCGCCGGTGGACTGGCTGGCTCAGTCGCGGCTGGCGCGCTACCTTGTTTCAAGGCGTCTTTCAGGGCTTTACCGGCCTTAAATTTCGGCACGGTCACAGTCGGGATTTTGATCCGTTCGGACGGATTTTGCGGGTTGACGCCCATGCGCGCGTGACGTTCTTTGGCCAGAAACGTGCCGAAGCCAGTCAGCGTTACTTCACCGCCGGCCCGGAGCGTTTCATAAGTGATGTCTTCGAACGCCTGCATCACGTCTTCGGCCTGCTTTTTTGTGACGTGGGCTTTTTCCGCCAATTTTTCCATGAGTTCGGCTTTGTTCATATGTGTTGGTCACCTCCTTTCAAAGGTGTATATATTTATTATACGTCGACTTCTTGATGAATTGATTCGATTGAGAGGGCGTGACTCGTTTTCGGGTCGACTTTTACGACAATTCCATTGATGCTGACCAGTCCGTTTTCCGGTATTGTGTGAGTGAAGGGTTGTTGGGTCAGAAATGATTTGATAATTTCATCTTTGTCCTCGCCGAGCACCGAATCCTTCAGCCCGATCATTCCGACATCGGTGATATAGGCGGTACCCCGGGGCAGAATTCGTGCGTCGGCCGTGGGAATGTGGGTGTGGGTGCCAAAGACTAGGGAGGCCCGCCCATCCGCGTACCAGCCGAGCGAGACGGCTTCGGATGTGGCTTCAGAGTGGATGTCAACAATGATCGCATGCGGCTTCTTCGATTCATATTCCTTTAGGATCGCGTCGAGCGTCCGAAAGGGATCGTCAAAATTCTCAGTGAAGAAGACGCGGCCGTTCAGATTGATCACGAGGATGTGTTTCGTACCGACGGTCAGCAGACGGCTGCCGACGCCCGGCGTACCCGGTGGGTAGTTGGCTGGTCGGAGCAAGACCGGTTCAGGTTTTGTCAGCAGGTCAATCACCTCTTTTTTCTTGAAGACATGATTGCCAGAGGTGAAGAAATCGACGCCAGCCGCTTGGCACTCGGCGAGCGTTTTTTCAGTCACACCGACACCATGGGCGATGTTCTCGGCGTTCGCGATGACCAGGTCGGGATCGTATTTTTTTCGAAGCGCTGGAATGACCTGAGCGAGCGCGGCTCGGCCGGGCCGGCCAAAAACGTCGCCGAAAATCAAGAATGTGAGCGGTCGGCTAGCGGGCATATTCGGTCACCCGTTTTTCACGGATCAAGTTGACCTTTATTTCACCGGGGTAACGGAGCTCTTCCTCGATTCGGTTGGCGATATCGCGAGCGAGCTGTTCAGCCTTCAGGTCGTCGATTTCGTCAGGTTTTACGAAGACGCGGATTTCGCGGCCGGCCTGGATGGCGTAGGATTTATCGACACCGGGAAAGGTATTGGCCACACCCTCGAGCTCGTTCAAGCGTTGGAGGTAGTTTTCATAGGTATCTTTGCGGGCTCCGAACCGGGCACCCGAGATGGCATCGGCCACTTTGCAGATAATCCCTTCAAGTGTTTTTGGCGCATCCTCGTGGTGAGCCAGGGCGAGATAGGACACGTCTTCCGGCAGGTTGAACTTGCGCATGATGTCGTAGCCGATCTGCGGATGACTGCCCTGGACTTCGTGATCGATCGCCTTGCCGATATCGTGGAAGAGACCACCTTTTTTACAGACTGAAACGTTCGCGCCAAGCTCTGAAGCTAACATGCCGGAGAGTAAGGCGACTTCGATCGAGTGTTTTAAGACATTCTGGCCATAGCTGGTTCGGTATTTCAACCGGCCGAGCAGCTGGACTAATTTCGGATCAAGTCCGGCCACGCCGACCTCATAAACTGCTTCTTCGCCCGCTTCCTTGATATCCCGGGCCAGCTCTTTCTTTGCCTGTTCGACTGTTTCTTCGATCCGGGCAGGGTGGATGCGGCCGTCCTGAATGAGTTTTTCCAGAGCGCGCTTCGCCAGGTGGCGCCGGATCGGATTGAAGCCCGAAACCAGGATTACCTCGGGCGTGTCGTCGACGATAATTTCCACGCCGGTCAACTGCTCGATTACTTTTATGTTTCGGCCTTCGCGGCCGATGATCCGGCCCTTCATTTCGTCGGAGGGCAATGAGACCGACGTTGTCGTTGTTTCGGCCGCATGCGATGAAGCACAACGCTGGATCACAACGCTGAGCAGATTGCGGGCCTCGTTCTCGATTTCCTCCTGGCCCTGCTGCTTCACCTTTTTAATGCGCTGGAGAATGTCGTCTTTTATCTCTTGTTCGGTCTTGTCGAGAAGATGGCGCTTGGCTTCATCAACGGACATACCCGAAACTTTCTGCAATTGTTCAAGTTGGCTAGCCTTGATCTGTTCAATCTCTTTCTTGATTGAATCAAGCCGCTGGGCGCGTTCATAAATCTTCTGCTGGCGACTCTCGAGTTCCAGCAGTTTCTGATCGAACATCGCTTCGCGTTTTTCGAGACGATCCTGGAGGCGGTGTGTTTCCTGGCCGCGCTTCGCTTCCTCGCGCTTCGCTTCGTCGATAATCTTAATCGCCCGATCCTTGGCCTCAAGGAGCAGTTCTTTCTGTTTGTTTTGCGCTTGCTTAATTAGTTCCTGAGCCTTGACTTCGGCTGAGTCTGCTTTTCGCGAGGCGAGTATTTTTTGGATCAAAAATCCGAGTGCGCCGCCAACTGCCAAACCAGCCACAATCAAGACACCTAATAGTGTCCCTGACATAGTGTTGTTCCGTTGTTAGTGAGTAAATACCGTACATATCGCCATAGTATCACAGGGGCTAAGTCTAGGCAAGAAATCAGACCGGTTTATATGAAAACCGCGACGAAACCGCCGCGGCTTTCGGCTCTGTTTTGTCGAGCCTATTTTTTGATGATTTTGTCAACGATGCCGTAGGCGAGCGCTTCCTCGGCAGACATGAAGTAGTCCCGGTCGGTATCGTGTTCAATTTTCTTGAGTGTCTGGCTGGTATGTTGGGCGAGGATTTTATTCAGGCGATCCTTTACCTTGATAATATGCCGGGCGCGAATATCAACATCGATCGCCTGACCTTCGGCGCCGCCCATGACCTGGTGGATGAGCACTTCGGCGTTTGGCAGGATGAAACGCTTGCCTTTCATGCCGGCGGCCAACAAGACGGCGGCCATGCTTGCGGCAATGCCGATGCAGATCGTCGAAACCGGCGCCTTCACGTATTGCATCGTGTCGTAGATTGCCAGACCGGCCGTGACCGAACCGCCCGGCGAGTTCAGGTATACCTTGATTTCCTTATTCTTATCCTCGCTCTCGAGGAACAGAAGCTGGGCCATGACGGAGTTGGCAACCGTATCGTCAATCGGCGAGCCGATGAAGACGATCCGGTCTTTCAGCAAGCGGGAGTAAATGTCATACGCTCGTTCGCCGAAATTAGATTTTTCGATAACTGTCGGTATGAGATACATAAAGTTTTTTTAAATTCTAATATCGAATTTCTAATGTCCCAAATTCAAATGTTCAAAATATCATGATGTTTAGAAAGCTTATTTGCATTGCGTTTTGGATTTTGGTCATTTGGATATTCGGATTTGTTTCGAAATTCGTGCTTCGGATTTCGTGCTTATTCCAAAAGATTGCCCAGTCGTACAGATTATTATAATCCAAACTATCTGACCTGCCAAGTATTTCCTTCCCGGACGAGCCGGCCGTGGAGCGTGAAGCCGGCCGCTTTCTTATGCCCGCCGCCGCCGAGACGCTCGGCTAGATTTGCGACGTTAATGCCAGGTTGGGTGCTGCGCAAGCTCCCTTTTATTACACTGTTCGGCTCTTCCTTCAAGACGAGAATCGCTTTTGGTCCGGCGAGATTATTGAGAAAATTCGCGATGCCCTCAGTTGCTTCTTCGTCCGCTTTTAGATCAATGAGGTCTTTTTGCAGAATGATCGTGGTAGAGAGGCCAAGGCGGGCGTTATGAGTTAAACGCGACAAGGCCAGGCCCCAGAGCCGCAAGGTCGGAAGCGATTTCGCGGTCGTCTGGCGAGTGATGGTTTTCAGGCGCGCTCCCCGCAAAAGCAGGTTCGATGAAATTTCAACAACCGAACGGGTCGTGTTCAGGTGGGCGAAACTCCCGGTATCGTAGACAATGCCCATGAGGAGGCAGGTGGCGACATTTTTGTCATAGGGGATGTTTTGCGTTTCAAAAAAGTGGTACAGGATTTCGGTGGTGGCGGCCGCCTCCGGCACAATGATATTGATCGTACCGAAGCGAAAATTCGTCGCGTGATGATCAATGTTGATAAACATTTTTGTCTTTAATTCAGCCAGCAACGGCTCTGAGAAGGCCAGCATTTTCAGGTCGGCGAAATCAACCCCGATGACAAGGTCGTACTCGGCCAGCCGCAATTGCCCAAAATCAGCGCTGATCTCCGAAAAACCCGGCAAAAAAGCAAGCTGGGGTGATGGCGGCTTAGCCGTAAAGATGCGATAGCGTTTTCCGAGTGAGCGAAAATAATGTCCCAAGGCCAGACTGGCGCCGATGCTGTCGCCATCAGAATCTTTTGGATTTAAAACGAGGATGGCGCGGGCAGCCGTGATGGTGCGCTGTACAATATTCCAAAGCGCGGGGTCAACCATGGCCTTTTTGAATTTGATCAAGCAGGCGCTCAATCCGGTCAGCGCGGTCTTCGGAGATATCAAGCTTCCAGGCGATCTTCGGGACAAACCGCATGACCAAGCGGTGATTTAATTGCGACTGGATGTCAGCGATATGGATGATAAGTTTATGGAGCACGGTCTTCGCTTGTTCGGGCGGATAGACCTTGATCCAGATCTTGGCGTGTTCTAAATCGACCGAGGTGTCCACCTTGCTCACCGTGACAAGACAATTCGCCGGGAATTCAATTTCCCGGGCCAGGAGAGTGCCGAGCTCAACGCGCAGGAGCTCGTTGACTTGCGCGATGCGTTTACTTGCCACGTTACGCGATAATAAGTTTTTTCTTGCGAATTTCTTCGCGGTATGACTGCAGGATGTCGCCGACGGCCGGCAGGGCTTGGAGCTTGAGCTTCAGTCCGCATTCGCGGCCAGCACCGACGTCTGCAACATTCTGTTTTTCCAGCTGAACCTGTTCGATCTTGCCGGTGGCGACGAGGGATTGGTTGTGAAGCAGGGCAACGCTGGTACCGGTGGCGATTTTTCCGCTCGTAACTTTTCCGCCCGCGATGACCAGCGGAAGCTTCTGGCGAAATATTGCCAAAACCTTTAGTTCGCCGAGCGTCTCGCGGATAACCTCTGGTTCGAGCATCTTCTCAAGTTCGGCGATGACAGTATTGATCAGATCATAAATGACCGTGAAGGTTTGAATCGTAAATTCTTGGCCCTTCGCGACGTCCGCTGCCTGCGGCGAGACCGCGACATGGAAGCCAAAAAGCATGGCTTGCGAAGCAGTCGCCCGAAGTACGTCAGCTTCGGTAATATTACCCAGGCCCTTCGCGACGACTTCAACGGAAGCCTCGTCACTCTTTATTTTTTTCAATGATTCGACGATCGCTTCGAGCGAGCCGAGTGTGTCAGCCTTGAGCACTAACGTGAGTTTTTTCACCTTTGGCTTGGCCTCGCTCTCGCCCTTGTGTTGCTCGACGTCTTTTTTTGTAATATGGACTGTCGCCGTCGATGGTTTGTATGATTTCTGCTTCTTGATTTTTGTCAGCTCTTTTTGATCGATCACGGTCAGGATGTCTCCGACCTTCGAAGCGGTTTTCAGACCGATTATTTCAACCGGCTGGGAGGGAATCGCTTTCGTTATCGGTTTGCCGAGATAGTCGCGCATGTCTCTGACCTTGCCGCCGATGGTCCCGCCAACGGTTATTAGATCATCGATTTTTAGCGTCCCGGTTTGGATGACCACCGTGGCCACTGCGCCCCGGCCCTTGTCGATATGCGATTCGATTACAGTGCCGATTGCATTCCGTTCTGGGTTGGCCATCAGCACCTGCTTATTCATATCGGCCACCAGCAGAACAACATCGAGCAACTCGGTAATCCCCTGTTTTTGCTTGGCGGAAATTTCGCAGACAGGCACCTGACCGCCCCAGCCTTCGACGAGAACGTTGTGGGCGGACAACTCTTGGCGAACCTTCTGCGGATTCGCTCCCGGCACATCCATTTTATTGATCGCCACAATCATCGGGAGCTGGGCTTCCTGCATGATGGTGATCGCCTCGATGGTTTGCGGCTTCACGCCGTCATCAGCGGCCACCACGAGGATGGCTAGATCCGCCACCCGGGCGCCACGCGAACGCATCGCGGTAAAGGCTTCATGTCCGGGGGTATCGATAAAAGTGATCCGTCGTCCCCGTTCAACCGCCTGATAGGCGCCGATGTGCTGGGTGATGCCGCCCGCTTCTTGATCAACAACATTTGTCTGACGGATAGCGTCGAGGAGCTTTGTTTTTCCATGATCAACGTGGCCCATGACAACCACCACGGGCGGTCGCGCCTGGAGCTGCTCCTGGGCTTCGGTGCCGACGAGAGCCTGCATTTTTTCAGCGTGTTCGTCGGTCTCACCTTTCAGAACAACCTCATAGCCCATATCCTGTCCGATGATGGCGGCGGTTTCAAAATCAATCCACTCGTTGAGCGACGACATCACGCCGCTTTTCATGAGCTGGGCAATAACATCAGTCACCGGCCGTTTCATTTTTTCGGCCAGCTCGCGGACGACGATCTTTGACGGTATTTCAATTTTGTTGGAATTCGTTGTTGCCATGGTTTGAAGACTTCCACGTATTCTACAGAGTACCACCTTTTTTGTCAATATAAAAGCCCTGCGAGCGAATCGCAGGGGGGTGAGCGGTCGATTGACCGTGGTGCAGTTGACGATCAGGTCTTCGGATTCAGGCGGTGGGACGCGTCAGGTAGTGCGTCTAGACGAGGTTCTCGGGGTTGAGGCCCTCGAGTTCCGGCAGGACGAAGCGACCATCCTGACGGATGAGCGTGTCGTCGAACCAGATCTTGCCGCCGCCGACTTCGGGAGTCTGACGGTGAACCATGTCCCAGTGGTTCATGGAGACATTGCCGTTCGGGGCGCGGTCGTAGGCTTTGCCGAGCGCCATGTGGAGCGAGCCGGCGATCTTCTCGTCGAAGAGCGTATCGAGGACCGCCTCGAGGATGTGCGGATTGAAGCCGAGGGCGAATTCGCCGACGTAGCGCGCGCCCTCATCGCGGTTCAGGAAGGCGTTCAACTTGTCGTTGTCTCCGTCGGTCGTGGTCTCAACCGCCCGCCCGTCGACGAATCTGGCGCGGACGTTCGGGAAGACGACGCCGTCGAAGAGCGTCGGAGTGTTGAAGAGGATTGTGCCGTTCACGGAGTCCCGGACTGGCGCGGTGAAAAGCTCACCGTCCGGGATGTTCAGGTGGCCATCGCACTTGATGGCCGGGATGTCCTTGATCGAGAATTCCAGGTCGGTGTCCGGCGCCAAGATCCTGACCCGGTCGGTCTTCAGCATCAGCGCGAGCAGGGGCTCCATGGCGGCCGACATCCGCCCGTAGTCCAGCATGCAGACCCGGTAGTAGAAGTCCGCGAACGCGTCCTGCGACATCTGGGCCTGCTGGGCCATGGCGTTGTTGGGATAGCGGAGCACCACCCAGCGCGTTCTCTTCACTCGGCAGTCAAGATGCACCGGCTCGATGAAAAGCTGGTTGAACAGCTTCATCCTCTCGGGCGGCACGTCGCTCAGCTCCCGGGTGTTGGACGCGCCCCGGATGCCGATGTAGCACTGCATCTTCTCCATGCGCGGCAGGGCGAATTCAGCCAGCGCCCTGATCTGGTCCTCGTCGGCGCCGAGGAGCAGCCGCCGAAGCATAGCTTCGTCCCGGAACTCGGTGTGCACCTTGGCGCCGCGCTCGATGGCGACGGTCACCACTTCCCGGCTGAGAGGCAGCGGGTCTGTCCCGATCGTCTCAACCAGGACGTTGTCGCCCTTCTTCACTCCCATCGAGTAGTCAACCAGCGTCTCGGCCAGTTGACGGTTTCTCGGGTCCATCTTCCCTCCCTTGGTTTGGGCCTGGACGGTATTGGTGTCCACGCTGCCGGCACCCATTGTGCGGCAGCTGCCGCCTTACTCGTTTGGCCAACGAATGTCAACTCGCGTATATATAAAAAAACGGCGCTTCTGCCGTCGCATATTTCTCTGTCTAAACTCTTATTAAAACTGCCTCGTTTTCCCGACGATGATCCGCAATTTTTTTGAGGCCACCTCAACGGTCGCCGGCAACGTAATAACCGTTTGTCCATCTACCACAACCGATTCCATCGTTTGATCACCTTCCAGCACAACGGTTTTTGCTGGAAATATGCTGGCATCAACGGTCCGTTTGCCAAACCACTTGCCCAGGCCGGCGGCTTTTCCGCCACTCACGACAACTTCCAAAAGCCCGTCGCTTGGATCGCTTTGACGACGACCATCAGACCAACCGAGATTGCATATTAAAACGCGCTGATCCGGATCGCGCGGTTTGATCGAGAATTGATTATTGATCCAGGCCGTAATATTCCCCGGCGGCACGTCGAGCTCAGTGAGAAAATACGTCGCATTCGCTTTGCCGAGATCGAGTCGTTTGATAACTCGGGCCGAAAGCGTATCGCACGCCTTTTCACTCTCAGGAATTCCGAGAAAGACAGCGAGCCGATTCGGTGATTCAATCGGGATATAGCCAAGCGTGACATTTGTGCCGGCGACGAGCGGCAATATTTTTGTGAGGGTGTGATCGTTCCCGACGGCCACAAGCGTGTCAGCCCCCTTTTTGATAGCCTCGGAAACGGACTCGTGAATACTGGTCAGGACGGACAGCCGGCAGATTTTTCCGGAGACGCCTAAATCAGTCAGGCGGGTTTCAATGCGAGCGAGCGCTGACCGGAATTTTGAGTCACCGACAAAGGTGTCGTAAAAATAGACGTACATGAAAACTGCGTTTAAGCTGTTCCGTTTTTCTTTTTCGGCAATGGTTCGGTCGACGGTGTGTCGAGCATAGGCTCGGATGACATTTTTACCTTGCCGTTGATGATCGCGCCAGCTTCCATTGAAATAACCGAGGCCGCGACGTTGCCGGATAGCTTGGCGGTTTTGGTCAACTCGATTTTTTCTTGGGCGACAATCTTGTTCCCGCGGATCTCGCCGGAAGCGTAAATGTTTTTTGCTTCCACATCGGCAACTATTTTTGCCTCCGAACCGACACGGAGATCGCCGGTAGTTTTAAAAGTGCCGTTGACGACGCCTTCAACAAAGACATCGCCGGTGCCGACAAAATTGCCATCGACTTGAACGGACAGGCCAATGACGGTTTCGGTTTGTCCTTTTGATTTTTCATCCTTGGTAAACATAGGATATGGTGATTAGTGGTTACTCGCTACCTCAAGTGTAGGGATGAGAAGGCGTTTTTGTCAAAGAATCCTTGAGTGAAAGAGTAGCTTCCTATACACTGAATAGGAGGCAATAAATATTTATGATATACGAGGCTCACATGAACGAACAACCAGCAGATCAAAATGCTACGCCAGAGGTCGATCCAGAAATCATCAAACATAAGACCCTAAAAAAGGAGTTATTGACAATATTTGCAACATTTGTTGTAATGCTGGTTATTGTGGGAGTACTTGAATATCTAGAAAGAACGTCCGGATTTGTTACAAAGATGTCTGAACAAATAGTAAATAAGATTATTTAATTTACGACACTTAAAATATACTAATATAAAAGAAAAACAAATACAAATGTATTACACATCTTGCCCTTGTAGCTCAACGGATAGAGCTAACCCGTCCTAAGGGTGAGATGGGGGTTCAATTCCCTCCAAGGGCATATGGGCCGTTAGCTCAGCTGGTAGAGCGCTGCATTCGCATTGCAGAGGTCGCCGGTTCGATTCCGGCACGGTCCACCACGGGTCATCGCGGTCTGCAAGTTGCACATTAAAAAATGTTCCACGTGGAACAATAATATATCATTATACATTAGCCAAAAAAGAAAGGGGGTGTTATATGAACACAATAAGTGACTGGGGAGACGTCTTAGTTTCATCATTACAAGACATTTGGAGAGGGATAATCAACTTCCTGCCAAACTTAATTGGCGCAATATTAATACTTGTAATCGGTTGGTATATTGCCCTATTGGTTGAACGGTTAGTTGTACGATTTCTTCAGATCGTTTGGATCGACAATGCGTTAAAGCGCCTTGGGATTAAGGACGGCTTTGAAAAAGCTGGTATTAAGCTCAATGTGGCGAAGGCTGGTGGGTTTCTCGTTAAGTGGTTTTTGTTCATCGTGTTTCTTGTGTCTGCGGCTGAGGTATTAAATCTTCGCCAAGTTACGCAGTTTCTTGATGGCGTGGTCTCATATCTTCCAAATGTAGTGGTGGCTGTGGTCATTCTTCTTCTCGGTGTTGTCTTTGCAAACTTTGCACAGAACATCGTCAAAAAAGCGGTTACAGCTGCTGATCTCTTGTCAGCAAACTTTCTTTCGAGTGTCGCGAAGTGGGCAATTCTTATTTTCAGTGTGCTTGCCGCGTTAGTGCAATTAAAGGTTGCGTCAAATCTCTTACAAACGCTGTTTACTGGATTTGTGGCCATGATCGCGATTGCCGGCGGCCTGGCATTTGGTTTGGGTGGTAGGGAAAAAGCCAAGGACGTGCTAGAGAAAATGAGTCGCGATCTGACTGATCGGAAGAATCGGGATTCTGAGCAGCACTTGAACTAGCTCGATAACATAAAAGCGGCCCTACACAAAGGGCCGCTTTTATTTATATGAAAAAGCCCGGCGGGAAGCCAGGCCAAGGTGCGCCAGAAACGTGGGTCATGAGAACAGAGGGCGAGCCTCTTCGCGAATCATCGATTCGATCCTGCCCCAGAACGCCCTCACCAGCAACGGCATGTCGCATTCGATCGTGACGGCTCCGGACTGAACCGTGATTGTACCAGTAATAGTGTAGCCGCTTGCGTCGATTGTGAGGGCGCAAGTGTTGTCCGTCCAGGACTCCTGCGTGACTGTCATCTCGCCCGCATGTTTGGTCCGCAACCGCTCGATCAAGACTTTGGTCTGAGCGATTGCGTTGGGCTGATCCAGGTGATGCTGGATCGTCATCTGTTTCTTTGCCATCAGATCCTCCTTGCCATCAGTGATACTGGTGAACGCTGATTGGCCAGAGTACCTTACTGCGGATCGGCAAATATGTAAAGATGTTCCACGTGGAACAATGATGAATGGAAAGTTGAGATAACACTATATTTTTCTAATTAAATTATCTTTGTGACATAATTTTTCTCACGCCCAATTTGCTTCGGGCGATCGAAATAGTTTTGTCAGATTATTGCTCTTCGTATAACCAGATCAATAGGGAATAAAAATCTACTGTCTCTTCTTGAAGACGCTGGATAAAAAAAGACCGAAATAACTATGTTCGGTATTTGTTCGGGTATAAAAAAGTCGTTTAAGAAAATGCTTTGTAGTTTTAATATGATGGTGGACCCTACCGGGCTCGAACCGGTCCCCGGGGTTCGGCGGTCCAGAGACATCGCCTCACCCGTCTCATCTCCTCGCGGGCACAAGCAGTTGTGTCCGCTCGTGGACTCGACCCTCTTCCATGCGCATGGAAGTTTGTATAAATAAAGAGGAGACTCATATTTATTTATCTATTTTGGTGGACCCTACCGGGCTCGAACCGGTCACCTCTTCCATGCCATGGAAGCGCTCTACCAAATGAGCTAAGGGCCCATGTTCTTCACGCCTGATTATAGCGGGTGATGGCAAAAAAATCAACTCAACCCTCGATGCAACGAACCATGTTGACAGCTGACATTATTATGTTAGGATGGGGCCGAACGCGATTTTCTGTCTGCCGGTCGACAGAGGGAGGAACCATGGCTGAACAGTCGACGTTCGATCGAGTCAAGAAGGTCACCATTGAACAACTCGGCGTTGCCCCGGAGAAGGTGACGCCGGAAGCCAGCTTCGAGGAAGATCTCGGCGCCGATTCTCTCGACCGGGTCGAACTGATCATGGGTCTGGAGGAGGAGTTCGAGATCGAGATTCCCGACGACAAGGCCGAAAAGGTCGTTACGGTCCAGGATGCGGTCAAGATGATCACCGACATTCTGGCCTAGCAGGTTGATCGTCTAGCACGCACGATTCTCGTGCCCTGCGCCCTCCTGTGTCTATACAGGATGGCGCTTTTATATTTTCGGCGAATCGGGCTGGACGTATAGCGGTATTTTTACTACAATACAAGAACCATATAATCATTAATTGGAATAATATGGCTGAAATTACACTGACTGATCAAAACTTCGAAAAAGAAGTAGTGAAAGAACATACCTTACCCGTGCTGGTTGATTTTTGGGCCACCTGGTGCGGACCATGCAAAGCGCAGGCGCCTATTCTAGAAGAAGTGGCGCGCGAGTATGATGGCAAAGTGAAAGTTGGCAAACTCGAGGTCGACCAAAATCCCGGCCGGGCAAGCGAATATAACATTATGAGCATCCCGACGTTAGCCATCTTTGTCAAAGGCCAGCTCGTGAAACAACTCGTTGGTCTGCAGCCAAAGAAAAAAATAGAAGACGAACTCGCCCAAGTCATCAAATAACCAAAGAGAGGAAAATTTCGATCCAGTGAAACACCGTGGGATCGAGGTTTCTCTATTCATCAGACGTGTACTATGTCTCTTTCCCGACGCGTTTCCCGCATTCCCGAATCACCCTTGCGCCAACTAGCTGACGTGGCTCGATCGACCGAGTCGCGCGGCCGGCAGGTGTATTATTTAAATCTCGGCGAGCCGGACGAATACCCACCAACTGAGGTAGGCGCTGCGTTGGCGTCGCTGGCCGGAAATAAAATGAAGTACGGCCGTTCCGAAGGCGAGCTGGATTTGCTGGCGGCGTGGCAGAAATATTTTTCCGACTCAGGGATCACGCTTGCAGATGGAGAAATGATTATTACCTCGGGCGCAAGCGAAGCCCTAGTTTTTGCGCTGGCCGCCACGACCGATCCGGGCGACGAAGTTCTTGTCTTCGAACCGTTTTATCCCAACTACCTCAGCCTCGCGGCGATGCTGGGTGTCCAGCTGATCAGCCTGCCGTTTGAACAGACGGAGGCCGGTGCAATCTTGCCGAGCCGCGAACAGATCCTTCAGCGATTGACGCCGCATACTCGGGCAATTCTCTTTGACAACCCCTCAAACCCAACCGGGCGCGTGTATACGAATGACGAATTAATCCGGCTGGGTGAGCTGGCCCGCGAAAAGAATCTCTGGCTGATTGCCGACGAAGTCTATCGTGAACTCGTATATTCCGGCGCACCAACCAGCCTGCTTACGTACCCGGATTTTTCTGAGCGGATTGTTGTAGTTGATAGCGTTTCAAAACGATTTAGTCTATGCGGTTGCCGTATCGGTTGCGTGGTCAGTCGGAACGTTGAGTTTATGGCCGCCATTCGTCGTCTGGCGCAAAGCCGATTATCGGCACCCATACCAAGCCAGCGCGTTGCCGCCGCCGCCTTGGCGGTTGGCGAGCCATACGTCAAGATGCAGTTGGAAACGTTTCGTCGCAAGCGAACGATTATAGCCGAGGCGCTGTCGACGTGGCCTGAGCTCACCTATCACGAACCGAACGGCTCCTTCTATGTTTTTGCCACCGTGCCAAAGTTGAAAGACAGTGAAGCCTTCAGCCGCTGGCTGGTCGAAGAATTTTCATTTGATAATGAAACAGTCGTCATTGCGCCAGGGACCGGTTTCTATCTCAACCCCGAGCACGGCCGGCGGCAATTCCGCCTTGCCTTTGTGCCCGCAGAGCCGGCGCTGACGCGCGCGCTCACCATTTTACATAAGGGAGTGCAAACATATCTAACTCGATAACATCGATTCATATGCCAACAAACAATCCATTCAAAAACGCCATAAACCAACTCGAACGCACCGCTAAAGTGATTGACTTGAACGAGGATATCCTGAATATTCTTCGCGCCCCGGTTCGAGTGCTGCAAGTGTCCATTCCAGTCCGGATGGATGACGGTAAGGTAAAAGTATTTCATGGTTACCGCGTCCAGCACAACGACTCGCGCGGGCCAACGAAAGGCGGTATCCGCTATCATCCGGCGGCTGATCTGGCCGAGGTGAAAGCGCTCGCCATGCTCATGACCTGGAAGTGCGCGCTCATGGATATCCCTTACGGCGGGGCTAAGGGCGGCATTGTGGTTGACCCGCGGAAACTCAGCCACGGCGAGTTGGAACGGCTAACGCGAGGTTATGTCCGAGGTTTAAACGGTTTTATCGGACCAAACCGCGATATTCCAGCGCCCGACGTCTACACCAATCCGCAGATCATGGCTTGGATCATGGACGAAGCCAGCCGCATGACTGGTTACAACGTTCCCGGAATTGTGACCGGCAAGCCGGTTGAAATTGGCGGCAGTCTCGGCCGGCAGTATGCCACGGCGCAAGGCGGCATTTACGTCTTGCAGGAAGTCTGCGGACTTGAAGGAGTGAAGTGCGACCGGTCGAGCCGTGTCGTTGTCCAGGGGTTTGGTAATGCCGGTAGCTATGCCGCAAAGATGCTGCACAAGCTGAACTTCCGTGTCCTGGCGTTGTCTGATTCAAAAGGCGGGATCTATAATCCCAAAGGACTCGACCCTCAAGCAGTCGAACTTTACAAAGAAAAGACTGGTTCGGTAATAGGTTTTCCGGGCAGCGTGCCAGTGACGAACAAGAAGCTACTTGAGCTGCCGTGTGATATCCTGGTGCCGGCCGCGCTCGATAATCAGATAAACAGTCAGAATGCCGGACGAATAAAGGCAAAGATTATCCTCGAGCTCGCCAACGGCGCGGTCACCACCGAAGCGGACGACAAACTCGACAAGCGGAAGATTATGGTGATCCCCGACATTCTCTCCAATGCCGGTGGCGTGACGGTTTCGTACTTCGAGTGGGTCCAGAACATGCAGCAGTATTATTGGGAGGAGGAAGAGGTGATGGCGCGGTTGCAAAAAGTCATGCGCCGGGCTTTCCGCCAAACCATGGACACGGCCAAACTGCACAAGGTGAATATCCGGACCGCCGCTTCTATTCTGGCAGTCAGCCGGGTGGCGGAAGCGATCAAGCTACGGGGGTATTAGAAGAAATTCAAAAAGTAAAATTCAAAATGATTGAAGGCGGCTGGGGCCGCCTTTCTTGGTGCTATTAAATAAAAAAAGAGTCCGAGGTGGTGGTCCACCCGAACCGTGAGCAATGAGGCTACAGCAAACCGTTGTATTCCGGCGGTAACGCTCGGAAGAAACGAATGTCGGCATCTTTCTCCCACCATTCGGGGTGGGAGCAGTTCGAAAGCCTGATCCGTTCGTGAATGAGGTCTTGCGCCGCCATCCAGGCGAACAACCCGACGTCCCAGTAAGGACAATCCTCGTCCAGTCCCAGGGCCTGGGCGATGTCGTCGTCCCAGGTGGCGTGAGGCCGGTTGAGGCCGCAGCCGGCTTGGTCGAAGGAGAGCTCAGTTATGAGCTGGCCCCACCGGCCGTTTGTGGTCTTATTCAGGGCCTCCATCCTTGTCTCTCGCCAGGCGGCTGACAGAGCCAGCCACTCATCGGAATACGCCTCCGGCAGGTAGTCACCAGCGCGCAACCGACAGAGAATGTGCAATAGACCGATGTTGCGAGCTAGGTCCGTGTTGATCCTGTCGGAAACATTGACCCTGATGATCCATCTCTGGCCGTCGTGGTCAAGCTTCACCGGCCACCACGATCCCGGCGCTGGTACAATGACGAACTTCGCAGCGGCATTGAGCGGGACGATGATCCCCTTGTTGTCAGCCGTACCGATTGTGCCGTTGGCGCATAGGTAGGCGTAGAGGTCAGGGGCGTTGTCCCGAAGGAACGCGGCCATGGCGACGACCTCCGTCTTCTCTTCAGCGCTGAACTGTGTCAGCGCTGACGGCGTGAGGAAGTCGATGGCCCAGACGAGTTGAGTGGACAGGCACGTGAGAACCGCACACGCAAGTACTGAGCCAAGAATCCGACGCATCTGACACCTCCATCTGATCTGTTGGACAGTCGCCTCGGGGGCAGCCGTCCTATGGTTTCAGTTTGAGCGACACACCGTTTCAACAATAACCCCTTCTTATAGCAGAGGATTACATTTGTGTCAATAGCTGGTCTGCGTGGGGCGCATCATTAAAGCAAACTACGGCCGTATCTAAAAAAAACGGAGCATACTAAATAACATAATCAAGTTAACCTGTCGGGAAGAAGAAAAAAACATGGCGCCGCCGGGCTGTCTTCTTCCTATGGAGCGCTCTATTGACAGTCGCTATTCATCATGATAAGCAGTCGTCATAGTGCGGTAGCGGTAATGTTGTTGGAGCGTTTGTTGGATCATCGGTGGCTGTCACGGTCACCGGGAAAGTGGGAGGGTGCCGTGCGTACGATATGGTGTCTGGTTCTTCTGGTGGTTGTTTGTTCCTTGATGTGCCCGGCGGTCGTGGGGCAGACTCCCTATGTTCCGGGCGACTATCCGTACTACCCTAGCGACGGCCAAGCCGTCAGCTCGGCTCGGGATTCTTCTCGGCCAGATTTCGGACAAGCTCATCCGGTCTGGATGAAGCGCCTCGGGGTGACCTACTACCGGGGCTACTACTCCTGGTCTTGGGGCGAGATCCGTTACGGCTCGCGTTGGCTGCGGTGCGAGCCGGAAGACAACAATAGCTGGTGGTGCCGTGAGAACCCCGATCGCTGCCCGGATAGCCCGTTGATCTACGAATCGCGTATCGAAGGGAGCCGCCGGTACTGCCGGTTCCATGAGGCTGACAGCCTCGGTGGATACGTCGAGGCGCAGATGGTTACGTCGGACCCGAGGCTATCGGTTTGGTGGATGTACTATGCAGCGGAACCGGCCACTTCGTTGTTCGAAGCGGTTGAACGCGGCGCTGGCGCCTACGATCGACCGGACGTCACGGAGGCAATCATCCGGCACATGATTCAGCGCGGTGCGGTCGCCAAGCAGGACATTTCCAAGCTAACCCCGACGGAAATCCGCGACGCGCTGTGCTGTTATACCAGTGAGGCGCTCATCGCCAATGCCGAACTGGTGTCTCAGCACGTGTTGCCTTTCAGGTTCAACGGCACGCCGGCCCCCGGCGACACGCTGGTCATCTACTATGATGACGACTACGGGCCGGACATGACGGTTGGCGCGGAGCAGACCTATATCGTGATGAAGACCGGGCTATCTTCATTCACGGGCGTACGTTATGTCGAGATGCGCGACTTGTCGTGCTGTCTCTACGTCAGCCGGCCTCTGGAGGAGCTCGGGAGGATCAATTCGTACGTCGCCGTTTACCCGCTGCGTCAGTAGCATTCGGTGTTCGAGCCCGACCCATGAAAAGGCCGGGCGTTTTATTTTTCCACCTACGGTATTATATAAAAAGGAGTATACTCAAAATATGATCAAACCAACCTGGCAGGAAGAAGAAAAATTACAGAAACTCGGCCACCGACGCGTGGCCGGACTTGACGAAGCCGGCCGTGGAGCCTGGGCCGGACCGATCGTGGCCGCCGCGGTTATTTTATTTCCCGGTACGAAACTTCCGGGTTTGCGCGATTCGAAATTATTGACGCCGAAGCAACGCGAGAAAATATTTCTCCAGCTGGTGAAAAAAGCAGTCGCCTGGAGCGTCGGTATTATCAGCCAGACCGAAATTGACAAACATGGTGTCGGTCGGGCCAACGAACAGGCGATGCATAAGGCCGTCGAACGTCTCCGAACCTATTGCCCGGATTTTCTTCTCATTGATGCCTTGAAAATTCAGCATACCCTGCCACGAAAAGCGATCGTGAAAGGCGACCAGAAAGTCATGTCTATCGCGGCCGCGTCGATCATCGCTAAAGTGACACGTGACTATATTATGGATGAGGCACACAAGCAATACCCTAACTATGGATTTCATCTCCACAAGGGGTATGGTACGGCCCATCACCAGGCAATGCTTCGAAAGCACGGGGTGAGCAAATTGCATCGGAAGAGTTACAAACCGATAAAAAAAATTATTGCAGGATAATCAACTTTCTGGTATAATACAGAGGCTATGGCGGAACGTATTGCTGGCGGCAACGAACTTCTCGATGCCACAAAAATTATCCAAAAGGCGAGCATTTCCTACAGCATGAAGGTCGGCGATTTTGGTTGCGGCGGCACGGGAATTTTCGCCCTCCAGGCGGCGAAGGCGGTCGGGGACAAAGGCACGGTCTACGCGGTGGATATATTAAAATCCGTACTTGCAAGCGTGGTCAGCAAGGCACACATGCAGACAATCAACAATATAAAACCGGTCTGGTCAAATCTCGAAATATATGGAGCAACAAAAATACCGAACGGCACCTGTGATCGCGGCCTGTTGATCAACATTCTCTTTGAATCAAAAAAGCAAAAAGAAATACTCCGGGAAGTAAAACGGATGATGAAACGAGAGGGCTTGCTGCTCATCGTTGACTGGAAACCGTATGGCGCGCCGTTCGGACCACTGGAAAAAGACCGAGTCTCGCCCGAAAAAGTGGAAACGATGGCGCGTGAACTCGGATTTCAACTGCTCGAATCGTTTGAAGCGGGACCGTTCCATTACGGTTTATTGTTTATTAATCCAAGCCCGGAAATAACCTAATAATATAGGCGAGAAAAGACGGCTTTTGTTGGGAGACAAAGGTTTTATTTTGTCTAATATAAAGCAAAATTTAGGTAATTGGGGTGAGAACGCCGTTAGTCGAATTTTCACTTCTTTTGGGTATGCGACCGAATGCCGGAACTACCGTCAGTGCGACGGTGAAATTGACCTTATATGTCGCGATCGAAATGAACTTGTCTTTATTGAGGTGAAAACTAGAAAAACGCGGGCTTTTGGCAGCGGTGAGGAGTCAATTACCGAGCAAAAAGAGCTAAGATTAGCCGCAGTCGCCAGCCGCTATTTGCAGGACCGTGATTTAATGTCGTGGCCGTACCGGATTGACCTGGTTGTTCTCGAAGAATGCGCGCCCGGCTTTTTCCATTTACGGCACCATCGTGGAGCCATCGGGGATGTGCATGAAAACGTGCTTGACGCACCCTGAGCTCACCGTGTAAGATAGGAAACTGTCTCTTTAATTTATTCACACATTCCATGTACACATTTTGTCTTGTTTCTTCGCCTCGACCGACCACGCGTCGTCGCCTGACCAGAACGCTGATTATGCCACTGGTCGTTTTTATTACCCTGGCGAGTCTGGTGGTAAATCCGGCCGTAGTCTTAGCCAAAGAAGTTCCGTTGGAATTGCCCTATCCGGCGCCGACCTTGTTATCCCCAGCCAGCGGGAGCGCCACTTTGCAAACGAAACCGTTAATCACCGGTCTGGCTAAAAACGATTCCTTGATCAAGGTCTTTATTGACGGGAAACTCAATGGTCAATTTGAAGTGGAAAACCACGCTTCGGGCACGGCAAACTTTGCCTATACGCCGTTTTTGCATCTCAAGCCAGGTGCCCACGAGGTGTTTGCGACAGCCACCGATACAAAAGGAAAACAAAGCCCACATTCCAATACCCTGCGCTTCATGGTCGAGTACCCCATGCCTGCCCCAACCCTTGTTGAGACAGTGACCAACACAGCGACAACTGCGAGTCGACCCTGGATCGTGGGCTTTAGTAAAAACAACACAGCGGTTCGAATATACATCGATGGTCGGGATGATGGCGAGTTCATGGTTCAAAACAGTCTGACTGGCACGGCGGACTTCGCCTACCGCACGCTCTATGATCTTAAGCCCGGTCGTCACACCGTCTATGCCGTGGCCATTGATCGAAAAGGCAAGGAGAGTCATTACTCGGACGTCATTGAATTTACTGTCCCAAAGCCCGCGCCGGTGCAGAATTCATCGGATCAGACAAGGCCAGAGGTTAAGGGAGACGAAACTCAACCAACCGATCAGACGAACGCGAATACGAATGCAAATACTAACAGCAACGCTAACGACAACACAAACGCGACCGGTACGACCAACACGAATAGCTCAACCGGTGCAAACACCGAAGAAAACGGCAATTGGCCGGTCGTTGTCGGCTTGCTGATCCTGGCTGTCGTACTTATTATCGTGATTGACAGCCTCATCCGTAAAAGACGGAAGACGGATACCGGAACCTCAGAGACGCTGTTCGGACCAACGGCACCACCAGGCTCGGACAAGGAAAAGAATAAACCGACGACCAGCCAGCTTTTTCCGCCACCGCCACCTGACATCAAGTAGTTGATACCCCGGAGCCGCGCGAATGCGCGGCTTCTTCGTTTCGTCCACGGAGGCGACTTGCGAAATTATGTACGTTCTGTATAATGAAGGTAGACTAGTTCTTTAGTAACTGGTCTGTTTTTATAAGATAATTCAAAATTGATAATTAAAAATTCAAAATGAATGAGTCCTGATGTAACATCGGAATAACAATAATTTTACATTTTGAATTTTGAATTATTAATTGCTTTACCCCATGAGTTCACCCATTCTCCAGGCCATGAAACAAATCTGCGACGAGAAAAACATCTCGATGGAATCTGTTATCGAAACGATTGAGGCGGCGCTCGCTGTTGCCTATCGAAAGGATTTTGGCGAGAAGAACCAAAATATCAAAGTCGAGTTTAACGCTGAAACCGGCGCCAGCCGAGTATTTGACGTGAAAACGGTCGTTGAGGTGACGGCCGAGCAAATTGCCGAAGAAGAGCGAGTGCGCGAGGAGCGGAAAAAGGCCAAAGCGGAAGCGGCCGAGGCGGCTGTCAAGGGTGAGGCCGAAAAACCGGTTGCGCCAGAAGAAAAAGAAGAGGTGGCTGAAGCTGAGCCGGAAACCGATGAAGAAAAAAAGCCAATCTTTGATCCAAAGACAATGATCCCGTTGTTTGAGGCGATAACAAAGGAAAAAGATGCGAAGGTCGGCGATGAGATCCGGACTGAATTATTTCCGCCGAACGCCTATGGCCGGATGGCCGCGCAAACAGCAAAACAGGTAATCATTCAGCGGCTGCGCGAAGCTGAGCGTGAGACGGTCTTTACGAAGTACAAGGATCGCGAGGGTCAGGTCATCAACGGCACGATCCAGCGGGTCGAAGGGCGAGTTGTGTTTGTCGATCTGGGCGATGCGGCCGCTATTATGCCGCCGTCAGAGCGCGTCGATACCGAAAATTACCAGCCGGGCATGCGCGTGAAATTTTACCTGGTCAGCATCAATCAAGCGCCGAAAGGGCCAGAAATTATTGTGTCGAGATCGCATCCTGAGTTAGTCAAAAAATTGTTTGAATTCGAAGTACCGGAAATTGCTTCAGGTGCCGTTGAGATCAAGTCGGTCGCGCGTGAAGCCGGCTCGCGGACAAAAGTCGCAGTTCTGTCGAAAGAGCCGAATATTGATCCGGTCGGTTCTTGCGTTGGTCAGCGCGGTACCCGCGTTCAAACCGTAATTTCTGAATTAGGGGGCGAAAAAATAGACATTGTCGAATATGAAGACGATCCGGTAAAATTCATCATCAACGCCTTAGCGCCGGCGAAAATTCTCAGCGTCAAAATCAATGAACCGGAAAAAACAGCCTTGGCCGAAGTGAAGGAAGACCAATTATCGCTGGCGATCGGCCGCGGCGGTCAAAATGTCCGTTTAGCTGCCCGCCTCACCGGTTGGAAGATTGATATCATCAAGGAAGGTGAAACGGGCCAAGCGGCGAAAGAGAAGCCGGCGGAAAAGGAGCCGGCGAAAGAAGAGTCGGCTGAAAAAGTAACAAGCGAGCCAGTTGAAGCGGTCACCGCCGAAACAGTCGTGCCGCCAGTTGAAGAAAAACCCGTTGACGAACCAACGGCCAAAAAAACAAAACGAAAAAAAAGCGAGTCGACCGAAGAATCCACTGATTCAGCGGACGCCGCCACAAATAACGAATAAATTTTTAACGACGTTTTCTTATGTCTAGCGCACTTCTTTTTGCCTTATTGGCCAGCGCGGTCGCGATCGTGTATGGCTACATCCTTATCCGATTAGTCCTCCGGCTGCCAGAAGGCGATGACCGGATGAAAAAAATCGCCCGGGCGATCCAACGCGGAGCGAGCGCCTACCTTTCTCGCCAGTACCGGACGGTGGCGATTATCGCCGTGATCATCTTCGCGTTGCTCTGGGCGTTCCTCAATTTTAAAACAGCCATCGGCTTCGTCGTCGGCGCGGTTTTTTCGGCGGCCGCCGGATTTATCGGCATGAACATCTCCGTCCGGGCGAATGTCCGCACGACCGAACAGGCGAAGAAAGGTTTACGTGAGGCGCTCGCGGTAGCGTTCCGCGGCGGTTCAGTCACCGGCTTGCTCGTGGTTGGCTTGGCGTTGCTTGGGGTGGCCGGTTTTTACGCCCTGACGCATGATTTCAAGGCGCTGGTCGGCCTCGGTTTTGGCGGCAGTTTGATTTCCGTTTTTGCCCGGCTGGGTGGCGGTATCTATACAAAGGCGGCTGATGTTGGCGCCGACCTGGTTGGTAAGATCGAAGCCGGTATTCCTGAGGACGATCCGCGCAATCCGGCGGTCATCGCCGATAATGTCGGCGATAACGTTGGCGACTGTGCCGGCATGGCGGCGGATTTATTTGAAACCTATGCCGTGACGGTCGTTGCCACAATGTTGTTAAGCTCGCTGCTTTTTGTCGGGTTTGAAAACGGCGTTCTCTATCCGCTCGTGATCGGCGGAGTATCTATTATCGCGTCGATCATCGGTACGCTGTTTGTCCGGTTAGGGAAGAAGAGCACGAATATCATGGGTGCGCTCTACCGCGGTTTAATCGTCAGCGGGGTGTTAGCGGCCGCGGCTTTTTATCCGATCACGCGCTGGCTGATGAAAGATTTAACCGAATACTCAACGTTAAAAATATACGGCGCGTCACTCGTCGGCCTGGTTGTCACCGCGGCGCTCGTTCTCATCACGGAGTATTACACCGCGACGAAATATCCGCCGGTCCGAGGCATTGCCAAATCATCAGAGACCGGTCATGGCACGAATATTATCAGCGGATTGGCGCTGTCACTGAAATCCACCGCCCTGCCGGTACTCGTCATCGTAGCCGGTATCCTCGTTGCCCATGGGCTGGCTGGGGTGTATGGGATCGCCCTCGCGGCCGTATCCATGCTCTCGCTGACCGGTATTATTGTCGCGATCGACGCCTACGGTCCGATTACCGACAATGCCGGCGGCATTGCTGAGATGGCCGAGCTGCCGAAAGAAGTTCGAAACGTAACTGATCCGCTCGATGCTGTCGGAAACACGACCAAGGCTGTCACCAAGGGGTATGCGATCGGCTCAGCCGGACTCGCCGCGCTCGTTCTCTTTTCCTCGTATATCCAAGAACTGGAACACTCCGACAAAGTCTTCACTTTTATTCTCTCTGATCCGAAGGTGATTGTCGGATTGTTTATCGGCGGTCTCTTACCGTATATTTTCGGCGCTCTATCCATGGAAGCGGTTGGTCGAGCGGCCGGTGGAGTCGTCAAAGAAGTGCGGCGACAGTTTAAAGAAATTGCCGGGCTGATGGAAGGAAAGGCCGAAGCCGATTACAGCCAAGCCGTCGATATCGTGACTCGAGCAGCGATCAAAGAAATGATCATCCCGGCGCTTATCCCGGTTGTTGTGCCGATCGCGGTTGGCTTTCTGCTTGGTCCGGTTGCGCTCGGCGGTTTGCTCGTCGGGAGCATTATCACCGGTTTGTTCGTCGCGATTTCGATGACGACTGGCGGTGCCGCCTGGGATAATGCAAAAAAATATATTGAAGAAGGCCATCATGGTGGCAAAGGCTCGCTGGCGCATCAAGCCGCCGTGACCGGTGATACGGTCGGCGATCCGTACAAAGATACGGCTGGCCCCGCTATTAATCCAATGATTAAAATCCTCAATATTGTCGCACTCCTGATTGTCAGTTTACTGATCTAGCAATGGTATATTGGCTCGTCTCATGGCTGATCATGCCGTTCCTGCGCCGGCGCGTCCGGCGCGTGCTCGGCCGGGAACATATCCCCGAAAACGAACCGCTGGTCATTGTAGCAAATCACAACAGCTGGATTGATCCGGCGCTTATTATCAGCACGCTCTACCCAGTGGTGAAGCGGAAAATCTGGTTTATTGCCGCCTCGAAAAAATATCGGGCCCTGGGCGGCCTACCGATTGATTGGGCGAATAAAGGACGGGTAATTGATGATGCAACTGCCATCCTTCAAGAAGGTGGTGTAATCGGTATCTTCCCGGAAGGAAACGCCAACGGGACCGGCGAACTGCATCACGGACGAACGGGCGCGGCTCGGCTAGCCCTTCGCACAGGCGCCGCCGTCCTACCGATCGGCGTCCGAAATACGACCGGCACGAATCCGCTCGCCGCCATGTATACGGCGTGTACGGCCAAAAGCATTGCTCTTGAAATCGGTTCGCCACTGCTGTATCCAAAAACACTACCGGAAGAGATAACCTACGCACGGCTGCAAGACGTGACGGCAGATATCCTCAACCATTTAGCCATATTGTCAGGTAAACACAACAACCATGGCCTATCCAATCCTTCGTCAGACTCTCTTTCCCCTGATTCGCCGACGCTTTGAAGTAAAAGGCGAAGAGAATATTCCGGCGCAGGGACCCTATCTGATTGCCGCCAACCACGCGAGCTATCTTGATGGGATTATGTTGGGCGTAACACTGGCCCTGGTCAGAAATCAGCGTGCCTATTATCTTGCTCACGACAAGTATGCAAAAATGTTCACGCGGTATCTCTCGGAACGTTGGTTGGGCATGATTCCGGTACCGCTCCATGACAAGGCGAGAGTATTGGATCGGGCCAAGGTAAAGCTCCGGGCCGGAAAAATCATCGTAATATTTCCTGAAGGCACCCGAAATCCGCAGCCCAACCAGCTCCTCCGCGGGAAAACGGGATTAGCGAGATTAGCCTTAGCGACCGGTCTGCCGGTATTGCCAGTCGGCGTCATTGCTCCGCCGACGGTCACGTTCGGTGAAGCCTTCCGCGTCTATGCGGACAGCACCTTGACGCTTGGCCTCATTTTCGGACAGCCGATCCGGTTTCCTGATCAAGCGCCGGAGACATTCACCCACGAACAACTTGATCAAGTAACCCGCCAGATAATGACAACCGTCGGCGTTTTGTGCCATAAAGTCTATCAATACTAATATGGCGCCATACGCCACCCTTCGATTTTTCCTGATTCACTGGGTGAAGCGTCACCTGGCCAATATCGAAGGACTCGAACACGTGCCGACTGACCAGCCGTTTATCGTGGCCGCGAACCACATTGATTTTCTTGATCCCATCTACTTCCTTTTTCAGCTGACGGAAAAGACCGGGCGCGGCGTAACGATAATTTCAAAGACAAAAAACTATTACTGGCTCCGCTCGCTGACGCTGGCCATTGATCCGGTCGAGCGGCCGAAGGTACTTGAGCGAGCGCGCCAATATCTTCAGCAAGGGCGGATTATTTGCATCTTTCCGGAAGGCGAGCGCAATCCGACAGGCACGTTACTGCAGGGCAAAACCGGCGTCGCTCGGCTGGCGCTTTTTACGCGTATGCCGGTTGTGCCGCTGGGACTTCGAGGCCCGGCCGGCCGATCTTTCCTGGATTCGGTAAAATTGCTATTGTATAACCGCCAGCCGGTAACGGTCCGAATCGGCCGGCCAATGATGTTTCCCGAGTCATATGATCGGGAAATTACAGCTCAGCTTCTCACCGAGGTGACGAAAAAAGTCATGGTTGAAATCGGAAAACTTTCTGATAAGACATATAATTTTTAAATACCCACCGCCCATGCCATACAATTGGGCCAAGCTATCCCACCTTTCTCGCGAACAGATCGAAGCGCTGCAAAATAAAAGGCTACGGCATTTTTTTAAACACCTGGCGCCCTACAGCCCGTATTATCGCGACCTTCTGCAGAAAAACAAGCTGTCGTTTGACGAATTTCGGACCACCACCGATTTGTTGAAGCTTCCCTTTACGTCAAAAGCCGATCTGGCACCGACCGAAACGGACCCGGCTAAGCCGCGCCAGTTTATTCTCCAGCCAGACGAGCACATGATTAAAAAATACGCTCCGAAAAGCCAGCTCATAAAAATGGTTTGGGGCAAGCTTATTCGACAAGACGTTAAACGCGAGTTGGAACGCGAATTTAAGCCGATCCATATGCACTTCACGACCGGCCGCACCGCCCTGCCGACGCCTTTTACGTATTCCGAATACGATATTAATCAGATGCGCGAAAGCAGCGTTCGGATGCTCGACGTCATTCAGGTCGATCGGGGCCAGGTTGGAATAAACGGCTTCCCTTACTCGCCGCATCTGGCGTTTTGGTTGGCCTACAACGCGCTCACCACGCTCGGCCTGACCAGTTTGCAGACTGGCGGTGGCAAGGTTATGGGCACGCAGAAGATCATTGACGCCATCGAACGGCTGAAGGGCGGCCTGTTGCTCTTCATCCCGGGGTACGCTTACCACATGCTGCGGGAAGCAGTCCGGCAGAAACGCGATTTTTCTTCTGTTAAATATGTCGTTTTCGGCGGCGAGCGGGTCAGCCAGGGCCTGCGAGACAAAACACGCGAATTATTGACCGAACTTGGTGCGCACGATCCGAAGATATTCGCCACCTATGCAATGACCGAAGGAAAGACCGCCTGGATCCAGTGCGCCGAGGATTCCGGTTACCACCTCTATCCGGACATGGAATATTTTGAAGTCATCGACAAGGATGGTAACCGGGTGAAGGACGGCGAGCCGGGCGAGCTGGTCTACACGGCGCTCGATTGGCGTGGCTCGGTAGTCCTGCGCTACCGGACCGGCGACATGTGCCCGGGCATCGACTATGCGCCTTGCCCGCATTGCGGCCGAACCGTGCCGAGAATCAAGCCGGATATCCAGCGAAATTGCGATGTCAAGGAATTTCATCTCACGAAAATCAAAGGCGAGCTCGTCAACCTGAACACCTTCTATCCCTTACTCTCCGGGATAAAGGAAATCGAAGAGTGGCAAGTGACGATTCAAAAAAAGAATAACGACCCGTATGAGGTAGACGAAATCGTCGTTGAAGTAGCCTTAAAAGCGGGCGTGAATTTTGAGCAATACAAGCCGCTATTACACAAGGTAATTTATAGCGAGGTCGGCGTCGGTACGACGATACGTACGTGCGATATGTCCGTTCTGCTCCAGAAAATCGGGATGGAGACAGAGTTGAAGGATAAGCGGATAATCGACGCCCGGCCGAAATAGATTTTTTGCAACGACTACATAAACAAGCGGTGCTCTGGCCGCTTGTTTTGTTCTTGATAACATTAATCAAGCAATGACCACGTCTTATCTGGTCGTCTGACGCACGGGTATCAGTGGCTAGGCGTTTTTAATAAACGCTCATTCATACAATATCATGCTTGACTTTTGTCAATAAAAAGGCTACAGTCGTAGGCTCTTTATAAAAAAAGAGGGAAGCCCCGTGTTCGTACGCAGTACGATGTGCGACTACGGGGCTTCCCTCGTTCATGATCGAGGGAAAGGAAATGTGGTCACGGATGAAACGAACAGTCAAAGGGGGTTGACGATGCGCAAACCGTCCTGGCTATCGGGGCTGAGCTTGCTGCCGATGCGCGACGAGGAGTTTTACCGGCTCTTCGGACAAATGACCAGCCTGCTCGTATCGGCCAGTGACTTGGTCGTGGAACTGCTGAACGCGGGCGATCGCGATCGCGCTCACCGGTTGGCCGAACGCCTGAAGCAGTATGAAACGGACTGTGACAGCATAGTTCGGCAAACCGTCACCCGTCTCGAAGTCGCGGCCCAGCCGCCATTCGAGCGCGAAGACATCACCACGCTCATCAAAACGTTGGATGACGTGATTGATTGGATGGAACGATTTGCGAACCGTTATGTCACCTATTACGACTCCATCGACGCACGCGGGATCGAACAGCTCCGAGAACTGGCCGCGGTCGTTCAAGGGTCGTGCAAGACCCTTCACGAAGCCGTGGCGTGCCTGCAAAAGCGCCGCGGCGAGGTGGACGGATATTGCGTGAAGATCCACGACCTGGAGTCACAGGCGGATGACATCCACCATCACGCCATCGAAGTGGGCAACAACGGTGTACTGCAATTACTGGGAGAGGTTGAGCCGAGGATCGATGAATTGGTTCGTCGGATCGACGGTACGAACGGCCCGGTTGACACGACCGAGCTGACGCAGCGCAACACGCGCGCTATTTCAGACGTGCTGAGGGTTCAGCGCGACATGTTCCAGTTTTCGAACCTCAGGGTGTTGCTCGAAGCGCTGGAGCGCGCCAGTGACGCGAGCGATCGGGTAGCCACCGCCATGAAGAAGATGGTGGTGAACAATGTCTGACGGACTGCTCCTCTTTCTCGTCATCGGCGGTGCGCTCTGGTTTGACTTCGTCAATGGTTTTCATGACGCAGCCAACGCCATTGCGACCGTCGTTTCAACGCGCGCATTATCAGCCCGTCAGGCTATCCTCTTGGCCAGAACGCTGAACTTCGTTGGAGCGCTCGCTCACACGGCGGTTGCCTATACTATCGGCAAGGGGGTTGTCGACAGTGGTGCCGTGACACTGCCCATTCTGCTGGCGGCAGTTATGGGTGCCATCGGTTGGGGCTACCTGACCTGGTATTTTGGATTGCCGTCGAGCTCGACTCACGCCCTCGTCGGCGGCCTCATCGGTGTGGCGCTGTTCACCCACCACTTTGACTTTTCGATTCTCATCGGCTCCGGCATACAGAAGATTCTGATTGCCATGGTTCTGTCGCCGATCGCTGGAATCGTTGGGTCAATGCTGGTTCTGACGGCGCTCAGCTGGGCATCCTGGAAAACGCCCTATCGATCGTCAGCCAAGTTCTTCAAGCGTCTTCAGGTACTCAGTGCCTCGATGGTTTCCTTCTCACATGGCATGACCGACGCCCAGAACGGCATGGGTATCATCGCTGTCGCCCTTCTCGCGCATGGTCTGACCAAAGACTTCCACATTCCGATGTGGGTGCGTCTGGCCAGTGCAACAGCTATTGGGCTTGGCACCTCGGTCGGCGGCTGGCGCATTATCAGGACCATGGGAACCAAGATGGTCAAGCTTCACGAGCCGATTGCCGGGTGCTCAGCCGAGCTAACCGGCGGTCTGGTCATCGCCACGGCCGCGTTTTCGGGGGCGCCGATCTCAACCACGCACGTGATCGCGACCGCGATCATGGGCACCGGAGCGGCACGCAAACTCGGGAACATCAAGTGGAGAATTGTCCGACAGATCGTTCTCGCCTGGTTGATCACCTTCCCTGGCGCGGCGCTGGTTGGCATGATGTCGTACCTTTTCCTTCGTCTCTTTCTGTAAGACTCTGCAGATTCTGCGGGGTCCTTTTCTTTTTTCTGGGAGAGGAACACTCCCTTTGAGTGTTGGGTTTTTCCATAAAAAAAGGGGAAGCCGAAGCTTCCCTAGCAGATCGTGGAGCGGTAATGAGCAGGCCGATCCTGGAACGAAGCAATGCCGTCGCTCACCGACAGCGGCCAGAGCATGCAGAGGTTGCCGTCTTCCGGATCGTCCGGATGTTCGAGCAGTGCGATTGCCTGCACGAGTCCGGCGCCGATTTCGAAGTACTCGGGCAGTAAGGCCGGATTCTCGTGATTGTTCGGCGCGAAGCTGAAGACGGCCACATGCTTGCCCCACCAAGGCTGGGAACGCATGGTGGTTCCTCGCGTCACGCCGCGGAGATGGGCGGTGGCATGTATGGTCGGGGTCAGACGGCTCTTCCGGACCTGGAGTCGTCCGTCCCTCAGACCGCGAGAACAGGCGTCAACGACAGCCGCGTCGAGCTGCTGCAGGCCGTTACAGTAGATGTACGGCTGATCGGTGCGGATCGTGGTATCCGCGTTGATGAAGCGGAGACGAACGCGCCGCGAGTCGTTCGGGAAGTCGGGCTGATCGCAAAACAGCCGGCCGACGATGTGGACATCCTCGATCCGCTGGCCGTCCGGCAACATCGGAGTCGCGACGGTCCGTCGTCCGTACACGGCCACGTGGCGGGTTTCATCCCTTACCGGAATTTCGACCACCCGTTCGAGGTGCAGGGCGATCTTCATCGACGTTGATTCGAGCGTAGCATCTTCGCCGGGTTGGCTGAACGCTTGCTCGATAGCACCAAACAGTGGACAGGTCAGTACCATGACTTCTCCTCCTCATGTCGAGCCGACGACAACTGAAGAAGAGATAGTTATGTCCCGTGGTTCGATGGCTCTCACCACAGGCTCTGGTTTTGGCACCTTCTTCCAGCCGGTTTGGCCGGAAGGGTTGCCGAGCGGTCAATGGGCCAGCACCCTCGCGCTACTCGGCATAACTTCTCGACGGCGAGGACAGTGTAGGAAAGAACGCTTCGTCTGTCAAATTACGACTGACGAAGGTTTACAAAAGGCCGATAATAGGCTACCATACAAAAACGTAACACCTATTTTTTAAATGAAACATGCGATGAATGTTACCATCGAACAATTGCCGAAGAGCCTGACTAAATTGACGGTTGAGCTCGCTCCCGAAGAACTCCAGCCGTATTTGCAAGCCGCCGCAGGCCGCTTGTCGACCCGCGTAGATTTTCCTGGTTTTCGTCCAGGTAAAGCACCCTACGAGTTGGTTAAACAGCGTCTGGGCGAGGTTGCTATTTATGAAGAAGCGACCGAGGAGATTGTAAAAAAATCGTACGTCAAGGCAGTAATCGAAAAAAACATTGAAGCGATCGGCCGACCGGAAATAAAGGTTCAAAAAATGGCGCCAGGCAATCCGTTCGTCTTTACGGCGGAAGTGGCGGTCGTTCCGGCCGTCACACTCGGTGATTATAAGAAACTGAAGGCTCGGAAGAAAGAAACGAAGATCGATCCGGACGGAGTCAAGAAAACGCTGGACGAGCTCCGTCGTTTGCGGGCGAAGGAAGCGCTGGTCGATCGGCCGGCTAAAATGGGCGATAAAGTTGAGCTTGATGTCAGCCTTTATCTTGACGGTATTCCGGTCGACGGCGGACAGGGTAAGAAACAGCAGATTGTCATCGGCGAAAAAATGTTTATACCCGGCTTTGAAGAAAAACTTATCGACGCCAAGGCCGGCGAGACAAAAGAATTTCAGCTGCCCTATCCGAAGGAGTATCATCAGAAGAATTTGGCCGGCCGGAACGTTGACTTCAAAGTATCGGTCAAAGCCGTTTACCAGATTGACCTGCCGGAATTAAATGACGAATTCGCCCAGTCGCTCGGCAAGTTTAAGAATCAGTCTGAGGTGGAAGACCAGATCAAGCGAAACCTGCTCGAGGAATCGACCCTGAAAGAACAGCAGCGCTTCGAGCTCGACATGCTCAATGAAATCATTGAGCAATCAACGTTTGGTGAATTGCCCGAAGTATTAATAACTGCCGAATTGAACCGGATGATTGAAGAAATCCGTCACGACCTCGAACACCAGGGCGCCAACCTCGAGGATTACTTGTCACATATTAAGAAAACCCCGGAAGAGTTTCGCGCGGGACTTCAAAACCAAGCCGAGCGTAGGATCAAGAGCGCCCTCGTGCTCCGCGCGATTCGTGAACAGGAAAAGCTCAATGTCGACCCCGCCCTGATTGAAGCCGAGCTTGGGAAACGCAAGGGAATGTACAAAGACGACACAGAAACGTATAATAAAATTGATTCACCCGAATATCGGGATCAGCTCGAGGAAATGTTGCTCAATCGGAAAGTGCTTGAATTTCTCGAGTCACATATTTACCCAGCCAAGGCATGAAGATTGGCGCTCACGTTTCCAGCGCGGGCAACATCAGCGAAACGCCACAACGCGCGGCCGAGATCGGCGGTGAGTGTTTTCAGATGTTCAGCCGTTCCCCGCGCGGCGGGCCGGCGCCAGCGATAACACCAGCGACGGCTGCGTCATTTCAAAGCAATCTGAAAAAATTTCAGCAAACGGCGAGTTATATTCACACGCCGTACTATATCAATCTGGCTTCGTCGAACAACCGCATCCGTTACGGCTCGATCCAAGTGATTCGCGAGGAACTGGAGCGTGGCAGTCTGCTCGGCATCACCGCGGTGATGACGCATCTGGGGTCGGCCAAAGATTTAGGCGAAGCAAAAGCGCGGCAGCAGGTGGCCGAGGGAATAAAGCGTTTGCTCGATAGGTATGATGGGAGAACTGAGTTTCTGATCGAAATGTCAGCCGGAGCCGGTTTGATCATTGGCGACACCTTCGAAGAAATTGCCGAGCTGATCGAGGCGAGCGGCCAACGTGACATCGGTGTTTGTTTCGATACTGCCCATGCGTTTGCGTCAGGATATGATCTTCGGACGGCTGAAGCGGTCAAAGAAACGTTTGCCCAATTTGACCACGTACTCGGTCTGAAGCGCTTGAAACTTATTCACGCGAACGACTCAAAGGCGGAATTCAATTCCCATCGCGATCGGCACGACCATATTGGCCAAGGGAAAATCGGTTTGGCCGGCTTTCGCGCCCTGCTTCATCACCCGGCGTTACGCACAATCAACCTCGTTCTTGAAACGCCGTCAGACGGAGCCCGGATAGACGACGTAGAAATATTGAAAAAAATACGCGCTGAAAAATAATCGAACGTGAAATACGCCGAGCTCGATCACTACGTTGAATACCTACGAAAATTTCCGCGGTTTAGTAGCCGCGATTATTTGCAATTGCACCGGATACGCGCCCTGCTGCGAGAGCTGGGACATCCCGAGCGGCGGCTGCGCGGTTTTCAGGTGGCTGGCACGAATGGCAAGGGCTCAACCGTGGCCATGCTGGATTCTGTTTTACGGGCGGCCGGCTATCGGGTAGGCGCATTCTATTCCCCCCATCTGGTTTCGTATACCGAACGGTTCCAGATAAACGGTCGGCCGATCAGCCGGAAACGCTTAAGCCAAATAATTACCAGACTTCAGCCAGCCGTTGAGCGGGTCAGCCAAAAAGTCGGTGACCGGCCGACCTGGTTCGAAGTTATAACCGCCGCGGGCGCGGTGTATTTTGCCGAATCAAAGATCGACTGGGTGGTTTTTGAAGTCGGCTTGGGCGGTCGGTTGGATGCGACGACGGCCTTGGGCTTGAAGTACAAGTGTATTACGGAGATTGGATATGACCATATGCATATCCTTGGAACAACAATCCGCCGCATCGCCCGAGAAAAAGCCGGGATTATCACCGGGCGGAATACGGTTATCACGTCAAATACTGGCGAAGCACTTCAGGTGATTCAGAACCGCTGTCGGAAAACGCATTCACGATTATATGAAAGTCCGGCCATAAAGAATCAACAGTTGAGCGTTACCGGCACCGTCTTTTCGTTTATTGAGGCCGGCGAGTCCTATCGGGCGGCGATCAGATTCGTGGGTGAGCGTCAGGCGATAAATGCCGCCATGGTTTTTCGGCTGATGAGGGAGAGGCTGGCGCTTCCATCAAAGACAATATTGCTCGGGCTGAAAAATGCGACGCTGGCTGGCCGGTTTCAAATAATCAAAAAAAAGCCAATCATCATTATCGACGGCGCTCATAATGTCCCGGCAATACAGTATCTTTTACGGACGCTCACCCGGCTCGGCATCGAGCGTAATCGCCTCATAACCGTATTCGGAGCAAAAACCAGAAAAAATTATCGCGCCATGGCCAGATTACTCGCTCGGCGTTCAAAAACAATTATCTTTCCGAAGACCGGCCTGCCGAACATGGCCGCCCCGCAGAATTTGAAACGGCTATTGCCGGCCAGCCGAGTTGTCCCCAGCCTGCGCTCGGCCCTTCGGCTGGCACAGACAAAAGCCAATAAAAATGATATGATTTTAATAACTGGCTCTTTTTATCTGATCGGCGAAGTACTGCGCGAACGTGGCTACCGGCGAACAGCCTCAGTCGACCGGATTGACGACAATCAAATTGAGCAAAAACCATGACGCATTAGGCTAAAAACCAACCGTCCTATTTTATCCTTGAAGTTCGAAAGGACTGTCTATGGTTTTTAGCAAATGGTATTTTCCCTCGCGGCGCGATGTGATAATGGTCGGATTTGTTACGACCTACCTCATGGCCAATATCGTGTCCGTGAAGTTCGTCAAACTGTTCTGGCTGAATCTGCCGGCCGGCACGCTGCTCATCCCGCTGACGTTTCTCTTTGCCGATGCCTTCAGTGAACTCTACGGCCGCCGCGAAGCTCAACGCCTGATCTGGCTCGGTTTCTATGCCAACCTCCTGGTCGTTATTATCAGCAAAATTACTGTTTGGGTGGCGCCGGCGGATTTTTGGGTCGGACATGCCGAGGCGTACAATTATGTCATCAGCTCGGCGCCGAAAATAATCATCGCCAGCATTGCCGCCTATCTCATATCTCAGTCCTACGACGTCTGGCTTTTTCACCTGCTCCGCCGGCTAACGCGCGATCGCTGGTTCTGGCTGCGGAAAAACGCGTCGACCCTCACGAGCCAGTTTATTGATACGGCCGCACTCATTGGCATACTGGTACTGTTTGGGGTCGTGCCAGCGGTTGTGGCCTGGTCGGTCATCGGGTCAAATTATCTCGTGAAATCCGTCTTCGGGCTTATCGACACGCCGCTCTGCTATCTCTTGATCTGGCGCCGCCGGTCCGTGAAAGAAAAGATAAACGCACCGGAACAAATCCAGTGACAAAAACCGCCGTGAACATTATTAAAGGCCGCGTTATCCGGGGCGAAGGGCGTGGTCGCCAACAGGGCTATCCGACGGCGAACCTCGACCGCCGGTATTTTCGGACGCATCCGATTGCAAACGGAGTGTATGCCGGACTGGTTGAAATGCGCAAGAAACAACGCCGGTGCCTGGTCATAGTCGGAGCGCCGTATGCCGCTGGCCGGAAAAAAATAAAAAAAATTGAGGTCCATATTCTCAACTTCCGCGGCAACATCAGGCGTGTCAGACTCGAGGTTCGGCTGATCAAAAAAATCCGGCCGATGAAAACATTCACCGATCAGAAGTCACTCCTCAGGCAGATCCGGAGCGATATTCGACGGGCGAAAAATATATTTCATTACTATTCGAAAAAACATGTTTAGCGGCATGGTCTACGACATCGGCACAATCAAGGAAATAAAAAAACGCCAAAAGGCCTGGGCACTTCATATCCAGGCCAAACGGATTCTTGGGCGTCTCAAGGTCAGTAGCAGCGTGTCGGTCAACGGCGCCTGCCTGACGGTCGTAAAGAAAGTACCCGGCGGTTTCTGGGTCGAGGCGGTGGCTGAAACACTACGACGAACCGCGCTTGGCAAGTACCGGGTTGGCACCAGGGTAAATCTTGAGCCGGCCGTTCGGCCATTTGACGAACTGGGCGGGCATTTGGTCCAGGGGCACATCGACTGTGTCGGAAAAATAACGGACATATTTGATACCAAGCATGACTTGATTTACACGATCGAGCTGCCGAAAAAGCTCATGCGCTACGTGGCCAACAAGGGCTTTATTGCAGTCGACGGCGTTAGCCTGACTGGTTTCAATCCTGACACGATCGCCTTTCAGGTCGCCATCATTCCGTATACGAACAAACACACCGTCTTCCAATATAAAAAGGAGGGCGACCCGGTTAACATTGAAGTCGACATGATGGCAAAATATCTTGAGCGCTTACTGCCGAAAAAATGAAGCACGCGACCCTGAAAAAATCAACCGGCGCAAATTTCCGTTTCGCCGTCATCACTGCCCGCTTCAATCCAAAAATCACCGCTGGCCTGCTGAAGGGCTGTTGTCAGGCGCTGGAAGAATCGGGCATAAAACAATCACACATAACCCAACTCGAAGTGCCGGGCGCGTTTGAGCTGCCTTGGGCGGCGCAAGAAGCGGCGTTGAGCCGGAAGTTCGACGCCGTTATCTGCCTGGGAGCGATTATTCGGGGCGAAACCGACCATTACCAATACGTCGCTGCCGAGGCAGCGCGCGGCATTCGTGAAGCCGGCATGCGGACGAGGGTGCCGGTGATTTTTGGCGTCCTGACCTGCAATAATCTCACGCAGGCGGTGGCCCGTTCAACCGGCAAACACAATAAAGGCTATGAAGCCGGCTGGGCGGCAATCGAAATGGCTCGGCATGCAAAACGGCATCAGCAACTGGGTTTAAAAAAACATTAATAAAGGTACGGAACTGTTTGCTACCAGAGTAGTATGTATATATGAATTATCGAAATAACAATCTATTCGGCGTGCTCGGGAGTCCGGATTTTTGGCGTTTTGTTCGGTCGTCGATTAGTCGGCGAGTAATCTGGCTGCTTGTTATCGTACTTGTCGTTTTAACCATGGTCGGTCTTCGCGGTTATGCCGTCGGTAATTTTTGGATCATTTCCCAGTACCTGCAACTCTTTCCCTATCTTATTGTCGCACTCGTGGCTTATGTTTTTTTCAAACTTGCCGCCTATCAGAAATTCTTTTGGCAGGGCTATGCTCGTAAAATGGGTTGGTCATACGTAGAGAAAGGTCTTGAAACGGACGAACACGGTCTCATGTTCCGACAAGGCCACGGTCGGAATATTACCAGCGTCCTGACTGGTACGCTGGATAACCGGCCGCTACGTCTCCGAACATACAGGTTTCGGATTGGCAGTGGAAGATCCAGCACGATCTATGCCTACACGGTATATTCGCTTCGCTTCCAGGGGCGGTTTCCTCATCTCTATCTTGATCACCGCCAGGATGGTTTTGGCACGCAAGCGGGAGTGCGGTTGCCCGTGCCGCGTGAATTTGAGGAATATTTTCACCTGTATGCTCCCGAAGAGTATGAGATTGAGGCCTTAGCAATTTTTACGCCTGAAGTTTTTGCCGGTTTGCTCGATCGTAAACTGTACTACGATCTTGAATTTGTTGACCAGGAGCTGCATGTTTACATTGATCAGCTTGCGTATGACGAACAAACCGTCGAAAAGCATCTCGCGATTGTCCGCCAAACGGTTCAATTATTTACAGAGGCGCTTGACGCCGCACGCTACGAAGAAATACCTCGGCACTCATCCACCCTACGCGGGTAATATGATATCAATGGCTGAAAAAAACGAATTACTAGAAAAAATATCTGACGAGGTTAAAACCTGCCAGCGTTGTCCGTTGCACAAAGGCTCCATCCAGGCGGTGCCGGGCGAGGGGAATCCGCGGGCTGACGTGATGTTCATCGGCGAGGGGCCGGGCGCGGAAGAAGACAAACAAGGTCGACCATTCGTCGGTGCGGCCGGGAAATTCCTCGAGGAGATGCTGGGACTGATCGGCTGGAAGCGCGAAGACGTTTTCATCGGCAATGTTGTGAAGCACCGACCGCCGAACAACCGCGATCCCTTACCCGAAGAAATAGACGCCTGCTTCCCTTTTCTCAACGCGCAGATTGAGGCGATTCAGCCGAAGGTAATCGTCTTGCTTGGCCGACATTCGATGTACCGGTTTCTGCCGTCAAATTTTAAAATATCCCTCGAACACGGCAAGGTCTTCCGGCGCCACGGCCGATATTACGTGCCATTTTATCATCCGGCCGCGGCGCTCTATCAAGCTAGCCTGAAAAACATTCTTATCAAGGATTTTAGAAAGCTGCCTCGGATTTTGGAAAAAATATCGCTCGCTGGCGCCGAGAAAAAATCTGATAACATAGTCGAAACGCCATAAGTTTGGTATACTTAATTCCTAAGCCGATAACATTACCGTCCATGATTGATACGAAAATTCTCGAAAAGATACCCGTCTTGGCAGGCCTAAGCACACCCGAGCTGGCCGCGCTGTCAAAAATTATCACGGTGAAGAAATACAAGAAAGGCGAAGTTTTGTTTGAACGAGGCGATGTCCGAAAATCATTTTTCATTGTTTTAAGCGGACAGGTTCATGTCTACCGGATGTTCAACGATGAGGTTCAGACCCTGGCCATCCTCGGTAAGAACAATTTCGCCGTCGAAAGCGCGCTGACCAATCCACGACTCAAACATGACCATAGCAGCGAAGTCACTGAGGCCGGCGACATGATCGAAATTCTCGGCAAGGATTTTCTCCGGTTAGCCGATGACTATCCGCAAATCGCCAACAAGGTCTATGGCAACATCATCGCCAATTTAGCCGAGCGTCTCCATCATGCGAATAACAAACTGGTCACGATCTACTCGACCGGCAAAATCGCCTCGACCTATACCGATCTCGATAATCTGACCGAACTGATTACGACGACGATCCTGAAAATCATCAAGGCAAACCGCGCACTCTTTGCCTTTTATCGGCCGAAGGAAGGGACGGTCTCGATCATCCAGGCGCGCGGGTATCCGAGCGACCAACGGATAAAAAATCTAAAAATAGATCTCTTCAAAGATCCGCTCCTCGGACTGATGTATAAGACGCGGCGTGAAATTATCGTCACGCGCGAGATGTACCGGAAAAAAGCGGCGTTGCGTGTCGCCTATTCCAGCCCGGGCATGATGGGCGTGCCATTGCAGATCGGCGACCGGGTGGTCGGCGCCATCCTTCTGGGTGATAAAGTTGATATGCAGGACTTCAACTACAACAATCAAATACTCCTCAATATTATTGCCCGACAGATTGTCCTGCCGATTGCGATGGCGGAGTCAGCTGAAACTGTCTAGCCTCATTCAATATACTAAAAAACACTTGTCCGTAATGGCCGAGTGTTTTTTTTATTGATGGTGCCGCGGGAGAGCCCCGAACCATGCAAGATTCGGGGGAACTCTCATGGGGTTGCCCCGGACCCATCGCGGTTCGGGGTAAGTGTCGTTGGCAAGCTGTCTCTAAACATCAGTTTCAACGTAGATCTGCCTTTTGATGTTTTAAAGTAACGCTCGCGTCGGACAGCATCAAGTTTTGATAAAAAAGCTTCGTAGCCAATTATTGCCGGCCTGCCCATATGCGCAGTTGTCCAGCATTTACCATTGTTATGCTCGGTAATTCTACGCCTCAAGTTATTTGTTCTACCAATATACATTCGTCTCTGTGTCGGAGAAAAGAGGAAATACACATAATGCATAAAACTCATCGTGTGTCTCCCTGTCGTTTATTTCATTCCTGTTGGTGCCGCGGGAGAGAATCGAACTCTCATGGGGTTGCCCCCACAGGATTTTAAGTCCTGCGTGTATACCAGTTCCACCACCGCGGCACCAACAAGATTGAAAAGTTTTTTAATTTGATTTTATCCGGCACCACGCCAGGTGCCGGATATCCCGAACCCATCGTGGTTCGGGATAAGTCCTGCGTGTATACCAGTTCCACCACCGCGGCAGATACATTATCGAATAAGTTGGAAGAGAACAATCCCGGTGGCCACGGCGACGTTCAGAGATTCTTTCTGGCCGCGCATCGGAATTTCCACCACGCGGTCGGCCAGCGACAATATTTTCGACGGCAAGCCTTTTACTTCATTGCCGACCACGAGCGCGAAAGGCGCGCGTACCCGACAAGTGTTATATTGAACGCTTTTGCGGGATTGTTCAAGGGCGACAATCGTATACCCGTCATTCTTCAGACGCTTGATGAGCCGGACGGTCTGGGCGTGGTGTTCCCAGGGCAAATACTTTTCTGCGCCAAGGGCAACTTTGGCAATTTTGTGATGGGGTGGCCGAGGCGTAATGCCGCCAAGGAAAAGTTTTGTAACACCAGCTGCATCGGCTGTTCGGAACATGGCGCCGACATTGAACCGGCTCCGGATGTTATAGAGGACGAGGATAGCGTCATGGTTTTTCTTCACGACAGGCATTGCTGGACAAAGCCATCAACTACTTTTTGATACGCCCCGAAACTACATTCAGTATAGTTTTCTTTCGTCAGCCAGCGATAGCCCTTTGATTCCTCGTTGATAACAATCTCGCCTTCGAGAAAACGGCAGCAATAAAAAACTAAGAACAGATTCATATTCGGATGTCTAACATTCGTCGGTGCGACGCGAAACTTAAAAACGTCAAAGAGATTATTAATCACAAAGCGTATATTTAAGCCGAGTTCCTCCAACAATTCACGGCGCAAGCATTCCGATACTGGCTGATCGATTTCCGACGCTTCAATCCGGCCGCCGGGGACGTCCCAATATTCGCTATAAGCATCTTTCAACGCTAAGAAGCGCGAACCGTTCTGGAGAAAGGCTTTTATTCCTACCTGAAAATTTTTTCCTGCCATTGCCATGGTTTTATTCGTTCAATTATGTAAATTTACCATGAGGGACAGCAGGTGAACAAGCGCTTGTTCACCTGTGGTAGAGATTATCAAAAATGCCAATAAAATTGTATGAATAATTATTATAACTCTAATATTAGCCAAATATATTAAATAAGGTCTTGACAACAAGCAAAAAGTACGCTATTATGCCTTGTTACACGATTGATTAGCGAACTTTATACGATCAAACGAGGAGAGAGTTTCCGCTAATACTAGCGGAATCGCCGCCCTGAGAAAGCGGCAAAAAAGCAACATTAGCCATATTCCTAGTTTAGGGTGGTGGTTTGTTGCGGCGTTCTCTCTTCTGATTGAACATCGCAGCAAAGCGCCACCCTTTTTTTTCTGCCGAAGCTCAACGTGTAGGCAGGTTGTTTGTCCGAATATCGGGGCTGATAGAGGTCACACATATTACATGGGCCTGAACTATCGCCCCGGGATTCGGGGAAATAAACCAGAGGGGACGGACATGGAGGGGAGTAGAGAACGGTTTGGATAGCTGATTCATTCGGGCTAACCCTCGAGGCTTCAGTGAAACAAACCGGTCCGCCGAGCTTCGGCTCAAAGACGGACACCTCGCCTCCAGCTTCGTCCCTTTGGGCTTCCGCCAGAGCGTACCGCGGCTATTGTCGATGGTATGCTCCGGCGGGAAAAGGCACCTTACAATAAATATCCCCCCGCACCGACATGGAGGGGAGTAGAGAACGGTCCGCTGACCTGATTCTCCCGGGCTAACCCTCGCGGCTTCAGGAAAGCGCACTGGGCATGTGAGCTTCGGCTCAAAACATGTCAGTCTCGCCTCCAGTTCGGTGCTGAGTATGCCTCGAACGTTGACAATTTATCCTCCGCCTGACTTTGGTATAATACGAAAGTTAGACGGAGCCTCCTGACAATAGTTGTTGGGAGGATAAATTCAGGGTACGAGACACGGGGGTACGACACGGCAGAAATGCCAAGGAGGATCGAGATCATGAAGAAGTTCTTCGTCGGCATGGGTGGCATCGCGGTCACGGCCATCATCTTGACCATCATCTTTGCCTTCTGGGGCCACAATCTCAGTGAGCGCAAGGGCGAGCTGAACACCTGGAGCGGGGAACTGGCGAGCAAGGAGGCCGTGCTGAACCAGAAGGCTGAGGCACTCAACAACGCTCAGGCCGCGCTCAACCAGGCAAAGAACACGTTCGATGAACGCGTTCAGCGCGCCGAGTACATGCGGCAGCTCTTCACCGGCTTTCTGGCTCCGAGCTGGGAGCAGCAGGTGAAGATGGCGCGGGATTCCTACGGGGTCCTCGACCAGCGCTTCGATCAGTATCGCACGGTCGCCGAGGCGATGGCCAATCTCGGCAACTACAACCTCACCTGGGAAGACGTCGGCATCAACGGCAACGAAGTGCGTTCGGCGCACGACCGGCTCGGACGCACCCTGGCGACCGAGCTGATCCAGTGCCTGGACCAGCCGATCGAGTCACGGCGCGGACATTTCATCGGTCAGGGCGAAGGCTCGATCTCACTCGACGACCCCTGGGACGTCGGTCGCGAAATCGTCCAGCTGGTGAACGCCAGCGGGACGACCATCAAGGACTACGGCCTGAGCCCGGAACAATTCAGGGCCAAGCTGGTCCAAGACGCCCGCGAGCTCCTCGGCTATGCCCGGACCCTCAAGGGGACGGAGCAGTACCGCTGGGCCATGCAGTCGCTCGGTTCGTCCATCAACGAGTACAACATCGCCGGGCGCGAGCTCGGCCTCACCCAGAAGGAGAGGGATTTCCTCTGGGGGGAGTGCCGCTGCTACGTTCGGTGAGCCCGACTCTCGCGTTGTTCTTCGGAACAAGGCAGGCGCGAGAATTCCAATGCACATCGCATATCTTCGGAGACGTCCTGCCCGTCTCCACCTTTTCTGAGTCCGTAAACATGTTTTGTGAGCTCAGAGATAGGTAAGAAAACAATTCAAAATAGTGAATTTATAAGGAAGAATAAAGAAAATCCCGCATGGCGGGATACAATAATTATTAATTCTGAATTTTGAATTGTGAATTATTCTCCCTTGTGGCCGGCGATATCGAGGCTCCGAACTCTCTCCCGGAGTTTCGATATCTCTGGTCATATCACGACAGAGATCGGTTCTGAAACGCTCGTACCAGAGTGGTGCGAGTCATGCCTGAGCCGTTTCGTGGAGGATTGATCAATGCGTACGGCGTTGCTCGTGGTGTTGTTGCTCGCGGTTCTGACCGGTGTGGCGCTGGCTGACCAGTGCCGCGATACCGGGGTCCAGCTCCAAGTCGTGGCGATCGGCGACAAACCGCTCGCTGCGAGCGGTACGAAGGCGATCTTCATCGGTGAATACCTGAAGATCCCGAGTGCTAGTACGGGTGGCGAGATCTACTTCGCTACCGTCGGGGTCAAGCAGCCCCTGCCGCACGATTGCTGGGTCCAGCCGGCCGCGAGTTACCTCGGCGGCTGGTACGCGAAACACGATGCCTCATCGTTGGCTCTTACCGCTGGGGCCAAGGCTGGGCCGGTGTACCTGACCCTGGATTTCAAGCGCTTTTCGGCGGTCGGCAATCACCGGACCAAGTTCTGGTACCACACGGTCGACTGGAAGTTCAACGGTCCGGCCGATCAAAAAGCGAAGGACAGAACCGGCGAGTACACCGTCGGGATCCACTTCAACAAGGTGGATCAGTCCGAACGCTGGGGGCTTCATCTGGCCAACCAGCTGAAACCCCATATCAGGCTAGAGGCCCGGTACTACCGGGTTCTCTACGGCGACGACCCGGTTCAGTACTTCCGGGCGCAACTGGCTATCTCTTGACAGAACACCTCCGTGGCCGGGGCAATGGCCACAACCGGAGAGGCGCGCGCATTCCATGCTCAGCCCGCGCCTCTCCACCTCTTCCGAATCCTTGAGGCCATACCTCGATGGTTCAGATGAGTGACGCGGCATAAATTCACGTGGTTCGTGGGAGCTGACCGGAGTGCACATATGTGGGTTTCATATGTGTTCACTGCGGTCCGTTCTAGGACTTCGGTGGCAGGCTAGCCGCATGGTTTGTCTGACATCGATGGTAGTATAAGACGCGCCCGTGGCGTCTTTCGCGCCGGTCCCATAAAGCCGGCATCACTCAAGGGGGTTCCTGTTTCTGAGAGGAGTATTGGGAATGCGCAAGCTCATCCTGATCCTTGTCCTGATCCCGCTGGCATCCTTCGGGTTGGCCAGCCTGGCCTCGGCCCACGGTCCGATCGGTCCGCATTCGCACTATGCGCTGCGCGACCCTGACGACTGGGGGTTGTGGGGTATGTCGGGCGGCGACGAACGCGTCTGGGTCCTGCTCATGAAGGCAAACCCGGACATCCCGAACGACCGGCGCATGCTGCCTGGGTATGCGGTCAACATCCCGGAAGGCGTGGTCATGACTGAAGACGGTCGCGCGGTGCTCGCTGAGACGACGCCTGTGACCGAACCGACGATTCCTGCGCTCAGGCATGACAGCGGAGACTCTCTGCGGGCGGCCGTCACGAGGATGGTCGGGGCGCAGGAAAACCAAAGCCGCGCGCTGAACTTCCTCGTCTGGGCGCTCGTCGTCGTGTTGGCCATACTCCTCATCACCGCGTTGGTCGCGATGAGCCGGGGTAACACCATCAGGGCGCGCAACGACGAACTCGCCAGGCTGCGGCAGCGGCACGACGAGGAGATCGAGAGCGCGACCCGGGAGGCGGTCGAGGAGGAACGACGCCGGCGGCGCGAGCGTATCCAGCAGGATCCGTACGCGGGTCCGCCGGTCGTGGCTGCGGGGCTGCCGACAGGCAACCTGGCCGCTGACTTCATGGTGAACCTCTACCGGCGGCGCTTCCCCGATCCGCAAGGTGCGGAACGTGGCACGCGCCTGCTTCGCGTCGAGCCGATCTGGGTCGAGGGCTACGACATCAACGTCGGTTACGGCGATGACCGTCAGCGCCGTCGCAACCTTATGGACCAGCAGCCGGCCTGGCGCGGCGTCTTCTCCTCCGGCGTGGTGATGGACCTGCTTCAAAGGTGCGCGAACGGCCTGTTCTCCGAGATCGGCCAACAGCTTCGCGACGACCAGGTGAGTCCGCGACTGGGTATTCCGGCGCTGGACGTTAACCGGCTGGTCTGGCCCGAGCTGGCCACCGTGACCGCGTCCGTTCCCGTGCCGACGGCTCCGGTCGCTACCACCGATGCTTCGGTCGCGCCTGCGACACCGGGAACGACCCCGTCGGCCGTTCCTCCGGGACCGCGGATGTTCGTCATCATGGATGATACCGCCATCTACCGCCACCCGGGCGACACCGCCTTCCGCATGCTGTCCATCATCGGCCTCGACATCCAGTCCAGCGAGCGGGGCATCACGCTCCGGCGGGACGGGAACGAGATCGTTCTGGGAACGGATGCGGCGGGTGACGACCGGCAGGCGGCGAAGATCGGCGAGATCGTCGCGCGCGCCGGCACGGGCAGCGCCAGCTAGCACAACCTGAACGGCATCGCGCCGTTCAACAACCAGGAGGGGGCTGTCACCTGACGGCTCCCTCCAAACTTCTTTCATCAATCATCCTTCTGAATTCAGAATTATCCATTATTCTCCCCACCGAATTGATTGTTTCATGGAAAACAGTCAGCTCGGTGCGGATGGAAGTCAATATCCGCCGGGAGGATGAACGTGACCGGTTATTTCATTGCCGCTCTGACGGGGATTGTTACCATGATCGTCGTCATCGTGGCCTACGAGCTCAGTAAGAGAATCCGTCGGGTTGCAGTCGCAAACGCCGTCATTATTGTACTCATTGTCGTGGCGGTTTCTGCAGGCATCTTCGGCTTATGCCAAGACGACAAAGTAAGCGACATCCCGACGGCCCGTGTGTTCGTCTGGCTTGTCTCCTACTCCGTAGGTGCCCTGGCGGGATGGCTCTTGAGGATCCAAGATCGTATCAACCGCTGGTTGCCGGAGCGCGATTGAGGCTGACCGCGATCTGAATACTTCTCGTAGTCTACTGCATGGCAGTCGTTGAAACAACGCGGCGCGACAGCCGCACGGTGTACGAGTGGCTCGATCAGTTTGGCCGGACCGGACGGTTATCGCCGTCGGACCCCACAAACACGGAGGCGACCCATGTTCCAGATCGAACTATCCCACACCTTCAACGTCGCTGAGTGGCGCTGTCCGGTTACTCGCATCGTTGACCTCGACTTCGTCGAGCGGGCGATTCGTCGCGGCAGTCTCGTGACGTTCACCTGCGCCATCGTCGGCTGCCACCACGAGGGGCGAGCGGTCGAGATGCGGAATCTGGACCGTGCGAAGAACGACGGCGTCATCGTGATCCTCTGTCAGGGCCATGCCTGTCAGATGGAGGATCAGGGACATCGTACGTACTGGCTCGACCAGACCCTAAGCCACGCTGTCCGGGGATTCCAGCAGCACTTCGACGAGGTGGTTGTCCGGACTGCGGACAGCCGGCCGCACACGCACCTTGGCCTGGTTCTCCAGGCGGCCTGCCGCCAGCAGCTCAGCCGTCAGGTCGCCTGACCATCTGCACACCGCTCGTTACGAACGAGCCTACTTCTTACCTCGCTGGCACAGTCTTTCATGGCTGCGTCAGCGGGGTGCCTCTTGAAGCGCGTGATGGTTTATGCCATCATGCATTTCAAACGGGTATGAGTATCACGCGTTCTCAAGGAACACGTCTTTGGCTAGCGGTGGCATCCCTGAGAGGAAACGGCGGAATGCCAAGTTCCCTTTTGGGACTTTCATCACCGCAGGCTACTTGTGAACGTAGCGCTATCTATGAAGGAGGTGGGTTCAATGGGTTCGTGGAGCAGGGCATTGCTTATCGCGGTGAACGTCGTGCTCTTACTTCCCAGTGTCGCCGGATTCGTCATCTGCATCCGCCTGATGTGGTTACGGCCGCGACCCGGAGACGTGACCTACCAGCACTTACGGAAGCGGATGACGTTTGCGGTGCTGTTGTTGGGAGCGCTCGAAGCCCTGTTGGTTAGCCAGCTGGGTCTCGGGGTAGCCGGGTTGATCACGAAACAAGCGCTGTATTTCGCGATCGCCTTTCAGGCGGTTCCGCGCTGCAGCCGGCTGGTCAGAAGTCCCTAGACAAGGAGGTCGAGTCATGCAGGTCAAGAGTTTGATGTACCGGTTGGCCACTTTCCATGTCACCATGAGGGGCGGCCGCATCCCGTCCTTGGTTCTCATCACGGCGCTCTTGCCCGTCGTTCTCGGCGCGCTTGTCTGTGCTCCGCCGAACCCGATAGAACACCTGGTCACCCGTGAACAAGCGACCTTTGTACTCCAGGCGGTTGCCCAGGCGCAGAATGATCAGCTCGAGTCGGTACCGCTCTATCCCGCACCGGGCATCACCGGACTGGTTCCGGTGTGTCCGACGAAGGGTGCGGAAGTCTGGACGGTCTTTGACGGCGGAGTCAGGAACGAACAAACGATGCGTCGGATGGTCTGGACGCGGTTTCCTTCCACGGGCCGCCGAGCCAGCCCATTCTCTGATCCGTCAGCGTTCCAGCCGATGGACGACATCGGCAATCAACCCGCGTCCAAGACCTGTCCGGGCATCGCGGAAAATGTTCGCTACGTCTGGTATAATGTCGATCTGGCGCCGTCCGTCGAGCGACATTTCCGGATCTGGGGCGACCATTGGTACCTCGAGGTCCAGGGCGCGTCGTCGGGTCAGTACCGACTGTCGATTGCTCATGACCGTCAGGGGCGACGTAAGGCCGAGGACGTTTCCAGTTTGATCGAGAGGGCGCTCGCGTTCTGCCAGGCGAGACGTTAGCCGCCAGCACATTACATCAGGCTTATTGAGGAGACGCCTTAACCCCACACCAGTCGTCATGTACCAGACGGTTCATGACTTCCGGTGCGGGGACTCCTCACTTTTTCCGAATTCAGAAGCATCAGTTTCTGAATTCAGAGGAAGTGGTCTGACAACTGTATGAAGGAGGTGTTTTTATGACCCATACATTGTCTACCGCATGGTTCCCGTTCCTGATCGGGTTTGCGGGTATTGTCACGATAGCGGCAATCTTCAGTCGGCTACCGGTATTTTACCCGCGTCCCAAACTGCTCCTCTTCGGCATCACCGGCATCATCGTACTCACAACCTCGTGGCTTCTCCGTTTCCGCGGGAATGAGCCGATCGTGTACGCCGGCACCTGGGTCGGGATGATGGCCGGACTGGCATATCCAATCGCGCTGCAGCGGTTGAAACGCCAGATCCGGAGAATGCTTGTCCGATGACCCACTTCTCTTTCAAAGGGTAGGCACGACCGATGCCGTCATGTCTACCCCTCTTCTCTAAATTTGTTAGAATAAAGCTAGCAGGTTTGGAGAAGGGCCCACCTTCGCCTCTTTCTCGACCGGCGGACCTCTGGATCGACTGTCCGGTGTGAGCGTTCGAAAAAATCTCTCTCCTCGGGCGTTTGTATCACAGTTGGTTTCACCGCTGCCGTTACCCCTGGCTATTTCCGGGGCTATGGCAATCGGCCACCGGTTTCGCCGGTCTAGAAAAAGGCAATCCCGCAAAAACCGCCTCACCTGGCGGTTTTTGTATTTACGCAATAGCCGATCTGCGCTATGATAGATGGGTAGGAAAACTATGCCGAACCAACTAACGCAAATCCAAAAGCCGGCTACTCCGCCAGCCAAACCGAAAAGGTGGCACTGGTACCGAACCTGGTGGGGGATTTTGTTTATCGTCTGTGGTGTTGCCTTGTTCGGCACGCTGACATTTTTTGCCTGGCGCTTACTCGTGATTTTTCAGAAAAACATCGTCGCCGCTTCAAACAACAATGCGGACGTCGTCCAGGCTGGCCCCTCGGGCGTAACCGAGGATGACCCGCGATTTGGCAATGCTCAGGCCACGATACAGATTGTTGAATTCGGTGATTTTCAATGTCCGTATTGCAAGGAGGCATCAACGATTGTTCGATCAATCATGAACGAATATGCGGATGACATCTTGTTTGTCTATCGCGATTTTCCGGTGGCTGACCTCCATCCTGATGCCGAGAAAGCGGCCGAGGCGGGCGAGTGCGCGCACGACCAGGGTAAATTTTGGGCGATGCATGATAAACTTTTTGAAAATCAGAATGCGCTCTCAGTGGCTGATTTAAAGAACTACGCGGTTCAAGTTGGCCTCAATACCGATACGTTTAACTCCTGCCTCGACTCGGGTATAAACGCCATCGAGGTTGCCAAAGATTTGCAGGACGGCGTCGAGCTGGCAAAAAATCTGACGACGATTGGCACGCCGTTGTTTATTGTCAATGGATATCCGATCCCCGGCGTCATCACCGATGAAAAATGGCACGAGCTGTTAGACGGATTACTTTCGGTTAAATAAATAGTCGAAAAACGAGTCATCAGCTGTTGTGAACTCGGTTTTTTTATGGTATAATCACCGCAATGAATCCGACATTAAAAAAACTTTTTTCACATATCCAGCGCGAGTATGTCCTCATTGCTCCGACTCAGAAGAGCCGGGGGCTTTTTTTGTCCACGGTTACCGATCTGAAAAAAATCGTCTTTTCGGCTCAACTTACCCACAATACCTTCAAAGATTTTCTTTTCCCGCAGCATCAAACGTTGTATCGATTTGAGGGTGAGACGATAACGGAACCAGACCACCGTGAATATCCGAAACAGGCGCTTTTCGGCATTCAAATCGTCGATCTCCGGGCGCTGGGACTGTACAATCAAGTTTTCCGACATGATGCCGTCTATCAAGCGATCAAGCAGCGCACGCTCGTCATCGGGTACCTGAAGGGGCCGGTTTCCGAGAAGAGTCTTGGCATTTTCAAGGAGCGGCTCGAGGAAAATACGCTCGAGCACCTCGAATTTGATATATTTGTGCTCGAAACCGGAGCCGACAGCTACCTCTACGCCGGTAGTAAAACCGGCCGGGCGGTTATCACTGAGGCTGGTTTAACAGAGTACGAGAACTCAGTCTACGTCGGCCCGATCAAGGAGTCCGGCCTGGATCCGGTGATGGTGGCGAATTATCGCAAGGTAAAAAATTCATTCGAACGTCACCGCGCGGTCTGGGAGGAGCTTGGCAAACGCTGCCTTGCCTGTGGAAAATGTTCCTTAGTGTGTCCGACCTGTTTCTGCTTCACGACTAACCATGAATTCGGTCAAAAGAAAAAGTCCGGCCAGCGTCAACGGCACTGGGAAACATGTTTTTATTCCGATTTTTCAAAGGTCGCGGGCGGCCATATTTTTCTCAATACGATCGCGAAACGGATCTATTTCTGGTATGAACATAAATTCGTTCGCATCCCGGATGAATATTCGGTTCCCGGCTGTGTCGGTTGCGGCCGCTGCATCGCGGTCTGTCCGGTCGGTATTGATTTACGGAAAACACTGGCCGCGTTGACGCCCGCGCCGGCCGGCGGGAAGGTCCAGCCATCATTCAAAAAAAATCCTTCGAAGCCATGAAAAACTATTATCTGCCAGCCCGGGCAAAAATAATCAAGATCCGAAAAGAATCGTCGCGGACGAATTTATATACTCTTCAATTCGTTGATGAAAAACTTCGGACAGCCTTCCGGTTTACGCCTGGCCAATTTGTCTTTGCCGGTTTACTCGGATACGGCGAAGGACCGTTCGACATCTGCTCGAGTTCGCTCGAGCGCGGTTGGTTTGAGATTGCCGTGCGCCGAGTCGGCTCGGTGACGGAAAAAATCCATGAATTAACAGTCGGTCAAACAATAATGATTCGGGGTCCTTTTGGTAACGGTTTCCCCATGGCCACTTTTGCCGGAAAAAATCTTCTCTTGCTCGGCGGCGGCTGCGGCTTTGTAACCATGCGAACCATTATTCTTGATTACATAAAACAGAAACCTGCCGACCAGAAAATTCAGCTTTTTCTCGGCGTGGGCACGCCCGACGACCTTCTTTTCCGGAGCGAATATCCGATCTGGAAGAAACACCTCGATCTTCAATTGATCGTCTCCGAGCCAACACCGGAATGGAAGGGACGAACTGGCTTGATCACCAACCTGTTCGACATGGTGCCGTTGCTTGATAATATCGCCGTCCTGGTCTGCGGTCCGCCGATCATGTATCACTTCTGTCTTGAGAAATTGAAACAGCGCAACATCCCGGACGAGCTGATGTATTTTTCCTTCGAACGCCGGATGGATTGTGGTGTTGGCGTCTGCCAGCATTGCGCCCTCGGTTCGAAATATGTCTGCAAGGACGGCCCGGTTTTTTCATATCAAACGATAAAAGATATTCCTGGCGCAATCTAACGATGTGTCTAACGATTCCAAAAAAAATACTCTCGGTTGACGGCGTCACCGCCCGCGTGAAAAGCGGAACCATTAACGTCTCGCTCATTCCGCGAGTCAAGGCCGGCGATTGGGTGCTGGTGAATGCGGATTTGGCCGTTCGAAAAGTACCGGCCGCCGAAGCAAAAAAAATATTAACACTCCTCAGCCATGTCTAAAGGTCATCTCTATATATTTCTGACGGCACTGATCTCGGGCGCCTCAGTCTATCTCAATAAATTCAGCGTCAGCGTGATTAATCCGTATATTTTCACCGGCGTAAAAAATGCTGCCGTGGTGGTCCTGCTTGGTCTGGTGATTCTCGGTGCCGGCCGCTGGAAAGAATTACGACGCCTTTCCCGTCGACAATGGTACAGGCTTATAGTAGTCGGGTTTGTCGGCGGTGGCGTGCCATTCCTGCTTTTTTTCAAAGGCTTGAGTCTCACCTCGGCCAGCCAGGGCGCCCTGATCCATAAATCGATGTTTCTCTGGGCCGGTCTGCTGGCGGCGCTGCTCTTAAAAGAACGTTTCAACCGGTGGTCGTTGGTGGGGCTGGCGAGCATCGGCGCCGGGATTTGGCTCATGAGCCAGGGGAAACTCCAGCCGCTCGGCCTGGGCGATGGGTTGGTGCTGATCGCGACATTACTCTGGGCAGTCGAGGCTATTCTGGCGAAACGCGCGCTGGCCGATATCTCATCACTGGTCGTGGCCTGGGGCCGGATGTTTTTTGGCCTGCTGGTGATTGTCGGGTTCTGGGCGGTGAGCGGGCAACTACCAGCGCTCGGGAAAATTACCGCTTCACAGCTGAGCTGGATTGGTTTAACGTCAGCGCTGTTATTTGGGTACGTTATGACGTGGTACGCGGGTCTTCGTCGTCTCCCGGTTACCGTGGCGACAGCAATTTTGACGCTCGGGTTCCCGATCACGAGCATATTGGCGGTTTTATTTGACGGAAAGTCGTTCACCGCTGATCAGCTGGTCGGTTTCGCGCTGATGACGCTGGGCGCAGTTCCACTCCTCCTGCTTCAGCGCAACGCCTCACGATTAATTATGTCAAAAAGCTCATGAGTTCCGGCATTCTCTCTTGCACAACCTACGCTTTCATGCCCAACCGTCTTTCGTATTGCGGTCCGGACAAAAATCGCGACTTGTTTGAATACGGAGCGACCCAGACGGTCGACGCCGGGTTGAAAGAAATCCTGATTGATTTTCAAACCATGTGGCCGTATCTGCGGCTGATTGCTTCGAGTAACCAAACGAATGATCCGTTCGATGAGAAAGTGGTTGAAGCCTACTGGATCGGAAACGAACTGCTCGAACAGACGCCGATCCAGGAGTTTTACCGGCACCTGGCCGAAACCATGAACTTCAAAAAACGGCTCGACGGAAAATCGCTCGAATATCTAGCCGGCAAATTACCCCTCGGCGCCAAGCCGCACCACACCTTCCATGTGCTTAATGTGTTTTGGCGGACCGGCCATCACGCAGTCCAGCATACGGTCGAGACAATGGATAACTGTCGGGTGAGCTGGGGAAAAATTGTCGCAGCGCGGCCGGAAGAATTCGACGTACGGAGCCGTCCGCTCGAACTCGTTGATCAAAAATTACGCCTCGGCCGCCCGGCCGATAGAACGATTCAACGATCGCTTGATGACAAAACATTCATCCGCCGGCCGAATATCGGCGACTGGGTGTCATTCCACTGGGGTTTCGCCTGTGAAATATTGACGCTGCGCCAGGTCAGAAATTTAGCACATTATACCCGCGAAGCGATCACGCTCGCTAATTTGACGATCTAAATGCCAACCTTCCCAAAAAAACCGACCATCGGCATCATCAGCCTGACCTGCTGCGAAGGCTGCCAATTTGCCATCCTCGATCTCGGCCAGCGCCTGCTGGAAATTTTTGAGCACTACGACCTGGGCGAGTTCGGGCTGGTTGAGGACATGCGCGAACGGCCGCAGTATGACATCGCGGTTGTCGAAGGCTCGCCGATCACCGAGGATAATATCCGCCGGCTCAAGGAAATGCGGAAGAAATCGAAATTTCTCATCGCCCTCGGTACCTGCGCGCACATCGGCTGCGTCCAGGCAATAAAGAATTATTTGCCGAATAAAGAAGCTACGCTCCGCACTGTCTATCCAAAGCCGGAAGAAATCGACAATCCGAAGATCGTGCCGATCGCTGCGCATGTCAAAGTTGATTATATTATTCCCGGCTGCCCGATAAACAATCAAGAATTTGCCCAGATATTATTGGATATCAAAGACGGAAAACTTCAGCCGATACCGGATCGCCCGGTTTGCTATGATTGTCCTTTAGCCCAAGCCGGCTGTTTGCTTCAAAAAAAGATTATTTGCCTCGGCCCGGTGACACAGACTGGCTGTAATGCGATTTGCACGCGGCATGGTCAGCAATGTCTCGGTTGCCGCGGCCCGGTGACAGAACCGAACCTGGCGAGTCTCGAAAAAACCATCCGGACATATGCCACCC
>Ga0265297_10001008_pt1 | contig 71173 bp, 68 predicted proteins | sample Munlanlwell13791_FD_192502 | JGI IMG/M metagenome (GOLD analysis project Ga0265297, IMG submission 192502) | Leachate microbial communities from a municipal landfill in Southern Ontario, Canada - Leachate well 137-91 | ecosystem: Engineered > Solid waste > Landfill > Unclassified | place...
GCAGGCCCAGGCAACTCTTCAGACTATAGCTGCTGCAGCGATAAGTTATAGCGCGGTAAACGGCAGATACCCCAGGACAGATTCCGACCTTCTTCGCGCAGACCCGCCGTATTTAAGTGAATCCTATGACGGCAAGACAATAAGCGGCTATACATATTCAGTAATATTTACTCCTGACAGCTACAAGGCGATTGCCACTCCGGAAACCTGTTACGCGACCGGCACTAAAATTTTTACTATGAGAGACGGAGAGCTTTCCGAAAGCAGTTGCAGTAAAACTACATATTAACTTTTCGGAAATTATTGCACAGCGTAAAGGAGGTTATGTGAATAAAAAAACCAGTTATTTGGCCGCAATTGTTTTTATTGCGGTGCTTAGCGTTTCGATTGTTAACGCAAATAATGCATTATGCCATTCGGTTACTGCCGACGTAACTACCATGCCGAGGCTTGCTTATCCAGTTAATCCGGAAGTTACGATAACGGGAGATTATCTTGAATTTAAATGGTGGCGCGCAGCAGGAGGGGTAAGGGGTTATGAGTTTGCTTTATATGAAGGCGGCGGACCGTTTGGAGACGCAATTGTTAAAAAAACTTTGCCGTTTAATGCTTCCTCAATACAGGTTGAGGCAAAATTGTTTGAAAACAACAAAGTTTACACCTGGACATTGAGGCAAGTTTCAGATAGCGGCCAAAAAAGTGACCAGAGTTTTAACACCTTCAGAGTTTTTAAGCAATGAGAATTGTGTATGTATATTGTTTTTCAGAAATTATTAATATTTAGGAAATGAAATAAGATTTTGTTGTAAGCAAATAAAAAGCGCCTCTTAAAAAGAGGCGTTTTTTATTTATAATCCTTGAATAATTGCAAATTTTTGCATAAAATATTTTATAAACAGATAAAAGTGAGGTGCTGTGTCTAAAACTAAAATTATTATCGTAAGTTTGGCAATAGCCGCTTCGTTGCTTGTCTTTTCACTGTATGTTCTTGCCTGGTCTAAATTCGTATCCCCTGTTATAGCAAACATAAAAATAGCCCGTATCGCAAACAGGCTGGTAACTGCCGAGGAGTTATACCGCCGCTCCGGAGGCAATAACGTGTTATTGCGCGGCTATGTCGATGATTTCTTTCTGGCCGGACGCCTTTCTCTGGAAAACAAGCGATACGACAACGCTATTGAATTTTATACATTTGGCTTGCAGATAGATTGCTGGCGGCCGGATAAAATTTTTGAACTCGGGCTCGCTTACGAGAAAAAGGGGATGTACAAGGAAGCTTACGAAAGGTTTAACCAGTCTTTAAGCCTGAATCCCGGGCCGATTGTTTACCTGAAAGCCAAACTGCATTTATGGGCAATCAGAAATAAAGTAAAAGGCCTGAAAATTTTTGCCGAAGGGCTTAATATTGCGCAGGGTAGGCTTAAAGCAAAAACTATTTATATGCTTGGTTTCGGCGTTTCCGACCGGGAAATGCTCGATGACTTAAGAGTGCTGCTGCAGGATGCATATAAAGTAAAATTTGTCCTTCTTGAAGAATTAAAGAAGCCCGTAGGCGGCTTTAGCGAAGAGAGGAACCAGTATTTTGTAACGCCGCTTATTAGAGATGTCCGCTTAAGGTATGAAGATGTTTTTTCTTCCCCTGACACCCAGGCTATTTTGGTTGTTACTTCATATGATATTACTGACGAAGGGCTTAATTTTCTTTTCGGCAAGTCCGATGCCGAGTATGGCCTTGGTGTAATTTCATACCATAGATTTCTTTTTGATAATCCTGATAAAAAAACTTTATTTATGCGGGTGTATACCCAGGGCCTGTCAACCGCAGGTTTTCTTTTAGGCCTGCCCCGCTGTTCATCAAGCGGATGTGCCCGCAGCTATCCGCATAGTTTGGAAGAATTTAAACGTAAATCCCATACATTATGCAAGGAATGTAAACATAATCTTAATGTCTTTTTGGAAAAAGTAAAAGACATTCCGGAGATAGATGTTGATTCCGCCGAAATGGAGCGCCTTAAAAGTGTTAAGTCAAAATACGGAATAAAATAAGGAGGTATGCATGACGAAAGAAAAAGTTGAAATAATCTCAACAGTTTTAATGACTATCGGGGTGTTGCTTTTATTAGCGATGGCATTTGAGCTTGTTACCCAATACGAACGCCTCGTAGTTTTCCTTGCGGTTGCCTGTTTCCTGATTGCGGGTATGGTGCACTCCATAAATAAAATTAAAGAGAAATACAACAATAAGCAATAACGTTTTATCTCGCTTATGAAAAAACTTTATACCTTGTTTCTGGACAGAAAGAACATCAGAGGCCTTTTAGGAATGAAAGAGGCAATCCCTGCGATAGAAGATGTTTTTAGGGAGCAGGGTTTAGGTAAAACGCAAATGCCGCCAAAAATTTATCTGCATCTTGAAAAATACGCCGGTGATTTTCGCGCTATGCCGGCATACGCAGAAAAGCTTGATAAATGCGTTTTAAAGTGGGTTAACGTCCACCCTGACAATAAAAAAACAGGCCTTCCCACTGTTATGGCGATAATCATTTTAAGCGACCCGAAAAACGGATTTCCTCTTTGCGTTATGGATGGAACATTTGTAACCAATTTGCGTACTGGAGCGGCAGGCGCAGTTGCGGCAAAGTATCTTGCGCGGAAAGATTCAAAAATAGTCGGCATGGTCGGCTGCGGAGAGCAGGCGAAAACTCAAGCCGAAGGTCTTGGCCTGTTTTTTGACATTAAAGAAATAAAACTGTGGAGCAAAGATGATTTTTCCGTAAAAAGTTTTATGAATAACGTAAAAGCAGGAAAGGCCAAAATAACCATTTGCAAAAATGCCGAAAGCTGTGTGTCTGACAGCGATATAGTTGTAACCACAACACCCAGCAGAAAACCAATTGTAAAATACCGCTGGCTTAAAAAGGGCTGCCACATAAATGCCATAGGCGCTGACAGTAAGGGGAAAGAAGAACTTGAGCCCTTGATTTTAAAAAAGGCAAAGGTCGTTGTTGACAGCATCATTCAGGCATCACACAGCGGAGAAATAAACGTGCCTTTCGCGAAAGGCTTAATCACGAAAAAAGATATTTATGCAGAGCTTGGCAGTATAGCCTGCGGAAAGAAAAAAGGCAGGGTAGGCAGTAAAGAAATTACGGTTTTTGATTCAACGGGGCTGGCTATCCAGGATCTCGCAGTTGCTAACCTGGTTTATGGATTTGCCTTAAGAAAAAAATGCGGCAAGCAGATTAATCTGCTTGGCCTATAATTAGGAGGGGATAGATGGCGGGTACAATTTTTATCGCGGTGCTTCTCATCGGGCTGGCATTTATGTTCATTTACAATCAGCTTATCCGGTACAGGCTTTTAGTAAAGGAGGCCTTAAGCGGCATAGATGTGCAGCTTAAGCGCAGGCATGATTTGATACCAAAGCTGGTCGAAGCGGTTAAAGGCTACGCTAAATACGAGCAGGGTACTTTCGAAAAGGTAACGGCTTTAAGGAATGAAATTGTGAATGCTAAGAATAGCAAAATAAATTCAGAAAAGGAAAATGATCTTTCGCGGGCTGTTAAAAGCATCTTTGCAATTTCCGAAAATTACCCGGAGCTTAAAGCAAATCAGAGTTTTATAGACCTTCAAAAAAATATATCGGCTGTCGAAGATAATCTTCAGATGGCGCGCCGGTATTATAACGGCACTGTGCGCGATTATAATGTTACCGTCCAGTCTTTTCCGAACAGCATAGTCGCAAATATTTTCCATTTTGAGCCGCAGGAATTTTTTGAAATAGAATACGCCACCGAACGCAGTTCACCGGACATAGAGCTTGGAGGCAAGCAGTGAAGATTAAAAGTTTTTCGGTTTTCCTGCTGGCGCTGGCCATATTTACGGCAGGCAAAAGTTTTTGCCAGGCGTCAGAGGAACGTATTATTTCTTTTATGAGCGAAATTACTGTCCACGAAGATTCAACGATGGCAGTAACCGAAAAAATAAAAGTTCATTCTTCCGGTATGCAGATTAAACGCGGCATATACCGGGATTTTCCTACCACATACCAGGATAAATATGGCAATAATTTAGTTGTGGATTTCAGGGTGGTTGAAGTCCTGCGTGACGGCCTAGCGGAAGATTATCATATCGAGAGCTTATATAACGGTAAAAGGTTATATATAGGAAATAAAAACATATATATTCAGCCAGGCGAACACATTTATACTATCAGGTATGAAACAGACAGGCAGCTTGGGTTTTTCCCCGGTTTTGACGAATTATATTGGAATGTTACCGGTAATGGCTGGGCTTTTCCTATAGATGAGGTTAAGGCAATAGTCAGGTTGCCGCTTGATGCAGGCAAAAGGATTATTGAAAGTTCAGGTTATACCGGCGCGATGAGTTCAAAGGAACGGGCAGTTTCTGTTTCGAGGGATGATTTTTCCGGAATTATTTTTAATTCTTCAAGAAGGCTTCTCCCGGGCGAAGGCCTGACAATTGTAGTTACCTGGCCGAAAGGATACGTCAAAGAACCTTCCTTCGAAAAAAAAGCGGGTTACGCCCTTCGTGATAATTCAGGCGGCATCTGCGCGTTTATCAGCCTTTTAGTTTTGGTTGGTTACTATTTGTTTGTCTGGGCGAAAGTAGGCAAAGATCCTGTCAAAGGCACTATAATACCTTTATATGAGCCGCCCGCTAATTTATCTCCTGCTCAAATGCGCTATATTGTAAAAATGGGCTTTGACAGTAAAATTGCCGCCTCAACCATTATAAATATGGCTGTGAAAGGTTATATTAGAATAAAAGAAGAGTCGGGCGTGTATGAATTGTCCAGAAATAAGGAATCTGCCGCTATATTGATGAGCGAAGAGCTGGAATTTGCGCAAAAGCTTTTTGGCAAAGGCGATACGCTCGATTTAAAAAATACTAATTATAAGATAATCAATACCGCAATAGAATATTTAAAAAAATTTCTTAAAAACAGCTGTGAGAAAATATATTTCATCACAAACAGGCAATATTTCATTACGGGTTCGGTTTTGTCGCTAATTCTTATGTTTGCGAGCATACTTTTCCAAAGCATACAGACTAACCATCCGGAAAAAATATTTATAACATTGTTTATGAGCGTGTGGCTTTCGATATGGACTGCCGGCGTTACGATTTTGTTATCCAACGTTGTGTCTCTCTGGCGCTCTGTGCGGCAGGGTGTAGGCGTATTCTTCCAGGCTTTGTTTTTAACTTTTTTCAGTATCCCGTTTGTTATCGGAGAAATCATAGGCTTAGGCATGCTTTTTTATGCAGCCTCATTTGCGGTTTTTGCGGTTATTTTGGCTGTTATATTTACCAACATATTATTTTATCATCTTTTGAGAGCCCCGACGTTTAGCGGCAGAAAGATAATGGATAAAATTGAAGGTTTTAAAATGTATCTTTCGGCCGCAGAAAAAAACCGCCTTAATGTTTTGAATCCTCCGGAAGAAACTCCTGAAATCTTTGAAAAATATTTGCCATATGCTCTTGCTCTTGACGTTGAGCAGCAATGGGCTGAAAAATTTTCTGGTATATTATCCAGGGCAACCGTAGGTGGAGAAAAATACCATCCATCATGGTATAGCGGGCACGGCTGGATGAGCTTAAATGCAGCGGCGTTTGCCTCAAACCTTGGTTCTACTTTTTCAAACGCTATTTCTTCTTCGGCAACCGCTCCGGCTTCAACCTCTGGTTCAGGTGGAGGTGGTTTTAGCGGCGGAGGCGGAGGAGGCGGCGGCGGAGGCGGCTGGTAACATAAAATTTTTACAGAATGGATACAATAATTCTTGATAAAAAATTCAGCGAATGGACAAAAGACCTGGATCATAAGGAAGCAAAGATTTCCATTTTTAATCATATACGCAATATTCCTTATGCGATTGTGCCGGAATTTCGTAACCCTGAAGTTGGAACAAGCGGCATATTGGATTTAAATAAAGGTTCCTGCCAGCCTAAGCACTTTTTGCTCGCAGTTTTTTTGACAGGCTTAATATTCCGGTAAAGTATGTTTCTTACCCGTTTAAATGGCAGGACCAGCCGTTGAAATTTCCCGACAGTTTTAAAGAAATATTAGAAGGATTGCCGGTTTCTTACCATCTTGCCTGTAAAGCGTATATAGAATATAAATGGATTTCGGTAGACGCAACCCACGACCCGGCACTAAAAACCGCAGGTTTCCCGGTAACAGAGGAATGGAATGGTTTTGAAGACACAAAAAATGCGGTTGTGCCTATAGAAGAAATTATTCATGAAAGCCTGGAAGAGCGCATAAGCTATGAACTGGCGCAAAAGAGCCGCTACAGCGAAAAGGAGAAATTGCTTTCCGGCGAGTTTGTCGAAAAATTGAATTCCTGGCTTCTCGATATACGTAAAATTTAACCCTTTTACCTTAATGCTACGGCCTTAAGGCGTGGATAATCAAGAGGTGGGACGCCGTTTAGGAGGGCTTAAGATTATGGCGATATTTAGATTTTTTAGGTCATTATTTAACCGCAGCAAAAAGAAAAAAGTAAATAAAAAGCCTGCCCGGCGCAGCCAACGGAATAAAACAAAAAAAATTAAACGAAAACCGGCAAAACCGGTTAAAAAGAAATCCCCCAAAAAACTTAAGCGTAAAAAAGTCAAAAAAATAAAAAAAGCCAAAAGGGTTAAACCAGCAAGAAAGAAAAAAGCCAAGCATGCGCGCACGCTGAGTAACCTTCCGAAAGAAAAAGAAATAGGCGTAATCACCCATTATTTCGATAGAATTTCCGTAGGAATCATTAAGCTTAAAGCGCCGCTTGCGATAAGCGAGCATATACATATAAAAGGAAAGAATACGGATTTTACGCAGGTCATAAGTTCCATGCAATATAACCACAAAGACATCACTCTTGCCGAAAAGGGCCTTGAAATAGGTATCAAGGTAAATGAGCCGGCCCGCGAGAACGACATAGTATATAAAGCAATTTAACCCCGCTTTTAGCGCTGATTTAACTAATCATTTTTCCTTCCAGAATCTAATATTCTGTCCTTAACCCCCTTTTTACATTTTTTTTACAATCTATTTGCGTTCCTATGACAATTGCGTTTGTAATTTGTGTTATAAAACAGACAAAGGGGCAATATTGAAATGCAAAAGATTTTAAAGCCAAGAATAATATTAGAAATTATCACATTTTCCGTAATTATTACGGCAATGATTAATTGTTTTTTGTGCATAAATTCCATCAGGAAGGTAAAAAATATTCAGAACGGATTAAAAGCATATTATCTTATGGATTTTCGTTTATTTGGCCGGGGTTCTTTGGATGAAGGCCGCGGCAGGGTTTACGGATGTATCGAGATTTAAAGGAGGTGTCAAATGAAGAAGGTTTTGGGTATTTTACTTATTATGTGTGTTTCAATTTTCCAGGCACAACCTGCATTTTCGCAGAGGGCATATGAAGTAAGCGGTTTTATCGAGACGCTAGAGGTGGGTGCGCCGGTTAACTATCAAAATTTAACCATTATACCGGTATACACAACGAGAATTTCCGATAATACCAATTATTCGACTCTTGATGAAGCGCTTAGCCGAGGCTGGCTTTCGATTTCCGAAATGGGAGGAGGCAGTGTCAATGAGGTAATGTTGAGCAACCATTCAGGAAAATATATTTACGTAATGGGAGGAGAAATTTTAACCGGTTGCCGGCAGGACAGAATTATCGGCAAAGACGTGCTCATAGCTCCGCGCAGCTACAATGTTGTAGTTCCTGTTTATTGTGTTGAGGAAGGAAGGTGGAGTGCCAAGTCCGGCCAATTTTACAGCAAAAATAATCTGGGCACTTACAGGCTGCGTGCTGTAGCACAGAAAGCAACCGCGGATAGCCAATCGAATATATGGAGCAGTATAAGAGACTCTAACAGCACTCTTAGCGTGCGTTCAACTACACAGGCTTACCAGGATGCTTATGAAGACAGGGCAGTTAAGAGCCGGGTAATTCTATATGAGCAGAAGTTCCAGTATGTGCCTAATATGAATAGGGATACCGTAGGAGTTGTTGTCGCGGTTGGAGGAGAAATAGTAAGCGCTGATGTTTTTGCCAACCCGCAAATTTTTCGAAAGCTTTGGCCAAAAATTTTAAAATCATCTGCATTTTCAACAATAAGCTCGAGGCGCGGCGGTTATGTAAGCCAGCGTCAGGCAGCAGATTTTCTAAGCAGCTTACGTTATAACAATTATTACCGGTGCAGGGGAATTGACTTAGGAGAAGAGCTTTCTTCCACTAGCGGCGTAAATGTTAAAGCTCTTACTTATAGGGGCAGAGTTTTGCACCTGGCTGCTTTTAATGATTATGTTGATTATTACAACCACGAGCAATGGGATAATCACGGGGACAGAATCCCTGTTATCAGGCGTTAGTTAAGGGCTGCGGCCTGGTGCTGGTTTCCAACAGATAGCAATCGTTGGAAATCGGTGCCAGGCGTATTTTATCCAGGAGGTTATTATGAAAAAAGCTTTATATTCTTTAATTGCTGGTATTCTATTTTCAATTTGCGCTGTTTCGGCTGCAGAAGCAGGTAATGTTAGGGTGTCTGCTAATTTGGATAAGCCATATTTATTGGCTGGCGAAGAAGAGACAGTCGTTCTAAAGGTTGGTTTAAGTGCCGAACCCGGTAACGATAAAATAGAGCGGCCGCCTATTAATATAGCTGTTGTTCTTGATAAGTCTGGTTCGATGGGTTCTGAGCAAAAAATAGAAAGGGCAAAAGAGGGTGTTTTTGAAATCATCGAAAGATTAAACGAGGGAGACATACTTTCCGTAGTAGTTTATGACACTTACCCAAGAGTACTTATCCCGGCGCAGCCGGTCAAAGATAAATCGGGAATAATAAACATGGTATCCGGGATATACGCTTCCGGCTCAACCGCGCTTTATGGAGGAATTGAGCTTGGAGCAGATGAGCTGCGTAAATATGCAAGCGATTACTGCCTTAACAAAGTGGTCCTTCTTTCAGACGGGCTTGCCAATGTCGGCCCGCAGTCAACCGAAGACCTCGCATCATTAGGAAGAACGCTTAGCAGCGAAGGTGTCATTGTCTCAACGATAGGCGTAGGCCTGGATTATAACGAAGATTTAATGACTGCTTTGGCCCAGGAAAGCGGGGGAAATTCCTATTTTGCCAGAGATAGCTATGAACTTCCAAAGATTTTCGCAGAGGAGTTAAATGAAGCAATGACAATAGCCGCAAGGAATATAAATTTATATGTCGATACGGAGAAAGGTGTTGAGCCGATGGGTGTTATCGGAAGGATGGGAGAGGCGGGCGATAAATATTTCAAGGCCCAAATCAACGCATTATATGGCAAAAATGAAAAATACGCGCTTTTTGAAATGAAAGTTCCAAAAGCAACGCATGGCGCAAGCAGGCAGGTTGCCGATGTCCGCGTTGAATACACAGACCCCGCAACCGGAAAGATTGTCAGAAGCTCGCAAAAAATAAGTGTTCAATATAGCAAGGATGCTGATTTTGTTTTTTCAAAAGAAGATAAAAGCATACTAAAAGAAACAGCACTTACAAAAACTTCGCAGATAAAAAACAAAGCTATTAAGCTGGCAGATGAAGGAAAATACGATGCAGCAGCCAGTTATTTAAGCGAACAGAGCTCCACACTTGAAAAAGTAGCTTCGCAGTGTAATAATGATAAAGATGTCAAGGAAGAGGCAAAACACTTAAACTGGTTATCCGGAAATATTTCTTCAAATAAAGGATTTTCGAAAGTATTACGGAAGAGCGTCGTGAGCGAATCTTTCTCTCAAGTGAATCAGCAAGCTTATGACCCGGGCAAAGAAAGAAAGTGACAATTTTAGGGTAATATGCAAGGCAAATGCGATAAGCATTTGCCTTGTGTTTAGGCGAATATGAAGCAATCAAGGCTAAAACCACATTTAGGAATATTCTTTATAGTGGCGGTGCTTTTACCGAGTATCCTGCTTAGCATTATAGCAATCCGGTCTTTAAGCCGCGAAGAAGCTTTTATCGAGAAGCGCATGCATGATACGCTGCTTGCCGAGGTTACGCATGTTTCATCTGTTATTGCCGGCGAGCTTGATGTGATTGAAAAGGAATTAAATTCAAGCGCAGGTTACCTTAAGCTGGATGAGCCTGATTATTCCCTGGGGCAGTGGAAGAGAAAAAACAGCCTTATAGACGTGCCTTTTCTTGTGTCAGCCTCAGGCGAGATTCTTTACCCGCGTTACAATACTAATCTTGATAAGGTTGAAAAGAATTTTCTTGACTGGAATAAACAGTTTTTTAGCGATGAGGTAAAAATACCTGTGTATGAAAATATTGCTGTTGCGTATAAGTATGAGATAGCCAAGGAGGAAAAAAGCCCTTCTTACCTTTTTTCTGAAAGCCGGCTGCAAAATAAGAAAGATGAAGAAAGTAGCTATGCTCCTTACCAGAAATCAGCCGATGTTGTCAGCGAAGAATATCAAAGCCAGCAGGCAATTACTTCTTTGGAGCAAAATGCACCTCTTCGCCAAAAGATTTACGATCAGGCAAAGCAAACCGGAAAAGGAATCGCCTTAAGAAAGGTCCAGGTAAATGAAAAGGCAGCAAACACTTCTGCCGTGTCTCAGCAGGAATCTATATTTATTTCAGAATCTTTGAGTTTTAGCCAAATTATTTCAAAAAGCAATTCCGGTATTATTCCGCGTTCCATAAATGACAGTTTAAAGCTGATTTTCTGGAAAAAAATAGAAGGCGGAAAGGTAATCGGCTGCGTGATTAACCAGGGCAGGCTTAAAAACAGGATTATAGGTTCATTGCCTCAAATATACTCTTCGGCAAGAATTCTTACTGTTTTGGATGAAAACGGTAAGCCCATAATTGTCCCAAAAAATACAGGCGTACTCAATTGGCAGCTGCCGTTTGCCGCAAAAGAAATAAGCTCAATATTGCCTCATTGGGAAGTTGCTGCATATTTGACTAACCCGCGCATGGTAAAGATTGAAGCCGGAATGGCAATGCTTATAATGTGGGCGCTTATTATGATACTTTTTATTTCTATTTCAATAGGAGGTTTTCTGGTTTTAAGGTCTCTTCGCAGCGAAATGGCGCTCGCCAAACAAAAAACTACCTTTGTGGCGAATGTATCTCATGAGCTTAAAACTCCGCTTACATCAATCAGGATGTTTGCCGAAATGCTTAAGGAGCGGCGCGCAGCCGATGAAGCAAAAAAAGAAAAATATCTTGATATGATGGTATCTGAAACAGACCGCCTGACCCGCCTGATAAATAACGTGCTTGATTTTTCGCGCATGGAGCAGGATAAAAAACAATATACTTTTAAAAAGGAAAATATAGTAGCTTTATGCAGGGAATTAATTGAAGGCCAGCGGCTACGGCTTGAGGATAACGGTTTCGTTATAAATTTCATAACTGATTCCAACGAAATTATTGCGGAAATCGACGCTGAAGCGATAAAGCAAGCGCTGATTAATCTTCTTTCCAACGCCGAAAAGTATTCCGACGGCGGTAAGAATATTGATTTGGAAATAGTGCACGATAAGTCGCATGCTTACATACAAGTAAAAGACAAAGGCAAGGGAGTCCCGGCCAAAGAAGCGCAAAAGATATTTAAAGAATTTTATCGCGTCGATGATTCTTTGACCTCGCGTGTTAAAGGAACCGGCCTTGGTTTAACTATAGCAAGCCGTATAGCAAAAGACCACGAGGGCGATATTGTGTATAAAGCGCGCGAAGGCGGCGGAAGTATTTTTACGTTAATATTGCCAGTAAGAACAGGGGGCTGATTTATGCAGGAAAAAATATTAGTGGTCGAAGATGAACCGGCAATTTTAACCGGTATAGTGGATTTGCTTATGGGCGAAGGATTTATAGTCAGCCCTGCAAGAGACGGCAAGGAGGCTTTATCTTTATATGAGCTGGAAAAGCCTGACCTTATACTGCTTGATATTATGATTCCTGAAAAAAGCGGTTATGACGTATGCAAGGAAATAAGAAAAAAAGACCAGAATGTGCCTATACTTATGCTTACTGCAAAAGGCCAGGAAGTAGATAAGGTGGTTGGCCTTGAAATCGGCGCTGATGATTACATTGTTAAACCTTTCAGCGTGAAAGAATTACTTGCGCGCATAAAAGCAGCTTTGAGGCGCAGCCAGATTAAGCCGGTCAGGAAGCGGGATAATAGCCCGGTAAAATTCGGCGATATATATATTGACCCCAAGACATTAAAAGGGCGTAAAAAGAAAAAAGAATTCGATGTAATACCGCGTGAAATAGATTTGTTGCGTTTATTTTTGAAACACGATAGAGAAATACTGGAGCGTTTTACGATATTAAATGAAATCTGGGGATATCAGTACGAAGGAACAACCCGCACGCTTGACCAGCACATAGTTAAGCTGCGCCAGAAGATTGAAGATAACCCTTCAAAGCCAAAGTATATAAATACAGTGCATGGCGTTGGCTATCGTTTTTGTTCTAACCCTAAGGCTTAAGTTACCGGGAGGAAATATGAAGAAGATTTTTTTGGGTGTTTTATTGTTGCAGGTATTTATTTTCCCATTATCAGCCCAGGTTCGCGATTTTTACATAGAGATTATTCCCAAGAAAAATGTATTGCAGAAAGGCGAGATATTTACAGTTATAACCAGTATTATGAATGTAACCCAAGAGGAGCAAAAGTTATGTTTCTGGACTTGTTCGTATGATGAGAACTGGCAGCTAGAAGACCCATCCAAAAAGATCCAGTTTTACGGCTCAATTTGCGAAAAAAATATCGTATCATGCGTAACCCTTAAACCTTTGGAAAAATTCGAAAAAGAATTATACCTTCAGGTTTCCGATAATGCAAAAGAAGGCAAGGCTACCTTTAAATTAGGTTTCATCCCATGCTTAAGCAGAGAAGAATGTTTCGAAACTGCCAAGGAAGAACAGGCAAAATTCTTAAGCCAGGAGGCTACAGTAAAAATAAAATGAAAAAAATATCAGGGCCGAAGGCAATTATATTTGATATGGATGGAGTAATCGTTGATTCTATGCCGTATCATTTTCTTGCCTGGTATGAAGCCTTAAGGCCTTACGGAGTAAGGGTCAGCTGTTTTGATGTTTATGCCAAAGAAGGTGAGCGCTGGTCAAAGTCGCTTAAGGATTTTTTAAAAAGAGAGGGTATTACTCCCAGCCGCAAGCTTCTTTCCGAAATATTTATTTACAGGCAGAAGATATTTAAGAAGTATTTCAAAAGATTTATCTTTAAGGATGCAGAAAAAGTTTTACGCGGGTTGAAAAATAAAGGTTGCCGGCTTTCTCTTGTTACAGGGACCCCGGATTACGAAGTTAAAAGAATATTGCCTAAGAAAATATACCGTATTTTTGACAATATCGTTGCCGGTAACAATGTTAAGAAGGGAAAACCCAACCCGGAGCCGTATCTTAAAGCGGCAAAAATGCTTAAGGTTAACCCAAAAGAATGCGTAGTTATAGAAAACGCTCCCTATGGCATAGAATCCGCAAAACGCGCCGGTATGCTCTGTATTGCGGTTTCAACCAGTTTGCCTAAAGAATTTCTGGATAAGGCAGATTTTATCGTTGATAGGCTTAGCAAAATAATCAAAATTATCAAGATTTAACCGCCGAATGCACCAAGCCCTGCCCATGGTAAAAATTTTTGAAAAATGAAAGCGCTTTCCTTGCAATGTGTCAAAAAATATGTTATGTATTAAGTAGAAAACTGGATTTGTGATGAGCCACGGATCCAGTTTTCTGGTTATAGGGGACTATAAACGCTTACAGGGGTTAATTAGGCAAACTTTATGCAGGAACGCAGAAAATACCCACGAATCGACATTTCTTTCCCCGTTGAATGCGACGAGGTGTTGCGCAAAAATTACTTTTACACAGTAAGTAAAGACCTAAGCACCGGCGGAGTCAGAATAGTCAGCAATAAATTCCTTCCTAAAAATGAACAAATAAAAGTAAGCATAAACTTGATAGATAAAATAGTAAATTTGAATGCAAAAGTTGCCTGGTGCAATGAGGTCAGGGCGTCCGATGATTACTTATGTGGCCTTGAATTTGTCGAAGCCAATAAAAACCGCCGAAACGAAATTACCAGTTTTTTAAGCAAAATCAGTCAATAATTTACCCCCAATCCGTAAACTTCTTAACCAGCATTTGCGAATTTTATTTACTTTATAATTGACACATTCCTGCCTTAGGGTATTATATAATCCTTATATTTATAAGCGGTTATTGCTAAAGTTTGTGCGAATTTAAGCGCGTTTTGTGAGTTTATCCGCATAAAAATCCGCAATTATCGTTTTCAATACAAAAGGAGGAAAGATGTTTCGAGAAAAAATAAAAGTATTTGATTGCACAATAAGAGACGGCGGGCTTGTCAATAATCATGATTTCGATGACAGGTTTGTAAGAGAAGTGTATAAAGCTCTTTCAGCAGCCGGAGTAGATTATATGGAAATAGGCTACAAGAATTCCAAAAGATTGTTTTCGCCCAAAGATTTCGGAAAGTGGAAATTTTGCGATGATTCCGATATTGAAAAAATAAAATCAGGGATTAAATCCAAGACAAAAATTTCAGTAATGGTTGACGTAGACAGAGTTGACATAGAAGACGTTAAACCAAAGAAAGAAAGCCCGGTGGATATGATTCGCGTCGCTTCATACGTTAAAGATATAGATAAGGCAATATATCTGGTTAATCATTTCGCTGACAAGGGATATGAGACTACAGTAAATATAATGGCGATATCGCGGGCGCTGGATAACGAGCTGACCGAAGCGCTGGAGCAGCTTGAAAAAGAATGCAAAGCCAAGGTGATTTATATAGTCGATAGTTTTGGCGCGCTCTACCAGGAAACTACCGAGTTTCTGGTGAAAAAATTTAAAAGCATCCTTAAAACCAAAGAAATAGGAATGCATGCCCACAACAACCAGCAGCTTGCTTTTGGAAATACCATAGAAGCAATAATACATAATGCTAATTTTGTAGATGGGACTGTTTACGGCCTTGGCCGCGCAGCCGGAAATTGCCCGCTGGAATTACTCATCGGTTTCCTGAAGAACCCAAAGTTTGACATAAGGCCTATTCTGGACCTCATCTCGAACGAGTTTATTCCTTTAAGGGAGAAAATAGAATGGGGCTATATTATCCCTTACGCTATAACCGGTATGCTTGATGAACATCCAAAATCTGCGATTGCACTTCGTAACGGCGACAAGAAAGAAAACTATAGGGAATTTTACGAAAGCCTTCTGGGAGAAGATATTGACTGATGGATACGGCTAAATTCAGAAAACAGCCTATACTTGGCATACTTCGGGGGATAAAAGCAGAGATACTTTCGCCTTTGCTGGATACGATAATAAGAAGCGGCCTTGGTACTATAGAAATTACTATGAATACCAAAGACGCGCCTTTGCTTATAAAGAAATGCGTAAAGCAGGCAAAAGGCCGTTTGAATATAGGAGCCGGCACAGTTCTTGACATGGAATCGCTTAGGGAGGCATTGGATGCGGGCGCGAGTTTTATTGTTATGCCGGTTTTAATAAAAGATGTTACAGCCTATTGCGTCGAAAACCATATCCCGGTTTTCCCCGGAGCTTTTAGTCCGCAGGAAATATACGATTGTTGGCAGGCGGGCGCTACAATGGTAAAAGTGTTTCCGGCGGGGTTCTTGGGCCCAAAATATTTTAGGGAAATAAAAGGGCCGTTTCGCGAAATTGAGCTTCTTGCCTGCGGAGGAGTAACTGCAGAAAATATGCCTGAATATTTTCTGTCTGGCGCAAGTGCAATCGCCTTCGGCGCAAGCATATTCAGGAAAGATTGGCTTATGAAGAAGGATTTTAAAAGCATCGAAGAGGCAATAAAAAAATTTCTTATTAAATAATATTTAGGATACTTTCCTTATTTAACGGCTTCATTTCTCATCTCAAATTTAAACTTTTCTGTTTGCTATGTATATAAAACCATATCCTAAATTTGAGGCGCTGGATAAAGAAATGAAATCTTTATTCAGCGATGCCTTCTTGAAGCTTAAGCCGGTTATCTCAGAGTTTACTTTTACAAATCTATATTGCTGGAGGGAATCTTATAAATTTTCCGTTTCAATACTTGATGATTTTATTATTCTGCGTTCAGGAGAAGAGCAAACAGCGCAGTTTTTCCTGCCGATAGGTACAGGCGCGTTAAAACCAATCATTAGAAAAATAATCAGCGATACGAAAAAACCATTTATACGGCTGCCCGGCCCGGCCGCCGAAATTTTTGAAAACGACGATTATTTTAAGGTAAAATTTGACAGGGATAACAGCGATTATTTGTATAAAATAGAGGATTTGCGTTTGCTTAAAGGCAGAAAATATGATGCAAAAAGGAACTTTATAAAAAAATTCAAGTCCACATATGGCTATGAGTATGTAAAGTTAGATTATTCTAACGCAGCAGAATGCCTGGAATTTGAAGAACGCTGGTGTGTGGTAAAAAATTGCGACAAGGTAGAAGGCCTGAACAAAGAACGTCAGGCAATAAGAGAAATGATAAATAATTTTGGCTATTTTAACCTTATTGGCGCAGTTATAAAAGTAAATAAAAGCATTTGCGCGGTTGCTATCGCAGAGATGCTTAACCCAAATACTCTTGTAATGCATATTTTAAAGGCCAATCCGGCTATGCAGGGTTTGTACCAGGTAATGCTTAATGACTTTCTTATTAATGAAACAGGCGCATTCGAATATATAAATTTCGAACAGGATCTCGGAGTTTCCGGACTAAGGCAGTCCAAGTTATCTTATAATCCGTTTCAAATTGTTAAGAAATATACTTTAAGCTTGGCATAAACAATGGATATTCCAAATTCGAATAAAAACGGCCGTCTAAAATCACTAATCAACGAAAGCTGGTCAATGGGCTGGCCGATGACGCTGATTATGTTTTTTGAATTTTTAATAGGCCTTACTGATGTATATGTGGCAGGCAAGTTCGGCAAAGAAGTGCAGGCGGCATATGGAATAGCTTTTCAGTTATACTTTGTTTTTATAATTATAGGCATAGCATTCAGCGTTGGTTCGGTTTCGGTCATTTCAAGGCTTTTTACTTCAGAGCATAAAGACGAATTCAAGTCGGCAGTTAATTCTTCATTCATAGCCTCGGCTCTTTTGGGTATTTGTTTCAGCATTCTTGGCATAATTTTTTCTAAAACTATCATAACTATGCTTGGCATACCAGACGCGCTTAAGGGGTATGCAACGGCATTTTTAACCATATATTCAGCCGGCTTCTTTTTTGATTATATACTTTTAAATACGAATGGCACGCTTCGCGCCTGCAAGATGATTAAAAAATCTCTTTGGACAATGGCAACTGCCTGCGTTCTTAATATAATACTTGATTTTACCCTGGCATTTTATACACCGCTTAAATTTAAAGGCATTGCGGTTGCAACTGTAATAAGTTTATTTGTGGGCGCGGCCCTAAACATTGCTTTTGTCAAAAGAATTATGCGCCTGACCTTTGAATTTTCTGTCTCCATAATCAAGAAAGTTTTAAGCATCAGCTGGCCTTCCGGCGTGCTCCAGGTTGTCTGGCAGCTTGGCGTGGTTGCGCTTTTTCTGATACTTAATGCGCTTCCCCGTAACAATATTGAAGTTATGGCTGCTTTTACGAATGGTTTAAGGATAGAGTCAGCCATATTTCTTCCTGCTTTCGCTTTTAATCTGGCTAATGCTGTTTTGGTAGGTAATCTTCTCGGCAAAAACAAAAAAGAAGAGGCAGTACATACCGGCGCGATAGCGGCAGGGCTTGGCGTACTTATTATCATCATTCTTACCCTGGTAGTTTTGTTTAATACAAAAGCGATAGCTTTGTTGCTTTCAGATAACCCTGTAGTCGTAGAAGAGTGTATCAAATATATTTACATAAGCCTTGCCTTTGAACCGTTTATGGCGTGGGGTATTATACTCGGCGGGGCATTAAATGGAGCAGGCGACACAAAAAGCGTTATGCTGATAGTTTGCGGCACTCTTTGGTTTATACGTATTCCTTTGGCTTTTATTTTTGGTATTTCTTTGGGATTCGGCCCTATAGGTGTGTGGTGGGCGATGAATGCTTCAATTTTCATCCAGGCTCTGCTTATGTCAATACGCTATTTTGCAAAGAAATGGGTACATGCCGCAGTAGAAGTGCTTCCGCAGTAAATATTACCTTGCCATTATTTCTTTTATAGATAAAATAAAATAGAAGTCAGCTCAAAAAATATCTATGGGGCAAAACGTAGTATATTGCATAGCTTTTCTTTGTTTTGGAGTATGGTCTTTTTTCTGGGGTTTTAAACGCCTGCGCCGTAAGCGCCTTATTGAAAACATTCCTACATCTACAATACGGGGACTTGCCCTTGGGCTTGTTGAAATTATCGGCCGGGCGAAAAAAGAAAATCCTTTGAAGAGCCCTTTCACCGGCGTTGATTGCGTTTTGTACCGTTACACTGTTGAGCGTTACGAACAAAGAGGCAAATCCGGCAGATGGGTCCTGGTTGCCAAGGGCGACAGCTTCTATAGCCCTTTCGGGCTCGATGACGGCTCAGGCCATATGCTTGTTTTTCCGAAAGATGCAGAGCTTATATTGCCGGTTGATTATGAATTTACTTCCGGTTGGTTTAAATCCATACCTTCAAATTTGATTGATTTTATGGAAAGCCACGGTATATATTACAGGGGTTTTTTAGGCAATTATGCAATGCGCTTTAAGGAATGGTATATCACGGAAGGCCAGGATGTTTATGTTTTAGGCACCGCAAACAAGTCAGGCGATTTTTTGGAGCATCACAAGGAAACGCTTCTTGAACGTTTAAGCGAATTAAAAAAAGACGCCGCATTCATGAAAGAAACAGATACAAATAAAGATGGGAATATAAGCCAGGAAGAATGGACTGCCGCAGTTTCCAGGGTAGAGCAGGAAATGCTGCAAAAAGAGCTGGAAGACGGGCAAAGCAACAATATCGGCGATGTAATAATTTCAAAAGTAGATAAAGAAAAGGTATTTATAATATCGAAACACAGCCAAAAAGAATTAACAAGTAAATTAGGCTTACAGGCAGTAGCTGGAATATTCGGAGGAGGAATTCTTGCATTGATTATGCTTTATATAGTTTTTTCAAGTTTTTGGGGAAATTGATAATATATTATAATATTTTTATGATAAAGGAGGTTCTATTATGGTTTTAGGTATTGGCGTTATTTTCCTTGGGCTTTTTCTTCTCGCAGGAATCGCCATCGTGCTTTATTTTGTTACTGTTTACAACGGCCTGATCCTGCTTTCCCGTAATATCGACAAAGCTTGGGCGAATATAGACGTGCTGCTTAAGCAACGTTACGATGAATTGCCTAAGCTCATAAAAGTATGCGAGGGATATATGAAATATGAGCGGGAAACACTTGAAAAAATTACAGCCGCAAGAACCGCTTGTATTAATGCAAAAACAGTAGGCGAAGCATCCCAGGCAGAAGGAGAGCTTGCTAAGGGCTTAAAGACTCTTTTTGCTGTCGCAGAAAATTACCCTGATTTAAAAGCAAACCAGAATTTTTTACAACTTCAGACCCGTATCAGCTATCTTGAAGGGCAAATTGCAGACAGAAGAGAATTTTATAATGATTCGGTAAATACTTATAATATAAGGATAAACCAGATACCTGATATGTTTGTGGCTAATATGCTTAATATGAAAGCAAAGGAGCTTTTTAAGGCCTTGGAAGAAGAAAGAAAGGATGTGGAAATAAAATTTGACTTTCCCAAGTAAGTATATGTTATAATATATTCATAGGGAACAAATAATTTGCCTGATATGCCTTTAAGGGTTGGAGGCGTGTGCTTTAAAATGCGAAGAATAGGCTGGATAAAATATCTTATTATTATTTCCGGTATTTTTTCTTTTGTTTTTCCCGCGGTTTGCGCAGAGCGCTTTACCCGCGAGGAAGTTGTAAACTATGCCAACCAGATTATGAGAAATATATATAATGACATTTGGAGAGTCCGCGATAGATATCCTCAATTAAAGGACTTCGGGCCGCAAAATCTAAGCGATACCATGGAAGTATCTTCATATTATACCAAGATAAAAAAAATACGCATAAAGAGCGCAGAAAGCGAAACTAGAGCGAAACTTTTTAAACGAGATGAATTCAGGGGCGACAAAGATATTCTTTATATATCTTTTAGCGAAACACCCAAGATACACGGTACTATAGCAATACCCGCAGCAGGGGTTAAGGTTACCGACCTTGATTTGTATATTTTGATTTATTCAAATACGGATGACCAATTTTTTAAACACGATATGATAAATATAATGAAACAAAACGCCGTTATTACCGAGCAGGTTTCTTATTGATAAACCAAGGGAAAATATGAAACTAATAACTGCAGATTTTAGTTTTAGGATAACCAGTTTTGCTGCTATTTTTTTGGCAATTGGCGTTATGCTTATGCCGGCTGCCTATCCGCAAACAGTGCGGCAGGTTATGGATAAAATTGTCAGCGATACAATAAAAGAGAAGAAGATACCCGGTGCTATAGTAGGCGTTTGGTCTCCTTCTATCGGAGCGTGGGTCAAAACTGCCGGAGAAGCTGACGTTGGTGCCGGAAAAAGCATGAACTATGATAAAAAAGTAAGAATTGGGGGCGTTTCCCAGACTTTTCTGGTTTCTCTTTTACTTTCGCTTGTGGATGATAAAAAAATAAACCTGGAAGACCCGGTTAAAAAATATCTTCCGTTTGTGCCGAACGGGGAAAACATTACCATAAAACAGCTCGCGAATAATACAAGCGGAATATTCAATTACATGGAAGACCCTAATTTTCTGCCCCAGGTTTACAAAAACCCGCTTAGGGAATATAAGCCTATTGAATTGGTCAATATAGCTTTTAAGCATGAACCTTATTTTGCGCCTGGCAAGGGGTGGCACGCTTCCGACACTAATTTTATTTTATTGGGGATGATTATGGAGCAGGTTACCTTAGAAAAAATTGACGATCTGATAAGGCTGAGAATAATTAACAGGGCAGGATTAAGGAATACAAGTTTTGCAGTTTCTCCTTTTATGGAAGGCGATTACAGCAGGGGGTATAAAGATAAGTACAATAGCACTATACCGCAGGATATTACTTTGCTTGACCCCTCTTGCATGTGGGCTTCCGGCGCAATTGTTTCAGATACCCAGGACCTTGCTTTGTGGGCAAAAGCATTTTATAAAGTAAATTTTCTGACGGATAAAATGCGCAAGGCGCGTTTTGCCTGGGTTGAGACGGGAGAGCCTAACCTTCAGTACGGATTAGGCGTTTCAAAATTTGGTGATTTTATAGGTTACAGCGGAGGAATACCCGGCTATAGTTGCGTTATGTATTATTTTCCAGCTAAAGATACTACAATAATAGTGATATTGAATAAATTCCCCGACAACAATGCCGCGATTTCAATCTTTAAAGCTATTTCTAAGACAGTCCTTCCCGATGATGTTCCCTGGTAATCTTCGGTTCTCTTTTGCTTCCTTTATAAAGTTGGTATTCATAAAGCCTGCATTCAATATCCGCATTAAAAAAAATGAGTTTCTTCTGTGTTTTAAGCCGTATCTTTTTCAGAAGATTGATATTGCCTGAAAAAATATAAGCATTAAATCCATTGCATTTTTGTTTAAGAAAATCCCCTATTTCTTCATATAGGCTTTCCAACTCGTTTATTCTGCCCAAACGAATGCCGTATTCAGGATTCATAATTATTATTCCGGGAGCCTCCGGAACAGGTGTTTGTTTATAATCGCAAACCTTAAATTCAATATAATTCTCAACCCGGGCATTGCAGGCATTTTTATATGCGGCTTCTATGGCGTATTTATCTATATCCGTTGCTAAAATTTTTGAATCAATTTTCCTATTTTCTTTTTTAATGAGTTCTTTTTTTATTTTTTCAAATGAAGAGGCCTCAAATAATTTTGTATGCATAAATCCGAAATTTCTTCTTAATATCGAAGGCGCCCGGTTCAGCGCCATAAAAGCTGCTTCAATTGCCAGCGTTCCGCTTCCGCACATAGGATTTATGAAATGCGTTTTGCCCTGCCAATTGGTTGCAAGTATAATTGCGGCGGCCAATGTTTCGTTGAGCGGAGCTTTAAGCGGAATTTTACGATACCCTCTTTTTGAAAGAGATTCGCCCGATGTATCAATATAGATTGAGCACCGTTTATCCACCCAATATAAATATACAACTGTTTTGTCGCGGTTTGGCCCGGAATCAGGCCTCCTGCCTTTTAACTTTAGCAGCCTGTCTACTATGGCATCTTTGCATTTAAGATTAGCGAAGCGGTTATCGCGTATCGTAGGGTTTGAAACGTTTGAAAAAATGCTCACATAACCGTCCTCGAATATAATATTTTCCCATTCTATAGCGGCGACTTGTTTGTACAGTTCGTCAGGATTAGCGCATTCAAATTCCTTAATCAGCAAAAAAATATGGTTTGCGCTGCGCAAGGCTAAATTAAGGCCCATTATCTCATCGGATGAAGCCTCTAAAAAGATACCTGTATTTAATATTGATAATTCTTTAAACCCGAGAGAGAGGAGCTCCTTGTGTAAGTATGGCGTAATATTTCCCGCTGTGCTTATAAAAATTTTGTGTTTTTTCATATTAAGTATTATACGTTACTAACCGATTATGTCAAAACGGCAATATCCCTTGCAAAATTTATAGCGCTATTTAAAATGATAAAAAGAGGGTTTTCTTCATTGTAGAACAGCAAATACTGCACTGGTTTTAAGGTTTTCCTGCAAATAAAAATTTTTAGGAAATAGCTTGACAAGTTAAAGATTATATGGTATATATTTAACTGGTTAACTAATAGGAGGTAAAAATGAAACCAGTTAGTACCTTAAAAATCACTTATCCTAATGACCTTATTGTATATTCAATAGGCAGGCTTTACGTTCTTTTGGACTCTTACCTTTATAATACAGCTTATAAGGAATACAATCTAAACTCTTCCAAATTTAACCTTCTTATGGTTATAAAACATGTTGGAAAGGAAAATGGCCTTTCCCAGAGGGAACTTGGAAATAATTTGTATGTAACCGCAGCAAATATTACAAAGCTTATAGATGCGCTCGAGAAGGAAGGGTTGGTGCTGCGCGGGGCATCTCCAGATGACAGAAGGGTAAATCTTATAAAAATTACCGAAAAAGGTTCCAGCCTGCTTGATGAGATTTGGCCGAAGCACGTAGCCACGCTTAATAAAATTATTGAAAATTTTTCAACATCGGATAAGGATAAATTAAACCAGTTATTGCAGGCATTCAGGAAAGATATGGAGGCAAAGGTAAAATAACAATGAGCAACTACAAACAGCTTTTTAAAAACAAAAGTTTTTCATTTCTTTGGTGGGGCCAGTTTATATCCGGGCTTGGCGACAGGTTCACCCAGATGGGCCTTTTGACGATTGCGATGCTTCTTTCCGCTGATAGCGGAGAAAAAATGGCATGGATTACTTTTTATAGCCTGCTCCCGTTTTTATTTTTCGGACAGATTTTCGGCGTTATAGGTGATAAATTAAGCAGAAAAAAAATAATGATATTTGCCGATATATTAAGGGCGCTTTTGGTTGCTTCAATTCCTTTTATAAACAGCCACACAAATTCCTTAGGTTATATTTATCTTATTGTGTTTAGCGTTGGTATGCTGTCTGCATTATTTTCTCCTGCTAAACTTGCAATTATCCCTAACATGATTGAAAAGGAAAAAGTAATAAGCGCAAATTCGCTTGTTGCTTCAAGCGGTATGTTCTCAACGCTTGTAGGTACCCTGATTGCCGGTTATCTGATAAAACTATTCGGGCCGTATCCGATGTTTTTCATGAATGCTTTCACGTTTATTATTTCGGCAATTATGATAGGCAATATAATTATTCAGCCAAAAGAAATGCAAATGCCTGAGGTAGCCCCGCTTTCCCTTAAAAGTATATTTAAAGGAATACGCGCAGGGCTCTCGTTTATTAACAGGCATCAATTGATACTGAGAATAGTGCAGTTAAACGCGGTATTTTCATTATTTTCCGCTTTCTTTTATATAAATATCCTTAATTATTCGAAAGTCCAGTTAAATGTATTTTCGCAGGGCTACGGCCTGCTTCTTGCTTTTTTGGGTCTGGGCCTTTCTTTCGGCGCAATTTTCCTTGGAAGGCGCATAGGAAAGCTTAATTATAACAATATACTATTTATAGGTTTTGGGATTATTTCATTTTCAAATGCCCTTATGATGTTTAAACCTGATTTTAAGCTTTGCATTCCTGTGCTTATATTTGCAGGTATTGGAGCGTCTCTTATTATGATTACGCTTGATTCGCTATTACAAAGAGCTACCCCTGATTCCCTGCGGGCAAATGTTTTCGGCGCAAGAGGCATAGTCACTAATTTTGTTTTTCTTATAAGCCTTATCGCGGTTGGAAAATTACTTTCAAGAATAAGTTATTTTTACATTTTCGGTTTTATCTGGATTGCAGGGCTCTTGGTTACCGTTTTAATATATATATCAGAAGGAGAAGTGGGCTATCGTATATTCAGGGCAATTTTGCGGCTGATACTTAAACTTTTCTTTGACCTGAAAGTAACCGGGCTTGAAAATGTCCCGCAAAGCACAAAAATAATTTTAGCCGGCAACCACACGAGCCTCATGGACGGCGTGATAGTTGCTGCCGCTTATCCGAGGAAGGTTTACTTCATGGCAGCAGAAAGCGTGTTTAAACATACCTTTTGGGGCTTTTTTGCAAGGCATTTTGGATTTATTCCGGTTAAAAAAGGAAGCAACAATAAAGAAGCAATTAGTGAAGCTATACGAATTCTTGAAGGAAGAAACACCCTTGGAATATTTCCTGAAGGCCATATAGCGCCTGACGGAAAACTCGATGAAGGTAAAAAAGGCGTTGCTGTTATAGCGCTTAAAACAGGCGCTTCCATTGTGCCTTTTGCCATAGAGGGAGCTTATTATGCCTGGCCGCTTCCCAAAAAATATCCAAAGAGGCACCCTATTGAAATAAGATTTTCAAAACCGCTTGCCATAAAAGAATACGAAGGCACGGAAGACCTTACAAAAGAAGTAATGCAGGACATCAGGCAGACCCAGAAGGACATAGAAGAAGACGGCCTGCTTCAGGTAGACCCTAATATTATAGTGCGCCATATTATTAGCTTTGACTGATATGATTGCAGAATTAGTAACAATTGGGACATTGCTTACCGCGGATAATTGCAATATTGATTACCGCCATTATCAGAACAAGAAAGATAAGGTAATTATTATTGCGCACGGATTTTATAACAGCAAGGACGCGGAATTGCTTGAAAAGTTGGCAAAATATTTTTTCGATGACTATGACGTGTTTATGTTTGATTTTAGAGGCCATGGGAAAAGTGGCGGCTTGTATAGCTGGATTAGCAAGGAAGGCCAGGATTTGGGCGCAGTATTGGATTATCTTAAAGGCAAATATAAAAAAACAGGCCTGATTGCTTTTTCGCTGGGCGGCAGCGTTAGCATAAATGTACTCGCTAAACGGCATGAGGTAGATTCTCTGGTATGCATAAGTACGCCATCAGATTTTTCCAAAATAGATTACCAGTTTTGGAACCTGGATTTTAAAGATGATTTGGTTTACACCTTGTTTACCAAAGAAGGCCGAAGAGGAAGAGGGTTCAGGCCCGGGCCTTTCTGGCTTGAAAAAGAAAAACCAATAGATAATGTGGACAAAATCGATATTCCTGTTTTATACATTCACGGAGAAAAAGACTGGGTCATACGCCCCTGGCATTCAAAAGCGCTTTACGGTAAGACAACTTCAAAGAAAAAAATCATTATAATTGAAAACGGACCGCACGCAGAATATCTAATGAAAAATTCAGAACAAGAATTTGTAACCGAAATAAAAAAATGGTTCGCCGAAACCTTAACGGAGGTTAAATGAATATGAAAAGTTTTCTTATGACGCTTAGCCAATTGCTTTTTGCTCTCATGATGTATGCTTTGGGAATAGTATTTTTTGGGTTAGCGCTTGCCCCGGCAATTTTTATTTTTTTGAAAGTATGGGTAATTATGGAAGGAGCAGGCCTTTGGCTGCGTTGCCTTTCAGCCGGACTTACGATAGCTTCAGGCTATTTTATATTTGGTTTTAGCCTTATTATTTTAGCGGGAGCGGTAAGAACTATTTTTGGCTTAAGGCTTAAGGAAGGAATCCATAAAATATTTTCTTTAGAAAGCTTTAAGTGGGCGTTTGTAAACTCGCTTTATCTTCTCATTAATTTTACATTTATTGATTTCATACTGCTTACGCCATTTGTAAATTTATTACAGAGGCTTTTGGGGGCGCGCCTTGGAACGAACGTCCAGATAAATTCAAAATTTGTTTTCGATGCAACGCTTCTTGAAATAGGCGACAATACTGTTATTGGGGGAGGCGCAATTATCATCGGCCATGTAGTTGAACGTGGCGTTCTTAAGCTTAAGAAAGTAAAAATAGGCAAAAACGTGACTATAGGCTCTCATGCAACTATTATGCCGGGATGCGAAATAGGTGACAATGCGATTGTCGGCGCTGGCGCAGTTTTACTTAAAAACACTAAAATTGAACCTCATTCTATGTGGTATGGGGTGCCGGCAGAAAATATCAGAAAACGGCACGATAGCGATAAGGAAGAATAGTATTTAAGGCAGCATACAATGAAAAAACATGTGAATTTAGAAAATATCGGGATTCTAGACCTGCTTTATATACTTACCAAGAAATATAATGCTAAGCCGGCTTTGCAGATAAAAGAAGACGGCCAGCTTAGGATAATTAGCTATGACGATTTACGGGAGCGCTCCGTAGGAGTTTCTACTTTTTTAATTGAAAAACAAATACCAAAAGGAACCCATATAGCAATTCTTTCGGAAAACCGTCCTGAATGGGCAATTGCTTTTTTTGGAATAATTTCCGCAGCCTGCGTAACTGTGCCAATTGATGCAAAGCTATCACTTCGCGAAATGATTTTTATACTTAACGATTCCAAATCAGAATGCATATTTGTTTCGCAAGATTTCGTAAAAACTATCTGCGAACACAAACAGGAGCTGCCTTTAGTAAAGTATATTGTATGTTTCGCTAAGACGCAAATTCCCGGAGTTTTTTTCTTAAATGATTTAAAAAGAAATGATGAGGTGCCTGGCAACCGTCCCCAAGATGTCAAACCGGAAGATAGCGTGATTATTGTTTATACTTCCGGAACCACCGGCGTTGCCAAGGGCGTTGAGCTAAGCTATAAGAATTTGTTATTTGAGGTTATGTCTATATACAATCTAATACAATTTACCACTGAAGATTCTTTCGTTTCTTTGCTTCCGCTTAATCATACCCTTGAAATTACAGGCGGCCTTGTTGCGCCTTTATACGGAGGTTCAACTGTTACTTATTGCGACACCCTTAAACCGCATAACATAATAAGCCTTATGAATGAAGTCGCGGCTACAGGTATGATTTGCGTTCCGCTGATTCTAAAAATGTTTTACGGCGGGATAATCAAGGAAGTGGAAAAACAAACAAAACTAAAACAAAAAATTTTTTATACTCTGTTTGGCGTAAGCCGGATTCTCCTTAAGTTTAATATCCGGATAGGTAAAATAGTTTTTAAAAAAATCTACAATAAATTCGGAAAAAACTTTAAATGTTTTGTTTCAGGCGGCGCTCCTTTGGATATCTCCCTGGAAAAAGACTTTAATGCGCTAGGGTTTACCATACTCCAGGGTTATGGTTTAACCGAAACAGCCCCTGTTATAAGCGTAAATACGTTTAAAAAAAGGCGATACGGCTCGGTAGGCAGGCCGCTTGATGGAGTTACGGTTAAAATATTAAAAGCAAGCGAATCTGTGCCGGATGGAGAAATAGTCGTCAGTGGGCCTAACGTTATGAAAGGTTATTACAACAATGCAGCAAAGACGGAGGAAGTTTTACGTGATAACTGGTTTTATACCGGTGATATTGGTTACCTTGACGAAGACGGTTTTCTGTTTATTTCAGGGCGTATTAAAAATCTTATTGTCCTTGGGGGAGGAAAAAAGATTTTTCCGGAGGAGGTAGAGCAGGTAATGAGCGAAAGCCCATACATAAAAGAAATCTGCGTTTTGGGTAGATGCGCCGTAAAAGGAATTAGAGCGGGGTCTGAGGAGGTTTACGCCGTAATCGTGCCTAATATCGATAAATTCAACGGGCAGGACAGGGCGGACAAAGATGAAATAAAAAATAAGATATCCGCGGAACTTAACAGGCTTTCGGAGAATCTTGCCGAGTACAAACGCATATCGGATTTTTCTCTTTATTTTGACGAATTACCGAAGACCTCAACCAGAAAAATAAAAAGAAAAGAAGTGCTCGGGCTGATAGACAAGCTTGAAAAAGAAAATATATTCGAAGAAAAAGGAACGTTCCTGGAAAACCTGGAGTTTAAGAACGACGATTTAGCAAGAAACTTAAGGCTGCTTATTTCTAAGGAAGCCGGTATAGCCCAGGATAAAATAAGCCCTAATGCATATTTGTATCAGGATTTGGGAATAGACTCTTTGCAAAAAGTTGAGTTTCTTAGTTCAATTGAGAACGAATTAGGCATACATATCCCGGAGAACATGGCTTATGAAATCCGCACCTTTGCCGATTTGGTCAAATTTTGCGCAGAATATAAAGAAGGCAGGAAAGATATAGAATTTGACGTTGAAGGAGAGGTGAAAAAAATAGATAAAAAAACAAAAGCGTTCTATCCATACAGGCTATTCGCCGCTTTTTTAATGAAAATATTTTTTAAATTTTATTTTAAGCTTAATGTAACCGGCAGGGAGAACCTGCCAGAAGACGGCTCTTTTATAATCGCCGCAAACCATTCGAGCCATCTTGATTTTCCTCTTATCTACAGCCTTTTTTCCTTTTCCCGTATCAAAAAAGTGATAGCTCCTGCGGCAACCGATTATTTTTACAGCAATAAACTGCGAAGATTATTTACCGACCGCTTTATTAATTCTTTTTCTTTCGAAAGGTTCGGTAATTTTATGCACGGGCTAAAGGTCTGCAAACATTTGCTTATGCAAGGCAGCTGTCTTGTTATTTTTCCTGAAGGAACCAGGGTAATCGGTTCTGAAATCAGCGAATTTAAGCCGGGCGTAGGAATGCTGTCTTACGAATTAAATGTTCCCATTGTTCCCGTTTACGTTGAAGGGGCGGATAGGGCGCTTCCAAAAGGAAAAAGTTTAATCCGGCCGGCTAAAATAAAAATAAAAATAGGCAAGCCTTTTACCTGCGAGGCAGGCGGGCAAAAAGGTTATTTACTATATAAAAAGATTTGCGAAACTACGCGTAATAAAATAGTAGAACTTAAAAAGAGCTGAATTATGCTTTATTTGATAAAAGGAAATTTTCAAAAAACAATCCGCTGGATGGCAGGTTCCTGGATGACGCCTAATGAGGCAGCGTTGTTTGGTATTTTTTTCGTTGCACTAACTGCTTTGGGCTTTTATTTGGGGCTTACTTATGAAAAATTACATTTTTGTTTGTTATTGGTTCCGGTTTTTTTATTTATGAGGATGAGCATGAACGCTTTGGATGGATTGCTTTCGCGCGAATATAAATTAGCTTCAGCTGCCGGGGAATTACTTAACGAAGGCGTTGATGTAATTGGAGATATGTTTTGTTACGGCATTTTATATTTTGTTAGCGGGGCGCCGAAACTTGAATTGATAATTTATCTTATGTTGATATGGGCGGCTGAATTCTTCGGGGTGCTTGGAAAATCTATGCCGGGAGGCGTGCGGCGCTACGAGAATGTGCTTTCAGGCAAGCCGGACAGGGCGCTATGGATGGGATTGTTTTCAATTGTTTTATTCTTCAATCCGCAATTTATGAAATACGCCGGTTATTATTTTATAGGTTTGTCGGGGCTTTTGGCTCTCACTTGTATTTTGAGAATTAAGAAAATACTTGTATGCGCGCGCGGAAAGAAATACGAATCTTATACCTGGGTGGGAAAATGAAAAAAATACTTATTCCGATTCTTGCGGTATCTATATCGTTTTTAATCATGATTTATAAGGGAAGTTTCTCTATGCTTCCGGTTGCTTTTGTGGTCTTATGTTTGCTTATATTTTTTACCTTACTTTCAAAAATTTTGGCTCTCAGGAAATCGGCCAGCGCAGAGGAAATAGAAAAGCGCACCATAAGCTGGTGGTGGATGGTTGCTATTTTTATGATAAGTGTTGCAACTTACAGGATAATTGTATTTTGTTTTTTGGGCTTTCTTTGTTTTTTTACGCTTCGTGAATATTTTTCTATGGTGCCTGAATATAAACAAGAAGGAAATAAAGGGATGATTTCGGACAATCTGCCCCAATTTATATGTTACTTTGCAATATTGCTTAGTGCTTATCTTGCGTATATCAGGTGGTACGGTTTATATATTATCCTTGTTCCGGTATATGCTTTTCTGCTTATCCCGATTATTTTTGTTTTACAAAACAGGACTGAAGGCTGTGTAAGGCAGCTGGGGCTTATCTCTATAGGCCTTATGTTTTTTGTTTTTAACCTCGGCCACAGCTTTTTTATGGTTAACCTTGGAATTTCAATATTGGTTTATTGTTTTCTTCTCACAGAAGCCCGCGACGTATTGGCTTATTGGACAGGAAAAACATTACATTTGCTAGAATTCCGGCATAAAGAAAATTTTATTTTGAAAGTTTTAAATACAAAAATAGCAGAAGATATTAATCCCCAGAAAACATGGGGCGCAGGATTAATCGCCGCAGGCTTAATAAGTGGAATTTCTCTTTTGTTCGTTCCTATTTTCCCTGAATTTCCGAAAGGAAAGATAACTTATTTCTTTGCCTCGGTTTTAGGTTTAAGTATAGGGCTTTTAGGCCTCGCAGGCGATTTGGTTTTTTCAATGATTAAAAGGGACATCGGAATAAAGGATACAGGAACTATTTTGCCTGGCCATGGAGGCCTGATTGACCGGGTAAACAGCCTTGTTTTTACAATTCCAATTACTTTCCATCTTATTAACTGGATATATGTATAGGTTTTTAAAAAGAAGGGGGATTTATGAAGCGCGATAAGATTCCAACATACGAAGAGCTTTCAAGGCCGCTTACTATTTTTTCTTATAAGTGGTTTAAGTGGGCACTTGTCAGATTTTTTTTAAATACCATAGGCCGTTTTAGCTATGGCATCCGAATAGGGTTTAAGTACGGTTTTGATTCAGGAACTATGCTTGATTATGTTTACAAAAATAAGCCGCAAGGGTTATTGTTTATCGGCAAAATAATCGATAAGCAATATTTAAACGGCGCCGGCTGGGCAGGCATAAGGCAGAGGAAAATTCACTTAAAGGGGGTCGTCCGGGAAGTAATAGAAAGTAACCGTAAAATTAACAAGCCTACCGTGATCATGGACGTGGCAAGCGGGCCCTGCAGGTACCTTATAGAAACAATACAGGAGCATCCGAAATATGATTTAAAAATAATCTGCCGCGATATGGATGAGGCAGGTTTAGACCAGGGAATCCAATTATGTAATCAACTGGGCATAAAAAACATAAAGTACGAGAAAGCGGATGCCTTTAGCCCTGAGGCCTTAAAGAGCGCAAATCCCAAACCAAACACGATAATTGTTTCCGGGCTGTATGAACTTTTTACCAATGACGAAATAATCAAAAAATCAATGAATAGCATAGCAGCGGTTTTAAATTCCGGGGATTACTTTATTTTTACAAACCAGCCTTATCATCCGCAGCTTGAGCTTATTGCACGAACTTTGCCGAATCGCCTTAAGGAATATTGGGTAATGAGGCTAAGGCCGGAAGCGCAAGTAAAATCCTGGGCCGCAGCTGCCGGCTTTAAGCATGTAAAAACGCTGTTAGACACCTATGGAATTTTTTCCGTGCAGTTATTTCAAAAATTATAAAAATGGCTGGCTTAAATTTTTATTTTAAAATTCTGTATCTGCTTCTTACAAAAAAAATTATGCCGCAAGGTGTAATAGCTAAAGATTATAATTCTTTGTCCGCAGGCTACGATGAATATTTTTCCAATTACGTAAGCTCTCATTCCAGGGAAATGGTTAAGAGGCTTTCGGTTACAAGCGGAGCATCCAGCCTTGACCTTGCATGCGGCACAGGAACGATAACCGCTGAGCTGGCTAAGTATGCAGGGGAGAAAGGAAAAATCACAGCTGTTGATGTTTCCCGCGGAATGATTGAAAAGGCAAAAGAGAAAATATCAGCTGCCCATAACGTTGAATTCATTTGTGATGATATGTTAAATGCGGTTAAAAACATAAAAAATGACTCGCTTGATTTTGTAACCTGCGGCTGGGCAATAGGTTATTCAAACCCTTTAAAATTGCTTAAGGCCATAAGGCCGCTCTTAAAACAAAATGGAAAAGTAGGCATTATAGAAAACAGGCAGGATACGCTTATGCCGCTAAGATGCGTAGGTATAGAAGTAATGAAACGATACCCGGCCTATATACGCTATCTTATGGTTCTTCCATTTTATCTTCCTAAAAATAAAGAACATCTTAAACAGTTTTACGTAAGCGCCGGGTTTATGCCGCTTTATTTATGGGAAGGAGAGGTGAAGTTTAATTTTAAAAGCGGCAGAGACGTCCTTAACTGGGTGCTGCATACGGGTGCCAGCGCCGGTTTTGATAAGGTAATGGATGCGTCAATAAAAGACAAATGCGACGAGGCTTTTATTGAGATTATGGAACGCGATTATAAAAAACACGGAGAGATCACTATTTTGCATAAATTTGTCGCAGGCATAGCGCAGAAAATATGAAACATATAACCGGAATTAAAAAAGAATTAATTCTGATAGGTAATTTAAGGAGCCGTAATTTACGCAAATTCTCTGTAAATAATTTATGGTATTTATTGCATACCTTCAGAAATGAAAAACTCACGCGTATAAATAATCAATACGTGCTGAATACTTTTATGCCTCCTTTTCCGGGCCCGGCCTTCGAGCAGTTTATTAAAAACACCCTGGCAGCGAAAAACTGCGATATATTTCCTTATTCAAGCTATGCTGGCCTGACCAATAGCTGCAGGTTTAACTGTTGGCATTGCAGCCGTGCCTATAGGCCGAAGGAAGAGCTCACAACAGAAAACTGGATTAGCATTATGCATGAGCTTCAAAATCTTGGCGTAAGCATTATCGGTTATACCGGAGGAGAGCCGTTATACAGAAAAGACCTTGAGAAAATAGCAAATTCAGTTACGCCTAATTCAACGACTATTCTTTTTACAACCGGAGACGGTTTTACCCCGGAACGTGCGGCGAGCCTGAAAGAAAGCGGGATTTTTTATGTAGCAATAAGCCTGGATCATTACGATAAAAATGAACATAACAGGCTGAGAGGCTCTAACAATGCATTTGATATTGCCGTAAGCGCGATAAAAAACTCGTTAGCTACGGGTTTTTATACGGCAGCGCAGTTAACCGTGCGCAAGGATTTTTTAACAAAAAATAATATGGATAAATATATAGAATTTGTGCATTCGTTAAATGTCCATGAAATAAGGATAATTGAGCCAATGCCTACAGGGCTTTTGATAGAAAAAGAACAGGATGTATTTTTAAGCGAACCAGAAAGGGAATTCATAAAAAATTACCATATTAAGATAAATAAAGATGAGAATCTGCCTAAAATCGCCTCTTTTGCTTATCTTGAAGATAAGTCTCTTTATGGCTGCGGAGCAGGGACCCAGCATCTTTATATAGACAGTTCTGGAAATATGTGCCCGTGCGATTTTACTCCGCTTTCTTTCGGCAATGTCGTTAATGAAGGGTTTGCCGGAGTTTATTCGAGAATGCGTAAATACTTTGATGCGCCGCAAAGCAAGTGTTTTCTTTTAAACAATATGGATACGATAAAATCAGCTTTTAGCGGTAAACTTCCGATTGGGTGCAAAGAATCGATTGAGGTATGCAGCCGTTGCGTTAAAACAGATGTGCCGGAATTTTATAGAAAATTAAAGCGTAACAAAGGAGGTTGATATGGATAATGAAAAAGCAAAGAGCGTGGGGAAAGCAATAAAAACTTCAAGCACGATAGTATGCGCTTTAGCCAGCGGATTTTTTACTTTGATTGGCGCGGGAGCCGGATTAAGCGAGCTTGGAATACAGCCGGTTGTTATGTTGCCCCTTCCTGTTTGGATTGCGTGGGGCCTTGCCTGGGGCGCTGTGTGCGGATTTCTTGGGGCGCAATTTTTAATAAAAATACTTATGAAAAAGCGAAATATCTTATTTGGCTTATTATTGGGGCTTCTTACGGCGCTGGCTATAGGCGCGGTTAACGGTTTTTTAACCGACACAATAATTTTCGGAATTGTCCTTGGGGTTGTGATTGGGCCGATACCCGGCTTGATTTTTGCCGCAGTTTTTCTTAATCTCACTAAAAATCAATCTTAAGAGAGGTTATGAAAAAAACTGCATTTGTGAATTTGGCTAAAAGAATAGGCAGGTTATTTATTGCCGCGGCAATTACAATCATTCTTTGCAAGGTTACCGGTTTCGGCTGGAAATTTTGGGCCAGTTCGCCTTCGTTTTCTATGACGGGTGAGGATAGCTTAGAGCAGAATTTAAAAACGCACGTTTATAAACTTTCAGAAGAAATCGGTGACATTAGTTTTTACAATCTTAAGGGCCTTAGAGAAGCAGAGGATTATATTTCTAAACAATTTGCTTCTTACGGTTATAAGGTTGAATTCCAGCCTTACGAAATTAATGGGGTAACAGTAAAAAATATAATTGCAACCAAAAAAGGCGCCAAATACCCCGATAGATTTATTATTGTCGGGGCACACTATGACAATCATTTTAATCCAGGCGCTGACGATAATGCCAGCGGAATAGCCGGTTTGCTTGAAGCGGCGCGCCTGCTTTCTAATTACGATAGCGCAAACAGTATAAAGTTTATTGCTTTTGTTAACGAAGAACCGCCATTTTTTAAAACCAAATATATGGGCAGCAGAGTTTACGCTAGCGCTGCGCGTTTAAGAAATGAAAATATAAAAGGGGCTGTGATATTAGAAATGATAGGTTATTATTCAAATGAGCCGTTTTCGCAGCGTTACCCGCCTATTTTCGGTTTATTTTACCCCAATAAAGGTAACTTCATCGGTGTCTTGGCAAATTTTAATTCATGGCAATTGGCCAAAGAGGTGGTTTCTGGATTAAAGGAAAGGGCGCTGCTTCCCGTTGAATCTATAGCGACTTTTGATTTTATAGGCGGCATAGATTTTTCCGATAACGGTTCGTTTTGGAAGGAAGGTTTTGCGTCGGTAATGGTTACAGACACAGCCTCCTACAGGAACAAATATTATCACAGCCAAAGCGACACTTACGATACGCTTAATTACAAAGCTATGGCGGAGGTAGTAAGAGGAATTGGATTTGCACTTAAAAGGCTAGACAATAAATAACGGGAATCTTCGCCTGCCCTCTAAAGCCAGCCACAGAGAAAAAAATTGATTAAGTTATATAAGAAGTTATAATTGATAAAATCACATTATGGAAAAATCATCCGCTTTAAAATTCTATGGAATATGCGTGGGAGCAGCCAACATCACATTTGTTGAGCTCTGCCTTGATAAAGAGATACCCTGCGTTACTAAAACTTTCCAGATATCGCACGAAGGAAATATTCTTGGCCGGCTGGATGAGGAATTGAAGAAAATAAAACATGCCGGATGCAAATATATCGCAATTACCGGCCGCAAAATCAAAGATTCCGTAAATATTTCCTGGATTTCGGAGCCGGAAGCAGTTGAGGAATCCTTTGCTTTTATCAACAAAGATAAAAATAAATTTGACGCTGTCATAAGTATGGGCGCGGAAGTTTTTATTGCCTATCTTTTAAACAAAGAAGGCCATATATCTTCCGTAAGGACGCTTAGCAAATGCGCAAGCGGCACCGGCGAGTTTTTTATGCAGCAATTGCATAGAATGAACATAACGCTTCCTGATGCAATAAAATCAACCAGTAAGGAAAATATATACAGGCTTTCCAGCAGATGTTCGGTATTTTGCAAAAGCGATTGCACGCATGCGCTTAACAAAGGCCAGAATGTAAGTGAAATTCTTGCCGGGCTCTCTGAGATGATGGCAAGAAAGGTGCTAGAGCTTTTGGTTAATGTGCCGAAAAATAATATTATGCTGATAGGCTCAGTCGCATTAAATCCGCACGTTGTGAGATTTTTGAAATCAGACATAAAAGAAATTTACGTTCCTCAGGAAGCGCATTACTTCGAAGCTCTCGGCGCTTGTCTCTGGGCCGTAAAACACAAAACAGAAGTAAAAGAGCAAAGTTTTATTAAAAACAGAATTTCTTCCCTGAAATCAAATATTCTTCCGCCCTTAAATAGCGCTTTTTCTCTCGTTGACTATAAGCCGGATTGGCAAAGAGAAAATTACAACGAAGGGGACGTCTGTATTTTAGGATTGGATGTCGGCTCAACCACAACAAAGGCTGTAATGCTCAGAGAAAAAGATAATGCCGTGCTTGACTCAATTTATTTAAGGACAAATGGAAATCCGATTGAAGCAGCCTGCAGTTGCTATAAATCATTGGCGGATAAGGCAGATAAAAAAATAAAAATTATAGGCTTAGGCGTAACCGGCTCAGGAAGGCAGATAGTTGCCCTGCATGCATTAAGCGAAGCAATAGTTAACGAGATTATTGCGCATTCAAGGGCAGCTGTATATTTTGACCCTGAGGTTGACACTATTTTTGAAATAGGCGGGCAGGACGCGAAATATACCCATATCACCAACGGTGTCTCTTCCGACTACGCGATGAATGAGGCTTGCTCTGCGGGAACTGGCTCTTTTCTTGAGGAGTCCTGCAAGGAAACTCTGGGAGTCAGCTTAACGGAAATTGAGCATTATGCGTTAAAGGGCAACAAGCCGCCTAATTTTAACGACCAATGCGCAGCTTTTATAAGCAGCGATATCAAAGCAGCCTGCCAGGATGGCCTTAGCAAAGAAGACATTATAGCGGGCCTGGTTTATTCCATATGCGTTAATTATAACAACAGAGTTAAAGGAAACAGAATTGTAGGCGATAAAATTTTTATGCAGGGGGGTGTCTGTTACAACAAAGCTGTTCCTTTGGCTATGGCCTCTATTCTGGGGAAAAAAATCATTGTTCCGCCGGACCCCGGATTAATGGGCGCGTTCGGCGTCGCCCTTGAGGTCAAAAATAAACTTAAAATGGGGTTATTAAAAGAGAAGATTTTTGACTTAAACGAACTCACAAACCGAAAGGTTTCCCATAAAGGGTTTTTTAAGTGTAACGGAGGCGTTGAGGCCTGCGACAGAAAATGCGACGTTGCACGCATAGAGGTTTTGGGTAAAACTCATCTCTTCGGCGGCGCGTGTAATAAATATTATAATTTATGTTACGACCTTAAATTTGACAGTGAAAAAATGAACCTGGCAAAAAAGCGCGAGGATACCCTGTTTGGCCCACTGAAAGACACAAAGGAAAAACCGCACCATGCTCATTCAGGAAGCTATCTTAACCACAAACCAGTAAAAAGCGTGGGAATCAATAAATCGTTTCTTACCCATATTTTATTTCCATTGTATTACAATTTTTTTACTTCTTTAGGCTGCAAAGTTATAATTCCTGATAAAATCTGCGATGAAGGCGTGCAATTAAAAGGCGCTTCTTTTTGCTATCCTGCAGAAATAGCGCATGGCTTATTTCACGATTTATTAAAGCAATCTCCGGATTATATTTTCCTGCCGCAGATTTTGGAACTTAAATCTAAAAATGCCAGGCGTAGCAGAAAGGAACAGCAGTCTACGTGCGTAATATTGCAGGGCGAGTCGTATTATTTACGCAGTTCCTTTAAGGATATGGACAAAAACAAAATACTTGCGCCTGTGCTTGATTTCTCTGAAGGGTTAAGAGGGGCGCGCCTCCAGTTTCTGGATATGGCACAAACAATGGGCTTCAAAAGGAAAGACGCAAAGAAAGCCTATAAGCTTTCCTGTGAAAAACAACACGATTTTGTAAGAAAAACAAAACATTTTGGCCAAACGTGCCTGGAAGAACTTAAAAAACATCCCGAAAGAATAGCTGTAGTTTTATTGGGCAGAGCCTATAACGCTTTCGCTCTTGAGGCTAATATGGCTATACCGGATAAATTTGCTTCCCGCGGTATCACTGTTATACCTTTTGACTGCTTACCTTACGAAAATGAACCCGATGACAGGCATATGTATTGGGCAACGGGACAAATGCTGCTTAAGGCGAGCCGTCTTGTAAAAAAACACCCGCAGCTTTTCGCTACCTTTATTACCAACTTTAGCTGCGGACCGGATTCTTTTATAGTGGGTAATGTAAGAGATATTATGGGCAAAAAGCCGATGCTCATACTTGAGATAGACTCTCACACTGCTGACGCAGGCATTAATACCAGGATTGAAGCATTTCTTGATATTGTTAAAGGCGTGCGAAGTATGGGGCATAGCCTTGAAGAGAAAAAAGAAAAATTTAAACCGGCGCGTTGTATTAATTTCAGAAAAAAAATATGGATTACTTCTTCGCGCCGCGAAAGATTTACGATAAAAGACCCAAGGGTAAAAGTAATTATCCCTGCGATGGGAGAACTCGGCCCGCAGGCGCTTTCCGCAGTATTTCACTCTATAGGTATAAATTCCGTGTCATTGCTTCCTTCGGATGATATTTCTTTAAAATATGGAAGAGCCCATACTACCTGCAAGGAATGCCTGCCGCTGATTTTAACTGCTGGGGGGCTGATTAGGTATTTTAAGGAGCAGCCTGCTAACGGCGATGTCCATGTTTATTTTATGCCGGCAACCGGCGGCAACTGCAGATTTGGCCAGTACAATGTGTTTTTGAAGAATATGATAAGAAAACAAAAGATGAAAAACCTGGCTGTATGGTCGATGGATACGCAAAATAGCTACACAGGGCTCGGGGTTAAATTTAACAAGCTTGTTTTAAAAGGGGCAGTAATTTCTGATGTGATGTATGATATGAAAAATGCCCTGAAGGTATTAGCCAGCGACAGAAACAAAGCAATGTCTGTGTTCGATTGCGAATGGAAAAAGATTCTGCATTGTTTGTCAAGTAAAGGCAAAAAATTGGAAGAGCAGCTTAAAAAAAGCGCGCATGCGCTTAAAGGCATTCCTTTAAAATACCCGCTTTCCGAAGCAAAGGTAGTTGCCCTTATGGGTGAAATATATGTAAGAAGAGACGACTTTTGCTGCAATGCGATAATAGAACGATTAGCGCAAAAAGGCTTTATTGTAAAAACTGCGCCTGTTTTGGAATGGCTGCATTATGTTGATTACCTGGTTAAAAGGAAAATAATTCAATCTAATTTCAGTGTCAGCGGAAAAATTGAATTCTTTTTTAAACAGCGCCTGCAAAAAATTTACGAAAAAGACATAAAAGAAATATTATCTTCTTCGGGATTATACCATGATGATACTGTAGAGATGGAAGAAATTATGCGTTTCGGAAAACACCTTGTAAGCGAACAGCTGACAGGAGAGTCAATTGTTGTCGTGGGCGCCGCTTTAAAAGAGATTATGCATTCTGCCTGCGGAATAATAAATGTCGGGCCTTTCGCATGCCTGCCCTCAAGAATAATTGAGGCGATATTAAGCAGCAATATGAACTTAAAAACGAAAATGGAAATTGAAGGTAAGACCGGATTAAGCCCGGAGGATAATCACGAATTTGCCTTTCTGTCTATAGAAGTGGATGGTAACCCTTTTCCGCTTTTGATGGATGCCAAAATAGAAGCATTTTGCCTTCAGGCTGGAAGGCTGCACGAGAAAATCCTAACTGCACCCAAAAAAACCGTTTAATGCTAAAATCGGCAATCGATAGTAACTTGACAATGCCTAATTAGCGTATAAAATAAATAGAAGATGCGTATAAAAAAAATTTATATTCTTTCCGCTTTCTTGCTGTGTTTTTCGTTTGTCTGCGCGCAGTTTTTATCCGCCGAACCTAATGAACCAAAAGTATATTCAGGTAATTACCAGCCGTATTATGAGCCTGTTCCTGAAATAAGCATATTTTATTCGGTAAAAAAACACTCATTAACGCAGGATTACGAAATTATAATAACAAACAGGGGTGAGGTTATTGTTTCCGAAAATAATTATTATGACAAGCCTAAGGTCTATAATGCAAAATTATCGGAGACCGAACTTAATACCCTGGCTGATTTTATACTAAAGGCCGATATCTTTCAGTTTAAGAATGAATATGTGGCGGACAAAGATTTTATTGACTCTGACGGCGAGAGATTAAAAATAAGCATAGGCAAACGGACAAAGCAGATAGTTATAAGCGCTGTAACCGGCCCGGCTAAAATACGGGCAATAATAAATAAACTTGATGAAATACGGCAGCGCATGATAAAGCCCGAAGAAGATGCCAGGCTATAGGCTATATTTAGTTATATAAAAACAAATTATTTAACGGAGGAGAACATGGATAAAATTTTATTAGTGGAAGACGAAAAAGAAACCGCTGACGCCATAGCGAGGTTCTTAACGCGCAAGGGCTATGAAATTGATGTAGCCTATGATTTATCAACCGCACTCTCCAAAAATGTTTCCGATTACAACCTGGTGCTTCTTGACATTTTGCTTAAGGGGGAGAAGAGCTTTCCTATGCTTAAGAAAATAAAACAGGAACAACCGAGGCTGCCGGTTATTATCGTAAGTGCCTACGATAATGATGAAAATATCGTTGAAGCGAAAAAACTCGGCGCAGACGGTTTTATAGCCAAGCCTGTAATGACCGAATATCTGGAAAATTTCCTTCTTTCAAAAATACAATCTCTGCGCAGAAAGGCGCTTTAGTTGATGCGCAATTTGTTTTCGTTCCGTATCCTGTATACCTACACCATTTTCATTGTCATTATTTCTCTTGTCCCTGTAAACACGAAAAGCGTTGACTTTATCCCTTTCCTTGACAAAATAACACATTTTTTAATCTATGCAACGCTTGCATTCCTGGCGATAAATACTTTTAGATTAAATAACAGGGAAAACTGCTATCTAAAAGTATTTTTTTATTGTTTTTGCGTGGGGTTAATTGTTGAGTGTATTCAATATTTTCTTCCGTACAGGGCGTTTGAGGCATTTGACATTTTTGCGAATTCTCTGGGTGCAGTTTTAGGAATTTTTATCCGAATAACATAAAAAGGAAACTATGAGAGTGATTAAACGCGACGGCAAACCCGAACAATTTAATTATGTTAAAATACATAACGCCATACTAAAAGCCGGCCAGGAAGTCCTTAACGAAAGCGAAGCGGAAATTTTGGTTAAAATTATCCTTCCGCGCGTGCTCGCCGCCATTAAAAAATGCGAAAAGCAGGCTGTACCTATAGAATATATTCAGGATATAGTCGAGGAAACCCTGATGAAGGCAGGTTATCCTCAGGTTGCCAAGGCTTATATACTTTACCGCAATTACCGTAGTAGCATAAGAGTTGCCAAAGAAAAATTAGGCATAAAGGACGGCTTTAAATTATCATTAAACGCCATAAGTGTTTTAAGCCAGCGGTATTTACTTCGCGACGATAATAGGCGTGTTATCGAAACCCCCGGCGCAATGTTTAGAAGAGTATGCAACCATATCGCAAAAGCGGAGAGAAATTTTTCTCCCAAAAAAGAAAGTTACTTTGCCGAAAAATTCTACGAGAAAATGTCGTCTCTCGAGTTTCTTCCTAATTCGCCAACCCTTATGAACGCAGGCACTAAATTAGGCCAGCTTTCAGCCTGCTTTGTGCTTCCCGTTGATGATTCTATGAGCGGTATTTTTGATTCTTTAAAGGCAATGGCGCTGATACATCAAACCGGAGGAGGCACAGGTTTTAGTTTTTCGCGAATCCGCCCCAAAAACGATTTGGTCTTGTCAACCAAAGGCCAGGCCTCGGGCCCTGTTTCTTTTATGCAGATTTTCGATAAAGCAACGGACGTCGTTATGCAGGGAGGCAGGCGCCGCGGCGCGAATATGGGGATTTTAAGGGTGGATCATCCTGACATAGTAGAATTCGTCGAGGCGAAATTAAAAGAAGGTGTTTTGGAGAATTTCAATATATCGGTGGGTATAACCGATAATTTTATAAAAACTCTTAAATGTAACGGCTATATGGGCCTTATAAATCCAAGGACAGGGCTTTGCGAAAAAAGAATAAAAGCAAAAACTCTTTTTTCTCTGATTACTTTATGCGCCTATAAATATGCCGACCCCGGGCTCATATTTCTTGACAGGATAAATAAAACGCACCCTCTATGCACTTTAGGCGAGATTGAGGCAACTAACCCTTGCGGAGAAATACCGCTGCTCCCGCACGAAAGCTGTAACCTTGCTTCCGTTAATCTTTCCAAATTTGTAAAAAATAAAAAAGTTAACTGGGAAGCGTTAAGAGAAACCGTTAAGCTTGGCGTGCGTTTCCTGGATGATGTTATCGAAATCAATAATTACCCGTTAAAACAGATAGAGATAGTTACGAAAGCAAACAGAAAAATCGGTTTAGGTGTTATGGGTTTTGCCGATATGCTTATAAAAATGCGTATGCCCTATAATTCCAAAAACGCAGTTAAGTTCGCCAGGCACCTTATGCAGTTTATCCGTAAATGTTCGATAAACGCTTCTTCGGAACTTGCCAGGCAACGTGGGGTTTTTAAAAACTATAAATATTCAAGTCATGCAAAAAATAATTTACGTTTAAGAAATGCCACATTAAACAGCATAGCGCCTACCGGCACGATAAGTATCATTGGAAATTGTTCATCGGGAATAGAGCCTGTTTTTGCTTTAAGTTTTAGCAGGAATGTTTTAGGAGGGAACCGCTTGTTTGAAGTAAATCCTTTGCTTGAAGAAGTAATAAGAGAAGAAGGGCTTTATTCAAGAAGCCTTATGGATAGGCTGAAAGGCGAGTCAACTTTAAAAAACATAAAAGGTATTCCGTCGGTAATCAAAAAGACTTTTGTTACCGCATTTGATATAAATCCGATGGATCATTTGAAAATTCAGGCGGCTTTTCAGGAATATACCGATAACGCAGTGTCCAAAACAATAAATCTTCCGGAAAGCGCAACTCTGGAAGACGTGGAAAAAATTTATCTTGCTGCTTATGATTTGGGGCTTAAAGGAATTACCATTTATCGCTATGGAACAAAAACAGGGCAAGTCCTTACCAGACAAGAACTTTACGAAAAAGAAATTGCGGATACAACAGGAAGTTGTTTTCGAAATATATGTATTGCCTAATTATTCCGGCTGAAAAATCCAGATGAAAGAACCTTTCCGAATTATTTTTGAGGATGAATATATTGTCATCCTTGAAAAGCAGGCAAAAATATTAACTCTGCCATCGCCAAAAAAAGAAAAATACACTTTAACCAGCCTCCTTGAAGAAAAACTGAAAAAACCCGTATATCCCTGCCATAGGCTCGATAGAGAAACTACCGGGCTGATAATTTATGCCAAATCGAGAAATATCCAGGAAAGAGTTATGAACCAGTTCAGGCAGGGGCTCGTCAAAAAAAGATATATTGCTTTCGTGAAAGGAAGGCTCAGGCAGAGAAGCGGCGTTTTTTCCGGCTATGTTTTAGACAGGGAAGGAAAAAGATTCGGTGAAAAACCCAAAAAAGCAAAAGCCAGGTTCTATGTTATTTTAGAGCGCAGCCATTATAGTATGGTTGAGCTAGAGTCTTTGACAGGAAGAACTAACCAGTTGCGCATACAGCTTGCAGAGGCTGGCTGTCCAATACTCGGCGAAAGAAAATATGCGTTTGGCAGGGATTTTAAGGTCAATTTTAGAAGGCTCGCCTTGCATGCCTGTTTCATAAGTTTTAACCACCCAGTAAGCGGCAAAAAACTTGTCTTTAAACTCGACTTGCCCCCCGACATGAAAGCGTTTTTATCGGAAAAAGCCTGATATTTAGGGCTAAGCCAGGCTAATTAAATTAATCTGCTTTTTTACAAAAATAAGTGTAACTTTTTATTGCTCTCAAACGTTAAATACTATGCAGGACGATATGAGAAAAGATGAGGAAATTATGATGGAATATAGAGCCGGCAGTATGGTTGCGCTTGAGGAGATTTTTCAAAGATACAAGAAACCCATACTGAATTATGCTTTTAAGCTTTTATCCAGCTTTGCCGACGCTGAAGATGTAGTCGGCGAGGTATTTTATATACTAACTTCGCGTAGAGATAGTTATGAGCCGGTTGCTAAGTTTTCTACCTGGATTTATACAATTGCCCATAACGTTGCAATTGACAGGATTAGAAGAAGAAGAAAGATATTTTTCTTCTGGCAAAAAAGGGATAAAGACGGCAATTCCTACGAAGAGTTTGATATGCCTGATACGCGTTTTATGCCAGATAGCAGTGCCCAGGAAAATGATATTTCCGTTTATGTCAAAAAAGCCATAGATAAATTGCCTTTTAAGTTAAAAGAAGCAATCGTCCTTCGGCAATATCATAATCTAAGTTATGACGAGATAGCAGCTGTTTTAAATTGTTCGTTAAGCAAAGTAAAAATCCTTATCTTCAGGGCGAAAGAGTGTTTGCGCAGGGAACTTTTGCCCTACATGGAGGAAATACGATGAAATTCCAAGCACCAAGCACCAAATTCCAAATAAGCTCCAAATCCCAATTTTACAATGACTTAAACAATCTTCGTTTAGGGCATTGGAACTTTGGCCATTGGAATTTATTTGTGATTTGGAATTTGGGATTTGGAATTTTGCATAGGAGGTTCATTAATGTTTTGGCATTCTAAAATCAGACGGTTAATTTCCGCTTATCTGGATAACGAAGTAAACGATAAAGAAAAGAATCTGGTAGAAGAGCATCTTAAAAAATGTACTTTCTGCAGGAAGTACTATGAAAGTTTGCAGAAGCTTTCTTCTACTTTAGATAAATATAAAGAAGAGGATTTATCTCCTGATTTAGAGCAGCGTATAAAGTTTAATTTTCTGGGGGAAAGATATAAGGGGGTGGCTAAAATGAAGAACAAAAAACTGATATTCGGTATCAGTTCCGGGGCTTTGGCTATCCTTTTGATGTTTATGTTTGTGGGGAAAATTGGGATTGTAAGGCAAGGAAGAATACATGACGCAGCGTTTGAGTTTTCCGGAAGGAACCAATATGAGCCAACAACCAGTGGCCGTACGTATGGAAGATTACGTGCGTCAGCCGATGGAATTGGCGAGCAATATTCTCCGGCAGCATTGGTTTCCGGAAAACAGATTAAAAATAATTTGGAAAGATTTAAATCTTCAGATGATACGAGATGGATAACAACGTTGGACAATTCTTCTGCTGCGTTGCCAAGTGTTGAAGGCAGAGGAGGGTATTATTACGATAAGCCTCTTTCTGTCGAAGCTATTGAAGGCGCGGCGCAGGAAGGCCCTATTGTTATAGTTGAGCCTTATCTTCCAGCCACAGGCAAAGAGGACAAATTAATCCGTAATGCCGAGGCAACGCTGGAAGTGGAAAACATTCAGAAGGTCTATGACGAAATAGTAAAAATTGGAAAAGGCAACAACGGCTATCTTGCCTCAGCTAACTTTAACGAGTCAACGAGCGGCAAAGTGAGCGCGCAGATTATATTGCGTGTGCCGAAGGAAAAATTTGAAGAAACAATCGTTAACGTAAAAAAGCTCGGACAGGTTAAGAGATTCAGCATTAGCAGCGTGGACATATCGCAGGATTACAATGCCCTTGTCTCAGAGCTTAACACGATTAAGACCGTTTACGACAAAATAGCTGAAAAGCTTAAAGAAAAGAAAACAGACATACAGCAGGCAGTAAGGCTCGAGTCGCAGTTGACTCCGATTGCTAAACGGATAGAAGCCATAAGAAACAAAATTTCCCAGTACGATAACCTTATTTCCGTATCTACGATTACGATAAATCTCTATGAAGTTTCCTGGAAGCTGATGATTCAGGAAAGCATTAAGGAAACAAAACAGCATTTTGCCGCGTTTGTTTCCGGATTGCTTAAGAATTCAATAGGCCTGCTTCTTCTGCTGGTTATGGTTTGCTTAGCTTTGGTAGCTTTCGTTGCGCTTAAAACCAAGATAGTCAAGGTAGTTAAAATGATATTTACCAAAAAATCACAGTAAATATCTTTGCATGGTAAGTTCCTGCATAAGGGAAGGCTAAAACGGCCTTCCCTTTGTTTTTTTAGTTTACTGCTAGGGCATAAAAAGGGATTTTATTGCAATTTGCGATGTGTGAAAAAAGTCAGAGAAAAGTAGAATCTTCCTATTCCTATAACGGGATTAAACGTATAACATAAATCAGATAATTGGAATCAAGCAGAAGTATCAGCCTAAAGCCTGCAAATTTATTTTAAGAAATAAAATGTGGACAAGAAATGATTTGGAAAAATTAATCAAAGAAAAACTTGAAGATTACCTGTTTATAGTTGTTTCTAACCGCGAACCTTATTCTCATGTTTTTAAAAAAGGAAAGATTGAGTGCCAGTATGGCGCAGGCGGAGTTGTTGCCGCGCTTGACCCGGTTATGAAGGCCTGCCACGGGCTTTGGGTAGCTGCCGGCCTGGGAGATGCAGACAGAAAAGTAGCTGATAGCAAAGGTAAAATAAAGGTTCCGCCGGAAAATCCATCATATACCTTAAAACGTGTTTGGCTGACAAAGGAAGAAGAAAACGGTTATTATTACGGATATTCTAATGAAGGATTATGGCCTTTGTGCCACACGGCTTTTGAAAGGCCGTTATTCAGAAAAGAAGATTGGGATTTCTATGTTAAGGCGAATGAGAAATTTGCCCAGGCTATAATAGATGAGTTGGGCGACAGGAAAGCTTTTGTCTGGATTCAGGATTATCATCTGTGCCTTTTGCCCAAACTTTTGAGAGAAAAAGCAGGGGAGCAATTGATTATTGCTCATTTTTGGCATATACCATGGCCGGCTTATGATACGTTGCGTTTATTACCGCAGAAGAAAGATATTCTGGAAGGGCTTCTTTCGAACGATCTTTTGGGGTTTCAGATTAGAAACCACTGCAGCAATTTTTTTGATGCTGTGGACAGGGAAATAGAAAGCAAAAATGACAGGGAGAAATTTTCTGTAATACGCAAAAATCACGAGACCTTAATCAGGCCATACCCTATCAGCGTGGATTTTGAAGGGATTAACAAACTGGCTTCTTCCCGCGAAGTGTTAAACGCAAAAACACAGCTTCTTGAAGAATATGGGTTATCCGGTTTTAAGGTTCTTCTTGGGCTGGATCGGCTTGACTACACTAAAGGAATACCTGAGAGGCTCAAGGCGATTGACTTTTTGCTGAAAAAATACCCTGATTTAAAAGAAAAGTTTGTTTTCATACAGATGGGCGAAATAAGCCGCATACATATACCCAAATACAAAGCGCTTAATGATGAGATTGATGCTTTAGTTGAACAGATAAACTGGAGGCATTCAACCTTTGACTGGAAGCCGATTATTCTGGTAAGAAGGCATCTTTCTTATCCGGAATTGCTCGCATTTTATCTTATTGGTGATGTTTGCATTGTCAGTTCTTTGGATGACGGAATGAACCTGGTTGCGAAAGAATTTTTATCCAGCCGCCACGATGAAGAAGGTATGCTTGTCCTAAGTGAATTTACCGGTGCCAGCCGCGAGCTAACCGACAGCGTTTTGATAAATCCGTACGACGTCGAGCAGTTTGCAGAAGGTATATATACGTCGCTAAGCCTTTCCGACGAAGAACGGAAAAAGAAAATGGTTAAGCTAAGAGAAGTTGTGGGCAATAACAACATTTTTCGCTGGGCAGGAAAAATTATTTCAGAACTGCTTAAATTGGAATTTAAAGAATAGCTTGCTTTTTTAACCGCCCTTTCTATAATTATTATTGATGCAATGTTTGTGTGATAAATTGCATTCAATTAATAAAGGGTCTAAAGGTGTGGCTATCTTTAGAGGGTTATGGGTGGTCGGGCCGCCATCTGAATAGATTTTTGGATGGTGGTTTTTTTATTTATGAGGTGCTTAGATGAAAGAAATAGTTAATATTTTATCGCAATTTAGGCAAACAATGATACCGGTAGTTATTTTTATTTCTGTCTGGCTTATAGGTTATATTATTCGTAAGATTGTATTTATCAGGGTAACCAAGTGGGCGGAAAAAACAAAATCCCAGGTTGACGATATAATCCTTGAGGCGATTAAAGGCCCTTTTATTATATGGTCAATAATGCTCGGAATGTATTTTGCGCTCCGGGTTTCTAATCTGCCGCAGAATTTCACAAACATTGCCGGAAAAATATTGCTCGTGCTTGGAATGTTTTCGGTTACGCTTGTTATTGCAAATATTACAGCAAGGTTGGTACAGGTTTATTCAAAGCGGGTAGAAACTGTTTTGCCGGGAACCTCCCTTACTAAAAATATAACCAGAATAATTATTCTTGGAATAGGCATTCTGGTGATACTTAACACGCTCGGCGTTTCCATAACGCCTATCCTTGCGACTCTTGGCGTAGGCGGCCTTGCAGTTGCGTTGGCCCTTCAGGATACGCTTTCAAACCTTTTTTCCGGGTTCCACGTAATTATGGCAAGGCAGATAAAAATAGGCGATTACGTAAAACTTGAGACAGGAGAGGAAGGTTACGTCGTAGATATAACCTGGCGTACAACTGAAATAAAAATGCTTCCTAATAATGTTGTTTTGGTTCCTAACGCAAAACTCGCCCAGGCAATTATAGTAAATTATTGTCTTCCTGAAAAAGAAATTGCCGTCATGGTTGATTTGGGAGTGCATTATAAGAGCGATCTTAACAAAGTAGAACGTATAACTTGCGAGGTAGCTAAAGAAGTAATGGAAAGTGTTGCCGGCGGAGTTTCTGATTTTGAGCCTTTTATCCGGTATAATGCTTTTGGCGATTTCAGCATAAAATTTACAGTTATTTTGCGGGCAAAAGAATTTGTTGACCAATATTACATTAAGCATGAATTCATAAAAAGACTGCACAGGCGCTATAGCGAGGAGAATATAATTATTCCCTATCCTGTGCAGGCGGTAAATTACGAACAGGAAGACAAAAAATGAAACGACTTTTGCTGTTTATCCTTCCGATTTTAACTATCGTTTCAATTGCCTTTGTCATTTTTGGCGTAATCCAGGTCCGCTTTGAAGAGGAGAGGCTTCTGGATGACCTTAAAAGAAAAGCAAAGGCAGTTGCGGAAAGTGTAGAGCTCTCCGCAAAAAATATTCTTACAAACAACGACTTAAGAATGGCAAAACGGCTCGTGGAAAGTTTTCAAAAACGCGAGCGCCTGCAGGGTTGCGTTATTTACGATAAGGACGCAAATGTCCTGGCTATCACAGAAAGAATTTCCAAATGGCAGGATGTACAAAAACCCTACATAAAAGAAGCTTTAACAAGGAAAGAGCCTTATGCGGGCCTGGAAAAACTCGAAGAGTATTCAGTGTATAGCTATGCTTTGCCGGTCCTTGATGAAGAAAATAATACACTTGGCCTGGTTGAGGTTGTTTATGATACTTCTTATGCGTTTACGCGGCTTACAGATTTATGGAAGCGCATAAGCCTGCCGCTTATCATTTTGCTGGTTTCCATAATAATAACAGGGCTTTTAATACAAAGGCAAATTTTTGTTATGCCGGTAAAACAGCTTACTGAATGGTTTCAGCATTTTCAGAAAGGCGAAATAGATACCGCTCACCCGATAAAAGAAAAAGGCGACCTGGGAAAGCTCGCCAGTGAAGTTGAACAGGTTGCTTTATCCTTACGGGTTGCGCGTAAAATAGCCCAGGAAGAGGCGTCGCTTCGTATCCAAAAAGAAGAATTGTGGACGGAGGTGAAACTTAAAGATTTAGTCCGCGCAAAATTAGGCGAGAATGCTTTATTTGTTGTTTCAAACAGAGAGCCGTACATGCATGTCATCGACCAGATAACCGGCGAGGCGAAATGCGTCCGTCCGGCAAGCGGAGTAGTTACCGCAATAGACCCGATAATGCGCGCCTGCGGCGGGACATGGGTGGCGCATGGAAGCGCCAACGCTGACAAGAAATTTGTAAATTCAAGGAATAAACTGGGGGTTCCGCCCAATGACAACAGGTATATACTTAAAAGAGTATGGCTTTCTAAAGAGGAAGAAGAGGGCTATTATTACGGATTTTCCAACGAAGGCCTCTGGCCGCTTTGCCATATTACTTACACGAGGCCCACCTTTAGAGATGCTGATTGGCAGATGTATAAGAAAGTAAACCAGAAATTTGCAGAGAGCATACTTGAGGAATTGCCGGCGAAGAATCCTTTTATTTTTATCCAGGATTATCATTTTACGCTTCTTGGCAGGATGATTAAACAGAAAAGGCCTGACGCAACGATTGCGCTTTTCTGGCACATACCCTGGCCTAACCCGGAAGCATTTTCGATATGCCCTTATCAGAAAGAAATCCTTGACGGCATGCTTGGCTGCGATTTGATAGGTTTTCATGTGCAGAACCACTGCAATAATTTTTTGGATACCGCAAACAGGCTTCTTGAATCTAGGGTAGATGCTGAAAAATTCAGCATAAGCAGGCTGGGGAAAGAAACGTTTGTAAGAGCCTTTCCTATAAGCGTTAACGGAAAAATAACAGGTAAATCTTTTTCTTCAAACCAGGATGACATGGAGCTAATCCGCAAGGAACTGGAGCTGGAGGGCAAAATTATTGCCCTTGGAGTCGACAGGATAGATTACACGAAAGGTATAGCCGAGAGAATCCTCGCTATCGACAGGTTTTTAGAAAAATATCCCCAATATAAAAATAAATTTGTTTTTATCCAGTTAGCCGCACCAAGCCGCACCCACATAAAACGCTATCACGATTTGATAGGGGAAATCGATGAACTTATAGAAAAGACAAACTGGAAATATTCGAATGGAGATTGGCAGCCGATAATTTACCTGAAACGGCATTTTTCTCCGGAGGAAATAAGCCCATATTATGAACTTTCCGATATTTGCATAGTAAGTTCTCTGCATGACGGAATGAATCTTGTGGCTAAGGAATATATTGCGGCGAAAAACAAGCTTAACGGAATGCTTCTCTTAAGTAAATTTACGGGCGCTGCCAGGGAATTGCCGGAAGCTATCCAGATAAATCCCTATTCGATTGAAGAGTTTGCAGACAGTATAAAGCTTGCGATAGAAATGCCGGGAGAAGAAAAAAATAGACGCATGGAAAAAATGCGTAACGCCGTCTCAGAGAACAATGTTTATCGCTGGGCGGCTAATATCATAATTGAATTGACCGGCCTTAAAAAATAATATAAATAAAGCTTTAATGCGTTACTTGTTTTCCAGTCTGGGCAAAATAGAAAAGATAATCAGTAATTCAACGCTTTTTCTTCTGCTTGATTACGATGGGACGCTGACTAGAATCCGGAAAGCTCCCAAGAGCGCAGTTATTAGTCCGCGGACGAAAAACCTTCTGAATGATATTTCAAAAAACGGAAAAATAAAACTGGCAGTAATAAGCGGCAGGGCTTTGCCAGACATTAAAAGTAAAATAGGCTTACGCAATATTATTTATTCCGGAAATCACGGCCTTGAAATTTCCGGGCCAAAAATTAAATTTAAGATGTTTGTGCCAAAAGAATCCCGTAAAATCATAGGGGAGATTAGAAGGCAGCTAAAAAAAGAGTTTTCTTCGATTAACGGTGTTATCATAGAAGATAAGGGTTTTGGCGTGGCATTGCATTTCAGGCAGGTTCACAAAAGGCAGGTTCCAGAGGTAGAGGCTATTTTTAATAGAATTACCGGGCCGTATTCGTCGGGAAATAAAATTATGATAAAACCGGGTAAAATGGTTTTTGACGTAAGGCCGGCAATTTCCTGGGACAAGGGGAAGGCGGTTTCAATGCTTCTTAAACTAAAGAAGCACTTATGCGGCAAAAAAACAATTTTACCTGTTTATATCGGCGATGATAAAACGGACGAAGATGCCTTTTCGGCGCTAAAATCCAAAGGCATTACTGTTTTTGTCGGCAAAAATAAAAAAACTAATGCAAAGTATTACCTTAATAATACAGGCGAGGTTTTGAAATTCCTAAAGTTTATCCTGGATGCAAAAAAAGGAAAGCTATATGCCTGAGTTGATAAAAGACGCCCAACCGTTTAAATTCTATACAAGGCTGCATCTAACCGAGCTAACCGGCCTACGTGCTTCAAATTTAAGCCAGCTGCTTAAACTTATAAAGAAGGTCCCTGGCTCGTGTATTTACCACCATACTCACAGGTTTCTTCAGCAACATCAATACCTTTCTCCTGAACCGCCTAATGATTTTGCATACTGGGTCAGCGAAGTTTTGGGTGAAGCTGCTTTGGGAGAGGAGCTCGCAAGCATAGATACCATACGGTTTAATACGATACGTGCGTTGCGCGAGGAAATCATCGAAACAATAGAATATTATATAAAAAATAATTTTTTCTCAAGGCTTAAATTTTCTTCCGAAGGCGAGGAATTTCATTTTATGAAATCGGTGAGCTTTATTTCACCCACAAAGTATATCGCTTATAATTTATCGGATTTCGCAGAGATACTTAAGAAGGTTACCATTGATTCGATATATTTTCATATTTTTGAAGCAAGGCTGCGGCTTGAAAAACCAGCCAATGATTTTTCCTGCTGGATTGAAACTTCTTTAGGCATAAAAGAACTGGCAGACAGGATAGCCAATTTAGACCCTTACACTTATACGCTGGATGATTTACGCCAGGTATTAATAAATGTAATTGAAAATTATATGAGAAATAAAAATTAACATGGCAAACATAAAAGATTATATTCCGATAGCAGGGGAATCGACAATCGAGGACCTACAGTTAATTGCCAGGCAATTAAAGGGTAAGGTTATACAGAATATAAATTCGACATCTCTTGGCGGGGGTGTGGCGGAAATACTAAATAGAATGGTTCCGCTGCTTCGCGAGCTGGGCGTAGATACGCATTGGGACCAGATAAAGGGAGAAGAAGCTTTCTTTGAAGTAACCAAAAAGTTCCATAATGCATTACATGGCCGGCCGCAGGAAATAAGCAAGCGCGACTTTAACCTCTTTATGAACATAAGCAATTGGAATATAAAAAATATGAATACTTACGGCGATATAGTTTTTATACACGACCCTCAGCCGATTGCTTTGGTCAAAAAAAGAAAGAAAAACAAATGGCTTTGGCGCTGCCATGTCGATGTTTCCAGCCCCGATAGGCGCGTGTGGCATTTTCTTATGAATTTTATACTCAATTACGATTCTGCCGTGTTCTCTTCTCCTAATTTTTCGCGCAAGCTGCCTATACGGCAATTTCTGATTCCGCCTTCAATAGACCCTCTCAGCGACAAGAACAAAGAATTGCCGCAGGAAGTTATAACATCTGTATTGGCAAAATATAATGTGCCGTGCGACAAACCGATAGTTACCCAAATATCAAGGTTTGACCCCCTCAAAGATCCCGTAGGCGTTATTGAAGCCTATAAATTAGTAAAAAAATACATAGATTGCACTTTAGTGCTTGCCGGCGGCACTGCTTCGGATGATCCTGAAGGTGTTAGGGTGCTTGAAGAAGTGAGAAAGCGCGCCGAAGACGATAAAGACATACATGTATTGTTGCTTCCCCATAGCGATATCGAAGTTAATGCTTTGCAGAGAGCGTCAACGGTTATCGTGCAAAAATCTTTAAGGGAAGGGTTTGGCCTTACGGTTGCTGAGGCATTATGGAAGGCGAAACCTGTTGTTGCCTCGCACACTGGAGGCATTCCTTTGCAGATAAAACATAAATATTCAGGGCTTCTTTGCCGTTCGATAGAAGGAGCGGCTTTTTCCATAAAACAGCTTCTAAACAGCCCGCGTTACGCCAAAAAGCTTGGCGAAAACGGCAGGGAGCATATAAAAAATAATTTTCTGCTCACGCGGCATCTACGAGACTACATGTTATTGTTTCTTTCCGTATATCACAAAGAAGATGTCGTCTATCTTTAATTTTTTAATAAAAAAATCATTGCTTCTATTTACAATCAATAGCTTTTTGATATAATTTTTTTTGGAACAAATCGCCATGAAACAGAATATTAAATGAGACAAAAATGGACTTCTAAAATTGGGATTATTCTTGCTGTCGCAGGCTCTGCTGTCGGCCTTGGAAATTTTTTAAGGTTTCCTTCCCAGGCGGCGCAAAATGGAGGCGGCGCATTTATGATACCTTATTTCATTTCTCTTTTACTTCTCGGTATACCGCTTATGTGGATTGAATGGGCTATAGGCAGATACGGCGGATTATTCGGCCACGGCACAGCTCCTTTGATTTTTAACCGGCTTTGGAAACACCGCGCTTCAAAATATTTCGGCGCAATAGGAGTATTCGGGCCTCTAGCAATATTTATATATTATCTTTATATTGAAAGCTGGCTTTTGGGGTATGCTTTTTATTCTCTTAAGGGTACCGGCGCGCATTTAGCTACGCAAGCGGGAGCAGTTGATTTTCTGCATAGATATCAAGGAATAACCACAAAAGATATTTTTATTGTTACATATCTTTTCTTTGTTCTTACTTTTATCGTAAACTTCACAATTATTTATCACGGAATAAAAGGGGGGATTGAAAGGTTATGTAAGCTGGCCCTGCCGGTCCTTTTTGTATTTGCGATTATTATTGTGGTAAGAGTAATTACGCTTGGAGCGCCAATTCCTGCGCATCCGGACTGGAACGTTTCAAACGGATTTGGTTTTTTATGGAACCCTGATTTTAGCGCCCTCTTAAACGCAAAAGTATGGCTTGCTGCTGCCGGGCAGATTCTTTTTACTTTAAGCGTAGGGATAGGCGTTATAATAACATACGCAAGTTATCTTTCGAAGGCAGACGATATAGTTTTATCCGGGCTTACAGCTTCTTCGTTAAACGAGTTTGCTGAGGTTATTTTGGGCGGTTCGATTATTATACCTCTTGCATTTGCATTTTTTGGCGGAGCCGGCGCAACGGAAATAGCTCAAAGCGGAAGTTTCAACATAGGGTTTGTTTCCATGCCGCTCATTTTTTCTAAAATAAATTATGGAATTATTTTTTCTTTCCTATGGTTTATACTTTTATTTTTGGCAGGCCTCACTTCAAGCGTTTCTTTGCTTGAGCCGGCGGTTGCTTTTTTAAGTGACGACCTGGGTATTTCACGTAAAAAGTCAGTATGGATTCTCGGAGTATTGAGTTTTGTGCTTTGCCAGTTTCCCATATTCTTTCTGTCGCGGGGTGTAGTCGATGAAATGGATTTTTGGGCCGGTTCTTTTTTCCTTGTGGTTTTTGCTTTGGCTGAATGTATATTGTTTGTCTGGATTTTCGGGATAGATAAAGCCTGGAATGAGATACATCACGGAGCAGAGCTCAATATCCCACGCTTCTATAAATTTATTATAAAATACATTACGCCTTTATTTCTGATTTTTATACTGGGGTTCTGGTTTTTTCAGCAGGCAGTACCGAATTTCTTGCTTAAAGGCGTAGCACGTGAAAATGTTCCTTATATTCTGGCTACGCGCGTGGGATTCGTGATACTTTTTGCAGTTATAGCTATACTGGTGCGCAAAGCGCATAAAAAACATTTTCAAGCAAAAGAATGAATATAGCAGGCTGGATTTTTTTAATAGTTTCCTGGGCAGCAATATTGTGGCTTGTGATTTTTTGCATTCGCAGGGCGCTTAAAGAGCCCTATAAAGACCTTTAAATGCTTTCAAGGATTTCATTGGCCGCTCGTTACGATAATAAAAGCTGCATCGAGGGAGGTTTGGCAAATGCTTAAAAAGAAGCGCGTCTTATTTACTTTTTTTTCCGTAATCATTTTCGCTTCATTCTGCCTTTATTTTATATATACGGAAACAGCTTCCTGCGCGCAGACGTATAAATCTTTTCAGCGCCTTGAAGACAAAGTTAAGGTAATCACAAAAAGTTTTAAGGGAGAGTATTCCTACGTAATTAAAAATATCGAAAAGCCTTTCTGTGAAATCTCGCGCAATGAGAATAAAATATTTCCAGCCGCCAGCGTTATAAAATTACCCGTAGCCGCGGTTGCCTTTAAAGCTGCCAAAGAAGGAAAAGTTTCACTTTCCCAAAAATTTACAATCTCTGCAAAGGATATTGCCGGCGGCTCCGGTGTAATAAAAACAATGCCTACGCCCGTAGTGCTGACTTTTAAGGAAATTATTGAGATAATGATTGCAAATAGCGATAACACCGCAACCAACAAGATTATCGATATTTTGGGCTACCGGTATCTAAATAAGGGGTTTAAGGAGCTCGGATTAAGGAGAACCGTCCTTAAGCGTAAAATGATGGATTTTTCGGGAAGAAAACGCGGGATCGAAAACTATACAAGCGTTTCCGACATAGTTTTTCTTTTGGAAGAAATTTACCGGGGTGAGCTTATAGACAGGGACTCTTCAAAGATGATGCTTTCGTTTTTAAGCAAACAAAAAATTAACGACCGCATTCCGCGGTATTTGCCTAAAAATGTAAAAGTCGCCCATAAAACCGGCCTTGAACGCGGTGTCGTGCATGATGCCGGTATTATTTTTTCCTCAAAAGGCGATTATGTGGTTTGTGTTTTCACTAAAAGAGTAAAGGATTACAGCAAGGCAAAGAAATTTATAGCCCGCCTTTCCCTGGCAACGTACAATAATTTATATAACAATAAATAGCATTTTTGATTTTAGGTAATTTCTGGCTGGTTTAACGCGATTTTACGTTTAATTTCAATATTAATCCATGCCATGAATCTTTCCGTAAATACCGGATATCTGTTTGTTTACCCCGCTATAATCAAGCTTGCTTTTATTTTTATTGCCTGTAAAATAATTTAATACCAGCAAGGCATTGCGGTTATAGCCTAAGGTATTGATGACCAAAAAAAAGGCGCAAAATATGAAAGAAATTGTCAATGAAATCCTTAAAGAAGAAGAATCAGCAAGAAAAGTAATTGAAAAGACTAAAATTGAAGCTGAAGGAATTATTACTGACGCTGAAAACCAAGCCAGGGCTTATCTTGAAAAGGCGCAAGCTGAACTTAAGCATTTTTTGAGCCAAAAAGAGGAAACTGCGGAAAAACAGTTTCTTGCCGAGAAAGAAAAGCTCCTGAAAGAAACCGAAGAAGAAAATATCCGCTTACGAAAATCATGGGAAAAAGACATACCCGCTATCGCAAGGAACCTTTTTTCGCAGTTGATAAGTAAAAAAGACTAAAATGCTAGATCTTACCAAGTATTCCTTTGCAAACGCAAAAATCCGCGCCATGCTTTCGCGCCTTTATGATGCAGGCTATTTTAAGCGCCTTACCGACTCCGAAGACGTTTACGAATTGTTAGACCTCCTGAAAAATACTTCATATAGAAATATTCCCGACGGAATCAAAAAAGAAACGCTAAGCCTTGAACATCTGGAACGCGAGCTCATATTAAACGATTTGCATATTTATAAGAAGGTTTACGGGATGCTTCCGACGAAAACAGAAAAAAACTTCGTTTTCCTTATGATGCAGCGTTTCGAAATAGATGAGCTTAAATTTATACTCAGGGCATGGCACAAAAAAATGGAAGTCGAATTAAGCGATTTTCTTTATGGCGAGAAAGTAGCGTTTGATATTGATTTTAAAAAAATTCTTTCCTGCAATAATATTGAAGAAATAATACTTCTCCTTGATGAAACACCATACAAACAGCCGCTTTTAAAAGCAAAAGACAAATTCAAAGAAAGAAATTCCACCTTTTACCTTGAGAGCGCCTTGGACTTAAATTGTTACCAGCGCCTCCTTGATTTCTGCAATAAATTTTCTTTGTCTGATAAAAAAATTTCCCGAAAAATATTGGGAATAGAAATTGATATCGAAAATATAAACTCATTGATTCGTTTAAGAAAATACTATTCGCTAAGCATGGCTGAAATGATGGATGTGGTTATTCCCGGAGGAGAAAAAATTGACAAAGACAGCGTAAGGAAATTCTATGCAACAGACGGGCTTGCCAAGATAGTAGAGGGAGTCGCCTTCGGACAGTATGCGAAAGTAAAAGAGCTAGTAGAGGCGAATATATATTTTATCGAAAATTTCCTTTATGAGATTCTTTTGCGGGAAGTAAAAAGGGCATTGGCTGGTTTTCCGTTTACCATAGGCACAATTATAGGATATTTGATATTAAAGCGCAGGGAAACCAGGAATCTCATTTCGCTGATTTACGCAAAAAGCCTCGGGGCTAAAAGCGAAGATATATCGCATTTAATCGGTATATAGTTTTTTAAATTATTAATTAATAATTTAGCATTATTAATTTTTAAAGGGTGAATATGTTTACTTCTTCTTCAATGGATATGTTGAGCATGGTTGTTTTTAAGGACAAGATAGAGGAAGTCGTTTCCCGTCTTGTGAGGCTTGGCATTTTTCAGCCGGTTGATATCAGAAAAATAGAAGAGGAAGTAAGCAGCCTTACCTCGCTTGAAATAGAAAAAGAAAACACTGAATTGCAGGCGCTTGAAATAACCTTCCGGGAAATTTTAAGAAAACTTAATGTTTCAATTGAACCTAGCCGCGATATAGAAACTTTTTCCGTCGAAAGCGTGAATGAAATTTTTAAATCGCTCGATGAAAAGCTTTCTGCAATACTATCCGAAAGGCAGGATTTGGTAGGCGAGCTAAAGACAACGGAGTCGATGTTTGCGCAGATAAGGGATTATTTTGCTTTCCCGCTTAAACGTGGGGCTTATTATACTTTTCTTCAGGTTAATCTTGGCAAGGTAGATGAAAAGAATCTGGCGGTATTAGAGAGAAGCCTTCGTGAAATTCCCCATCTTTTTTACCCCGTTAGAAAACAGGATGGAAAAATCATAACACTTACCATAGGGCTAAGGCGGGACAGGGCTGTGATTGAAAAAATCCTAAAAGATGTTGCTTTCCAGGAAATAGAGTTTCCGGAAGGCGGCCAGGATATGTCCGGAGATGTTGAAAATAAATTGAAAGAAAAAATAGATGGATACAAAAAACGCATAGAAGAATTGGATTTTCGTGTAAATAAAATTGCAAAAGAGCATGAGGGCGTTTTACGCAAAATACGCGCATTTATCACCCTTAAAAAATCTTTGATAGAAGCAAAAAAATTTTCTTGCGTAACAGACAAAACTGTTATACTTTCAGGCTGGGTACTGCGCAAGGATAAAGATAAGGTAACGAGCGAAATTAAAAAAATAGCAGGCGTTTCCTATATTGAGAAAAAAAGAGCGGAAGAATTAAATATTCCAAAAGAAGATATACCGGTTTATCTTGAGCACAGTGCAATATTTAAGCCCTTCGAGCTTCTCATAAGTTCCTATGGCCTTCCCCGTTACGGCACAATTGACCCTACGATATTTGTCGCCATTAGTTTTCTTATAATGTTTGGCGCGATGTTCGGGGACCTAGGCCAGGGGTTGTCTCTTGTGCTCATCGGTTTATTGATAAGAAGAACTAAAAGCATAAAAATTAAACAGGCTTCGACTCTTCTTGTCTATTGCGGGATAAGTTCATCAATTTTTGGCGTTCTTTACGGAACTATTTTCGGATTTGAAGAAATAATTCCTGCGGTATGGATAAGGCCTATGGAGAATATTTTAGAGGTTTTTAAAATAAGCGTTATGTTCGGCATAGCAATCATCAGCCTGGGTGTTTTGGTAAATATAATAAATGCGTTGCGCGATAAAGATTATATCAAGGCTTTATTCGACAAAGCAGGGTTAATCACCGGAATAATTTACTGGCTTGCTATCGGCTTTATAAGCAAATTATTCGTGGCGGAAAAAAATATTCCTTCAATCTACCTGATTTTAATTTCTGCAGGGATTATCCTTATATTTTTAAAGCCGGTGATAGAAGTGATTTTTAGAAAGAAAAAAGAAACCTTATTTGTTTCTTTTATGGAAAGCCTGGTGGATATTTTGGAAATAATCATGGGTTACCTTGCGAATACTGTTTCTTTTATACGTATTGCTGCGTTTTCCCTGGCTCACGCCGGCCTTTTTCTCGCTATTTTTGAATTGTCGCGGCTTTTAAGGGGCGTGGGAGGGCTGCCATTGTCGGTGCTTGTGATAATTTTGGGAAATATTCTTATAGTTTTGCTTGAGGGAATGGTTGTAAGCATACAGTCGCTTCGTTTGAATTATTACGAATTCTTTTCCAAGTTCTTTGTGGCGGGTAAACATGTTTATAAGCCATTGACAATGCGTGGGCTTTGAGCTAGACTTATTGGTTTTTATTAAAGGAGGTGCTCGATGAAAGTTAAAAGAACAATGTTGTGGATTTTTGCTTTGGTACTTGTAAATTTTGCTTTAAATGCTTTTAGTTTTGTTTTTGCAGCTGCAGAAACACCGAGTGTTAACGCTTCTGTTGCGCAATGGGGTTTCTTGGCGGCAGCAATTGCAACTGGATTAAGCGCAATTGCCGCAGGAATAGCTGTGGCTTATGTTGGCGCAGCTGCAGTTGGCGCAATGAGCGAAAAACCAGAAATAGCCGGACGGGCTCTTATCTATGTCGGACTCGCCGAAGGTATTGCTATTTACGGTTTGATTATAGCAATTATGATTTTGGGCAAAATCTGAAAGCTGAAGGCTTTAAATGAATTTTTTTTGTATAGCAGACAAAGAAAGCAGCCTGGGTTTTAAATTTTCAGGTATAGAAACCAGAGAAATTTCAAATAAAGCAGAAGCCCTGGAAGCTTTTAACGTTGCTTTGGCGATTGAGAATGTCGGTATTATAATTATAACCGAAAAAGCAGCTTCTTTTATAAGGGAAAAACTCAACCAATTTCTTTATCAGGAAGAACTTCCGTTAATAGTTGAAGTCCCCTCAAGGGGCCCTGTTAAGAAACGTAAGAGCGTTTCCGAATCTTTGAAGGAAATTATAGGCATAAGCGCGTAAGTTGTCACATGAAACAAAAAAAAGAAGATTATTCAAAAGAAAATATCGTTAACGCCGAGGAAATTCGCAAGAAAATCCACGAAGAAACCGACTATGAAACCAAAGAAATCCTCGCACGCGCAAAAACTTTGGCTTCAAATATATTAAACGACGCTAAAAAACAGGCAGAAAAAAATAAACAAAATGCTTTGGCGGAATTGGAAAAGAAAATCAATATAATCAAAGAAAGGATTTTTTCCGCTCTTAATCTGGAGAAAAAAAGAGTGATTATGGGGGAAAAAAGCAAATTTATAGAAGAAGTATTTATTGAATTAAGCAATCAGGCGTCGGGCTTCAGGAGCCAGCAGGATTATGCCCAGTTTCTAAAGAAAATAATTTTAGAGGCCGCTGGCGTTATAGATGCGGCGAGCCTTGAAGTTCTTTATTCTCCCCTTGATGAAAAAATAATCAATGATAGCTTTGCGAGGGATGCAAAAGATTTATGCAGGAGTAAATTGAATCAGGAAATAGCGCTTAAATTTACACGAGGCGACTTTAAGGACATAGGTTTTATCGTGCAGTCTATGGATGGAAGGTTGATTTATGATGCCAGATTTACTTCGCAGCTAAATTTGGTGCGTGACGATATTTATATGGATTTATTGAGGAAATTATAATGGCAAACATTGCTGGACGCGTATTTAGAATTATAGGGCCGGTTGTAGAAATCGAAGAAGTTTCTACGCTTCGCATGCTTGACATGGTTGAGGTGGGCGACGAACATCTTGTTGGGGAAGTCGTGCGCCTTAAGGAAGATAAAGCTTACGTACAGGTTTACGAAGATACAACTTCGATTAAAGCAGGGGACCCGGTTTATAGCGAAGGCTATCCTTTATATGTAGAATTGGGCCCGGGGCTTATTGGAAAGATTTTCGACGGAATACAAAGGCCGCTCGAGGCCATACAAGAGAGGGAAGGTGTTTTTATAAAACGGGGAGTCCACGTATCTGCCCTGGACAGAAACAAGAAATGGCATTTTACGCCGGTTAAACAGGCAGGAGCATCAATAAAGGGCGGAGAAGTAATCGGAAATGTTTTAGAGACCGCACTTATAAAGCATAAAATAATGGCCTATCCGGCAATAGAGGGCAAATTGAAATGGATTGCAAATGAAGGCGAATATTCGCTTTCGGAAAAAATCGCCGTAGTAGAAAATAACGGGCAGGATTTGGATGTTTTTATGTGGAGCCGTTGGCCGGTGAGAAAACCGAGGCCTTACCTTGAGCGTGAAACAGTAAGCGAGCCTTTAATTACCGGGCAGCGAGTGATAGATACACTTTTTCCTGTTGCCAAAGGCGGCTGTGTTGCAGTTCCCGGAGGATTCGGAACAGGCAAGACCGTTGTGCAGCACCAGCTGGCAAAATGGAGCGATGCCGATATCGTCATATTCGTCGGCTGCGGCGAACGCGGAAACGAAATGACCGATGTTTTATTAAATTTTCCAAAATTAATTGACCCGCGCACCGGACGCGCCCTTTCCGAGAGGACCATTTTTATCGCAAACACTTCAAATATGCCTGTTGCTGCGCGTGAAGCAAGCATATATACAGGTATAACACTGGCCGAATATTACAGGGATATGGGTTACAATGTCGCTTTAATGGCAGATTCAACTTCCCGCTGGGCCGAAGCTCTTCGTGAACTTTCCGGCCGGTTAGAAGAAATGCCGCTTGAGGAAGGTTTCCCCGCATATCTGCCATCCCGGCTTGCAGAATTTTACGAACGAGCAGGAAAAGTGAAAACCTTGAATAGCGAAGACGGTTCAATTACAATCATAGCTTCCATATCGCCGCAGGGAGGAGATTTTTCTGAACCGGTTACCTCACATACAAAAAGATTTGTAAGATGCTTCTGGGCTCTGGACAAAGATTTAGCTAATGCAAGGCATTACCCGTCAATCGGCTGGATAGATAGCTATTCCGAATATCTCGATGACATAAAAACGTGGTGGCATAAAAATATTGATGAGAACTGGTCGTCATACCGTTACGAAATAATGGAGCTTTTACAGAAGGAACAGCGCCTTCTGCAGGTTGTGAAACTGGTCGGGCCTGACGTTCTCCCGCAGACGCAGCGGCTTATTCTTGAAGTTTGCAGTATATTTAAAAATACGTTTTTACAGCAAAGCGCTTTCGATAAGGTAGATACTTATTCTTCGGCCCGCAAGCAATTTCTGATGTTAAAAATCATACTTTTGTTTTATCATAAAAGCGAAGAAGTTATAAAGAAAGGCGTAAACGTTATGGAAATAAGAGAAACTCCGATATATAAGGAAATTATGCGCATGAAACTTACCTATACGGAAAATGATCTTAATGCGCTTTCGAAGCTTCCCGAAAAAATCGATGAATCTTTTATGGAGCTGGGTGTCTAATATGAAAGAATATAATTTGAGAGAATATCTTGGTTTGGAAGAAATAGTCGGTCCGGTTTTTGTAATACGCAACATCCATAATGTCGGTTACAATGAGCTGGTTGACATAGTAGACAAGGATGGAAAAACCCGGTTAGGCATAATTATCGAAGCGGGCAAGGGTTACGCTATAGTTGAAGTATTAGGAGGAACCAGCGGCCTTGCTCTAAAATCAAGCAGGATAAGATTTAAAGAAAAGCCTCTGATGGTTGGTGTTTCGGAGGATGTTTTGGGCAGAGTGTTTGACGGCCTCGGCAATCCGCTTGATAAAATGTCCAAACCGCTTTATGAAGATTATGTCGATGTCAATGGCTTCGCCATAAATCCGACTGCGCGCGATTATCCCAAAAACATAATTGAGACAGGCATATCATCCATAGATGTAATGAATACGCTTATAAGGGGTCAGAAGCTTCCGATATTTTCCGGAAGCGGCCTTCCGCATGATTTAATCGCTACCCAAATAGCGCGCCAGGCGCACGTTAAAAAAGAAAAATTCTGCGTTATGTTTGTGGCAATGGGCGTTAAGTACGATACCGCGAAATTTTTCATAAAAAGCTTCGAAGATTCCGGAGTTCTTGAGCGCGTAACTATGTTTTTGAGCCTTGCAGACAGTCCTTCAATCGAAAGGCTGCTTACGCCGAAGCTTGCATTAAGCTGTGCAGAGTTCCTTGCATTTAAGAAAAATATGCATGTCTTGGTAATAATGACTGATATGTCTAATTACTGCGAAGCGCTTCGCGAGCTTTCAACCATAAGAGGAGAAATTCCGGCAAGGAAAGGTTATCCCGGATATCTCTACAGCGACCTTGCAGGTTTATATGAACGCGCAGGAATGATTAAAGGCATAAACGGCTCAATAACCCAGCTGCCGATTCTAACCATGCCTAACGATGATATCACGCATCCCATACCGGATTTAACAGGTTATATTACTGAAGGGCAGATTGTCCTTGAAAGGGAAATGCATGCAAGAGGAATATATCCTCCTATAGCAGGGCTTCCTTCGCTTTCCCGTCTTATGAAAGATAATATCGGAGAAGGCTTAACCAGAGAGGACCATTCAGCTCTTGCTTCGCAGTTGTTTGCCTGTTACGCAAAGGTAAAAGATATACGCGCTCTTGCCTCAATCATAGGAGAAGAGGAATTGTCGCCTTTGGATAATCTTTACCTTAAGTTCGGCGATGAATTCGAAAAAAAGTTTCTAACCCAGGGGTATTACGAAAACCGTTCGCTCGAGCAAGGGCTTGACCTTGGCTGGCACGTGCTTTCGCTTTTACCCGCTGATGAGCTGGTGAGAATTCGCGAGGAGATGGTTAAGAAATATTACAAGAAAAGAGACGAAGTCCGTGGAGCGTAATAGATATGCGGGCAAATGTAGCAGCAACAAAAACTAATCTTTTAAAAGTTAAGAAAACCCTCGCCCTTACAGAGGAGGGCTATGCGCTTCTTGATGAAAAGAGAAGGCTTCTTATAGCTGAACTCACTTCCATAATACATGTCGTAGATAAGTTGCAGCGCGACCTTGATGAGGCAATCGCGAAAGCCTATGTTTTAGTTGACCGCGCTACCATAGTTATGGGAAGGCAAAAAATGGAAACCCTTAGTTTGGCTATTGATATAAAGAGCGAAATCAGTATTTCGAACCGCAGGGTTATGGGCGTAAGCCTTCCGGCAATAGACCTTAAAGTTACAGAAAACGCGCCATTTTATAGCCCTATAGACGTAAGTTTTTATACGGATGAGGTAATCGTAAGATTTAGAGAAATCGTTGGATTGATTTCGCAGTTTGCCGAGAAAAAAATTTCATTGCTGCGTATAGCGAAAGAAGTTCAAAAAACCATAAGAAAAGTAAATGCTCTCGAAAAAATCCATCTTCCATATTTCAGAGAAACCCTTAAATATATAAACGATAGGCTTGAAGAGGAATCGCGGGAAGCATTCTCGATGTTAAAACTTATCAAGGAAAGGCTGGGCAGGTAAATGTCCCCAATAAAAAACATTGTTGTTTCTCTTTCCGGAAGTGCAGCGTCGTTGTGCACCGCAAAATACGCTATTTATCTTTCAAAACAGTTAAACGCTAAACTTTATGCCGTATACGTGGTAGATGCGAGGTCTTTGCATGAGCTATTAAAGGCCAGAGTATTTGTTGAGATAGAAGCTGTTGAATATGAACGCGATTTAAAAGATCAGGGAACGAATACCCTTGAACGCGTAAAAAAAATGGCTGAAATTAAAAAAGTGGAATACGAAGGGCTGCTTCTTAAGGGCGTGATACACGAAGAGGTGATAAATACCGTAAGGGAGCTTTCTGCGGATTTGCTTGTTATAGGTGAACTTAAAGAAGTAGTGTCGCGGCGTGAAATATTTTACGATGAAGGGGAAAGGATTTTCAGGGAATCTTCTTGCCCTGTAGTAGTTGTTAAAAATCCTGAAGAGGTTGACAGGCTGTATAGAGAATTAGAGCAATAAAAATAACCATTTTTAAAACAACAAAGTTGGGAGGTTTTTCGCCATGAAGATATCGGATTATTTCAAAAAGGAATTTTGCATAATGGATTTAAAGGCAACCAACAAAGAGCAGGCCATAAGGGAAGTTGCCAATTGCCTTACCGTTAACGGAAAGATAAAAGACAAAGAAAAATTCATCCACGATATTCTGGAACGTGAAGGTCTAGGCTCTACAGGAATAGGCCATAAAGTTGCTATCCCTCATTCACGTACCGACGTTGTTAACGGTTTTGCCATAGGCTTCGGCCGTTCCAAAGAAGGAATAGATTTTAAGGCGCTGGACGGAGATAAGGTAAACCTCATTTTTCTTATGGGCGCAAATCCCAGCGAGCTTAATCTTTATTTAAGGCTTCTTGCCGAGCTTTCCAGGCTTCTTATGGAAAACTCTTTCCGCAGGGAATTGATGTCCGCAAATACCGGGGAGGAGGTTATCGACATAATAAAAAAGTATGAAGCAGGAAGCGGGATAGTGAAATGATAAAAACCCAAAGCAGAGAAATTCTTTCAATGGTTATGGCAGGAGGACGCGGCGAGCGCCTGTATCCTTTAACGCTTGAACGCACAAAGCCATCCGTTCCTTACGGCGGAAAATACAGGATAATAGATTTTGCATTAAGCAATCTTATAAATTCCGGTATTTATTCGATATACGTATTGGTGCAGTATAAATCCCAGTCCCTTATTGAGCACATAAGAACTACCTGGAGCAAGGGCGGCGTTTTAACCAAGCATTTCGTAACGGTGGTCCCTCCTCAAATGCGTAAAAAACAGGAGTGGTATAAAGGTACAGCTGATTCCATATACCAGAACATAAACCTTGTTTATGATTTTAAGCCGAGATTCGTTGCTATATTTGCCGGAGACCATATCTACAGGATGAATATAGCTGAAATGATAGATTATCACCTGCGCAAAAAAGCTCATCTTACAATTTCGGTTATGCCTATGGAGTCAAAATATTCCAGCCAATTCGGCATAGTCGGGATGGACGACGATAACAGAGTTAAAAGCTTCGAAGAAAAACCGGTAATTGCAAGCAAGAAAAATATTTTCGCATCAATGGGCAACTATATTTTTGATACGGATTTTCTCATAGACGTACTTGAGGAGGATGCCAAAAGAGATACCAGCCGCGATTTTGGAAAAGATATAATACCCCATCTTGCCAGAAAGCACGCAAAAGTTTATGCTTATGATTTTTCGAAAAATAGAATACCTTCCCTTAATAAATATGAAGACCCGTTTTACTGGAAGGACGTAGGAACAATTGCAAGTTACTGGCAGGCAAATATGGATTTGTTGGGAAAAGAACCAATTCTTGACCTTGATAATCAGGCCTGGCCGATTTACGCATCGAACCTGGACAGCCCTCCGGCAAGAATCATCGGTTCGGAAATAGAAAATTCGCTTATCTGCGAAGGTTCAAAAATATACGGCTCAAAAATAAAAAATTCAATTATCGGCAGGGCAGTTAAGGTTGAGCAGGGCTGCACGATAGAAGATTCCATAGTCATGGATTTTACCCACATACATAAAAACTCGCATCTAAAAAAGGTCATAACCGACCGTTTTAATATCATAGGCCACGACAGCCGCATAGGTTACAATAAAAAAGACGACAGCAAAAATTATTACCTCGATTCATCAGGAATTACTGTGGTCAAGCGCGGCTCAAGAAAAGCATATTATTTTTAAAAGTTAAGCAGATAGCAGATTTTAGTTAGGCAGATAATATCTGCCATTTATCATCTGAAAGATGGATGTATTTGAAGCAATAAAAAAAAGAAGAAGTGTCCGCAGCTATCTCGATAAACCGGTTGAGGAAGAAAAAATTTCAAAAATTCTCGAAGCTGCACGGCTTGCGCCTTCTGCTTCCAACAGGCAGGAATGGCGATTTGTTGTAGTTAAGGACAAAAAAACAAGAGAGGAGCTTAAAAAAGCAGCTAAGGGCCAGGTATTCGTAGGAGAAGCCCCCGTAGTTATTGCCTGTTGCGCAGACTCTGACAACCACGTAATGACCTGCGGCCAGTTGTGTTATCCTATAGATGTAGCGATAGCTATAGACCATATGACGCTTAGCGCTTGCGGCTTGGGCCTTGGCACATGCTGGGTTGGCGCTTTTTACGAAGAAGAAGTAAAGAAAATTCTTGAAATTCCTAAAGACATAAAGGTAGTCGAACTGCTGTGCTTGGGTTACGCCAAAGAAGAATCAAAACAGCCAAAAGAGCGTCTCAGCATAGAGAAAATAGCTTTTCGTGATAAGTGGAATAAGCCTTTCCAGACAAAGTAAAATCAATAAATCTGTGGCAAGGTCAATAGGGCTTTCAGCCGTGCGCTTAAGGGATTTTTTTGTTTATTTTCTAAAGAACATATTTGGTTTATCAGGCTTACTTAGGGTTGATTTTTAACGGTTGGGTGGTATAATTAACAAGTTTTTTAACTCTTAAAATAATGGCGCATTTATTCCAAGGGAGGAGTTTATGAATTCTATTATTGAGCGTATTAGGGCTCGTGCAAAGCAAAATCCGAAAAAAATAATATTTCCTGAAAACAACGACGAGCGCGTGCTTGAAGCGATAAAATATATCGAGAAAGAACGTATCGCCATGCCGATACTTCTTACCCACGATAATCTCGAACCGGAAAAACAGGAAGAGTTTGCCAATATTTTTTATGAAAGAAAACAGGTGAAAGGCATAACTTTTGAGGAAGCGCGGGAACTTACGGAAAACCCTCTTTATTATGCTGCTATGATGGTCAAGCGCGGTTATGCGGATGGATTTGTCGCAGGAGCACAGCTTACGTCTTCTTCGGTAATAAAAGCAGCCCTCAATTGCCTTGAGCTTGACAGGACTATCGGCCTTATTTCAAGTTGTTTTTTAATGGCTGTTCCAAATTGCCAATATGGAGAACAGGGAGTATTCCTTTATGCTGATTGCGGAGTAATTCCTTATCCGACAAGCGAACAGCTTGCGACAATTGCTATTTCAACTTCGCGTTTCGCTGAAGAAATTTTAGAATTTACTCCCCGCGCCGCCCTCTTAAGCTTTTCTACAAAAGGAAGCGCGGAAGGCAGGTGGGTGGATAAAATAAAAGAGGCAGTCGAAATAGCAAAATCAAGAAACAGCGGATTTGCCATAGACGGAGAACTTCAGGTTGACGCGGCACTCGTGCCTGATGTTGCCAAAAGAAAGCTCGGCGACAGCAAGGTTGCAGGGCGCGCCAATGTTTTGATTTTCCCTAACCTTGATGCGGGAAATATCTGCTATAAGATAACCCAGAGGCTTGCAAACGCACGGGCAGTAGGGCCTTTAATTCTTGGCACAGTCCAGCCTTGCAGCGACCTTTCCCGCGGCTGCGATGTCGAAGATATTATCGATTGCACTGCCGTTACGGTAATAAGAGCGCAAAAAGTCGCACAGGAATCAGCCTGAAATAATGAAAATACTCGTAATAAATTGCGGCAGTTCTTCCATAAAGTATAAACTTTATGAATTTCCCAGGAAGAAATTAATCGCGAAAGGGCTGATTGAAAAAATCGGAGAGAAAAACTCAGCCATACAAAATCATACGCAGGGAATAAAAGAATTGTTCTCGCGCCTTGTCAAAGACAGGGTATTAAAAGATATAAATGAAATTTCTGCCATAGGCCACAGGGTAGTTCACGGAGGAGAAACATTCAAGGCGCCGACACTTATTGATGGGCGCGTAATAGACAAGATTAAGGATTGCAGCAATCTTGCTCCGTTGCATAATCCGGCAAATCTCGCCGGCATCTTAGGCTGTATGGAAGTTCTTCCGAGAGTGCGGCAGGTTGCGGTGTTTGACACTGCGTATCATCAGACGATTCCCGAGAGCGCGTATTTTTATGCGATACCTGCGGAATATTATAAAAAATACGGCGTTAGAAAATACGGATTTCACGGCACATCTCATCAGTTTGTCGCGAACAAATGCGCAGAAATCCTGAATAAGCCGTTAAGTAAGCTTAAGATAATTACCTGTCACCTTGGAAACGGCTGCAGTATCGCTGCAGTTTCCAAAGGAAAAGTCGTAGAAACCTCCATGGGCTTTACGCCGCTTGAGGGCCTTATTATGGGGACGCGCTGCGGCGATATTGATGTTGCCGCTGTTTTTTATATAATGGAAAAGGAAGGCTTGACAATACGCCAGATGGATGAAATTCTAAACAGAAAGAGCGGGCTTTTGGGAATTTCCGGAATAAGCAATGACATAAGGACTCTTAACGAAGAAGCCAAAAAGAAAAATCCGTCTGCGATACTTGCAATCGGCATGTTTTTGCACAGGATAAAAAAATATATAGGCGCATACCATCTTATTCTGGGCGGCGCTGATGCAATTTGTTTTACCGCAGGAATAGGCGAGAATAACCCGGCAATGATAAAAGAATTCAAAAAAGATATCAGGAAAATTGCCCCCTATGCGAAAGTTTTGGTTGTTCCAACGGACGAGGAACTTATGATTGCAAGCTTAACCAACGGTTTGCTAAACGGAAAAAAATAATTTAAATTGCGGAGGCACATATGATGAGGACAATGTTAAAATCAAAAATTTATCACGCAACAGTGACAGAAGCTCAGCTTCATTATAAGGGAAGCATTACGATTGACGAGGACATAATAGAAAAAGCAAACCTGCTGGTTAACGAAAAGGTGGAAGTCCTTAACATAAATAACGGTTCCAGGATTGAAACTTATGTCATAAAAGGCAAGCGCGGCAGCGGAGTGGTTTGCCTAAACGGCCCTGCTGCAAGGACCGGAGTAAAAGGGGATAAGCTTGTTGTTCTTTCCTATGGTATATACAACGAGGATGAAGTAAAAAAACTAAAACCAACCTGTGTGGAGCTTGACGATGCAAACAAAATTAAGAATATACACGTGGCCTGAGCGCATTTTATCCAAAAAATGCCGGAAGGTTGAGGTAGTAGACGATAAAATAAGGAAGATTTTTGATGAAATGCGGCTCTTGATGATTGAGGCAAAGGGTGTCGGCCTTGCCGCAAATCAGGTTGGGCTTGATTTAAGCCTAGCGCTCATTGAGTTCGATGACAAGATTTTTAAAATTATAAATCCCCGGGTAACAAAAAAAGAAG
>Ga0265297_10001009_pt1 | contig 71133 bp, 61 predicted proteins | sample Munlanlwell13791_FD_192502 | JGI IMG/M metagenome (GOLD analysis project Ga0265297, IMG submission 192502) | Leachate microbial communities from a municipal landfill in Southern Ontario, Canada - Leachate well 137-91 | ecosystem: Engineered > Solid waste > Landfill > Unclassified | place...
CACAGTTCAGAGGAGTTAATAATATTCCGTATTTCCTTTTTAGACTATCTAAAATTTATGCCTAAATATCAAATCCCCCAACTTTTGTTCGTGATCCGTGATCCCCCATAATGAGGCAATTAGAAAAATCAGTGCTATAAAAAAAAGAGCTACAAATTTTGTAGCTCTTTTTGCTCCTCGTCTAGGACTTGAACCTAGGACCCCCTGATTAACAGTCAGGTGCTCTAACCAACTGAGCTAACGAGGAATTTTTTGTACCCGTACGAAACTCTCTATGTTCCGGATTGGGAGTGCAAATGTAAAAGGAATTTTATAAAAGTCCAAATCTTTAATGCAAATTTTCCATAAAAATAAGGGCGTACCGAAAACTTTCACCTGTACGCCCTTTTTGATGCTTTTCTATAAGCCTTACCTTGAGGAAAATTGCCGCTTATGCACGACCTTTACCGTTCCTGTTACCGCCGCCGTTACCGGGGAATGTTCCGTTTGAGCAACCGGTGCAGGTGCCTGAAGCATTTACAGAGCCTTTCTTCTCCTGTTTCCCGTTCATCTTTTCACCGCTGTTTGCTGACTGACCGTTATTCAGATAACGATATCTTTTTCCTTGTTCAAATCCGGTTGCAATAATAGCACTATACTCCTCCTGTGTCATTACCTGAGCTGAGTAGCTGCCTCCGAGAGCTGTAATCTGACGTATAGTAGCTTTTAAATGATTCTCTGACCCCTTTTGAAGATTCTCTATGACAATCTTCACATTCGCATTTGTGATTAAGGCAAGATCCGCCTTATATTGAACGATGTTATACTCCTCATATTGAGCCATAACCTTAAATGCTTCGAGAGCTGTCGATCCTTTCTGCAGCAATGAGTCATAGAGAGCCTGGCGGACAGGATTCTCGAATTTGCCCTTATCACCTGCTGCAGGATATGTTATTCCGTAATACTCGAGAAGCCTCTCGGTGGCTTTCATGTGGTTGCTCTCCGCCTTTGCTATGTTTTCAAAAGCTTTTAGCTTGTACATTTCGAAAAATGTACTGTAGAGGTCTCCTGCCAGTTTTTCGTCCTCTCTGACTGCATAAATATACTCGATTTCGCTTGCAGTGAGGTCTGCTGTTGAATCAAAAGGAGCACTCATTGTTGTCATGTCAAATGTTGTTGTCCCGTCACTCTTGACCTGAAGCACAGACATCTGTATGCCGGATGTCATTATCTCTTCCACGTCTGTTGCAGGGTTTTCCTTTGTACATGATGCTGCTGCCAAAACAACAACGGCAGCTGTTGCCAATTGTCTGTAAGTTCTGTAACTTTTCATATTGATGAATTTTTAGGGTTAATAATCCTTCTTTGCTATTATACCGCAAAGTAAAAGGAATACCCTACCGGAATCAGAAATGCATCTCAATGTACAGGGTGGGGGTGAATGGGATTGATTCGGCATAGAGATTCAATGTAGATGTCCCGCCGCCTGCAGAACCTCTCTGAGAGAGAGGCAGTATCTCCAGTGTCTTCTTGTTGTCTGTATTGAGAACATTTAGAATTGAGAGCCCGGTTCTTATATCGGTTTTCCCGATATTGAACGCGTATGTTACTGAAAGATCCATACGGTTGTACTCATCTGCCCCGAATGATGAGTATCTTCCTGTACCGAATGCATTAAGGTAGCCCTTGCCGTAAACATACGCCCCGCTTATCCGGAAAGGATTAAGGTCAAGCACTCCACCGGCTTTTGCTTCAAGGGGGTTGTATGAGTATTCTCTGGAGTCGGAATATGTTTCTGTGGCAGATGCTGCAGTAGTGGATAGAAAGATTTGATTGCCGCCTTTTTCCCATTTGAGGAACAGATCAACACCTGATATCTCTGCATTCCCGGTCTTTATCGAGGAATTATTGTTGCTGTATATAATCTGGGCTATACCTCCGTTTTTACGGTTAAATCCGTCAATCGTAACGCTGAAATGCTTTGTGTTCCAGGATGCTCCGATGATTGTGTGGTAAGCTTTGAGTATAGGGTAACCTTTATTGCCGAGCAATGCCCATATTAAGGTTGGCGCCACCTCTTCGTATATTACCGGTACTTTGCCGAGAAATTGATTGTAGATTCCCCATGAACCGGATAAAGAGATGTTGTTACCTATATCGAGAATTGCGGATACCCTCGGTTGAAAAAAAAGTTTTTCTTTGTAAAGGTCTCCTCTGAGGCCCAGGGTCATTGAAAACCTCCTGAGAGATATCTGTTTGTTTATATAAAGCGCCTCTTTTATTTGCTCCTGCAGAAGTCCGTTTGTGGATGTCCTGATTCCGGAAATCTCGGCAGCAGCTTCGAGGGACCCACCTATGAAGGTACGCATACTGTGTGAAATTTTTATTTCACCTTCTGCAACTGAGTTGTTGTCCTCCAGCGAAAAATATGAACCTCCGGGGATTCTGACAATTTTGTCACCCTCTTTGTCAAGTGACGAGAAGTTTGTGGAAAATCTTGTTAAGGCACCGCTTTTGTGTTTAAGGTCAAACAGGGCTGAACCAGCGAACTGTGTGTTGTTTTCGTTTGCATCCAATTCACTTTCATTGTCGGCCAGAGAATAGGAGAACCTGTCGGATGCCCCGTAAATTGAGATAGTTGCAGAAAGGCTTCTGCCTGACTCTCCGGAGTATCTTATGTTGGCATCCCTGAAGCTGTAGTCGGGTGTTATATATACCTCTCTCTTGTTGTTCCCCTGAGAACTGTGTCCGTTACTGTTCACAGCAGAACTCACTCTCTTGCCGTAGGGGTTGAGAAGCTCATTGTCATAAAGCCCGTAGTATGTCTGCCTGTATGAGGCTGAAAGTGCGGATTTGCCGCTAATAGGGACTGATCCGTATATGTTGGCGGTAAGATTGTTGATGTTGGTTTTCAGCTCGGCTCTCTCTCTGTTGCCCCCTCTGCCTGTAATCTGTGCAACGGCTCCTGTCTGGTTTCCGAATTCCGGGCCATAACCACCTTTCAAAACTCTGATCTCTTTTACCATAAAAGGATTTACAGAACTGATCTGCTCATTGTAGCCGTTCATGCTGAAAAGCCTGCTTCCGTCAAAAATGACGGCACTCTCGCCGGCCTTGCTACCCCATACGGAAAAGCCAGAAGGTTCGCCTGCCGCTCTTACTCCCGGCATCAGTCTGAGCAGATTGAAAACAGAGTTGTCACCATTGCCGGGAAGATATTTAGCAATAGAGTGGTTTATTCTTATGACTCCTGACTTTTCTCCGGGCTTAAGGGCATTTCCTGTCTCGAACTCTTTGATTAATATCTCTTTAAGCAATATGTTCTTCTCGGTTAAGTATATAATCTGCCCCTGATTTGAATTGATGGCCGTGTCAAGAGAGTAATAGCCCAGGTAGCTGAATTGAATTTTTGCCTCTTCATGCGTGGCTGAGATTACAAAATTCCCGTTCATATCGGATATATATCTCCTTCCTTCACATATAATTGAAGTGAAAGGCAGCGTCTCTTTGCTTTTCCTATCTTTTACCTGACCTGATATGTTGTAATTTCCGGATAGAGGTGAGATAACCAGAACTTTGTCAATCACACTGATTTTGTATGGAATCCCTTGTAAAAAATATCTGACGGCACACTCTCCGTCCGTAAATGTCGAATCCACTGAAACCCTGTATCTGTCCAGCTCTTTTTTATTGAACGAAATGGCGAGATCCGACTGTTCCATGATATATGTAAGAGCCTCTCCGACTGTCCGGCCGGAGGCAGGGACATGTATTCCCTGCGCATGCAGGTTGATGCATGTGCTGAGAAAGATTAAAGATATTAATAAGCTCCTTTTTATTGTCAAATCTCTATTTTATTATCTTGTATCCACTTTCCCCCTTTACAATTTTCAAAGAGAAAGGAAGGGTTACTATCTCGAGGACCTTTTCAACCGGGAGATCTTTAGAGAATTTTCCGGTGTAAAGATACCCTTCTGTAGAGTTATATGCTATATCAATATTATATTGTCTGGAAATCTCTTCTAAAACCTGGTTCAAAGGAGCCTCTGTGAATACAAAGCGGTATTCCATCCATGAGGTCTTCTCTTCATTGGTTTTTCCAGAGATTCTTTCCATTTTTTCATTTGAGCTGAATGAGACACCCTCACCTCCTTCAATAATTACCTTTTCTTTGGTGGTGTTATCCAGGGGTGATATGACAGAAACCTTTCCTGTCATGCATGAAACCTCGAATATCCCGTCGCGTGATTTTACATTGAACTTTGTGCCAAGAACAGTGACTGAGCCGTTATTACTTTTGACAGTGAATTTTGATCCCTTCTCAACGCTGAAATGCACCTCTCCATCCATCTTTACATGTCTGTTAAAAAGCCATAACAGAGGTTTGTAGGTTATTTCACTCAGGGCATTCAGGCTTGCAACAGAGCCGTCAGGTAGTTCATAAGTGACATGCTCTCCTCTTTTGGCAACGATATTCCTTGTATATGCCAATGGTACTAGTAAAAGAAGAATTACTGCAGCAACAGCTGCATAGTAGAATCCTCTTCTTGTAAAGGCTACTCTGCTGGCAGAGATTGCTCTTTCGGGATCCGAGGCTGTCATCTTTTCAAAATGATCATTCCAGATCTCCTCTTTAGTCTTATCCCATTTTGGTTCTATCCTTATGTTATCTTTCATGGTCATATTAGTTCAAATTAACTCTTTTCTCAGATAGCCCAGAGCTTGTGACATTCTTTTCTCTACTGCCTTGACACTAATATTCAGTCTCTCGGCTATTTCATGGTATTTAAGTTCTTCGTTACGGCTCATCAAAAATGTGATTCTTTGTTGTTCCCCCATTCTTGTAAGAGCATCAGAGTATTTTTTTGCCAGTTCTTTATATTCCAAACTATTGTCATTATGCTCGTTGTTGGTAAAAATCATTGAATTTGTGTAGTCCAACTCTGTTTTTCTTCGTCTGAACTTGCTTACAATCATGTCAGAGGCCATTTTGTAAAGCAGTGCCTTGTCTTTGTCGGGATCAAGATCCATCCCCTTTTCCCAGATTCTGGCAAACAGGTCCTGTGCCACGTCAGAAGCCAGTTCTGTATCTGTGCATCTGTAGTAGAGGTAACGTCTTATTGCGTCAAAGTGTTTGTCAAAAAGCCTTCTGAAATTTTCCTTATCCAAATCCTCTCTTTTCCTTTTTACCGTTTCTGATTTGTTTTACCCTACCCAAATTTAATAAAAAGAGCTTTTAAATGAATAGATTTTATAACTTTGCGTATATAAGCTAAAACCTATATATGGATCTTCAAACCCTTTCCAGGCTTCTAAAGGATTTAATAACAGTTAATGACCGGGTGTCACTCCCCGGACTGGGAGGTTTTGTAACAGAGCTTGCTCCGTCAGTTTTTTCAGATAAGGCAATGGTAATAAATCCGCCTTTCAGAAGGGTCCTTTTCAAATCAAGCGAGACGTGGAATGATGAGCTTCTGGAAAATCTGTATGCAGATGAGAACAACCTGTCAATTGATGATGCCCGTAAAGAGCTGACCTTATTTCTGAAAGAGTTCAGAAATGACCTTAACAAGCAGAAAAGTGTTGTCATGCCCGGTTTCGGCATAATGCGGGCCACAGACCAGCTTGACTATTTCTTTGTCGCTGAGAAAGATCTTTTTATCTATACGGACTCATACGGACTTGAACCTCTGAATATAAAAATACTACCGAAAAAGGGTACTGTTGAGGTGCTTTCGGGGAAAAGGGTATCATTGCCATCTCAACCTGTAGCCAGGCCATATAACCAAAGCAAGCCGGCAAATGATTCAGTGGTAAAACCGGCTCCGGCGCCAAAAGTAAAACCTGTCAAGAGTGAAAAAAAGAAGAAGACAAACATCTGGTCTGTTATGCTTGTCTTCCTGCTTCTTATAATAATAGTCGTTGCTCTTATGGTTGTGTTCAAGGATGAAGCCCGTCCGATCTGGGAGTGGTTACTCTATTCTCAGGAGGAACGTGAACTCCTCAGACAGATGGGGCAGGGGATTTAACCCCTGGTGGGGGTTATCCGACCATGCTGCCGTTTGACAACGGTTCCTCCGGTGTCACAATCCGCATATTTCCGTTCTCCTCTTTAGCCATCAGAATCATGCCTTTTGACTCGATTCCCTTAATCTTTCTCGGAGCAAGGTTTGCCAGAATGCATATCCTCTTGCCTATCATCACTTCAGGTGTGTAGTATTCTGCAATACCCGAGACTATGGTGCGCACGTCGATTCCCGTGTCAATTGTGAGCTTGAGAAGTTTGTCTGTCTTCGGAACTCTTTCGGCTTCAAGGACTGTTGCTGTTCTGATATCCATCTTCATGAAGTCGTCGAATGTACACTCCTCTTTCTGAGGTGTTATTGCCGGAGCCTGTTTTGTGCTCTCTGCAAGTTGTTCATTGGCTGTCTTTGTCGCTTCAAGTTTGGCTATCTGTGCAGCTATTGCATCGTCTTCAATCTTATCGAACAGAAGAGTCGCCTCATTTAATTTGTGGCCAGGGACGAGTATTGAATCAGATCCGAAATCTTCCCAGTTACGAGCCTTCATATTGAGTATCTGAGAGAGTTTCTTTGTAGAGTGAGGCATAAACGGTTCAAAGGCAATAGTGAGGTTTGCACATATCTGAAGTGATATATTCAGGATTGTGGCAACTCTCTCCATATCTGTCTTGGCAACTTTCCACGGCTCTGTGTCTGCAAGGTATTTGTTTCCCAATCTTGCAAGATTCATTGCCTCTTTGAGTGCCTCTCTGAATTTAAAGTTTTCGAGACTATCCTCTATGTTTTTTCTTATAACGGGAATCTCGGCAAGAACCTCCTCATCGTATGGAGTTGTATTCATCGTTGCCGGAACCTCACCTTCGAAATACTTGTGAGTCAGGACAACCGCCCTGTTGACAAAGTTTCCGAAAATTGCAACCAGTTCACTGTTGTTTCTTGTCTGGAAGTCTTTCCAAGTGAAGTCATTGTCTTTTGTCTCAGGGGCATTTGCACATAAGACATAACGAAGGACATCCTCTTTGCCAGGGAACTCCTCGAGGTATTCATGGAGCCATACTGCCCAGTTACGGGATGTGGATATCTTGTTGCCCTCAAGGTTGAGGAACTCGTTTGCAGGGACATTTTCCGGCAGAATGTAGCCGTCTCCGTATGCCTTTAGCATCGAAGGAAAAACAATACAGTGGAATACAATATTATCCTTCCCTATAAAGTGTACCATTTTTGTATCTTCGCTTTTCCACCACTTCTCCCACTCGTCAGGCATAAGTTCTATTGTATTGGATATATAACCGATAGGGGCATCGAACCAGACATAAAGGACTTTACCTTCGCCTCCATCGACCGGAACAGGAACACCCCAGTCAAGGTCACGGCTGACAGCTCTTGGCTGAAGTCCCCCGTCAAGCCAGGATTTGCATTGTCCGTAAACATTGCTCTTCCACTCTTTGTGCCCGTCGAGTATCCACTCTTTGAGCCATGGCTCATATTTGTCAAGTGGAAGATACCAGTGTTTTGTAGATTTCATCACAGGAGGGTTGCCGCTGAGTGCAGATCTTGGATTTATAAGCTCGGTAGGGCTTAACGTGCTTCCGCATTTTTCGCACTGGTCTCCGTAAGCATTCTCTGCACCGCATTTCGGGCAGATACCTACTATATATCTGTCTGCAAGAAACTGGCCTGCCTCTTCGTCATAGAACTGCTCACTCTCTTTCTCTATAAATTTGCCTTCATCGTGCAGTTTCTTGAAAAAATCGGCTGCGGTTTTGTGATGTATTTTAGAACTGGTGCGTGAATATATGTCAAAGCTGATTCCCAACCCCTCAAAGGATCTCTTTATGATATCGTGATACTTGTCAACTACCTCCTGAGGTGTGATGCCCTGTTGTTTTGCCTTGATAGTGATTGGGACACCGTGCTCATCAGAACCGCATATGAACCTTACATCCTCGCCGCGCATTCGAAGATACCTGGCATATATGTCTGCAGGGACATAGACTCCTGCAAGATGACCGATGTGTACTGCTCCGTTTGCATAGGGAAGTGCAGCTGTAATTAGGTGTCTTTTGTAGTTCTTTTCCATTTTGGTAAAATTTTAACTGCTTTTTAATGGGTGGCAAAGATAGAGATAAAATTTCAGGTAGAATAATTCAAACGTTCAACCGGTTGAGCTCTTTTGAAAGAGAGTTACGGATGTGCATAAGAATTTGCAGCTTTCTGATTATCTCATTTTGCTCGTCTGAAGAAGCTCCCTCATTCTGGCTCTTTTCGAGGGCTTCGCATAACTTCTGATACGCCAGGGATGTAATCTTTGCCTTATATACCAGAATGGCTTTAGGCACACTGTGACTGAGAACATTCTCCTCGGGTATGAGTGTCTTTGTGAACTTCTTTATATTAAGATTGTGCTCTTGATGAAGCAGCTCGAGGACGACAGTTACAAACTGATGGTTAGTATGGTTTATAAAGTGCTTTTGTATTGACTCCTGCCCCGATTCCTTAACTTGAAAATATTCGTCGAATATGTTTTTATATAAAAGGTTGCTGAGCTCCAGATCATCATTTTGCAACTCAGTCAGTATAAACTGTGAGACTGTAAGCCGTGTGTCTTTGCCTTCATCTTTGCCGTATATAGGGTGCTCCCCGAACTTGATTAGATAGTAAAGCAGCTCTTTCTCTGCAGGTTCGCAGAATGTCTCTGTTACAAACTCCGGGAGCTTCTCTCCTGTTTCAATGTTAGGAAAGTATTCTGGTGTATAGCTTCTGCTCTCTGACTGAAAATCCGTCGAATAAGCTCCGTACTGCCTCTTCTGTCTTAGTTTCTTGACCTCCTGGGCAAGGATCTTCTCGTCAATTTTTAATCGCAGGCTGCAATCCTCTATATATACAGAGCGGCTTATTGCATCGGGAATAACCGCTATGCTCGCAACGACTTCTGATATGAGCTGAGCTCTTTTTACCGGATCCCGTTTGGTGTCTTCTGCAAGGAGTGTGCTTTTGAATGCAATGAAATCCTGTTCGGCCTCTTTCAGAAAATCCTTTAACTCGTCGCTTGTATGACTTTTTGCGTAAGAGTCAGGGTCCTCACCGTCCGGAAAGAGGACGACCTTTACCTGAAGCCCCTCCTCAAGAAGCATGTCTATACCGCGTATAGATGCTTTTATTCCTGCCGCATCACCGTCATACAATACCGTCACCTCCGGAGCAAACCTCTTTATCAGCCTTATCTGTTCTGTTGTCAGTGAGGTGCCGCTTGAGGCCACAACATTTTCCACTCCGGCCTGATGCAGTGATATAACATCGGTATATCCCTCCACCAGATAACATTTCTGTAGTTTTGATATTGAACTCTTCGCAAAAAATATCCCGTAGAGAGACTTGCTTTTAATGTATATTTCGCTTTCGGGTGAATTAATGTATTTGGCAAGAGTTTTATCCGTCCTCAGTGTTCGGCCGCCAAAGGCGATAACTCTCCCTGAAATTGAGTGAATAGGAAACATCACTCTTTCATGGAACCTGTCAACCAGCTCTCCGTTATCTCGTTCAACCGATAGGCCGGTCGATACCAGGTACTCCTTCTTATATCCAGACTTAAGTGCAGAGTTGCTTAGTGCATCTCTTTCTGACGGAGCCCACCCAAGCATGAATTTTTTGACCGTATCTTCGCTGAACCCTCTCTCTTTGAAGTAAGAGAGCCCTATCGCTTTTCCGGAAGAGGTATTCCAGAGAGAGTTTGTATAGTACTCCTGTGCATACTGGGAGACAATCATCAGGCTTTCGCTCTTGAGCCTGTTTTCGACCTCCTGGGCACTCTCCTCCCTGTCGGCTACCTCTATACCGTATTTTTTTCCGAGATATTTCAGGGCATCAACGTAGCCGAGTTGTTCGTGCTCCATGATGAAATTGACCACATTACCGGCCTTTCCGCAGCCAAAGCATTTAAAAATGCCTTTTGACGGGGAGACTGAAAACGATGGAGTCTTTTCATTGTGAAAAGGGCAGCAAGCTATATAGTTTGCTCCCCTTCTCTTAAGTGTCACGAAATCATTGACGACATCAACGATCTGTGCAGAGTCCAGAATCTTGTCTATCGTACTTTTGTTGATCATTTATGCTTAAAAGCTCTTGATACCTACAGCCGCCCTGACCTCTTTCAGTGTTGCCTGCGCACTCTCTCTCGCCTTGTCACATCCCATTTTCGCCACTTTTCTCAGATAGTCGGAATCGTTGTATATCTCTTCAATTCTCTCCCTGATAGGTAAAGTGTGCCTGCATATATCTGAAGCCAACTGCTTTTTAAGGTCTCCGTATCTGATAGAGCAGTTATTGTAAGCCTCTGTGAAATGAGTCACAGTGTCGGGTGTCGAGACAATCTTAAGTAGTGTAAAGATATTCTCAATAGATTCAGGCATCTTACTGTTCGGTTCTGTCGGCCCTGAATCTGTAACGGCCTTCATTACTTTTTTGTGGATGCTCTTCTCGTCGTCATACAAGAAAATGCCGTTTCCCTCGCTTTTCCCCATCTTGCCGGAACCGTCCAATCCCGGAACTTTAATCAGGTCACTCCCGAAGTTGAATGCCTGCGGTTCAGGAAAGACCTCAGCACCGTATAGTTTGTTGAAACGTCTTGCAAGAACTCTTGCTATTTCAAGGTGTTGTTCCTGATCTTTTCCTACGGGAACTTTGTTCGCCCGGTGTATAAGTATGTCTGCAGCCATAAGTACCGGATAGGTAAGCAATCCGGCATTAACATTGTCCTCCTGTTTCCTGACCTTGTCCTTGAATGAGGCTGTGCGCTCAAGTTCACCTTTATATGCTATCATGTTAAGCAGCACGTAAAGCTCCGATACTTCCGGAATGTCACTTTGAACAAAAAGGGCAGATTTCTCGGGATCAAGCCCTGCCGCAAGATATTCAGCAAGGATTGTTCTGACTCCTGCGTGGAAATCTGCAGGGTGCGGATGAGTGGTTAACGAGTGCAAGTCTGCTATGAAAAAGAAGCAGTTGTACTCATCCTGCATTTTAATATAATTTCTTAGGGCTCCGAAATAGTTGCCAAGGTGCAGATGCCCTGTCGAGCGGATCCCGCTTAATACTGTCTCCATTTAATAAATAATCATTTCTTTAGTCCTTTATTTCTGCCAATTTCTCTCTCACTTTTGCCTCAACCTCCTCCATGAGTGCAGGATTATCGGTAAAGATTTGTTTCACCGCGTCTCTTCCCTGTCCTATCTTTGTTTCGTTGTAACTGAACCAGGACCCGCTCTTGCGGATTATTTCAAATTCAACACCGAGGTCTATTACCTCTCCGATTTTTGAGATCCCCTCACCGAATACGATGTCAAACTCTGCTTTTCTGAAAGGTGGTGCCATCTTGTTCTTTACAATCTTAGCACGTGTCCTGTTGCCGGTGGCCTCTTCTCCGTCCTTGATCTGGGTTACCTTGCGGACATCTATGCGTACTGTTGAGTAAAACTTGAGCGCGTTACCACCGGTTGTTGTCTCCGGATTTCCGAACATTACACCAATCTTGTCCCTCAACTGGTTGATAAATATACAGCAGGTGTTTGTCTTGCTTATGTTGGCAGTAAGTTTTCTAAGTGCCTGGCTCATAAGCCTTGCCTGAAGCCCCATTTTAGAGTCGCCCATCTCACCCTCTATCTCAGCCTTTGGTGTAAGCGCTGCAACCGAGTCAATGACTATAACGTCTATTGCTCCTGAACGAATAAGCGAGTCTGCAATCTCCAGCGCTTGTTCTCCGTTGTCCGGTTGTGATATGAGTAATGTATCCACATTTACTCCGAGATTTTTTGCATAAGTCCTGTCAAATGCATGCTCGGCATCTATAATGGCAGCAATTCCTCCCGTTTTTTGAGCCTCTGCAATTGCATGTATCGCAAGAGTTGTCTTACCGCTTGATTCAGGGCCGTATATCTCAATAACCCTTCCTCTAGGATATCCACCTATTCCCAATGCATGGTCCAATGCGATAGACCCTGACGGTATAGTTGAAACCTCCCATTTTGGCTGGTCTCCCATCTTCATAACGGTGCCTTTCCCGTAATCTTTCTCTATCTTGTCCAGAGTTGCCTGCAGTGCTTTTAATTTTTCCGGACTGATCTCTGCACCTTTCTTTACTTCTTCACTCTCCTTTGCCATAATGTTGTGTTTTTATAATTCATGCAAAAATAGCAAATGATTTGCAAATTCCCTACATTTGCAAAATGAAAAAATGGCTACTGGGAAAGAGTCTGGATGAACTCAAGGAAGTTGCTGTAAATATGTCACTTCCGGCCTTTTCTGCCAAGCAGCTTGCAGAGTGGCTTTATAAGAAAAACTGCAGGGATGTACTGCAAATGACTAACCTTTCAAAGGTTAACAGAGAGGTGCTTTCAGAGCAGTTTGAAGTTGGAGGATTCGCTCCGGAACAGGTGACCGTCTCTTCAGATGGCACCAAAAAATACCTTTTCCCTTCTATATGCGGGACACCTGTCGAGGCGGTCATGATACCGGATGATGACAGGGCAACTCTTTGTGTATCATCTCAGGCAGGATGCAAGATGGGTTGTAAATTTTGTATGACCGGCCGGATAGGATTTAAAGGTAATCTTACGACCGGGGAGATCATCTCACAATTTCTTAATGTTGAAGAGAACGGCAGACTCACTAATGCAGTGTTTATGGGTATGGGCGAGCCTCTTGACAATTTCAAGGCCGTTACCGATGCTATTGAGATTCTGACTGCGGATTGGGGATTTGCATGGAGTCCGAAACGGATAACAGTCTCTTCGATTGGCGTGCATCAGCCGTTGATGGAATTTCTGGAAAAGAGCAAATGTCATCTGGCGATATCGTTACATAATCCTTTTGATCAGGAGCGTCTGGAGTTCATGCCTATGCAGAAAGCCTGGCCCATCTCAAAGACAGTGGAGATGATCAGAATGTTTGACTTTACAGGGCAAAGACGTGTGAGCTTTGAATATATCATGTTTGACGGCTGGAACGATTCCAAAAGACATGCCGACGGGTTGGTGCGAATGCTTAAAGGACTGGAATGCAGGGTCAATCTTATAAGATTTCATCAGATTCCGGATTTTCCGTTCAGACCGACACCTGTCGGAAAGATAGAACTATTCAGGGACAGGCTTAACAAGGCCGGTTTGATCTCTACTATCCGCGCATCGAGAGGTGAGGATATCATGGCCGCTTGTGGAATGCTCAGTGGAAAAAATTTAAAATTATCAGGAAGTAATGGAGAGTAGAAAGTTCTACAAAGGCCTCACATCTGTTGAGGCAGAGGAGAGCAGGAGAGAACATGGCAGCAATACGCTGACACCCCCAAAGAGAGATCCTCTGTGGAAATTGTTCCTTTTAAAATTTCAGGACCCTATTATAAGGGTGCTGTTGGTGGCAGCATTCCTCTCACTCGGAATTTCATTCATACACAATGAGTTCATAGAGACTATAGGTATATTCTGTGCCATTTTACTGGCAACAGGTGTAGCTTTCTGGTTCGAGATGGATGCCAGAAAGAAGTTTGATGTTCTCAATCAGGTAAATGACGAGACCCTTGTGAAAGTTATAAGAGATGGTAACATTAAAGAGGTGGTCAAGAGAGATGTCGTAGTGGGAGATATTATACTTCTTGAGACAGGGGAGGAGATCCCGGCAGATGCAGAATTACTCGAGGCAGTCTCATTATCGGTAAACGAGTCGACATTGACGGGAGAACCGGTTATTGAGAAAAGTCCCGACCCTGATATGTATGACAATGAGGCTACATATCCTACAAACAATATTTACAGAGGTACAACCGTAGTGGACGGCCATTGTACCGCCAGAATATTTGCAGTAGGGGATTCTACCGAGTTCGGTAAGGTTGCTCAGAAATCTGTTGAGAAGAGTACAGAAGAGACCCCGCTTAACAAACAGCTTGACAAACTGGCCAAATTTGTTGGTTTTGCAGGATTTCTGCTTGCAATACTCACTTTTTCAATGCTTTTCATTAAGGATATTTTCCTTGGGGAAACAAACTATACTCTTGGTGAGATTGGCCTGTTAGGTGCCGTAATTGCAGGACTGGTTGTTGCCATTACTAAGATATGGATTCCTGCTATATATGACGGTCTTGCCGTGCTTGGTGCAAAAGTATCGGTTCCTGAAAAAGTATCAGAAAGCGGATGGGTAAAATGGTTTGCCTATGGAATTAGCACAACGGTAATTATTCTGGCGGCCGGCTTCTTGTTCGGTGTGAACCCTATGGATCCGGAGCAATGGATATCTATCGATACCGCCGGCCGCATCCTGAACTACTTCATGGTTTCAGTCACATTAATCGTCGTTGCCGTACCGGAGGGCCTTCCGATGTCTGTTACACTGAGTCTCGCTATGAGCATGAGGAGAATGTTGCAGACAAACAATCTTGTGAGGAAGATGCATGCAACCGAGACAATGGGTGCAACAACAGTAATTTGTACCGATAAGACAGGAACACTGACCCAAAATCAGATGAGGGTAGCTGCTACAGATTTTATAACCGATAAGAATGACAGCATAATCAGAGAGAGTATATCAGTCAACTCGACCGCATATCTTGACCTCTCGGAAAACGGAAATGTAAAAACACTTGGAAACCCTACCGAGGCAGCTTTGTTACTTTGGCTTCACGATAATGGAGTTAACTACCTTGAAATTAGGAATAGTGCCAGAATTGTAGATCAACTGACCTTTTCCACCGAGCGTAAATATATGGCCACAATTGCTGATTCAGAACTTTCAGGTAAAAGGATTCTTTTTGTCAAGGGAGCCCCGGAGATAATTATCTCTAAATGCAAATCGGTACCGGATGGCTTGAATGAACTGTTGTTGAAATATCAGAACCAGGCAATGAGAACCCTCGGATTTGCATACGCAGAGGTCTCTGAGGACAATAAGGAGAGAATAGAGGTATTGGCAGAGAAAGGGCTTAATTATATAGGAGTTGTTGCAATATCCGACCCGGTCAGGAAAGATGTGCCGGATGCAGTTGCAAGATGTCTGAGTGCAGGGATAGATGTAAAGATTGTTACAGGAGATACTCCGGGGACTGCAAAAGAGATAGGCCGGCAGATAGGGATTCTTACAGAGAAGGATGGACCTGAATCTGTTATAACCGGGGTGGATTTTGAGGCTCTTAGTGATGCCGAGGCTCTGGAGCGTGTGTTAGGGTTAAAGATCATGTGTCGTGCACGTCCGACCGACAAGCAGCGGTTGGTTCAGCTTTTACAGCACAAAGGAGCTGTAGTGGCTGTAACAGGAGATGGTACTAACGATGCCCCGGCACTCAACCATGCGCATGTCGGTCTCTCTATGGGAACCGGCACCTCCGTGGCAAAAGAGGCCAGTGACATAACACTCCTTGATGACTCATTCAACAGTATAGCCACTGCTGTCATGTGGGGCCGGTCATTATACCAGAACATCCAGAGATTTATACTTTTCCAGCTTACAATAAACCTGGCGGCCCTTTTGATTGTCTTTCTCGGCTCGCTGATAGGAAAGGAGTTGCCCTTGACTGTCACTCAAATGTTATGGGTAAACCTTATCATGGACACATTTGCAGCAGGTGCGCTTGCATCTCTTCCTCCTGATGAAAGGGTTATGTCTAGGAAACCAAGAAAGTCCGGGGATTTTATCATTACTCGCAAGATGGCATTCAATATTATTGCAACAGGAGTGGTATTTGTTGTATTAATGCTCTGGCTTATGGAATATTTCACTGATGATTCGGGAAATATTTCCAGATATGATTTGTCCAGGTTCTTTACAATATTTGTGATGCTGCAGTTTTGGAATATGTTCAATGCAAAGCGCTATGGTGCATCCGGTTCTGCCTTCCGTGATATTCTGAAAAGCAAGGGTTTTGTATTGGTCGGACTGATGATAGTTATAGGGCAGATATTGATAGTGCAGTTCGGTGGGGAGGTATTCAGGACAGAGCCCATCTCGCTTCGTGACTGGATTGTGATAATTCTTTCAACATCCTTGGTGCTTGTTGTCGGGGAGATACTGGCTTTTTTGAAAAGAATAATAAGATAATAATATGAAAAGGTTTTTCTGGTTACTTTTAATAACAGCAATCTCATTCTCATGCGCGAGAAAGCCCGTAGAGGTACGTGACGGAATCTGGAGAGGGATTCTCCTGACAAAGGACTCGTCCAAGATCCCTTTTAATTTTGAACTAAAGACAGAGGGAGACAGCTCTGTTATAGAGATTATTACAGGTACAGAGAGATTGAGAGTTGAGAATATGGAAAGAAAGGGAGACTCTCTTTTTGTGGAGATGCCTCTGTTCGGTACAAGGTTTGAACTTCTTCTTACCCAGGATGAAATGAGAGGAGAATTGATAAGAAGCAAGTACAGGATGCCATTTGTTGCATACCCGGACCAGCCTTACAGATTTGCATCAAAAATAACTCCTGATTCTGTCTCTGTTCAAGGCAGGTGGCTCGTTACTCTGGATAAAGATACGATAATCGGAGAATTTGTAGAGGATAAGGGGGTGGTTACAGGCTCTTTCCTTACCCCAACCGGCGATTACCGTTTCTTTGAAGGCATACATACTGAAGGGGGGAAACTAAGCATGTCTTGTTTTGACGGAGGTTTTATAAGGTTATTTACGGCAGATGTTAAAGGTAAGGACACTCTTGAAAATATAACCATGCATTCGGGATACGAGGGAATTTCCGTAGGAAGTGCCGTCAGAAAAGAGGATGCCGTACTTCCTGATGCCTATTCGGTGACAGGTTTGAAAAAGGGTTACAAGACTCTGGGATTTTCGTTTCCTGATAGTGACGGAAATATGACTTCTCTCGCTGATGAGTCATTAAAGGGGAAGGTAGTAATATTGCAGATTAGTGGTTCATGGTGCCCGAACTGCTTTGACGAGAGCGTTTTTCTTGCAGGTTTGTGGAACAAGTTTAACCCTTCAATAGATGTTCTTTGTCTCTCTTTCGAACGCTCCGAAGATTTTCAGAAAGCGAAAAGTGAGGCGATGAAGCTTAAATCAGTGGCGAAAATACCTTACAGGATGCTTATAACAGGCAAGACTCCCTCACAGGTACAGGATGCGCTGCCTGAACTTGATAATTTCAGATCCTTCCCGACAACTATTGTTATAGATAAAAAAGGAACAGTAAGGAAAATTCACTCAGGTTTCTCCGGGCCGGGAACAGGTGTGCATTACCGGAGCTTTGTGCAGGAGTTTACAAAATTTATAGAAGAACTCATTGGAGAAGAATAGATATGCCCGAACCCCGGACAAAACTCACTGAAACGATAGCATTGATGCAGAGATACTGCTCAATGAGGGAGTATTGTGAAAGTGATATAAGAAAAAAACTGAAAGCTAGGGGGTGTGATACGGACGAGTGCGATATTGTGATTAAAAAGCTTGTTGATGAACGGTTTATAGACGAAGAACGATATTGCAGGGCTTTTGTCAGGGATAAGTCCTCACTTTCGGGATGGGGAAGCAGAAAGATTGAGTTTGCGTTAAGAAGTAAGGCAATAGATACTGAAATAATAAAGAGCGCCATGGAATCTTTAGATCCTGAGGCCGGAGGTAAGGTGCTGGAGAGGGTGATAAAGCGTAAGCTTGAGGAGTTAATAAAAAGAAGAGTGAATAGTGAAGAGGATAAGGCAAAGATAAGGGAGAGTGTGATCAGGTTTGCTTTGACAAGAGGGTTCACTTACGATGAAATTTTAAAGGTGATTAGTAAAACAATGGCTAACTTTGAGGCCGGTAAAAAATAATAAAAATGGTTAATCTGGAACAGTTCAAAGAGCTCCAGCAACGCACTTCCGCGTTGAGGAGGTCACTTTGACATCGATGCTAAAAGAGAAGATTTAAAAGAGAAAGAGGCCAGGACTCTGGCGCCGGATTTCTGGAATGATCCGAAGATGGCCGAGAACTTTCTGAAAAATGTATCATCAATAAAATACTGGACCGATAGTTTCTCAAAGATTGAAAAATCGCTGGAGGATCTTGAGGTGTTGATGGATTTTGTCAAGGAGGATCCCTCGCTTGAGGGTGAAACGGATCAGCACTACATTCAGTTGGAAAAGATGATAGAGGATCTTGAACTCAGAAAAATGCTAGGAGGAGAGGGAGATAATCTGGGGGCTATTCTAAAAATTAATTCCGGTGCAGGCGGTACTGAAAGTAATGACTGGTCTTCAATGCTTATGAGAATGTATGCGAGGTGGGGAGAGCGTAACGGATATAAGGTCCACATTTATGACCTGATAGAGGGTGATGAGGCCGGTATTAAATCTGTTACAATTGAGTTTGAGGGAGACTATGCATACGGTTATCTCAAAGCAGAGAACGGGGTTCACAGACTTGTCAGGATTTCACCCTTTAACTCTCAGGGAAAGAGACAGACCACATTCTCATCGGTATTTGTCTATCCGGCAGTTGATGATACTATTGAAATTGAGATAAATCCGGGAGACCTTGAATGGGACACATTCCGTTCCGGTGGTGCAGGCGGCCAGAATGTCAATAAGGTTGAGACAGGTGTGCGTGTAAGACACCTTCCTACCGGTATTTCGGTGGAGAATACTGAGACACGCTCTCAGTTGGACAACAGGCAGAATGCACTGAGAATCCTGAAGTCACACCTTTATGAGCTTGAACTGAGAAAGAGAAGAGAAAAGGAGGCAGAGCTGGAAGGTTCAAAAATGAAGATAGAGTGGGGTTCGCAAATTAGAAGCTATGTCCTTCACCCCTACAAAATGGTTAAAGATTTGAGGACCGGTTTTGAAACATCAGATACACAGGCTGTACTTGATGGAGATATAAATGATTTTATGAAAAGTTTCCTTATGGAGAACTCTTCACACTAAGAGATTGTTATATAAAACAGAAATATAAATAGTAGCTGATTATGGATTTTAAGTTTCAGGAAATGTTCCCGCTAGGGAAAGATAAGACAGAGTACCATCTGTTGACAAAAGATTATGTATCTGTCGCAAACTTTGACGGGGAGGAGGTACTTAAGGTAGATCCTCAGGGAATAAGGTTATTGGCCAGACAAGCTTTGCACGACGTCTCATTCATGCTCCGCCCTGAGCATAACGAACAAGTAGCATCAATACTCAGTGACCCGGAAGCGAGTGTCAATGACAGGGCGGTGGCTCTTACAATGTTGCTCAATGCCGATGTTGCATCAAAAGGTGTTCTTCCTTTCTGCCAGGATACAGGAACCGCAACGGTTGTTGCAAAGAAAGGCCAGAAAGTATGGACAGGCGGTGGTGACGAGGAGGCAATCTCACACGGTATATTTGATACCTATACACAGGACAATCTCAGATATTCCCAGAATGCACCTCTCGATATGTATAACGAGAAAAACACCGGCTGTAACCTTCCTGCACAGATAGACATTTACGCCACTGACAGCAATGAGTACAAGTTTTTATTTGTGGCGAAAGGCGGCGGATCTGCAAACAAGAGTTACCTTTTCCAGGAGACTAAAGCATTACTCAATCCGGCTACACTTGAGAAGTTCCTGATAGAGAAGATGAAGACTCTCGGTACAGCAGCCTGCCCTCCTTACCACATTGCTTTTGTGATTGGAGGTACATCTGCCGAGACATGTATGAAGACAGTCAAACTCGCTTCTGCCAAGTATCTTGACGAGCTGCCAAAAACAGGAAGTGAAGGAGGTCATGCTTTCAGAGATCTCGAACTTGAGGCAAAACTCCTGAAAGCGGCTCAGAATCTTGGAATAGGTGCTCAGTTCGGCGGTAAATACTTTGCCCATGATATCAGAGTAATCCGCCTCCCGAGACACGGAGCATCATGCCCTGTTGGAATGGGTGTCTCATGCAGTGCAGACAGAAATATCAAAGGAAAGATAAATAAAGACGGAATCTGGCTTGAGACAATGGATGCAAATCCTATCAGACTTGTTCCGGAGAAATACAGAGTCGGAAACGCTGCCCATGCAGGCGGTATAAAGATTGATCTTAACCGTCCTATGAAAGAGATTCTTGCAGATCTCTCTCAATATCCTGTATCCACATTCCTGCTTCTTAACGGAACAATCGTTGTCGGCCGTGACATAGCACATGCAAAATTAAAAGAGCGCATAGATGCAGGTCAGGGACTTCCTCAATACATAAAGGATCATCCGATTTACTATGCAGGTCCTGCCAAGACTCCAAAAGGTTTGCCAAGCGGTTCTTTTGGCCCTACAACAGCAGGAAGAATGGACTCTTATGTCGATCTTTTCCAGGAGAACGGAGGAAGCATGATTATGATAGCTAAGGGAAACAGAAGCCAGCAAGTTACCGATGCGTGCAAGAAGCACGGAGGTTTCTATCTTGGCAGTATCGGTGGCCCTGCAGCAATCCTTGCACAGGACAGCATAAAAAAAGTTGAGGTTCTCGAATATCCTGAACTGGGAATGGAGGCTATCTGGAAAATTGAGGTTGAAAACTTCCCTGCATTCATTCTTGTTGATGACAAGGGGAATGACTTTTTCGCAAAATTTAAGTAGAAACCGGTTATCAGGTGAAAATTTTATTTCCGATAATAGCATTGGGGGTGGTCACATTTGTGACCACCTACCTATTTTTAAGAGGCTGGCAATCTTTGTCTAAAATCCCATGGCTGAGAATCGCCTTCGCCACTCTGTATCTCCTCTCTTTTTCAGCCTTTATGCTGAAAATGTTTGCTGGTGACAATATGGACCCGGTAGTTGGATTGTGGTTTTCAAGAATCGGATTCACCTGGTTTGTTGCAGTAATATACCTTGCGCTGTTCGCTCTTTCACTCGATATAATAAGGTTTGTAAACCACTTTGCCGGATTTTATCCTGCTTTTATCAGGGAAAACTATCAGACAGTCAAGTTGATTCTGGCTCTGGGCGGAGCATTGACTGTTTCAGGTTTGCTGATATACGGCAACTGGAAATTCAACCATCCGGAAGTAAGAGAGTTAACAGTGAAAATTGATAAACCTTTGCCCGAGGGAGGCCTTGACATAGTCATGGCCAGCGACATTCATCTTAGTACCTATATCAACAGGGACAAGTTTAGAAAGTATGTAGATCTTATTAATGGTCAGAATCCGGACCTCGTAATGCTTGCCGGAGATATATCGGACCGGAATCTCAAACCGCTTGTTGACGGGAATCTTGCAGAACTCTTCCGTGAGATAAAATCTAAATACGGCATTTATGCCGTTACAGGAAACCATGAGTTTTACGGAGGAGAGAGAGAGGCTATATACAATTATTACCGCTCGGCAGGTATAAATCTGTTGATTGACTCTGTTGCCAGAGTTTCAGTCCCTGGTTGGGATATTATGATTCTCGGCAGGGACGACAGGACAAATCACAGAAGAGAGTCTCTCTCTGATTTGGTTGGAAACATTGACAAAACACTCCCTCTCATACTTATGGATCACCAGCCTGCAAAACTTGCAGAGGCTGAGGCTGCAGGTATTGACCTTCAGCTTTCCGGTCACACACACCAAGGTCAGTTCTGGCCCGGGAGTTTCTTCGTAAAGAGGATGTATGAGCTTTCCTACGGATACAAACAGAGAGGAAAGACCCATTATGTGGTCTCATCGGGTCTCGGATTGTGGGGACCCGAGTTTCGCATCGGAACTGTCTCGGAACTGGTGCTTATTCACCTTTGTTCTTCATCTTCGCAAACGAGAGAATCAGTCCCAGTACAATAGAAAGTGACGCAGCAAACAAAACCTTGTATCCTCCGGGAAGCATGAAGGTGATTGTATGCGCAGGTATCCAGAAGAGGGGAATGGTTTTTACCACAATGTCCTTTATGAATTTTCCCCAATCTGTTGTACCGATTATTTGTGAGACGGAGGTTGCCTTTCCGGCGTAACGGCTGTCGATATACAGGTCGGTTATTCTGTGACTGGCCATGAACACAGGTGCAAATGTCAGGTTCATTATTGCAGATATCAGGAATGCCCTCAGCAATTTTGATCCGCCAAGATATAACAAGCCATCTGCCGCTGCTCCGTCAACTCCGTGGGAGAAAACGCTAAACATGGCAACAATCATGACTCCCACGATCCCCCATACAACCATTTTCGGAATCATTCCCTTTATTCTGGTCCATTTACCGTAAACGATCCTTGCGGCAAGGAATTCACCCATCATGGAGAGTATGGCAAACTTTACAAACCCCATAATGTATGGATGTTTTGCTGTTGCCTCAAGAAAGAGAGAGTTGGTTGCCGGATATATCAGTACACCTGCAACAAATGCAAGGATTGACAACCATATAAGAGTTCCGTATTTTGACATATTTTGAAATTACCAGCTTCCGCCGGCACCGCCTCCACCGAATCCGCCGCCGCCAAAGCCTCCGAATCCGCTTCCGCCGAATCCTCCACCGCCAAAGCTGCCTCCGCCGAACCCACCTGAACGACCACCTCTTCCGGAGAGCATAGATCCGAGAATCATCATCTCAAGCAGCCCGGGGCCCCGTTTGTCTCCTCCTCCGAAGTTTGTAGGTCCTTTGCCTTTTCTTGCGATGGAAATTATTATGAATAGTATTACAAATACAATGACAATTATTGCACCTGCTGCCGATCCCTGATCACTCTTTGCGGCATACTCGTCTGAGCTGTATTCTCCGGCTGCAATCGGCATAATCACATCAAGAGCACTTACAATGCCTTTGTAATATTGGTTTTGTTTAAACTCCGGTATCATTTTAAGATAAATGATCCTCTTGCATATTGCATCAGGCAGAGCTCCCTCGAGGCCGTAACCTGTGGCAATGTCGGTCTCTCCATAGCTGTCACTGGTTTTCGGCTTGATTAATATTACCAGTCCGTTGTCAAACTTCTTCTGGCCAACCTTCCACTGCTCTCCTATAGAGTATGACATTTGTTGTCTGCTCATTCCGCCAAGATCGTTCATGGTAACTATAACAATCTGATTGGAGGTTTTATTTGCAAAAGCAGTCAACTTCGATTCAAGTTGCGATACCTCATCTGGTGACAAAATTCCGGCTAAATCATTTACAAGACGTGGTGGTGAGGGCCTTTGCGGCACCTGAGACCATACAGATGCAGACAGAATCAGCATCATTGCGAACAAGGCCAATGGCTTATTCACCAATAGATATCTCATTGCTTTGCTCATTAATGTCATCTGTTTGATATGGAAAATACTCTTTAAGCTTGGTTCCTGTCATGTAAATGGCCTGTTTTATTCCGTCTGTAATCTCGTTTGAGGCGAAATGTTTTATCAGAACCTCCTTGACGTCATCCCAGAAACCATCAGGAACAACTGCATTTATTCCGCTGTCACCTATGATTGCAAGTTTCCTTGAATGGTATGCAACGTAAATAAGTACGGCATTTCTGTCTTTTGTCCGGTACATCTTAAGCGTGTTGAAAACAGCAACGGCTCTTGCTACAGGGTCAGATGAGCAGTTAGATTCGATATGAACCCTTATCTCACCGGATGTCCTGAGTTCGGCAGACTCTATCTCCTTTACTAAAATAGCCTTGTCCGCCTCTGAAAGAAATTTTGAAGCGCTCACGGCTTAAAACTCAACTTTAGGAGCCTCTTCAGCACCATCTTTAGCTTCAAAATACTGTTTCCTTTCAAAACCGAACATCCCAGCTATGATGTTTTTAGGAAACTTGCGGATAAGAGTGTTGAAACTCTTTGCAGCATCGTTGAACTTCTGTCTTTCAACAGTGATTCGATTCTCTGTGCCCTCCAACTGAGCCTGTAGTTCTAGAAAGTTCTGGTTTGCCTTCAGGTCAGGGTAGCGTTCAACAACCACCATTAATTTGCCCAATGCAGACGAAAGTTCTCCTTGAGCGGCCTGAAATTGTGCCATAGCCTCAGGAGTCATGTTTGCCGGGTCAATAGTTGTCTGGGTTGCCTTTGCTCTTGCGTTGACAACTCCCTCGAGCGTCTCTTGCTCATGAGCCGCATATCCCTTAACTGTTGCTACAAGGTTTGGTATGAGGTCGGCACGGCGTTGATATACATTCTCAACCTGAGACCAGGCAGAAGTAACACCCTCTTCCTGAGAGACCATTTTGTTATAGCCACCCATACCCCATAAAAATATGATTACCAGAATGCCGACAATCACTAATGTTGCGATAATACCCTTTGATAATTTCATAGCTTAAAATTGAAATTGATTAATAATAAGTTACGTTGATCAGAGTGATTTTCTCACACATCTTACTGATGCTCCGAAATACTCTTTAGCTACATAATTGTATGGAAAATCGGGACTGTCGAAATATATGTAGCGATATTCGCCCGAATTTGAATCTTTTTCTGTGGATGACCACCAGAATCCATAGCTGAATATATTTTCGAATCTTGTGAGATTGCTCATCATACTGCCTGCAGGAAGGGCATTCCATGTGTACATATTGCTCTGGCCATTGTTAGGGCTGTACTTCCAAATATTCTCGTCATTTATCTGTGCATTTACAGTCAGTTTCTCTCCTATACCAGTCCATTTGCTGTGGAATGGAGTTATCACGCTGTTATTGAGGGTTTTTCCGAGATCTTCCCAGTCTTGAGCTGTAGGGACAGACCATCCCGGAGGGCAAACACCCTGAGGTCCGTTTCCAAGACTACTGCCGCTTACACCGCCGGTTGCCTCAGACCATGTATATAACCTGCCCATAAAAGTTGCAAGTACCTCTTCATTTTCATAAGCTTTGCCTGCACCTGAGTAATTAAGGTTATAATTAAACCAGTCGAGATTCCCGATTGTTGAATAGTAGTATTTCTTGCCATCCCTCGGATCTGTTATATATTGTCCGCTCTTTTTGAGTCCTTTGAGACTGGCTTCTGATGTAGGATCTATAACAGTTACGGAATGGGTGCTGGTTTTTGAGTAATATCCATCCAAAGAGGCTGTTACGGTTATAGTGTAATCACCTGTTTCAGCAGGAGTGGTTACTACAACGTTTTGTCCCTCAAGAGAATCCACGCTGAAGCCCTCCATGGCCCATTTGTAGGTTATTCCATCAGTCGGGTCTGTAATGCCTGTAGCATTCAATGAGATCTGAGTGGATACTGTAAGATATTCCGGACACTCGTATGTCAATGAGCCGTCCATGTATTCTGAATCTGAATCTGAATCATCCTTGTTGCAGGATGTGGCAAAAACAAGCACGACTGCTACAATTGGCAGAAAGTAAAAAGAGATTTGTCTCATAAAGTTGAAAGAGTCATTAAATCATACAAAGATAATTTTATTTATTCTAAATTTGTGCCAAAATGCTTCCCTCTATGAATTATTGTAAGATTATGAGCAAAACGTTTGCTCTGCTTTTTCTTTTTCTGTTGATTTCAGGATGTACCAAAAAGGTGGAATACAGGACAATAGACGGTTTTACGCAGGGTACGACCTATCATATTGCATATTCTGCAGATATTCCTGATTCTCTTAATGCTGTTGTAGACAAAATATTGACAGATATCGACAATTCACTGTCAGTCTACAATGACTCATCTGTAATATCCAATGTTAACAGAGGAGTGGATATACCTCTTGATTCTCTTTTTATTGAGGTTTTCAACAAATCGGTAGAAATATATAATATCAGCAAAGGTGCTTTTGATATCTCAGGTGCTCCGATGTTTGATGTGTGGGGATTCGGTTTTAAAAACAGGGAAAAGGTTACTCAGGATGATATTGACAGCATAAAGCAATTTGTGGGAATGGATAAGGTGAGAATTGAAAACGGCAAGGTTGTAAAGTCTGATTCAAGGCTTACGCTTAATGCCAACGCAATAGCGCAGGGCTACACCTCTGATGTCATAGCCGGAGCGTTTGATAAGCTTGGTATTATGAACTATATGATTGAAGTGGGAGGTGAGATTTTTTGTAAAGGGCATAATTCTAAGGGGACAGAGTGGAGCGTTGGTATAGATAAACCGATTGAGGGCAATGTAATACCCGGGGAAGACCTTCAGGAGATACTATCCCTTTCGGGCAAAGGTCTGGCCACATCCGGCAATTACAGGAAATTTTATGAAGAGGATGGAAAGAAGTATGCCCATACCATAGACCCCAGGACAGGCTATCCTGTAACTCACTCGTTGCTGAGTGCAACTGTTGTTGCCAATGATGCAATGACGGCTGATGCTCTTGCCACATATTTCATGGTTGTCGGACTTGATGAGGCAAAAGCATATCTTGACTCAAATCCGGATGTTGATGCATATCTTGTATATTCTGAGAGTGGAAAATTCCAGGTATACAAGACTGACGGAATAAAAACACTTAAACTTAAATAAAAGAATCTGAAATGGCACAGACAATCTCCAGAAGAAATTTCTTAAAAGGTTCGGTTGTGGCAGGAGCCTCACTCGGTCTTAGTTTTTATGACTCCAATAAACTCGGGGTAAATAATCAATTTGACACTATCATCTCAAACGGAGTGATATACTCGGGAGACGGGAGTCAACCGGTGAAGGGCTCGGTAGGTATAAAGGATGGAAAAATTGCCGCGATTGGAAATATCGGCGATAGTGCGGATCAGATTATAGATGCAAAAGGAATGGCTGTCTCTCCGGGTTTTATAGACATTCACTCTCATACTGACGGAAATATAAGATATGCACAGCTTGGAGACAGCAAGATATACCAAGGGATAACAACTGACGTTAGCGGTAACTGTGGAGAGAGTGTTTTCCCTCAGAGTGAGTGGAAGAGTATCTCCGATTATAACGAGGAGATAGAGAGGATGAAAATCGGGATCAATATAAGAAGCTATATTGGTCAGGGTACCCTTAGACATATAGTAATCGGTGATAATGACGTACCAGCCACCAAAGACGATGTAAAAAAAATGAAATATCTTTTGGAGGAGGAGCTGGAGAAGGGAGCCATAGGCATAACATGCGGTCTGGAATACACTCCGGGCTCTTATGCCACAAATGATGAGATTGTCGAGCTTCTGAAAGTGGCAGCCAGGCATGACAAGACCTTTGCAATACACATGAGGAATGAGGATAACAGGGTTGAGGAGGCTCTTGCAGAGACTATAGATATGGCAAGAAAAGCCAAGGTCAGATTACAGGTGTCACACCTGAAAGCTCAGAATGAGGCCAATTGGTATAAGGCTCCCAAATTGATCAAGCAGATTGAGGATGCGAGAAATTCCGGAATGGACATTGCTTTTGACAGGTATTCGTATAACGCATTTTCAACAGGCATGTCTATATTTATTCCACTGAAGTACCGTCAGGGAACTACAGACGAGATTATTGCCCGCATGAAGGATGATGTTCAGGAAAAGGAGATAGCAAAATATGTAAATAATAAGCTGGAGCAGCTTGGCGGGGCTAAAAATGTAATGGTTACATCGGCCAAGACTCCGGAAAACAGAAAATTCATCGGTTACAATGTTGAGGAGTGTGCAAATATGACAAACCTTTCCAATTGGGAGTTTATGAAAAAGATATTAATTGAGGAGCGGTTGATTGTTGACATCGTAGGATTCTCAATGAACGAGGATAATCTGAAGATGTTGCTCTCTCATCCGTTAGGGATGCCTATCACAGATTGCAGCGTGTACTCTCCTGTAGGAAAGCTTGCCGAGAATATGCCTCACCCGAGGGCTTACGGTTCATTTACACGGTTTGTAGGTAAATATTGCCGTGAAGAGAAGCTTATGGATCTCAGTTCTGCAATTAAAAAATGTACATCTCTTCCGGCTTCGAGAATCGGGCTTAAGAACCGCGGCCTTATTCAGGTGGGCTATATGGCCGATTTGCTGGTGTTTAATCCGGATACAATAATCGATAGGGCTACTTATGCGGAACCTCACCAATACTCTACAGGCATAGAGCATATAATTGTAAATGGTGTCTGGACCATAGCAAACGGAATGCCTACAGGAGAATTCGGCGGAAGGGCAAGCTAATCCTGCCTCTCCTTAGCCTCGCTTTTTTCGAAGGCTTCGACAATTTTTGTAACAAGCGGGTGTCTTACAATGTCTCCCTTATCAAAGGTGATTATTGAGACACCCTTTATTTTTTTACATAATTCAATACCCTTGATTAGCCCGGAATCACTCTTTCTGGGGAGGTCAACCTGAGTTGCATCGCCTGTGACGACAAACTTTGAGTGATATCCCATTCGGGTGAGAAACATCTTAAGCTGACCTATTGTTGTGTTCTGTGCCTCGTCCAGTATTACAAATGCGCTTTCCAGAGTCCGGCCTCTCATATACGCCAGCGGGGCTATCTGAATCACTCCCTCTTCCATAAGTACTTCCAGTTTTTTTGCGGGAATCATGTCTCTCAGAGCATCGTATAGAGGCTGCAAATACGGGTCAAGCTTCTCCTTCATATCGCCAGGAAGGAATCCCAGACGTTCTCCGGCTTCTACAGCCGGCCTCGTAAGAACAAGCCTGCGTACCTCTCTGTTTTTGAGGGCCCTTACCGCAAGGGCTATTGCCGTGTATGTCTTTCCGGTACCTGCCGGACCGAGTGCAAAGATCAGGTCATTTTTATCATAATCCTCAACCAGTTTAATCTGATTTTGAGTTCTTGCTCTGATTATTTTTCCTTCTGTCCCGTATACTATTATGTTGCTGAAATCAGCCGGTGCACTATCATTCTCCTCTCTTTTTTCAAACAGGGAGGCTACATCAGCCTCGTTGAGGTGCATCTTCTTCTGTTTGATCTGAATCAGTCTTTGGACCTTTTCTTCAAAAACAGAGGTGTCAGCGGCGCTTCCCCGGACAAGTATTTCAGACCCTCTGGCTGTTACCTTCAGCTTCGGGAAAAAACCGCATAAAAGTTCGAAAAGCTTGTTGTTTACACCGTAAAACTCTACAGGATTTATTTCGTCAAGTATTATGATTCTCTCTGTCATTTTATTGTTTTAACATTTTTGTTCTGATACTCTTTCCCCGGAATTATCGTGAAATTTTTTCCGGACTCTCCGGGCCTTGAGGTAAATATTGTCCGGCACTCAGGTGCCAGGATTTTTTTATTCCCGGATATATCCTTGTATAGAAGGATTGTGGTGACGAGTCCGGTTCGGGTATTTGGAGCGGTCATGTTAGAGATGGCGTTTCCGAGTGAGTAAAAAGTGATGTGTCTGATCTCTCCGTCTTCGTTTTGATATATTGTATAATCCTGAACAACATGGGGATGTGAGCCTATTATAATGTCTGCCCCGTTTTCTTGCAGGATTTTCTCAATTTTCTCCTGGTTTGCATTGTGATTGAGAATGTATTCCACCCCCCAGTGCACACACGCAATTATAAAATCGGGATTCATCTCTCTGGCTCTTTTCAGGTCCGCTTTTATCCGGACAGTATCAAGCAGGTTTACCACATAGGGCTTAGGTATATGGTTCCCGTTTACACCATACGTATAATTCAACATTGCTATCTTAATTCCCTTTTTCTCTAACAGCATAGGATGCCTTGCGTCCTTCTCTGCTTCTGTTCGGTAAATTCCCAGATAATCGGCTTTGAGAGTGTCATAGAGTGCCATTGTCATTTCAAGGCCTTTTCTCCCCTTATCACAGATGTGATTGTTCGCCGTAAGGAAAATATCAATACCGCTCTTTACAGATTCAGATAATAATGAGGCAGGAGAACAGAAAGCAGGATATCCGGTGTAGGGCAGAGGTCCGAATGTTGTCTCCATATTTGCTATTCTGATATCAACACTGTCAAAGATGCTCTTAAGACCTGAAAAATATGAGGAGTAATCATAGGAATCCGCTTGATTTATGCTTTTTCCCCTGATGCGGGCAGCATCCAGTTGAGCCTTGTGCTGCATGATATCTCCCAGAAAAAGCAACTTCAGCGTATCTGCCTTATTGGGCAGGGGAGATGAGAAAAACAGCTGCAGGTATATAAAGAATAGAATTCTCATAAATTGTTTCAAATATACATTTATTTTTCTCTTATAGCTAAAATATGTACTTTTGTTGATGTACAAATTTATTAATCATTAGCATATTATGAGAAAATCTGTAATTATCTCACTGATTGTCGTAAGCATATTTTCTGTAACAGGCTGCGACTGGATTAGAGGTGAGCTTGGTATGCCGACTTCCGCGGATATGGATGCTTACAGAAGCAGTAAATATGTCTCTAGAGTTGACACTTCGGTGATTCCGGTCACTGATTCCACATTGACAGATACTTTGTCAAAACAGCCAACAAGTGTTGTCTCTGCTCTGGATTCGGGTAAGACTGCAGTAGTGAAAAGATATTACATTGTAGCCGGCAGTTTCAAAGATTCTTCAAATGTGCTTAAGATGGAAGATATATTAAGGAAAAACGGATATATACCACTTTCTCTGGCCATGAAAAACGGTTTTACAATGGTGACAGCCGGAGCTTTTGATACAGAGGCAGAAGCTGCCAGAGAGATGAGATTCCTGTTGGAAAAGGATTTTTCATCAGGGGATCTTTGGATTTACGACGCAAACACAAAAAAACATAAATAACAGAGTTTATATACAACGATGAAAACCACAGCATTTACAGAAAAACACATCGCTCTCGGCGCTAAGATGGTACCTTTCGCAGGTTACAACATGCCGGTAGAGTATGTAGGAATCAATGAGGAACATAATCACGTCAGAAGCGGAGTCGGAGTCTTTGATGTCTCTCATATGGGTGAAATTTGGGTTAAAGGTCCCAATGCGCTCCCGTTCCTTCAGTACACAACATCAAATGACGTATCGGTTCTTGTTCCCGGAAAGGTACAATATTCATGTTTCCCGAACGGAAAGGGCGGAATAGTTGACGATCTTCTGGTATACTGCATCGATAATGTGACATATTTGCTTGTTGTTAATGCTTCTAATGTTGACAAGGATTATGCTCACCTGTCATCAATCGCGCCAAAGTTCGGAATTACACCCGGCAAAGAGTTGTATAATGCTTCAGATGAGATATGCCAGCTTGCCGTTCAGGGACCTCTTGCCCTCAAAGCGATGCAGAAGATCTGTGACAAAAACGTTACCGATATGGAATACTACACTTTCCAGAAACTTAACATTGCAGGTATTAAGGATGCAATCTTCTCTACAACAGGTTATACCGGTTCAGGTGGGTGTGAGATATATGTAGCCAACGAGGATGCCGATAAGTTGTGGAATGCAGTATTTGAAGCGGGTAAGGAGTTTGATATAAAACCAATTGGACTCGGAGCAAGAGATACACTGCGCCTGGAGATGGGATTCTGCCTTTACGGAAATGATATCGATGATACAACATCCCCGATTGAAGCCGGACTCGGATGGATAACAAAATTCTCTGAGGCAAAGGGTGACTTCATTGACAAAGAGTATATGCTCAAGCTGAAAAATGAAGGAGTTAGTCGTAAATTGGTGGGGTTTGAATTGGTTGATAAAGGAGTTCCAAGGCATGGATATACTGTATGTGATGCAGATGGCACAGAAATTGGTGTTGTTACATCAGGTACAATGGGTCCGGCAATAAAAAAGCCTGTAGGTATGGCTTATGTTGCTCCGGGATTCAGTAAGACCGGCAGTGAAATATTTATTAAAGTCAGAGATCGGCTCTTAAAGGCAGTTGTGGTTAAAATGCCTTTTTACAAGCCGCTCCAATAATTTAGAATGAGTGAGTTCAATTGGACAGAGGAGTTACAATGTGCCGTTACAGTATGTGACAAAGAGGCTAATGTAATTTATCAAAACGCCAAGGCTCGCAGGACATTTGAAAAGTATGGCAATCTTCAGGGTAAAAATCTGAAAGATTGCCATTCTTGCAAATCCTGGGAAATGATTCAGACAATGATTGGCGAAGGATCATCGAATACATATTCGATAGAAAAAAATGGTGTAAAAAAAATGATTCATCAGACCCCTTGGTTCCGTGACGGTGAGGTTATGGGACTTGTTGAGTTTTCTATTGAAATACCTGAGAATATTCCACATATTAAAAGATAGAAAAATGGCAAAATTCAGATTTGTACACAACAATATAAATGTGCACGACTTAGGTAAAAGTCTTGACTTTTACAAAGATGCCCTGGGTCTTTCAGAAGTAAGGAGAATAGCCCCTGAAGACGGCTCTTTTATCATTGTTTATCTCTCTGACGGCTCTTCTGAGCATCAATTGGAACTCACATGGCTCAGAGATTGGGACAGAGCATATAATCTGGGAGACAATGAGTTTCACCTTGCTTTCAGGACTGATGATTATGAAAGTGCACATCAGAAACATACTGCAATGCAGTGCATTTGCTATGAAAATCCCAAAATGGGGATATATTTTATAACAGATCCTGACGGCTATTGGTTAGAGATATTGCCGACAAGAAAATAATCAATAAAAACCAAGATCATGAATATAAGATCATTTTTGTCAGTATTAGTGTTGTTGCTTTTTCCTTTGGGTCTTTTTTCTCAGAATGAAACGACTGAAAGGTTAAAAAAGCATGTTGATGTTTTCACTTCAGATACCCTGATGGGCAGGATGGCCGGCACACCTGGTGAGAAAAAGGCTTCACTCTATATTTATGATGAGTTTGTAAAAGCAGGAGTCGAGACTCTTTATGATATTAATGGTCAGCGCTTCTCGTTTCTGTCAACATTCGGGGATACAATATCATCTCAGAATGTTATAGGAATCATTGAAGGTTCTGATCCAAAGCTTAGAGATGAACTGATAATTGTTGGGGCCCATTACGATCATCTTGGCTTCAATAAGTTGTCCGTCAATGGAAAAACTGTCACACAGATTTTCAGGGGCGCAAACGATAATGCCTCCGGTACTGCAGTCATGATTGAAGTTGCCAGGGAATTGAGACGAATTGCCTTTGATCTTAAAAGATCTGTAATGGTGATTGCATTTGGGGCTTCAGAGACCTCACTTACCGGTTCCTGGTATTTTCTTGACAACGCTGCCAAGTACAAAGATAAGATAAGGCTTATGATTAACATAGACCAGGTCGGAGTATCTCAGGGAGAGTACGAGCCCATGATATATACGGTTTTGCCATCACCCGAACTTATTGCTCTTTTAAAGGATGTATCCGAAAAGCCGGCGATGATATCTCCTGTTCTTAAAAGTGGAGACACATTTTCGTCGGATTACAACAATTTCGTTACGAACGGTATACCTGCGGTTATGTTTACCACAGCATTAAAAAAACAGCTTCCGACTGACAGGGATACATCCGGAACTCTGGATTATGAAGGGATGACTGATTTGACATTTTTTATAGCATCCCTTGTACAAGAGGCTGCAAATATGGAGATAGCCCTTCCTGCCACACCTCTGAAGGATAATCAGGAAGAGAGTGGTGAAAATGTAAAGAATCCAACATATACGATATATGATGTAGATAAAAGACCTTCTTTTCTAAACGGAGGGGAGAAGCAATTTCTGGACCGCTGGGTATATGACTATGTTAAATATCCTAAATCGGCCGTTGAGTCGGGTCTTCAGGGAAGAGTTGTTGTCGAGTTTATAATTGAGAAAAACGGAGAGGTCTCATCTGTCAAAGTCGTGAAGTCTGCCGGAGATGCTTTGGATGCTGAGGCCGTAAAGGTAGTGGCCGCCTCGCCTAAGTGGAAACCGGGTATGAAGGGTGGTGCTCCCGTGCGTGTCAAGATGGCGATTCCGATAGAATTTAAACTGAGAAAATAGCAATTTTTGACTACATTTGCCGTTTGAAATATTTAAACGTAAAATGGAGTATAATTTTCTTGAGATTGAAAAGAGGTGGCAGAAGTATTGGTCTGACAATGAGGTTTATAAAGTAGAGGTTGACAATTCAAGACCAAAGTATTATGTCTTAGACATGTTTCCTTATCCTTCAGGTGCAGGTCTGCACGTGGGGCATCCGCTGGGATATATTGCAAGTGACATATACAGCAGGTACAAGAGGCTGAGAGGTTATAACGTGCTCCACCCGATGGGTTATGATGCCTTCGGTTTGCCTGCCGAACAGTATGCCATACAGACAGGTCAGCATCCGGCAAAAACGACAGACAAAAATATCAAAAGATACAGAGAACAGCTGGATCGGATAGGTTTCTCCTATGATTGGTCCAGAGAGGTGCGCACATGTGACCCGGAGTATTATAAATGGACCCAGTGGGCATTTCTGGAAATGTTTGCTCATTGGTATAACAGAAAAACCGGTAAGGCGGAGAAGATATCGGATCTGATATCTGTTTTTGAAAAAGAGGGAAATATAAATGTAAATGCAGAGTGTGGTGAAGAGAACAGCTTTACTGCAGATAGCTGGAATGCTTTTACTGACCGGGAGAAAGCTGCAGTTCTTATGAATTACAGAATCGCATATCTCGGCGAGACATCTGTAAACTGGTGTGCGGCTCTGGGAACTGTTTTGGCAAATGATGAGGTAAAGGAGGGGCTCTCTGTTAGAGGAGGCCATCCGGTAGAGCAGAAGAAGATGCGTCAATGGCAACTGAGAGTCTCCGCATATTCTGAAAGATTGCTCAATGATCTTGATAACCTCGAGTGGACGGATTCCCTTAAAGATATGCAGCGCAACTGGATTGGACGTTCACAGGGAGCCGAGATGGTGTTTAAGGTATCCAACGGATTGAAAGAGTATGATATGGAGATATTCACCACAAGAGCCGACACGGTCTTCGGAGTCACATTCATGGTTCTGGCCCCTGAGAGTGAATGGGTGGAAAAGTTGACTACACTTGAACAAAAGGCTGCTGTAGAAGAGTATCTGAATTACGCAAAAAAGAAGACTGAGAGGGAGAGAATGGCTGAAACCCGCAAGGTTACGGGAGTCTTTACAGGCAGTTATGCTACAAATCCGTTTACTGAGGAGAAAATTCCTGTCTGGATATCAGAATATGTCCTTGCCGGATACGGAACCGGAGCAATAATGGCTGTCCCGGCGCACGACAGCAGGGACTACTCTTTTGCTAAACATTTCAATTTGCCGGTGATTCCGTTAATAGAGGGTTGTGACATATCTCAGGAGAGCTTTGATGCAAAAGAGGGTATCATGTGCAATTCCGGATTCTTGTCCGGGATGACGGTAAAACAGGCAATTCCTGCAGCGATTGAGGAGGTTGAGAAAAGAGGAATTGGAAGAAGAAAGGTTAATTACCGTCTGAGGGATGCCATTTTCTCGCGTCAAAGATATTGGGGAGAGCCATTCCCTATATATTACAAAGAGGGAATTGCCACACCTATGGATATGGAAAAATTGCCTCTGAGGTTACCTGAGGTAGATAAATTTCTTCCGACTGAGAGTGGTGAGCCGCCACTCGCAAGGGCTGAGAACTGGACATTTGAAGGTTATCCTATAGAGAAGAGCACAATGCCGGGATTTGCCGGAAGCAGTGCTTACTATCTGAGATATATGGACCCTCATAATAGCGGGGCATTGGTTGGCAAAGAGGCTGACGAGTACTGGAGAAGTGTGGACCTCTACATAGGTGGTACCGAACACGCAACAGGTCACTTGATATATTCGAGATTCTGGAATAAATTTCTGTTTGATATAGGATATGTTTGTGAACAGGAGCCGTTCAAAAAGCTCATAAATCAGGGGATGATCCAGGGAAGGTCAAATTTTGTATACAGAGTAAAAGGAACAAATACTTTTGTCTCATACGGGTTGAAAGATAAATACGATACTACTGAAATACATGTTGATGTAAATAAAGTTTCAAACGACAGACTGGATATTGCTGCTTTTAAAGAGTGGATGCCTGAATATGCAAATGCCGAATTTATCCTTGAAGATGGAGAATATATATGTGGATGGGCGGTCGAGAAGATGAGCAAATCTATGTTCAATGTTGTGAATCCGGATATGATATGTGAGAATTACGGAGCGGATACCCTTAGGATGTATGAGATGTTTCTCGGTCCGCTTGAACAATCAAAACCGTGGGACACTAATGGTATTGACGGTGTGCACCGGTTCCTTAAAAGATTCTGGAGGCTTTTCTTCAATAGGGATTCGTTCTGTGTCTCACTGGAGAGTGCATCGGCAAAAGAGCAGAAAATTCTTCATAAGCTGATTAAAAAAATCGGAGATGATATTGAGAGCTTCTCTTTCAATACAAGCATAAGTGCCTTCATGATTGCAGTTAACGAACTTTACGAGGTTGGCTGTAACAAAAAGGAGATACTTGAACCTATGTTGGTCTTGCTTTCTCCTTTTGCTCCGCACATTACTGAAGAGCTATGGTCTTTGCTGGGACATAATGAGAGTATTTCAAAGGCCTCTTTCCCGCAATATATTGAGTCTTACACAGTAGAGGATACTTTTGAATATCCTGTCTCTTTCAACGGAAAGATGAGGTTCAAGGTAGCCTTGAGCAGATCCCTATCTGCAAAGGAGATAGAAGAGTATATTATTAATCAGCCGGATACTGTCAAGTATCTTGGAGAGAGCAAGATTAAAAAAGTGATTATTGTACCGGGTAAAATTATTAATATTGTTTGTTAATGGTTCTTCAAGCTTTTCAAGTAGATGCCTTTACTGACAAGGTTTTTGCAGGAAACCCTGCAGCGGTAGTTTTTCTCGAGGAAAAACTTTCGGATGTATTGCTTGGCAAAATTGCCAGGGAGAATATGTTACCTGAGACAGCATTTGTCCTGCCTATGGGCAATGGAAAATACTCACTCAGGTGGTTTAATCCTGATATAGAGATTGATCTTTGCGGTCATGCAACCCTTGCAGCCGCACATGTATTATTTTCGTGGTATAAGTGTAAGGAACAGGAGATAGAGTTTGACACTCATTCAGGACCTATAAAGGTCAGGATTGAAGGAGATCTGTATGCTATGGATTTTCCTTTACGAGAGCCTCAAAAGGCCTCTCTGCCGGAAGAGATTTATGACAGCCTGAATATAAAACCGAATGAAGTATTAAAGGCCAGGGACTATATACTCGTCTATTCCACACAGGAGGAGGTCGAGCTTATTGAGGTATCCCGCTCAGTTTTTGATGAGATTAACATAGACCCGGGAGGGGTTGCTGTGACAGCTCCGGGAACCGAGTGTGATTTTGTTTCGAGATTTTTCACACCACAGGCGACGATACTTGAGGACCCGGTGACCGGCTCAGCGCATTGCTCACTTGCACCATACTGGTCTTCTAAACTTGACAAAAAGAGACTTTTGGCAAGACAGCTTTCTGAGAGGGGAGGCGTTATTGATTGTACGGTTGAGGATGGAACGGTGGTAATACGAGGAAAAGCTGTAATATATTCTAAATCGGAAATTTATCTTTGATTTTAAATATGGACAATTCAGTTTTAAAAATCTTCAAATCCTATTCTTTGATGACAATTGGGTTGTTCATCTTCGTTTTCAGTTGGACAGCCTTTCTTATCCCTGTTGAGATAGCAGGAGGAGGTGTCAGCGGTCTTGCATCTGTTATTCAATATGCTACAGGGATTGAGGTGTTTTACTCATATCTGCTGATAAATATATTCCTTCTTGGAGTCGGGTTTCTTATTCTTGGGAACGGCTTCGGCTTCAAAACAATATATTGTATCTCGGTTGCTGCGCTTTTCTTCAAATTTCTCCCACTAATACCTTGGGTCACAGATATTGAGGATAAGCTGATAAATTCGGTTATCGGTGGTACAATGAGCGGTATTGGTATAGGAATCATATTTCTGCAGGGCGGGAGTACCGGGGGAACTGATATTATTGCACTTATCATATCTAAATACAGGGAAACCTCTCCCGGAAGAGTATTTCTTTTCTGCGACCTGATAATAATTGGTTCTGTAATATTCATTCCCGGAAAAAGTCTGTCGGATGTTATTTACGGTTATATCGAGATGGTCTCTTTCTCCTATGTGATTGATATGATTCTTACCGGCAACAAGCAATCTGTGCAGATTCATATTTTTTCCGCAAAATATAAGGAAATAGCAGACAAGGCAATGACAGACCTGAGAAGAGGAGTCACTGCGATAACTTCAACAGGGTGGTACTCGCAGAAGGAGAGCCGTGTCCTGATAATAGTGCTGAGGAAGAACCAGGTTTCAGACATCACAGCATTGGTAAAGGAGATAGATAAGGACGCATTCATGACAGTAACTCCTGTTATGAGTGTATATGGAGAGGGATTCGATAAATTTAAAGGTGGAAAAATATCATGGAAAAGAAAAAAAGAACACCTTACATAGTTTTTAAGGAATACCTGATAATTTCCATCGGACTTCTGCTGTACGCATTAGGATGGAGCACCTTTCTCATTCCAAATAACCTTGTCGGGGGAGGGGTTACAGGTATTTCAGCGATAATACTGTATGCTACCGGTTTTCCTATAAGTTACAGCTATATAATCATTAACGGTTTATTGGTTGCAATAGCATTGAAAGTCTTAGGTAAGCAGTTCGGAGTTAAAACTGTTTATGCAATATTAATAGTTTCAATTTTTTTTAAGGTTATTCCTGGGCTGATTCCCACTGAATTAATACAGGATATAGCCATCGGAAACGGAAAACTACTCTCTGCAATAATGGGAGGTGTCTGTTCCGGAGTTGGCATAGCAATAACATTTACTCAGGGAGGCAGCTCCGGTGGCACTGATATTATTGCGCTCATGATTTCCAAATTCAGAAATATTTCTCCGGGGAAACTGATACTTTACTGTGATATAATCATAATAGCCAGTTCCATGCTCATTCCAGACAACTCTTCTCTTGGAGAGAAGCTGGCTGTTGTAATATATGGTTACATACTTATCACAGTATCGAGTTACACGATAGACCTGGTACTATCCGGAGCGAGGCAGTCAATCCAGATATTCATATTCTCAAAACAATATGAGGAGATAGCTGAGAGAATTACTTCGCTCGGCAGGGGCGTTACAGTCATAGATGCAATGGGTTGGTTTACAAAGGAGAAGGGAAAGGTTCTTATGGTAATAGTCAGAAGGACAGAAAGTAATTATGTTTTCAGAATCATCAGGGAGATTGACAAGGGGGCATTTATATCTGTCGGTAATGTTATGGGCGTTTACGGACAAGGGTTCGATCAAATCAAGAAATAAATATTGACAAACCAGCTTGATATTTAGAATCGTCAAAAAAATCAAAAATCAGATAAATTATTAGTTAGTAATATATTAGATTGTGGTGGTTCATTTTTATTTTTTAAATTTGATTCGACTTAACTTAATCTATATGAATTTACTATCTGATTTTGTAGCGGTTCAGTCAAGGATTGAGCTTCTGTTTACTATTATCTTTCTAATTGCCTCAATGTACTTCCCTTTTCTTTTATTCGTAAAGAAGAACTTCAGTGACAGAGAGAGAAGACTTGTCAGGCTTATGTTTCTGTGTTTCACATTAATTACGGTCATACTTTGGATGAGGCTAATTACCCATTTGCACTTTCCTGAGAAGGATTTTGTACATGGCGCCCTTTTAACGTTAATTAGTCTGATAATTATTACGGCGCCATTGAGAAAGTATATCTATAGCAAGATGGAGCTTGGAGTGAGTTCTGTCAACTTTTCTTTGATAAAAATAATTGTTGCCTCTTTGTTCTATACTCTTTTTATTGTGGTATACCATTTTATAGGGCAATTACCTGCTTACGTGGAGATAGCCTTTACACTCCTTTTTACACTGTTTTTTCTTACAGAAACAGTTCAGATTGTAATGAAAATAGGTGCTAAATTGACCTCTTCTACTCAATCTGACTGGGATGGTGTGGAGCGGATAAAGTATGGGTTGTTTCTTCTCTTTGCAGAAATATTTCTCTCATTATTGCTCATTATCTGTGTCTTCATAAAGCTGGATTACATATATATATGGTCCATTATCTGCATATTAACGGCTTTTAACGGATATATCTTTATAGCCCCCTTTTATCTTGAAAATTCAGATGTAAGGGAGGATGACGAAACCGGGATTGCGATTAAAAGGGATATTTATGTAAAGGACAAAGGGGGCAGAACCCTGAATGACAGGCTTAGGGCCGATGATCTTTACGAGAGGTTAATAATCTATTTTGATCAGAAAAAGCCATACCTTAGACAAAACCTTAAAATAAAGGAGGTTGCCCTTTATCTTTATTCAAATAAGACATATCTTTCGCGTATTATAAATGACAAGCATAACCTTAATTTTAATCAGTTTGTCAACTACTACAGGATAGAGGAGGTAAAGAGGATTTTTGCAGAGAACTCATCTCTCAATATACAGGAACTTTGTACGAGGTCAGGGTTTGGATCTATGGCAACGTTTTCAATAGCATTCAGGTATTATCTCGGTAATACTCCTGCAGACTGGTGCAAAGAGCAGAAGCTTCTCCGCGAGCATGAGCAGTAAAAGGGGACATTTTTTCAGAAGATTACTATTTTTATCAGGACTGCTATATGAGAAGCCTGTTTTTTACAACACCTCTGTTGTGAATAAAGTTGGCAGTAGAGCAGACAAACTGATGATCTCTGACCATCTGTATCTTGATCCTGCCTTGACCATCTCAAAGCTTGCAAGAATTGCCGGTACTAACCGAAGCTACCTCTCATATTTCATCCGTGAGTGTAAAGGGTGCACTTTCAGGGAATATGTGAATTCAATGCGCGCCAGGCATGCATTTGAGTTATTAAGATCTGAAAAAATGCACTGCTTATCTGATTTGGCCATTGAATGTGGATTCAGCAATCTCAGGAGTCTGAACAGATCTTATAAGGCCTTTTATGGCAAACTTCCCTCTCAGGAGAGAAGAGATTTTCTTAGAGAAAACTCTACAATTCGTCAACTATGACATCCTGTCTAAGGTTTGCCCTGATAAATCCCTGACGGTCAGGTGTGTTTTTGCCCATGTAAAACTCGAGTAATTCAGGAATGTTATCGTCATTGCTGAGTCTTACCCTTTCCAGCTTTATATTCTCACCTATAAAACCACGGAACTCGTCCGGGGAGATCTCTCCAAGTCCTTTAAACCTTGTTACCTCTGTGTTTGATCCAAGTTTCTTTATTGCCCGGTCTCTCTCTTCAGTCGAATAGCAGTAAATCGTCTCTTTTTTATTCCTTACACGGAACAGTGGTGTTTGTAAAATATGCAAATGCCCCTGGCGTATAAGGTCAGGGAAAAACTGCAGAAAAAATGTAAGCAACAGCAGACGTATGTGCATCCCGTCCACATCAGCATCTGTTGCAATTACAATCTGGTTGTATCTGAGATTCTCAAGGTCCTCTTCAATATTCAATGCCGCCTGCAAAAGATTGAACTCCTCATTTTCGTATACTATTTTCTTGGTCAACCCGTATGAGTTCTGAGGTTTTCCCCTGAGGCTGAATACTGCCTGAGTGGCAACATCCCTGCTTTTTGTAATTGAACCGCTTGCAGAATCACCTTCGGTAATAAACAGAGTGCTCTCCTCAGCCCTGTCGTTCTTGTCATTGTAATGCACACGGCAGTCTCTCAGTTTTCTGTTGTGAAGGTTTGCCTTCTTTGCCCTGTCTCGTGCAAGCTTCTGGATTCCCGAAATGGCTTTTCTCTCTTTTTCGGAATCCAGTATCTTCTTTAAAATTATATCAGCAGTTTCAGGGTGCTTGTGAAGGTAGTTGTCAAGGTTGTCTTTTATAAAATCAACGATGAAGTTCCTGATGCTTATTCCGCCGGCAGTCATCTCCTTTGAGCCCAGCTTGGTTTTTGTCTGACCTTCAAATTGAGGTTCCTGCACTTTGATACTTACGGCAGCTATTATAGATTGGCGTACGTCACTTGGATCAAAATCCTTTTTGTAAAACTCTTTTAGAGTCTTGGCTATTCCTTCCCTGAACGCCGCAAGATGTGTTCCCCCCTGTGTGGTGTACTGTCCGTTTACAAATGAGGATATTCCCTCTCCGTAATCATTGCCGTGAGTGATTGCTATCTCTATATCTTCTCCTTTAAGATGGATCGGCTGATATAGAGGCTCTTTTGTAAGACCTTCATTTAGCAGGTCCAGCAGACCATTTTTGGAGAAGAACTCTTTGTCATTGAATTTTATGGTCAGACCAGTGTTCAGGTAAGAGTAGTTCTTGAGCATATTTTCTACAAACTCGAAGTTGTAGGAGTAGTTTTCAAATAGCTCATCATCAGCGATAAATGTTACCAGCGTGCCATTCTTTTCATTAGTGGCAATTCTTCCCTCCTCAATCAGTTCTCCTCTGCTGAATTTTGCAAAGTGACTCTCTCCTTCACGATATGATTGTATATGACATGAAACGGAAAGGGCATTGACAGCTTTAAGTCCGACACCATTAAGCCCGACAGATTTTTTAAATGCCTCATCGTCATACTTGCCACCTGTATTAATTTTACTGGAGGCATCCACAAGACTTCCCAAAGGGATACCGCGTCCATAGTCACGTATGGTTACCGATCTCTCTTTAATGCTCACAGAAATTGATTTTCCAAATCCCATGGCAAATTCATCGACAGAGTTGTCTATAACCTCTTTGAGCAGTATGTAAATACCGTCATCAGGGGAAGAACCGTCTCCGAGTTTACCAATATACATTCCCGGTCTGCGCCTTATATGCTCGTTCCAGTTTAGTGTCCTGATGTTTTTTTCGGTATATGTGCTCATTTGTGATCTCTTTGTCGCAAAGTTATAAAAATTTTCACGCCAAAAGGTCGGAAAATATACCTGATGCGGTAAGAGCAGCTCCGGCACCTGCTCCCGTAACTATTAAAGGCGAGGTGTACTCATCACTGTATATTGTCACAGAGTTGTCTCTGCCGTAAATATTGTAGAACGGGTGTGTTTCCCCGACAGATTCCAGACCGATACTGCATCCGTTTTTGTCAATTCTTGCAATAAACCTCAACCTCTCGCCTTTAGCATCGGAATCTTTGAACATAGCCAAAATCTTATCTTCATAGTCTCTTAGCTGTGCCTGGAAGATTTTTGTATCAGAAGAAAATAGGGATTCATTAAGAAATGGTTTTAGTTTAACATCATCAGGTTCCAGTTTGAACCCAGACTCCCTTGCAAGAATCAAGGCTTTCCGTAATGTGTCAGTCCCTGAGAGGTCAATCCTCGGATCCGGTTCTGTATAGCCTGCCGCCCTTGCCTGTTCGACAAGATCTGCGAATCTGACTGATCCGTCATATTTACTGAACAGATAATTAAGAGTTCCGGACAGTATTGCTTCAACTCTTTGTATATTATCTCCGCAATTTTTCCTTTCCTTTATAGTTGAAATGATAGGCAATGCCGCTCCTACAGTAGTCTCGTACCTCAATTGAACTCCTGTATTCAAGCAGATCTCCTGAAGAGCATCGTAACTCTCCTGAGAGGAGCTTAGGCCTATTTTATTACAGGTTACAACCTTACAGCCGGATTGCAGAAATTCCTGATAGAGTGAGGTTACTTCCCTGCTTGCTGTACAATCTACAAAAACACTATCCGGAAGATTCATGTCAGAGCATATTTCACGGAATCTGTTAATGTCAGAAGGCTCTCCTTTAGAGAGCAAACCATCTATTAACTTTGGGAGAATTCCTCTTTTGTCGGAGATCATCTGTTTGCTGTTACATATTGCGACGATATGGATTTCCATGCCTCTCTTGCTACTTAACCAATCTCTGCGGGAATCAATTACAGATATTAGTGCTTTTGCTACCTGTCCGTATCCCGCAATAAATAAATTGAGTTTTTTCTTTCCCTCTCCGAAAAATTCATCATGTATAACTTTTATTGAAAGGTCGGAATCTTCCTCTTTTACAACAACAGAGATATTTTTCTCAGAAGATCCCTGGGCTATTGCTCTTATATTAATTCCTGAATGCCCGATTGCATTGAACATCTTACCTCCTGTCCCGGACTGGTTTTTCAAATCATCCCCTACAAGAGAAATAATTGAAAATCCTCTTTCAACTTTCAGGGGATTTACCCTGTTAAGAGTTATCTCGTACGCAAACACACTGTCGGCTGCCTTTTTCGCCTTTTCCGCATCACTGTCCTCTATTGCAACGCACATTGTGTGGACAGATGAGGCCTGTGTGATAAGTACAATATTTACTCCGGCATTTGCCAATGCACCAAAGAGCCTTGCTGAATAACCCGGGACTCCGACCATACCGCTGCCCTCCATAGAAAGCAGGGCAATTTTGTTGCTCCTTGATATACCTCTTATCTTTCCGTGGCTTTCGGGAGGATTGTTTTCGATTATGGTCCCAGGGTCTTCAGGATCAAATGTGTTTTTTACAACAATAGGTATCCCTTTGCTTACCGCAGGTTGGATAGTAGGAGGATATATTACCTTTGCTCCGAAATGAGATAACTCCTGTGCCTCTTTATATGAAATGTGCCTGATAGTAATTGCTTCCGGTACAATTCTGGGGTCTGCTGTCATCATTCCGTTAACATCACTCCATATCTGAAGTTCTCTTGCCTCAGTTGCTTCAGCCAATAAAGCCGCGGTATAGTCCGAGCCTCCGCGACCCAGTGTTGTTGTCCTTTTCAAAAGGTCACTTGCAATGAATCCAGGAACAATAATCAGACGTTGACGGTTAGAACTTAGCATCTTTTTTATGTTTGCGTAGCTGACCTGCTTTAAAACCACATTGCCCGTACTTCCGGGTTCTGTCTTGATTATCTCTCTGGCATCTGCCCAATAGTTGTTTATACCCATTGAAGCGAATCGTTCACTGATAATTCTTGTTGACAGAACCTCCCCGAAACTCATTATAAGATCCAGAGACGAGTTACTCAGCTCTTTAAGATAAAACACTCCTTTACAAATCTCCCTTAGTTGATTAAATGTGTTTTTTGTCTTTGAGGAGAGAGCATGTTGGTAATCTATTGGAAGTAGATCCCAAATTATTTTCTGATGTCTCTCTTCGAGCTTGTCAATCATTTCAAGGTATGATTCATCCTGCATTGCTGCAAGTTTGCCTATTTCTATCAATTTATCAGTGCATCCGCCTATTGCCGATGCCACTAAAATAGTGCGGTCTTTTTTGACACTCTCCTTGACAATTTTTATAACATTGGAAATATTGACTGCATCCGCAACCGAACTACCCCCGAATTTCAGTACCTGCATTTTAATTCAAAAATTTTATATGATTTTTTATTTTGTTTTCTATTGATTGCCATTCCAGTAGGAATCCGTCATGGCCAAAATCAGAGGAGATAATCTCAAGAGTCCCGTTTTTAATGTTGTCTGCAAGAAGTTTTTGTTCTTCTACGGGAAAAAGCACGTCACTGTCAATCCCTATAATCAGGGTGTTGGCAGAGATTGTAGAGAGTGCGTTACAAACACCGCCCCTGCCTCTTCCTGCATTATGGCTGTCGATGGATTTTGTGAGACAGTAGTATGAGTACGCATCAAATCTGTCGCGAAGTTTCTTTCCCTGATACCTCTGATAGCTGCAAGCCCTGTCTGCGAATAATTTATCTTCATCACTCTCATTTTGTGTGATTCCGTAACCGCGGAATGAACGATATGAAAGTAATGCTATTGAGCGTGCCGCTTCGAGTCCCTTTGCCCCCCCGTCAAGATTCTGTTGCTTTTCAAAAGAGTTGTCAGAAAAAAGAGCAAGCCTCTGAGACTCGTTGAAGGCTGTCCCCCATGGTGATACTCGTGCATTACAGGCCAGAAGAACCATGTTTTCAACTTTTTCAGGGTACATAATGCTCCACTCTATAGCCTGGAATCCTCCGATTGAACCACCTACTATGAGGTCAATTTTCTCTATTCCAAGATATTCTCTTAGTAAGTTCTGGGACCTGACAATGTCCCTTACTGTTATCCCTGGAAATGAGAGCAGAAATTGCTTTCCGTTCTCATCATAAGATGAAGGGCCTGTGCTTCCGTAACAAGAACCAAGCATGTTGGCGCATATTACCGTGTATTTATCAGTGTCGAAGAGTTTCCCTTTTCCGACTAAATCCGGCCACCACTCTTCAGGATTGGAATTGGCCGTCAGGGCATGGCATATCCATATAACCTCTCTTCCCGCTTTATAATTATCAGTTGAATGATAGCAGATATCTATCTGCTTTAGACTATCTCCGCATTCAAGTTCAAATGGAGATTCCGATTTATAGTAATGTCTGTTCATGTGAGTCCATGCACAGGAAACGCAATAATGCTTCCTTCGTTAAAAAAATTATGACTGATTGGATTTATGGGCTTACACCCAATGGATCTGCGTAAGATCCGGAAATTAACCTAGCATCTGGCGATGCATTCGCATCATCATGGCTGACATCATTACAGAGAGGGTGTCAGAAGGCACTCTTGAATAGCTGTGTGATATGCTAAAAACTCTGTACATGTTATCTAATCGAATTGCAAAATTATGAATTGTTATATAAATGACAAATTTTTTTGTGCCTTAATTCATCTATGGCTACTTTTGCGGCTTAAAATTTTGAACTGATATGTATAATCAAGCCACCGAGATTAAGAGGGAATTATTAGAGAGAGTAAGTAAATTGTGTTTTGAAGGGCGTCTGCTGGAGGGAGTTGACAGAATTCCAATTGAGATGAGGCCTAAAGGTGAGCATTTCAGCAGATGCTGTATACATAAGGACAGAGCAGTGATAAGGCATAGGCTAATGACAATTCTTGGGTTTAAACCAGATGAGGAGCTTGACGAGCTGACAACCCTGAAGGAGTATGCAAAGCTTGCAAAAATGCCACAAGATGTAGAGGATGTCATGCTTACAGTAGTGGATGAGGCGTGCAGTTCTTGCCTGAAGTATAATTACACTGTAACGAACCTTTGTCGTGGTTGTGTCGGGCATCCGTGCACCTATGCCTGTAATAAAAATGCCATTTCAGTCAGAAAGAAGGCCCACATAGATCAGGATTTATGTGTGAGTTGCGGCAGATGTATGCAAGCCTGTCCGTATCATGCAATTGTATACACACCGGTGCCATGTGAGGAGGCCTGTCCTGTGAAGGCTATATCCAAAGATTATTACGGAATTGAGCATATTGACCCGGATAAGTGTATTGCCTGTGGAAAATGCAAGGACATCTGTTCTTATGGGGCAATAATGAGCAAGACAACAATTGTCCAAATAATAAATGATATAAAGAACCCGGAAAAGAAGGTTGTTGCAATGGTGGCTCCGGCGCTTGCCGGGCAGTACCAGGCTTCTTTACAACAGATACTTTCAGCAGTAAAAGATTGCGGTTTTGATGAGGTTGTTGAGGTTGCAAAGGGTGCCAATCTTACTACAAGCACAGAGGCTCTGGAGTGGAAGGAGAGGGTTGAAGAGAATGGTGAACCCTTTATGACTACATCTTGTTGTCCATCATATAAACTTTGGGCAGAAAAATATATGCCGGAGCTGGTTCCTTATATCTCTAATACTGCAACGCCGGCATCATTTACCGCAAAGTTTGTAAAAGAGCGGGATTCAGCCCTGGTGACTGTCTTTATAAGCCCTTGTGTTGCTAAAAGAGTGGAGGGAATAAACGATCCAAATATCGATTATGTCATGACCTTTGAGGAGGTTGATGCCATGATGAGGGCAAGAGGTATTGTGGTTGAAGATTCAACCGGATACATTCCTGATTCAACTATCGATATGAGTGGAAGAATGTATGCAAAAAGTGGAGGTGTTGCCAACTCTGTGGTAAAATACCTGGGAAATCCTTCCGGATTAAAAACAGAGGTGATAAACGGAATAAACAGAGATACAATAAAAATTTTGAAAGCTAAGGCTACAACCGGAAAATCAGATTCAAACCTTGTAGAGGTTATGATGTGTGAGGGAGGGTGTGTCAATGGTTGTGTTGTCCTTGCCAATCCGAAAGTGGCGCTGAGGCAGCTTAACACTTTGGAGAAGAACTCCTGAGTGTTAATTCCTCATCTCTTAACTACAATGCTTTAGTAAAAGTAAAAGTAAACCCTGACTGTTTTAACGTCATCTCATTTGTCTCCGGTTTGAATGTGATGACAATAGTCCGGTCTAACGAGCAGAGAGTATCAGGTGCGGTTGCCTCAATCTCGAATCGTTTCTGATTTGTGGCCTGAGCAAATATTCTTTCGCCTTCTGATGATATTTCTATCTTGAAAGGTAGTTGTTTGCTGGAGTATACCCCTGAATAATTCCGTATAAGTTCTTGGGAGATTGTAATTTTTGTAAAAGACGGAATAGAGAATGGCTTTCCGTATACACAACTGTATGCTGCTATCATTATATTGTTAATATTATAATTGAAGCCATTTGAAATAATTGCAACACCAATTCCGTCATCAGGATTTATCGCTAGTATTGAAGAGAAGCCGTCAATGCCACCTGTATGCCCAAATAGTTTCTTGTCGTAAAATTGAAACGGAAAAATCCCGTGACCGAATCCGTCGTTTATTTTCGTCATCTGTTTAAGAGATGCTTCGGAAAGTAATTTTCCCGAAAAGAGGGCATCTGCGAAAATCAACAGATCGGACGGAGTTGAGACAACAGCCCCGGCTCCGACAGGTACAGAGGGATCGGTGTCACTCTCTTTGATCCATCTTTCGGCAAATTTGAATGAGTTGCACTCACCCTTAAGTTTCTTCGAATTTGCTGGCATCTCGGTATATTTGAGAGAAAGCGGTTTTATAACCTTCTTGTTTAAAATATCCCTGTAACTTTTTCCATAAATATCCTCCAGGATATAAGTGAGAAGTATATAGTTCGAGTTACTGTATTTAGCTTTACTCTTAGGTTCAAACTCACTTTTTCCCTCTGAGATAAGCTTCACCATATCCTTTTTCGCCATTGGTTTAGTGTTCCATTCAAGATAATCTTTATTGTCTGTCACACTATGAATCCCGCTGTGGTGATTCAACATATCCCCCAATGTAATTTTTTGGCTATTGTCTATTGATGGGAAGAAACGATCCAGGGTCATATCAAGTGTAAGTTTGCCCTCTTCGATAGCCTTAAAGACCAGGACAGCCGTAAACATCTTGGAAATAGAACCTATCCGGTACCGGCTGTTCTCATCTGCCTTCAAACCGGATTCTATGTCGCTGTAGCCGGAAAACTTTGAATATATAACCTTTCCATCTATAGCTACTGCGATGCTTCCCATGAATCTGTCATTGGACTCAAGAGTGTAGAGCAATGAGTCTAGTTTTTTAAAATCTGTCTGTCGGGCAAAAAGTTCTGATGCCGGCAAGGAGAAAAGTAACAGAGTTAAAAGTGAAATGAATAGAGTGGAAAGTGAAGAGTGAAAAGTGGAAAATGATGAGTGAAAAGTGGGAAGTGAAGAGTGAAAAGTGGAAAGTGAAGAGTGAAAAGTGGAAAATGATGAGTGAAAAGTGGGAAGTGAAGAGTGAAAAGTGGTATTGTGGAGTGAGTTCTTTATCTTCATAATGTCTATAATTTATTTTGTTCCTTACGGTATTCGATATATGAATAAACGACCGGTATGAGGCTAATAATTCCAACTATTACCAAAAAGGATATTCCCAATATATGGCTATTCCTGATTAAAGCTGAGAGTAGGATTGTCAACAATCCTCCTGAAACCCAGAGACGCGCTCCTAGCCGGTGCGTCTTTCTCCAGACAACTTCACTTTCAAGTGTCCATGGGGTCCTTATACCGAAAAAGTAGTTTTCTCTCAGAGCCTGCAGGTAGTTGCCAAACATAAGGAATAATAAGCCCAGTATAGCAAAGAAAATATTAGGGTTTTCCATTGACCCCTCTTTGGAAATATATATAAGATATATTGAGAGCAACGAGAAGAATATAGCAAAGATGGCTCTGAGCTGATTGTATTTCTTACCCATAAGCGAGATTCTTTTCTTAGGATCCAGTATAGGTATGAGAAACATTACTACATATAACAAGGCACATAATCCGGCCGGCATGATCCAAAGAGTATTTTTCTGAGACCAACCGTTGGCTGTTCCGTCCAACCCGAAGTGAGTAGGCACCCTTTCAGGGAGTGTGTCATAATTTATACCAAGGTAGATAAAGGGTATGATGATAAAGATTAATAAAAATATTTCAAAAAGATATTTTTTCATATCTGCTATAGTTTTGATTATTATTTTGTAAGTGTCAGTATATATTCCAAAAGATCGTTTATGATTGTTGTGTTTATAGAATAGAGCACAAATTGTCCCTTTTTGATAGTTGTTACAAGACCGGCTCTCTTTAGCTTGTCAAGATGGTGTGAGATACTGGGAGCTGTCATGTTGAAATGTGCAGATATATCTCCTGCAGTCATGTCCCCCTGCCTCAACATTTTAAGAATTTCTCTCCTTACGGGATCATTCATTGCCTTGAAGACATCGTTCATCTTTACCTTGTATTGCAATGGTTATTTTAATAATTAGACAAATGTCTAAATATCTAATGAAACATCCAAATTTATTTTAATCAATCATTATGCTTAAATTTGTGAATCGTTATAAATATCTGATTATGGGAAAGGGTCTTGTAATATATACTGAGAAGATTAATTGCCAGGACTGTTACAAGTGCATCAAGGTATGCCCTGTCAAATCAATTAAGGTATCGGATTTCAGTGCATCGGTTATAAAAAATGATTGTGTGTACTGTGGGAAATGTGTAAATGCATGTCCTTCAGGTGCAAAAAGATACAGGCAAGAAGGCGGTGAAATTCTGGAATGGGCGGAACAGGGCATCCCGATGATTGCATGTCTTGCACCATCTTTCATTGCAGACTTTAATGGAATAGAATTCACGGCATTGCTAAAATCTCTTTATTGCCTGGGTTTTACAGGCGTTTCAGAAACGGCACTGGGAGCAGATCTTGTTGCCAGAAAAACAAATGAGTACCTTTTGTCATCTAAAACCGACAAGGTAATTGCAACTTGTTGCCCCACAGTTGTAAACTATATAAAAATTTACAAGCCTGAATATGAAAAGTATCTTGCACCTATAGTATCACCTATGGTTGCACATGCCAGACTTTTGAGAAGCTGTGGATACACCGGAGAAAAATTGGTGTTTATAGGACCCTGTCTCTCAAAAAAGCAGGAGAGCGATCTCTATGAAGATGAGATAGACGCTGTTATAACCTTTAATGAGTTTAGGGATATGCTTGATGATCAGGGAGTTTATTTTTCTGATATGGAGAAAGTTACGCTTCCTGATGGATTTGTAATAGGCGCATCGGACAGAGCCGGTTTGTTTCCTGTAGATAGTGGTATGATAAGTACAATGTGTAAGGATGTTGAACCCGTTGATGCAAATTATATGTGTTTCTCCGGAATGAATCAGGTAATGGAGGTCTGTTCGGGAATTTCATCATGGAACCCGTCCAAACGTGTATTCATTGAATTGATGGCATGTGACGGAGGGTGTGTAAAGGGACCTGCTACATCTAAAGAGCAGGGTATTGCTGCGAAACGTAACAAGCTGCTCACCGAGTATGACATATTCAAGCGTTCCGGTCTGGCTGTTTCAATCCCCGCTGTCGATGTTGATCTTTCCAATGAGAAATATAAGGTGCCATACAAGATAAACTGTACATACAGCGAGCAAGAGATACAACAAATGTTATATTCAATGGGCAAATTGACAAAGGCCGATGAACTAAACTGCTCGGGATGCGGATATGACAATTGCCGTGCTTATGCTGTTGCCATGCTTGACGGAAAGGCAGAGAGAGAGATGTGCATCTCTCAGATGAGAAAGGAGGCGCAAAATAAAGCTTCAATTCTCTTAAGAAAAATGCCTTATGGAGTTGTTCTTGCTGATGAGAACCTAAAAATAGTTGATGCAAATGAGAAATTCATTTCAATGGGAGGTGAGGAGCTGGCGATGATTTCAGATGCGCTTGGGGGGCTTGCCGGAGCTGACCTGAGAAAAATAGTACCATATCACGGGTATTTCTCCGCTGTGATAGCTAACGGAGCTCAAACCAGTGAGTTTGATATAAGAGAGAACGGTGTTAACCTGCGGCTATCACTTATAAGTATTCAGCCAAACAAGCTTTTATGCGGGATAGTTCAGAATATGGATGACTCTGCATTGATGAAGGAGATTATCTCAGAGAAAATAGAAGAGGTCATAAGACAGAACGCCGAATCTGTTCAAAGAATAGCATATATTTTAGGTGAGAGTGCCTCTTTTACTGAAAGTGTCCTGAAGAGTGTAATCAACAGGCCAAAAAAGTGAAGTGATGTTAATTTCTGGAAGAGAAGACGGTTTTTTCATAGAAATTGCTTACAGTCAACAGTTCAAAAAAGGACAGATTGTAGCTGGTGATACATTTATCTTTAGGAAACATCCGGAGGAGGACAGATTTATTGCGGTCTTATCAGACGGTTTGGGGAGTGGAATAAAGGCTAATGTGCTTAGTACGCTGACCGCATCAATGGCTGTTAATTATCGTTTTCAGCATATTCCCCTTGTGGAATCACTTATCAGCATAATGGATACCCTTCCGAAAGACTCTGTAAAGGATATCAGTTATGCAACTTGCAGTGTTGTGGAGATTGATTACAGCGGAGAAACACATATAGTTGAATTTGACAATCCGGAATATGTACTTCTTCGTGATTCCAAACACATTGAGGCAAGGAAGAAAATTCAAAAACTCAAAACAAAACAGGGAGAGAGAATGCTTCTTGAATCCGCTCTTATGCTGTTTAAAGGAGATCGCTTGATTTTTGTAAGTGACGGTGTTACACAGAGCGGGCTAGGATCCAATCAGCTTCCCTCCGGTTGGGAGAGATCCGGTCTTATAGAATTTGTAAGTGGTTATGTTGTAAAACATCCTGAAGTCTCAGCAAAAGATCTCTCCAAGGTTATAATGCAGAAAGCTCTTAACAATGATCTCTTTGAAGCCAAGGATGACATAACCTGCGGTGTCGTCTATCTCAGGGCTCCCAGAAAAATGCTTATCTGTACAGGGCCTCCTTACAACAAGGAGAGTGATCCGTTTCTGGCTGAACAGTTCGACAACTATCAGGGAAAGAAGGTTATATGCGGAGGTACTACAGCTCATATCATCGCAAGGGAGCTCAACAGGAAGGTACACGGTGATGACGGACAGAGCAGAAAAAGTAACCTGCCAACATCAGCAATGATGGAAGGGGCAGACCTTGTGACAGAGGGCATACTTACTCTGGGGCATTTGGCGGATCTTATTCAGTCTCATGGAGATGGAGAGATTGCGGACAATTCTCCTTCCGGTGAAATATTGAAGATTATAGCAGAGAGCGATATTATTGAATTCCTTGTCGGTACAAAAATCAATGAAGCGCACTATGATCCTTCACTTCCCGTTGAACTGGAGATCCGAAGAAACCTGATAAGGCGTCTTAAAGTCTTGCTGGAAGAAAAGATGATGAAAAAAGTAACTGTAAAATATATCTGATATGTTTAAGAATAAATATATTCCGCTGTTGGCAGTGATGCTCTCCTTGAGTATACCATCGTACTCCCAGGAAGTCAGGGATCTTCTTCCCGAATGGACATTTACTAAAGGAATTGAAGGACCATCTTTCGATAAAAAAGGAGTACTGTATGCCGTCAATTTTTCTGAGCAGGGAACCATAGGCGCTGTGGACATTTCAGGGAAAGCCTCATTATATGTAAGACTTCCCGAAGGATCGGTCGGGAACGGTATAAGGTTTGACAAAGCAGGAAATATGTATATAGCCGATTATACGAAACATAATATTCTGAAGGTAAATCCAACGACAAAAGAGATAGTGGCGTTTGCACATGAGTCTTCAATGAACCAACCTAATGACATAGCCATTTCTCCTGTAACAGAGATTATTTATGCAAGTGATCCGAATTGGAAAGAGTCCACAGGGAAACTTTGGATGGTAGACAGAAAAGGTAAGGCGCGCCTTTTAGAGGAGAATATGGGAACCACTAATGGCATCGAAGTTAGTCCTGACGGCAAAAATTTATATGTAAACGAATCCGTGAGTCGTATAATATGGAGATATGACATAACACCTGCCGGTACTGTCGCCAACAAGAGGCTGTTCATAAAATTTGACGATTTCGGTATGGATGGGATGCGTTGTGATAAATGGGGCAACCTTTTTGTCACAAGACACGGAAAGGGGGCGGTAGTGATACTCTCACCAAAAGGGAAATTACTTAAAGAGATCCCATTGAAGGGGAAACTCTGTTCTAACATAGCTTTGAAAATAAAGGGGAAAAAGGTAGATGCCTTCGTTACAATGGCAGACAGAGGCTGTTTTGAATATTTTACAATTAATTATAATGAATATGGAAAAAAATAAGAAGATAGTGTGGGGAAATTCTCTCTCAATAGGGAACATGGAGATTGACAACGATCATAAACGTATAATTGATATCTACAACCAACTCCTTGACCTTAATGAAGGAGATAATTTTACCTTATCTGAATTTGCAAGAATCCTTTCGGAGATGACTGATTACAGTTTGAGGCATTTCCAACGTGAGGAAAACTATATGCTGAATCTTTCGTATCCAAGTTATGAACAGCATGTCGGCTTTCATAAGGACTACATATATAAAGTGGCAATGTTCAATGTTAACCTTATGAGTAACACCCCGCCCTCTCCGCAGACAGTGTTGAATTTTCTTTATGAGTGGTGGAACTTTCACATTATGAGGAAGGATATGGAGTATGAAAACTTTAAATCTGATAACGATTATAAGGTAGATTATTAAAAAATTAAAAAGTATGGAAAGAAAATCCGCAAACATTGAGACCCTTACTTCAGATTATATCAGAAGTTTGATGAGGAGGCGTAAAGCAGACACGCACAAGGGTGATTACGGGCACGCAATGCTTATCGGCGGTTCATACGGAATGATGGGAGCTGCTGTGCTGGCTTCTAGAGCATGTATGAGGTCCGGCGCAGGATTATTGACAGCACATATACCTGTATGCGGTTATCAGATTATGCAGACTACTGTTCCAGAAGTAATGTGTAGTGTTGATTCGTCTCACAGCTTTTTTTCAGCTACGCCTCCACTTGATAAATATGACGCTCTGGCAATAGGTCCGGGACTGGGTATGCATCAGGATACTGTAAGGGCAATTGAGGTCTTATTGAGATCAAAACCGGCCAACTTGATTGTTGATGCCGATGCTATCAATATTCTTGCAAAAAACAGAGAGTTACTCCGGCTTTTGCCTGAGGGAACTATTTTCACTCCTCATAAAATGGAATTTTCCAGATTGATTGGAGAGGAGGTCACCGAAGCTAACAAGAGACAACTACAGTCCGACTTTTCCCGGAAATACTCTGCAGTTGTTGTTCTTAAAGGATATGGCACTACAATCACATCTCCAGACGGACGGCTCTTTGTTAATCCGACAGGGAATCCGGGTATGGCAACCGCAGGGAGCGGAGATGTCCTTACAGGAGTATTGCTGGCTCTTCTAGCGCAGGGCTATCCTCTGGCTGAGGCAGCCTGTATAGGTGTATATCTGCACGGACTGGCAGGTGATATTGCCGCGGATGAAATAGGAGAGATATCACTGATGTCCGGAGATTTGATTGAATACCTTCCGGATGCTTTCAGAGAGATGATATCAGCTGTTTAATTACAGGCAGGGAGTATTTAAAGTAGTAGAACAGCATAATACCTGAGACTATAAGCTTTAATCCCACTCCCAAAAGGAATCCGAAAAAAGAGCCCAATCCTGCACGAAGAGCCTTGCTGCCTGATGAACCTCCCAGCATCTCGCCAAGAACAGCTCCGGCGAACGGACCGGCTATAATGCCTATAGGTCCAAGAAAGAAGCCTACTATCAATCCGATAGTAGCTCCCCATGTACCATATTTTGTACCTCCGAACCTTTTAGTACCCCAGGCAGGAATCACATAATCAAGGACGGTTACAACAATTGTAAGCACAGCCATAGTAAGCAGCAAACTGCTGCTTAGATCCGCCCCTTTCGTAAAGTGAACCAGAAGGAGAGCGATGAAAGAGAGTGGCGGTCCGGGGATTACGGGAAGAAAACATCCTAAAATTCCTGCAAAAGCAAAGAAAAAGCCCAGTATAATCAATATAGTATCCATGGTTCTCTGTTTATGCGAATTTAAACAAATTTTTCTATCTTGCAGTTACTAAATTCTCAATTATGAAAAGCTTTCGTTTTCTGTTACGTTCAATATTTCTGACCGGCTTTCTGGTCTTGATAACCTCTGCAATTTTTGCTCAGGGAATCTCCTCTCATGATATAGACGACCTGGTTGAAAAAACCATGAAATCTTTTAACGTGCCAGGAATTGCAGTTGCAGTTGTAAAAGATGACAAAATAGTACACATGAAAGGTTACGGTGTTTCATCAATAATCACAAAAGAGAGAACCGACGAGAATACTCTGTTTGCAATTGCTTCGAACAGTAAGGCGTTTACTGCTGCAGCTCTTGCAATACTTACAGATGAAGGTAAATTGACATGGGAAACCCGGGTTACTGACATTATCCCCGAGTTCAAGCTATATGATCCCTATGTTACAAATGAATTTACAGTCAGAGACCTCCTTACACACAGGAGCGGTCTTGGTCTTGGAGCCGGAGACCTCATGCTTTGGCCAGATGGTTCATATTTCACGTTGAAGGAGATAATTCACAATATGAGATACCTAAAACCTGTCTCGTCATTCAGGACAAAATACGATTATGACAACCTTTTGTATATAGTTGCGGGAGAGGTGGTGGCTAGAGTCTCCGGAATGAGCTGGGAGGAGTTTGTGGAGAGCAGGATAATGACACCGCTTGGTATGGGCAGGAGTGCTGCATGTTATAAAAGATTAAAGGATAAAAGCAATGTGATTGATGCTCATGTACCGGTACAGGGAATCATTCAGAGAGTCCCGATGAGCTTTACCAACGTCGGAAATGCAGCAGGAGGCATTTTTACCAGTGTGTCAGATTTGAGTAAATGGGTGATGATGCAACTCAATGGCGGTAAATATGGGAAGGATTTGTCCAAAAGTATCTTTTCGCAGAAAACAGCAAGAGAGATGTGGTCTCCGCAGACAATCATCCCCGCAGGAGGATCCGGTTATAAGACGAATTTTTCCGCATATGCCCTGGGCTGGAGGGTAAATGACATCAATGGTTTCAAGCAGGTTTCGCACACCGGCGGATTAAGCGGCGTAGTAACTCAGGTTACCATGATTCCTGAACTGAAGCTAGGTATAATTGTACTGACCAATCAGCAGGCATCCGGAGCCTTTGTTGCCATAACAAATACTATTAAGGACAGTTATATCGGAGTGTACGGAAGAGACAGATTGAAGGAAACATTGGAGGCAACCGTATCGAATCTCTCTGAAGCACATCACGTTGTCAGCAAGGTCTGGGCAAAGGTTGCCAACTCTTCGAAATTTGCTCCGGGGGAGGTGATGCTCAGAAGCTATGAGGGTAAATATAAAGATAACTGGTTTGGTAATGTGAATATTACTCTTGAAAACGGGGAACTGAGATTTTCGTCTGAAATGTCACCTTTGTTAAAAGGTGTGCTATGCTATTACTTAGACAATACTTTTGTTGTCAAATGGGATGAAAGAAGCTTTGACGCGGATGCATTCATTCACTTCAGCAAGGATTTTGAGGGTAATCCGAATGGGTTTGTTATGAAAGCCATCTCTCCGGAGACAGATTTCAGCTACGATTTTCAGGATCTTGATTTTGTGAGAGTCAAGTGAGATTGATAAATCTCTTCCAGAATTTTTGAAACTTCGGTTTTGAGAAACCATGGCAACAGAAAGGGAGTCGCCCGTTGTTAAGACGGAGACATTCGCCGGGGTTCATATCAAAAGCAAAGGAGAGAGCCTCAGAGAATCCGGGCTTGTATAATTTTCCGTCAGTGCCGTTTCCGGGAGCGCGGAACCAATATACATCCTCATTGTACAAGGAGCTTTTTCCCAATCTGGATACATAAAGGTCAATGTTCTCTTTGTCTGAGAGTGCGGTATTGTGAAAAACAACGCTTTTTCTAAGTGATACGCCACCATTTCCTACCTGATAATACAACTCTGATCTGTCTGGTTTTTCCTGCCATTTATTTATTATCTGCCTCATTTTTACAAATATCTTGTCTAAATAGGGGAGTGGCTTGGGAGATGGTATCCATGGTGCTCCTATATAGTCATAACCCTTTCCGCACCAATCTTCAAGTTCGTCTTTAAAAACATATCCGTCTGTTTGATAAAGAAATATATACTCATAATCAAGGAATTTCCCGTAGAAATCTGCCGATAACATAAGTCGGTTATAACCCTTGATATCTGAAAAATAGGAATCAGTAAAAGAGATTGCCTCTGCACCACGGTACTCCTCCTGTACTTCTGAAATATCCAGACTCTCCGGCTTGACAAAGTATATATCAAACTTATCCTTCCAGAATTCAAAGCAACGAGAGACGCTCAGCCTGTCAAATTTGCCGAGATTGGTATAGTAGAGCGGTATTACAATTGCGACCAGCTTATTCTTCATACAAACAGATGTTTTTAAAAATAAAGGTCGCCGGAACAATTATTTCAGGCGACCTTTTATCTATTTAACCGGATTACTCAAACTTTTGGAGAAGAAGCTCCATAAGTTTGATTGAGGCAACTGAGACTGATGTGCCCGGGCCGAATATGGCAGCAGCACCGGCCTTGTAAAGTGCATCATAGTCCTGTGCAGGGATAACACCACCGACAATAACCATGATATCTTCACGACCGAGTTTCTTCAGTTCCCCTATAATCTGAGGTACCAGAGTCTTGTGACCCGCAGCAAGAGATGATACTCCTACTACGTGTACGTCATTCTCTACAGCCTGTTTTGCAGCCTCTTCAGGAGTCTGGAACAGAGGACCCATATCTACGTCAAAGCCGCAGTCAGCATAACCTGTAGCTACAACTTTTGCTCCGCGGTCGTGTCCGTCCTGTCCGAGTTTTGCAATCATAATACGAGGTTGACGTCCCTCTTTCTTGGCGAATTCAGCAACGAGTTTCTTAGCTTTCTCGAAGTCGCTGTCATTCTTAACCTCACTAGAATATACACCTGTGTTCATACGGATAATTGCTTTATATCTTCCTGCCACAGCCTCACATGCGTCTGAAATCTCTCCCAGGGTTGCACGTACTTTGGCTGCCTCAATGGCAAGTTCAAGAAGATTACCTGTTTTATTTCCGGCAGCTTCTGTAATAGCAGCAAGGGCAGCTTTTACCTTTGCCTCGTCACGGTTGGCACGTAACTCTTTAAGCCTTGCAATCTGAGACTCTCTGACCTTGGTATTGTCAACGTCAAGTATCTCGAGCGGATCTTCTTTATCCAGCCTGTATTTATTAATACCTACAATTGTATCAAGTCCAGAGTCAATTCTTGCCTGTTTCCTTGCAGCGGCCTCTTCAATACGGAGTTTAGGAATACCGGTCTCGATAGCTTTAGCCATACCGCCGAGTTTCTCAACCTCCTCAATGTGGCTCCATGCACGCTCTGCAATCTCCTGAGTCAGTTTCTCAACATAGTAAGAACCGGCCCAAGGGTCGAGAGACCTTGTAACATTAGTCTCCTCTTGTATGTAAATCTGGGTATTTCTTGCAATACGTGCAGAGAAGTCTGTAGGAAGAGCAATAGCCTCATCAAGAGCATTTGTATGCAGTGACTGGGTGTGACCCAGAGCTGCCCCCATAGCCTCAATGCAGGTTCTTGCAACGTTGTTGAAAGGATCCTGCTCAGTGAGAGACCAACCTGATGTCTGGCAGTGAGTCCTGAGAGATAGTGATTTAGGGTTCTTAGGCGAGAACTGGTTAACCAGCTTTGCCCATATCATACGGGCAGCCCTCATCTTGGCAATCTCCATAAAGTGGTTCATGCCGATAGCCCAGAAGAAAGAGAGCCTTGGAGCGAATTGGTCAACACTCATACCTGCAGCAATACCTGTCCTCAGATACTCAAGACCGTCAGCAAGAGTGTAAGCCATCTCTATATCGCAAGTTGCACCTGCCTCCTGCATATGGTAGCCGGAGATTGATATAGAGTTGAATTTAGGCATGTTCCTGGCTGTGTACGAGAATATATCACCGATTATCCTCATTGAGAATTCAGGAGGGTAGATATATGTATTTCTTACCATGAACTCCTTCAGAATGTCATTCTGAATTGTTCCGGCCATCTCCTCAAGCTTTGCTCCCTGCTCCATACCTGCTACAATATAGAAGGCGAGGATAGGAAGAACGGCACCGTTCATAGTCATCGAAACAGACATCTTGTTTAGAGGAATCTGGTCGAAAAGGACCTTCATGTCTTCAACACTGCATATACTTACACCGGCTTTACCCACATCACCGACAACCCTTGGGTGGTCAGCATCATATCCTCTGTGTGTTGCAAGGTCAAAAGCAACAGAGAGACCCTTCTGTCCTGCCGCAAGATTTCTTCTGTAAAAGGCGTTTGACTCCTCTGCTGTTGAGAAACCTGCATATTGACGGATAGTCCATGGTTTCTGTACGTACATTGTGCTGTAAGGGCCACGGAGGAATGGTGCAATACCGGCAGCGTAGCTGAGGTGTTCCATACCTTCGAGATCTTTTGCAGTATAGACCCCTTTAACCGGAATTTGTTCGGAGGTCATCCATGTTGAGTTCTCCTGCGCAGCAGCACTCCCTCCGTTATATTTTATTTCTGAAAATTTTGGACGCATATCTAAAAAATTTTATTACATGATTAAATACCCAATTGAGCCTGGTAACCCTTTAATGTCTCAAGTAAGTTGCTCTTTACACTTATAAAGTTCTTGATGCCTTTTGAGATAAGTTCATCCTTGCACTCAGGCTCTCCGGCCACAACAAGGATTGCCTTATTGCCAAGAAGAGCGTTAATCTGAGGTACTGATTCAGCATATTCGTCATCAGAAGAGCATGCTACAACGATGTCTGCCTTCGCCTCGATAGCTGCGGCAACACCCTCCTCAATTGTGGCAAACCTGTTGTTGTCCACAACCTCTATACCTGCAACGGCAAAGAAATTACAAGAAAATTGAGCACGTGCACGGCAGAAAGCGAGATTGCCATAAGTAAGCATGAATGCTTTAGGCTGCTTGCCACTCTTTTCTGTTGCGAAACGAAGTGCTTCGAAAGCCTGTGCTCCGCGGTATTTCTCAATAGGTTCTGCTATCATGACAGGACTTTTTTCAGATTCAGACCCTCTGGTTACAACATCCAAAGTGACAGCCTTGTCAACCTTCTCGGTGAAGTTAGGGTATTGATTTGTGCCAAGCAATGTCTCTCTGCGTGTTGCAATGTTCATGTCTTTTTTGTTTGCAGTAGCTTTTACCTCAGCCTGAACAAAACCCTTAGTGAAGGCTTCGGTGTAACCACCCATCTCCTCAACCTTGACAAACAGTTTCCATGCCTCATTGGCAATAGAAGAGGTCAGGGTCTCGATATAATAAGAGCCGGCCGCAGGGTCTTCAACTTTATTGAAGTGAGACTCCTCTTTTAGAATAATCTGTACATTTCTTGCTATACGATTACTAAATTCTCCCGGTTCATTGTATTGATAATCAAAAGGAAGAACCTCGAGAGAGTCAACTCCTGCCAGAGAGGCGCTCATGGCCTCAGTTGTTGCGCGAAGCATATTTACATAAGAATCGTAAACAGTCTGGTTCCACTGGCTTGTAACAGCGTGGATCTTCATCTTCTGGGTGCACTCTTTAGTTGAGCCGTACTCCTTTACAATATTTGACCACAACATTCTCGCTGCGCGGAATTTTGCAATCTCAAAGAAATAATTTGCACTTATGCCAAATGTAAACTTAACCCTTCTGGCAGCCTCTTCAGCAGAGAAGCCCAGTTCTGTGATTGTAGCCATATACTCGCTTCCCATGGCAAGAGAAAAACCGAGTTCCTGAACAATTGTAGAACCTGCATCATTAAATGAGTACCCTTCAACACCTATCACACGTACCCTTGGATACTCCGCAACAGCAGAGATACACTCTTTAATAGCAGCCTTGTAGTCAGGACAGCAAAAGGCTCCGGAAGTTGTCAGAGCTCTCAGCGGGTCAAAATCAAAAGAGGCATAAACCTCGTCAGCTTTTGCCCCTGTGCTTTTTGCGTATGAAATGAAGGCTTTTATTGTTTCCGGTGCACCACATGAGCACCCTTCAAAATTAACCTCTGTCTTGTCAAGGTCTATCCCTTTAAGAAGTTTTGCCATATCGGCAACTGTGAGTGCTTTTTTGCCATCTATGCAGAAAGCAACAGATTCTACCCCTTTGTTAAGACCGTCTATTGCCTGTTCATTTGCCTTTTCGGGATTTCCCCAAGCGCAGTATCCTTGACGTATAAGCCAGTTGTTGTTGGTCTTTGTGCCTCTGACAAAAGGAAATTCACCCGGGGCACTTTGCAGGTGTTTTAAATTTTCAAGATCTTCTGCACGGTAGTACGGACGAACAGGGAATCCCTCCAGTGTTTTCCATACGAGCTTTTTCTCGTAGTCAGCGCCTTTAAGGTCCTTAGCGATCACCTCTTCCCATTGTTGGGTGGAAACAGGCGGAAACTCAGCGAATAATTTTTCTGCCATATTTATGATTTTATGTTAAATAATGCCTTAAAATGATTCGGCAAAGGTAACAAATCTTTGACATAATTAAACCTTTTATTCTATAGGATGTCTTAATGCTAAACAACAATTTAAAATTGTACGAATATGAAAAAGACGCTTAGTTTGTTAATAATGTTTGCACTAGTTGCAACCTTATCTGCACAGGAACCTCAGAGAGAAATGAGGAAGACAATGAAGCCTGCAACTGAGAGAGGATATATGAAGGCTAATCCTCAGAAACTGGCTCCGAAATTTACTGATGACCAAAAAAAGCAAATGGCAGATTTTAAACTTGCCTATGACAAGCAGATGATTCAGATAAATAATCTGTTAGGAGAGAGGAAAGCTCAGCTGAAAACTCTGCAATTGGCTGAAAAACCGGACATGAAGAAGGTTAATGCCAAGATTGATGAGATTACCGATCTTATGAACCAAAAGATGAAGACTGGTGCTGATTACAGAAATAAAGTCAGATCAATACTTACAGAAGAACAAAGGGTAAGGATGGATATGATGCATGAACGTCAGCACAATCCTCAGGGAGCCGGCATGATGCAAAGGCAGATTCAGATGCGCAAAGTTGTTAAATCAGCGGGATGTAATGACGGAAACTGCAAGGGAGAAGCTTGCGGACAAGCATGTTGTAAAGATGGAACCAAACATAAGGCAGACGGATGCAAAGGCACATGCAAAGAGGCTAAGCACGGCCAGTCGGGAGAGTGCTGTGAAAAAGACTCAGTTAAAGTAATTAAAGTTAATAAGTAGTGTAGTTAAGTAGTTATTCGCCTTTTTCAAGGTCTGAGGCCTTGTCAGAGTAGTTTTCGATGTCGGCATCATTTTCAGGAACAGATTTCCGGTCTTGCAATTCAGCGGTTTTGGGTTTGTGGATTTTCTTATCTGTCTTGTTGATGGTGCCGTCCTCATTTTTTTTCGTCTTGAGAACAGCTTTTCTAAGCTCAAAATTCTCTCCCAGGTATTTTCTCCTAACCTCCGGATTGTTTGCAAGAACCTCCGCCGATCCGCTTTCCAAAATACTGCCCTCATATAAAAGATAAGCTCTGTCAGTAATTGCCAAAGTCTCGTGGACATTGTGGTCGGTTATAATAATGCCTATATTCTTGGTCTTCAGTTTGGCAATAATGTGCTGTATATCCTCAACCGCAATAGGATCAACTCCCGCAAACGGTTCGTCCAGCAGAATGAATTTGGGATCGATAGCAAGTGCACGAGCAATCTCGCACCTTCTTCTTTCACCGCCTGAAAGCTGGATTCCCATGCTTTTTCTTACACCCTGAAGCCCGAATTCCGCCAACAACTCTTCAAGCCTGTCCGTTCTCTCTTGTTTTGTCATATCAGAAAGTTCCATGACAGACATAATATTATTCTCCACACTCATCTTCCTGAAGACAGAAGCTTCCTGGGCAAGGTATCCCAATCCTTTCTGAGCTCTTTTGTACATAGGAAGATCCGTAATCTCCTCATTGTCGAGGAAAATCCTTCCGGAATTAGGTTTTATAAGTCCTGTTATCATATAGAAGCTTGTGGTTTTTCCGGCTCCGTTTGGACCGAGTAAACCCACAATTTCCCCTTGTTCCACCTCAATGGATACATTCTTTACGACAGTACGGGATCCGTATTTTTTAACTAAGTTGCTGCAGTGTAAGCGCATTTTAATTTTTTTTGTCTATTTTATCTCGAGTTTCAGGTCGTTTTGCAACTCTTTCAACTCGGGATTGCTTCCTAACAAAAAGTTTGCCTTTTCTTCAGGAAGGTAAAGTTTTTTCTCTCTCTTATCATCCGGGGTGACAGAAATTGATAGTTCAATGTTTTTATTGTTGAGGTGCTTTTGTAGAAACTCATTCAGCCTTAAAATGCATTTTCTTTCAATCCATTCCTTCTGGGCCTGGTTTCCAACCATGAAGTGAATCTTCGTTTTTTCAGAAATGACAGGAGAGCATTGGCGCAGTGCATTTGCAAGGTTTGGGAGTGATTTTTCGGACTCGGCCATCCTTTCCCATACAGGAAGTAGCTTCTCCATGTCGAAATCATCCTCGCCGCGCTCCTGTGTCCTGATCTCCTCTTGGATCGAAATTGTCTGTTCAGCCGATTTCATCAAATCCTTGATGGATGTGGTCATGGATTTTGTTTGTGGTTCAGCTTTGGGTTTTATCTCGATTCCGGCACTATTCACCTGCTCTTCACTTTTCACTTCCTCACTTTTCACTTCCACACTTTTCACTTCCTCACTCTTCACCGGCTGTTCACTTTTCACTCCATCACTTTTCACTTCCACACTTTTCACTCCCTCACTCTTCACTAACCCCCTCTTCACCTCGCCGCTTATCCAATCAGGAGATGTAATCCTGCACAGGCGGAAAAGAGCAAACTCTATATGAAGTCTCTGATTTCCGCTCAGTTTATATCCGGCTTCGCAGGCTGTTGTTATACTCAGTGCATCATAAAGAAAGTTCAGACTGCATCTTTCAGATTGTTCACGATATTTTTCCGCCACACTCGGAGCTAAATCAAGAAGTTGCTGAGTACTTCGATCCTTGCAAATAAGCAAATCCCTGAAATGAGAACTAAGTCCGGCAATGAAGTGAAGTGCATTGAATCCTTTTGAAAGAATCTCGTCAAATATCAACATAACCTCGGCGTGGGAAGAGTTGAGGAAATGATTGGTCAGTCGGATATAGTACTCGTAATCAAGCACATTTAATGTGGATATTACCTGTCCGTAACTTACATCCTGTCCACAGAAGGCAACAGTCTGGTCAAAAAGAGTCAAAGCATCTCTCATTGCTCCGTCTGCTTTCTGCGCTATTATGTGAAGGGCTTCTATATCAATCGTAACGCCCTCTTTAAGGGCTATATCCTTAAGATTTCTGACAATGTCCTCTACAGAAATCCTGTTGAAGTCATAAGTCTGGCATCTTGACAGAATTGTAGGAAGTATTTTGTGTTTCTCCGTCGTGGCAAGAATGAAAATTGCATGAGCGGGCGGTTCTTCCAGTGTCTTTAGAAAAGCATTGAAAGCAGCCTGGGAAAGCATATGTACCTCATCAATAATGTAAACACTGTATTTGCCGATTTGAGGCGGAATCCTTACAAGATCATTCAGTTGCCTGATGTCATCAACTGAATTATTTGATGCGGCATCCAGCTCATGTATTGAATATGAGCGTCCTTCGGCAAATGAGACACAAGACTCGCATACTCCGCAAGGGTCCATATTATCAGATGGATTAAGACAATTGATTGTCTTGGCGAAAATCCTTGCACTTGTGGTTTTACCGACACCTCTCGGTCCACAAAAGAGATAGGCATGGGCTAGTTGTTTGCGGGTAATGGAATTTTTGAGTGTCCTTGCGATATTTTCCTGACCGATCAGGTTTTCGAAACTGTTCGGTCTGTACTTTCTGGCTGATACAATAAATCTTTCCATACCGGACAAAAGTACAAATTTTTATCTAATTTTGCGATTCACATCATCACTTCTATGAGACATTTAATCCTGCTTGTTTTTTCACTTTTTTCAATATCACTGGCATCGGGTCAGAAACCTATTAAAGATGCCAGAAACAATTTTAGAAATTTTGGTGCAAAGACCACAAAGGTGGTACTTTCAGATGAGGGTATTATTGACGCATATATCCGGGACGCCGTTAAAAAGGAGTGGAAAATATCACCATACGAATTCTGCACACCTCAGGAGTATGAGCAAATAAAAGAGGACACTACATATTTCTTTCTTTTAAGGACAGACGGAATATTTAATGATGAGTACCAGCCCTCTCTTGAGTTTCTCTCTCTGATAAAGGGTGGTCCCGAGTTCAAAAAAGGGTTATTTATGAGTGCAGAAATGATCTCTCTGCCCCTTCAGGCAAAAGACGATGAATCGGGGGAGATATTTCCATTTTTGCCATCTTACCTGCAGATTATGCAAGATTATATATTAAAAGTCCAGAAGAATCTTATGATATCACTGAGTGGCGGTTCTTCTTTGGGAAATCTCACCGGAATCAATGGTAAAACATTACTTTTCAGAGCTGAGGATATTGCATTTAAAACAGAGCCGGACGAGATAAAATGGACATTCAGGGGGCGTGCGGAGACTGTTGATCAGGATGCTATTGAGAAAGCCATGATTGAATTCTCGGATGATGTAGCTGTTGGTCTTGTTATTTCTCCCAAAGAGGGACACAAAGGCGGATACTGTTATAAACTTGTTATTGATCCTGCGGAAGGCAGGTTATACTTCTTCAAGAAGAAAAAAGTAACAAGCAGTTCTCCTGCCGGTTTTTCAAGGAGTGATATTAAAAAAATATCGGCTCCATACAGAAAATAATCATGGGTGTAAGGTTTGCATATAAAAACATAAAATCTCCCGTTGCATATTGTGCATTGAGTATCGGTGCAGGTACAAGGGATGAGGAGAAATCCGAAAATGGTCTTGCTCATTTTACTGAGCATATGATATTTAAAGGTACTAAGCAAAAGAGTGCAAAACAGATAAATAACCTGCTGGAAAAGTGCGGGGGAGAACTAAATGCCTATACTACTAAAGAAGAGACTGTCGTACATGCTACAGTCCTTAAGGAGGATCTTCCGAAAGCTATAGAGCTTCTTCACGATATTACATTTAATTCGGTTTTCCCCGAGAAAGAGTTTATCAAAGAGAGAGACATTATACTGGAAGAGATAAAGTCATACAAAGACACGCCATCTGAACTGATTTACGATGATTACGACATCCTGCTCTTTGGAGAACATCCTCTATCTATGCCCATATTGGGGGTCCCGTCAACTGTCAGACACATAAGGGTTGACAATATCAAGAGTTTTACCTCTGAGTATTACACTCCTGAAAACATGACATTTTCGATTGTCGCAGACCTTCCGGAGGAGAAATGTCATAAGATTGTAGACAAATATTTCACTTCAAAGGCGAGTGAAAGAATGTTTGCCCCGGACAAGGCAGAGAGTTTAAAACCCATATCAGTAGCTGAACAGAGCGTGGTAATTCCAAAGAAAACTCATCAGGCGCACTGTATAATAGGCTGTCCGGCATACAGTCTCTATGACGAAGGCCGGGTGGCACTCTCCCTGCTTACGAATATCCTGGGTGGGCCAGCAATCAATTCCAGACTAAACCAGATACTTAGAGAAAAACACGGCTTGGTCTATACTGTTGATGCATCGTACACACCTTACAAAGAGACGGGAATATTTACAATTTATTTCGGCACGGATAAGGGTAGCCTGGAGAAAGCATCAGATCTGGTATTAAAGGAGCTCAGAAATATGACATCTTCGGAAATTTCATCCGTTGCATTAAAGTCAGCAAAAAAACAATTACTCGGGCAACTTGCTATATCTATGAATAATCCTGAAAATCAATGTCTTTCAATGGGGAAATCTCTTCTTGTGTACAACAAAATCGATTCAATAGAGGTGATAGGACAGAAGATCGAAGCGGTTACACCGGCTCAGATACACAGAATCTCATGTGAGATGTTCTCTGAAGAACGTATGAGAACATTAATATACAGGTGAAAATGACAAAGGAGGATATATATATACGGGAAAACTCTTCACCTTTGAGTGATGCTCTTGAATGGCTGGAAAGAGAGACAAACCTCCGGACCAATCATGCTAGAATGCTTTCCGGTTCTATTCAGGGAGGGCTATTACAGATGATTTCAAAGATGATACAGCCTGACAATATTCTGGAAATAGGCACATTCACTGGGTATTCTGCTATTTGCCTCGCTTCAGGATTAAGCAATACGGGAACACTTGATGCCCTGGAGAAGAATGATGAGCTAGAGCCGTTAATACGTGAGGCAGTAAGCAGGGCAGGTCTTACAGACAGAATCTGTCTCCATTTCGGGGATGCTATAGAGATATTACCAACGTTGGAGAAGTGTTATCAACTTGTCTTCATTGATGCAAATAAAAGAGAGTACTCGACCTATTATGACCTCGTGGTGGACAAAGTTCCTTCGGGAGGAATTATTCTTGCAGACAATGTGCTTTGGGACGGGAAGGTATATCAGGACAATGTGCCAAAAGATGCACAGACAAGAGAGATATTGGACTTTAATAAAAAAATCAAAGAGGACGAACGTGTTGAAAACATCATTCTCCCTCTTCGTGATGGTATTAATATTATCAGAAAGCTCTAGCGATAACTGACATTCATGTCATAGTCCCATTTGTTGAAATAGAGGTTGCCGCCTCTCCATTCGACCTCGCCACGTTGGAAATCTACGGTCTCACTTCTGGGATAGATCTTTGCGGGGTAAAATGGTGCGGAGATATCCTGATTCACAATCATTCTGTATGCATCGAGCCCTTTAGTGTAGAAGAAGTAGGCATTGTCATTGCCCTTGGCGCTCTTAACCCTTCCAAAAGATTGATCTACAGGTACCCATCCTTGCCCCTCGAAATAGACTTCAGCCCAATCGTGAAGGTTGATGTTTCCCGGATGCATCATCCATCCTGATTGCCATTTTGCAGGTATGCCTGCATATCTGGCCATAGTAATCATCAAAAGTGATACCTGTCCGCAATCCCCGTGACGGTTGGCAAGAACATATTCCGGAATATTTTCGATGGTTGAGTATTCTCTGGCACTTGCCCAGGGAAAATTGCTGTCAATCCATTCATAAATAAGCCTGAGCTTTTTATAAGGATTTGTCTCATTGCCCACAATCTGCGAGGTAATCTCCTTTATCTTGTCACTGAATACAATATGCGGAGCAACTTCCGAAGTGTATCTCCTGTAAAGGGAGTCCTCGGTGTTATATGGTCTAACATCTTCGGCACTGAATGCAAAATACTGTGCCGAGGAGGTGTACTCAAACTCGATAGAAAACCTGGCTGAAGAGTCCTTAACCGCTCTCTTCTCCATATAGACACTCTGGTGCAGATAATTGTCCGGAGAGATTATGTAATCGGGTTGTGAAGCGGAAATAAATTTAATGCCTGATTGACTCCTGACATCGCCTCTCGGGTATGGTAGCCATACTCTGATGATTTCACCGGCCGGAACCTGGTTGGGCTCCACAGTAAGGGTATATTTAACACTCATTGTAACCGGTTTAATGTATGGGCTCTTTCCTGCACTCTTGTCTGAAACCAGCTCAGGAATCAGTTTTGAGAGGAATCGTGTCATAGAGTCCCCATTAGCTCCATCGGGGTTTGTGAAGTGTTTTGCAGCGACAGAGTCGATTCTGAAAAGATTTCTGGCTGCAGAGCGAAAATAACACTTTGTGCCGTCAATGACCATGTGTTCCAAAGCGTTGCTCTTTTCCCAATTCTCAATTTCCTCTTTGGAAACCTCAGGGTAATATTTCTTAATATAGTTGATTACAGTAGTGTCCTTCGCCCTGAAATCATAACGGATTCTATCCATCCTCTCCAACTTGAAATTCAAGTCCCATCTCTCACTTTCCGACAGAGTATCACTTATAAGTTTTAGTCTTATAAGTTTTGCAGCCTCGGTGTAATTACCGGCAACAATCTGCTTGTCAATCTGCGCAGTTGTAGGGAGCTGATAGTTATTACCCCTTCCGCATGAGAGGAGTAATAACGATACAGCTATAAGGATAGATCTGCTTTTCATTACTTGCAGCGTTCGTAGTAGGATCTGTCGCGTGTATCCACCTTAATCCTCTCGCCCTGATTAATGAAAAGCGGAACCATAATTTCCGCGCCGGTCTCAAGGGTTGCTGCCTTCTGCGCATTTGTAGACGCAGTATCGCCTTTGACTGCAGGTTCTGTATAAGTAACCTCCATTTCCACAAACGGAGGAAGCTCGCAAGTGAGAACCCTCTCCTGATCAGCAAGGAACATCATTTCAACATATTGTCCCTCTTTCATGAGGTCTGAATTGTCCACCATCTCGGTTCCAAGTGAAATCTGCTCGAAAGTCTCCGTATGCATGAAGTTGAAGCCCATATCATCTTTATAAAGAAATTGGTAAGGTCTTCTCTCAACGCTTATTGTCTCAATTTTTTCACCAGCAGTGTATGTGTTCTCCAGTATCCTGCCATTTTCGAGGTTTCTCATCTTTACCTTTACAAATGCGCCCCCTTTACCTGGTTTAACATGCTGGAACCATACTATACTGCATGGCTTTCCATTGAAATCAATACATAAGCCGTTTTTAAAATCTGCTGTAGTTGCCATATTTTTATTTATATTTGCGGCAAATATACGACAATTATCGGAATGTAGCGCAGTTGGTAGCGCACTACGTTCGGGACGTAGGGGTCGGGCGTTCGAGTCGCCTCATTCCGACAAAACTTTGGTTAATTTTTTTGCACAAAAGAAAAATAGTGCTACTTTTGCACTCCCAAACCAAACAAAATGGTGTCATAGCTCAGTTGGTAGAGCAAAGGACTGAAAATCCTTGTGTCCCCGGTTCGATTCCTGGTGACACCACTTCAAAAAGAGCAGTTACAGAAATGTAGCTGCTCTTTTGCTTATAGAAAATTCAACCTCTCCATCTTCTGAGGGATCAAATTGAAAAGTAGGTGGAGCAATAAATTTCAGGCATAAATTTTACTTAGCCTGAAGAGGAAGAAATTGATATTCCTGACACCTCTCTGGGTAGACCTGAAGGCCTT
>Ga0265297_10001010_pt1 | contig 71110 bp, 53 predicted proteins | sample Munlanlwell13791_FD_192502 | JGI IMG/M metagenome (GOLD analysis project Ga0265297, IMG submission 192502) | Leachate microbial communities from a municipal landfill in Southern Ontario, Canada - Leachate well 137-91 | ecosystem: Engineered > Solid waste > Landfill > Unclassified | place...
CGGCTAACCATTCAAGTTATTTCGATTTTATTTCTTTGATTACGGTTGTGCCAAGAAGAATCTTTTTTTTAGCCGCAGAAAAATTCTATAAAAGTAAATTTTGGTGGCCGCTGGTAAAAATAACAGGCCAAATTAAGGTTGAACGCGAAAACCATAATAAGCAAGAGGTTTATGATAAGGTTTATGCTACTCTTAAGAAAAGAAAGATAATCGGCATTTTTCCAGAAGGAACAAGATCGCCCAGTGGTAAGATAGAAAAAACGTATACCGGAGTTGCCAAATTTGCTCTCAAAAGCAGAGTTCCCGTTGTCCCAGTGGGTATATTCGGAACTTATGAAATAATGTCCAGATTCGATAAGGGGCCAAGGTTTAAAAAGATTGTGGAAGTAAAAATAGGAGAACCACTCACTTTTGATAGGTACTATAATGCCGAAGAAGACAAAAAAGTTCTTTTAGAGGTTACAGATAAAATTGTGTCTAAAATAGCCGAATTATCTAAAAAATCTACTAGATTATGAATGAATTAGTAGTATTTGACTTAGATAATACTTTAATAAAAGGACAAAGCCTAAAATTGTTTTTAACCTATAGTTGGAAAAATAATTTAATCGGTTTTTTCTCATACCTTAAGATTCTTTTTTGGTTTTTATTATATAAGATGGGATTAGTTAGAAACCCTCAAAGAATAATGGAATACGGATTTAGCTTTCTTAAAGGTAAAAATGTTGGCGAGATTAAAAGGATTATAAAAGAATATTTTGAAAAAGATCTCAAAAGACATATTTATAAGGACGCTGTAAAAATTCTTCAGGAGCATAAAGAGAAAGGGAGGAAAATAATCATAGTTTCGAATAGCATAGAGCTTATTTTAGAAGAAATCGCCCGTTTTTTAGGGATAGATTATTTTATAGGAACTAAGTTAGAAACGGAAAAAGAAAAATTCACGGGGAGAATAAAAAATGGTATAATTTATGGCGAGAAAAAGGTAGAATTTGTGAGAAATATTATAAAAAAAATGGAGTTCTCTTTTGATAGGAGTTGGGCGTATACCGATCACGATTCTGATATGAGTCTTTTAAAATCAGTTAGGTATCCCTTTGCCGTAAACCCGACAAAGAAACTACGAAATGAAGCTTTAACTAAAAAATGGCCAATCTTAATTTTTAAAGAAAATATGATTAAATGAGTTTCACTTTTTTTCAAATTTCTGCGTTAATAACAGCATTCGTTAGTTTTTTTCTTGGTATAAGCGTATATTCAAGAGATAGAAAATCGAGAATAAATCTCTTTTGGCTTTTTATTTCTTTTTCCATTAGTATGTGGAGCATGGGTCTTTTTGGAGTGGTTTTTTCTGAGGATAGGACCAATGCGTGGTTCTGGCAACACGTCCTTGATGTCGGAGGGATTATGATTCCCGTTTTATATTTTACTTTTGTTTTATATTTATTAAAGAAAGAAAAAGAATTTTTAAGAACAATAGTATTGTCTTGGATTGTAGGGATAATTTTAATAGTTTTAAGCTTTACAAAATTATTTAAGACAGATATATCGTCTAAATTTGGGCTTAATTATTGGATAGATCCTGGTAAATTATATTTTTTATTTCCTTTAATTTTTACTTTTTTTATCGCGCTTTCAACCTTTGTTATTATTAAAATATATTATCAAACCCATGACGCTATTTTAAGAAGGCAATTGAAATGGCTTCTTTTCGCCCAAGTTTTCGGATTTGGGGGCGGTATTACCAATTTTTTTCCTCAGTTATTTAATTTGTATCCCTTTGGTAATTATTTAGTAATTTTATACGTAGTTTGTATAAGTTATGCGGCAATTCAGCATCGTCTTTTTAATATACGCTTGATCGCAACCGAGATGTTGGTTTTTGCTGTCTGGGTCTTTTTACTTGTAAAAGTAGCTTTTTCTAAAGATCAAGTAGATCTTATTATTAACGGAGGATTATTGATTCTTGTTTTTATTGCAGGGGGATTACTTATCCGTAGTGTTTGGAAAGAAGTCAAACAGCGGGAAAAGATGGAGCAGATGGCAAAGGAGTTGGAGAGGGCGTACAACGTGGAAAAAGAGGCAAGGGCGAAGATTCAGGAATTGGACGAAGCAAAGACCCAGTTCCTTATGGCAACTCAGCATCATTTCAGAACACCCTTAACTTCTATGAGGGGATATATTGATTTAATTCTCACCGGGACTTATGGCAAGATTTCTCCAAAGGTAAAAGAAGCGGTTTTAAAGCTTGAAACCTCAACTATCAGACTGATAAGGATAGTTAACGAGCTTTTAGATGTTTCCCAATTCCAATTGGGTAAGAAAGTGGTTTCTTTGGAGGCGGGCATTCGAATAGAGCCGATTTTGAAAGAAGTGCTGGACGAACTCAAATTTACGGCAAAAAGCAAAGGAATCTATTTAAAATTTGAGAGGCCGGAAAATCCCTTGCCTCCGGCGATGGCAGACGTTGAAAAACTTAAAGTTGCCTTGTACAACATTATTGACAACGGCATAAAATATACGAACAAAGGAGGAATAACTATAAGATGCCGAGTTTTGGACAACGAGCTGGAGATAATGAGCAAAGACACGGGGATCGGCATTACTCCAGAAGAGAAAGGCGGCCTATTCGCCGGTATCTTTGAAAGAGGAAAAGAAGCTAAGAAAGTTTTCACCACCGGCAGAGGGATAGGTCTTTATATCTCAGGCCAAATCATCAAGGCCCACAACGGCAAAGTTTGGGTGGAATCAGAAGGCAGGGGTAAAGGAAGCACGTTCCATATAAGATTGCCGCTTTCTTGATTTTTTTTCGGTAAAGTGGTAGAATATAGGCAGAAAAGGCCTATGAAAAAACTAATTTTTTTCATCGAAGACGATTTGCCGACCATCGAAGTTTATAAAATATCTTTAGAGTCGGCTGGTTTTGGAGTACAAGTGATAGAATCAGGAAACAAAGCGGTAGAAGAGATAAAAAAAATAGCCGAAGAAGGCAATAAGAAGCCAGATTTGGTTTTACTGGACCTTATTCTTCCGGATATAAACGGCATAGAGGTTTTGAAAGAAATAAGGAAGTTGGAAGAAACCAAAGATATTCCGGTTTTTATCTTAACCAACTACAGCGATAAAAAGCTGCAAAAAGCGGGTTTTGACTTAAAATCAGAAAAGTTTCTTTTGAAAACAGATTATCGCCCTCAGAAATTGGCCGAGCTGGTTAAAAAGAGATTGAAATAAATAGACCCGACACTCTTTTTTAATATTGATCTAGAACGTTTTTTAACAGAACCTTAACAACTTTGTTACGGGAAGGAGTAGTGTGATGAAAGAGAAACTGGTTGTGTTGACGGCTTTAGCAGTATTAATGGTGTCTTCGCCTGTTTTTGCCCAGAGATATAATGTTGTTGATCTTGGGACTTTTGGCGGAAGCTGGAGCCAACCCTACGGTATCAACGACCTTGGCCAAGTAGTAGGTTATTCGACAAAAGGGGTAAGTGACTATGCCTATGCCTTTATTTGGCAAAATGGTGTAATTCAGGATTTAGGAATAGGTCGATCTAGCGTTGCCTATGATATAAACAATAGCGGGCAAATTGTTGGAGTTGATAATAGTAGTGGGCGTGCATTTCTTTGGGATTCTGTGAATGGAAGAAAAAATATTTTAGATAGTTCAAGTGTAGCGCGCAGTATTAATAATAATGGTCAGGTGGCTGGTTTTATATGTAGTCGTGATGGTTTTTGTGCTTTTATTTGGGATAACGTTAATGGGACGCAGAACCTTGGTGCAATACCTGGTTATTCTCCGGTTGATACCATGGCTTATGCTATTAACGATAGGGCGCAGATTGTCGGATACTCTTTTTGGCCAATGCGGGCTTTCCTATGGCAGAATAACGAGATGAGTGATCTGGGTGCACTTCCTTGTCCTGGTGCTCCTTTTTGGAGCCAGGCCTATGGCATAAATAACAAGGGAGAAGTAGTTGGTAGATCAAATGCCGGTTCTAGTTTTTGCTGGGTAGGTTACGGTGGAAATGAAGATCACGCTTTTTTGTGGGATAGCACTAATGGAATGCGGGACCTTGGTACACTTGGAGGAAAATGGAGCGCTGGTTATACAATCAATGATTTCAGCCAGGTAGTTGGTAGTTCAGAAACTAACAGCGGTAATCACGCTTTTTTGTGGGAAAACGGCGTAATGAAAAATCTGAATGATTTTATTCCCAATGGGATTGGTTGGGATTTGGTTGAGGCAAGAAGTATTAACAATGTGGGCCAGATCGTGGGCAGTGGTATTTACGAAGGCCAGCAACGCGCTTTTATTCTAAATCCAGTCGTAAGAAATGTTCCTCAGGAGGCGCAGAATGCGACACTGCATACGACTAATGGTCATTTTCACAGCCAATATAAGCTTAGTTTTGAAGGTGATTGTCTGAAGATTAATTTGCCAATTCGTCTTATAGGAATTGATCCCGGAGACGAAGTTAGGCAAATTTGGGAGGAGGGTGCCGAAAGAGTTTGGAGTAATCAGTATGATGTCGTGTATGATAATACTTCTTATGGGATAGTTCTAGACGTTAAATTTGTTAATTTTGGAGAAGGCGCAACTTTCAGAGTAGTTCAAGGGGAGGGAAGTTATTTTGTGGGAATGCCAGGCGAATGGTACACAGACAGTGTTTTTTCTTGGGGACCAGATTATCGGGACGAAGCTGTTGCTCATGAAATTGGGCACCTTCTTGGTCTTTACGACGAATATTACCAAAATGGGCGTGGTGTGCTAGATCCGGACAATCCAATTATCGACCCAACAAGTATCATGGGTAGTTTAGACGGAATGCCAAAAGAGCGTCATTTTCAGGATATTTTGGAATGGCTTAAAGGAGAAACGGGATTTAATATGGTTCTTGCCCCGTCTCCGCTTTGGCGACCAGGCGAAGTAGGCCCGCCGGTAAATGATGGCTCTCCGGTCCCCGAACCTTCAGGTATTACTTTCCTAATTATGGGGACTGTAATAATCTTCCTTAAAAAAAGAAATAAAAGCGGCGCCTAAGGCGCCGTCTTTTTTATTGTTTACTTAAATTATTAATTGAAATATTCTTTTATGGTACAATAAAAGAATCTTAGGTTTAAAATAATATGAAAAAGTCATTTCTCTTATTCATAATAGCCCTAATCGCCGCGGTATTGTTTACTCTTATTTTAGGGCTTTATAACTTACATGTTAATACAATAAAAGAAGCCCAACGCTATGATAGTGTGTTAGAGCAGGGAGGTTTCCCAGAATTTATAAGTATTGGAGGCTTTCCCTTGCCTTTTATGTGTAGGGGTCTTTGTCCTTGGCGTTTTAATGTTTTCAATTTTGCTGTTGATGTTTTTTTGACAATACTTATAATATTGTTGGCCGTTTTTATTGGCGGTTTTTATTATAAAAAGTTAAAAAATAAAAGAAAGGAATAGTAAAGATTGACATATCTTTTCAGTTTGCTAAGATAATAAAAGATTAGGAAAGAAACTGCAAATATGTCCGTTTGAAACGGACTTTTTTTATAAACTTATCGCATTATTATGGACATCAAAAACTTTACGTCGGCTATTTCTCAAATCGCAGAAGAAAAAGGAATACCGACGGAGAAAATAATCGAAAGCATAGAAGCGGCAATAGCTGCGGCTTACAAGAAGGATTACGGCCAGAAAGGCCAGATAATCAAAGCCAAAATGAGCCCGGTGACGGGTGCTGTTAAGTTTTGGCAGATAAAGACGGTTTTGACGGAAGATATGATTTATTCCGAAAAGGAGTTGGAAGAGATGAAAGGAGAAAAAGACGAAAAGTCTTTTTCCGAAGCTGCGGAGGGAGAGGAAAAGATCCGTTTTAACCCGGAAAAGCACATTATGCTGGACGAGGCGAAAAAGATTAAAAAAGACATTAAAGTCGGAGAGGAACTGGAAACTCTTTTGGAAACAAAGGAAGATTACGGCAGAATCGCCGCTCAAACGGCAAAACAGGTAATCTTGCAGAAAATCAGGGAAGCGGAAAGAAATACCATTCTCGCGGAGTACAAATCAAAAGAAGGAGAAATAATTTCCGGAATCGTCCAAAGAATAGAAGGCAGGAACATCTTTATAGACATCGGAAAAACATTGGGCGTTATGCCGAGAGAAGAGCAGGTAATGGGAGAGTTTTACAGGCCCGGTCAGCGGTTGAAGGTTTTTATTTTGAAAGTTGAAGAAACGTCAAAAGGCCCGGTTGTGTTTTTATCCAGAGTTCATCCAAAGCTCGTTTCCAAGCTTTTTGAGCTGGAAGTGCCGGAAATATCGCAGGGAACCGTTGTTATAAAAGCAATCGCCAGGGAAGCCGGGTCGCGCTCCAAAGTTGCGGTGAAATCGGAAGAAGAAGGTGTTGATCCGATTGGCAGCGCAGTCGGCCAAAGAGGAACCAGGGTGATGGCGGTGATCAACGAGCTGGGCGGGGAGAAAATAGATATCATCGAGTATTCCGACGAGCCGGAGAAATTCCTTGCCAATGCCTTATCTCCCGCCAAGGTTTTGGAGGTGAAGGTTATGCCGAAAAACAAGGCGCTCTGCATTGTGCCGGAAGACCAGCTGTCTTTGGCCATAGGCAAGGACGGCCAGAACGTAAGATTGGCTGCCAAGCTGACTGGTTGGAAAATAGACGTCAGGTCTTTGGAAGATGAGGCAACGGAGCCGGAGGAAGGCGCGGAAGAAGAAGCCGGGCCGGAAAAACCTGGAGACGAAAAAGACGAAAATCCGCAGGTTGGCGAAGAAAAGAAAGAAAAGAAAAAAAAGAAAGAGAAAAAATCCGCTTCTGCAAAAACCGCGGCGGACAAAGAAAAAGAGCCCGTTGAATCAAAAGAAGAAAAAACAAAAGACAATAAAAATAATTAACTTTCAACAAACAGCTGCCCGATTGCGGCTGCTTGTTGATTTAAAAAACATGGGAACATTATATTTACCTATTATTGTTTCTGTATTCGCCATATTTTTTGTTTTCTTTCTGGCCAGAAAGATCAAGAACTCCCCTTCCGGAGAAGGGAAGATGCTGGAAATCTCCCAGGCTATAAAAGAGGGAGCGGCCTCGTATTTGAAAAGACAATACAAGACGCTGGGCATCGTGGCTGCTGTTTTGTTTTTGATTATTGCTTTTGCCATGGGATGGAAATCTGGGATGGGATTTTTAATAGGCGCCTTTCTTTCGGCTTTGTCCGGCTTTATCGGAATGATGGTTTCCACCCAAGCGAACGTCAGGGTGGCTGAAGCCGCAAAAAAAGGGCTAAAGCCGGCGTTAAACCTGTCGTTTAAAGGAGGTTTGGTTACCGGTCTTTTGGTTGTGGCTTTGGGGCTTTTGGCGGTTTCCGGATTTTATCTGATTACCAAAGACTTGAAAGCCTTGATTGCTTTGGGCTTTGGAGGAAGTTTGATTTCCGTTTTTGCCAGATTAGGCGGAGGGATTTACACCAAGGCAGCCGATGTCGGCGCTGACATTGTTGGAAAAATAGAGAAAGGAATACCGGAAGACGATCCGAGGAATCCGGCCGTGATAGCGGATCAGGTAGGAGACAACGTGGGAGATTGCGCCGGAATGGCAGCCGATATTTTCGAGACCTATACCATAACCGTAATCGCAACGATGATTCTGGGCGAACTGTTGTTTCCTCAGAACAACCAGTTTGTGATGCTGCCTTTGGTTTTGGGAAGCATTTCAATTTTAACTTCCATTATCGGCAGCTTTTTTGTCTGGCTGGGAAAGAAAAAGGACATCATGGCCGCCTTATACAAAGGGCTGGCCGTTTCCGCCGTGCTTTCCGCGATCGGGTTTTACCCCGTTATCAAGCAGTTGTCTTTAAAAGGCCAGCAATTTTCTTCAACGGGCCTTTATCTCGCCGCTTTGGTGGGATTGGCGATTGCAGCCGGAATGTTTATCATTACGGAATATTATACGTCAAAGAAATATAAGCCGGTGAGAACCATAGCGGAATCCTGCCAGACAGGCCACGCTACAAATATTATTACGGGATTGGCAATTGGAATGAGATCCACTGCTTTGCCCATTATTCTGATTGCTGCGGGAATAATCACAAGTTATTGGCTGGCCGGACTTTATGGAGTTGCTTTATCTGCCATGACAATGCTTTCTTTGGCCGGAGTCATAGTCGGCATCGATGCTTACGGGCCCATTACGGATAACGCCGGAGGAATCGCCGAAATGTCAGGGTTGTCTTCAAGCGTTAGGGAAGTTACGGATGCTTTGGACGCAGTGGGCAACACCACAAAAGCAGTAACCAAAGGATATGCCATTGCTTCTGCCGGATTGGCCGCCTTAGTTTTATTCTCTGCTTATTCCCAGGAATTGTTAAACCTGGGGGCAAAAGCGAATTTTGCCCTTGAGAATCCGAAAGTGATAGTAGGATTGTTCATCGGCGGCCTTTTGCCTTATCTTTTTGCTTCTTTGGCAATGCAAGCTGTCAGTAAAGCTGCTTCGGGCGTAGTTGAAGAGGTGAGAAGGCAGTTCAGGGAAATAAAGGGGCTGATGGAAGGCAAAGCAAAAGCGGAATACGGCAAGTGCGTTGATATTGTGACCAAGGCATCTATAAAAGAAATGGTTTATCCTGCTTTGATCCCGGTTGTTTTTCCTATTTTAGTAGGATTCATCTTGGGGCCGGAGGCCTTGGGAGGGCTTCTAATAGGCAGTATAGTGACAGGGCTTTTTTTGGGCATATCAATGACAACCGGAGGAGCTGCTTGGGATAACGCCAAAAAATACATTGAAGGCGGTGCTTGCGGAGGCAAGGGTTCTTCCGCTCATCAGGCGGCGGTTACCGGAGACACTGTCGGCGATCCGTACAAAGATACTGCGGGGCCTGCCATTAACCCCATGATTAAAGTTTTGAATATCGTCGCCTTGCTGATCGTAGGGTTCTTAGTCAAATAGCAGAAAATATTTATGAAGCATTCAATTAAAAAAAATCCCGGTTCCAAAGTGGAAATAGAGATAGAGATCTCTCCGGAAGAACTGGACGCTTTTTTTGAAAAAGCGGTTTTGAGGCTCGGAGAAAATCTGGAAATGGAAGGATTCAGAAAAGGCAAAGTTCCTAAAGACATCGTTGAAAAGAAAATCGGCAAAGAAGCCATTATGGTTGAAGCGGCCGATATGGCGGTTCAGGAGAATTACAGAAAGGTTGTTTTGGAGAACGACATTGAAGCGATTTCAAAGCCCGAGGTTGAGATCGTAAAGCTGGCGCAGGGCAATCCCTTTATTTTCAAGGCAAACGTGTCTGTTTTGCCGGAAGTAGCTTTGCCTGATTACAAGAAAATCGCTTCCCAGGTCAAAAAGAACAAAGTTATAGTTGAAGAGAAAGAAATTGAAGATTCTTTGAACTGGCTTAAAAAATCAAGGGCCAAGTTTTCCGCGAAAAACACCCAAGCAGAGATCGGAGATTTCGTTGAAGTCGAGTATTGGTGTCCTCAAATCGACGAGTTGAGCCAGAAAGCTCCCAAGAAAGATTCTTTCATCTTGGGCGAAGGCGGATTTATTCCCGGTTTTGAAGAGGCAATAACCGGCATGAAATCCGGAGACGAAAAAAAAGAAAAAATCCCGATTCCTCAAAATTCCCCGTTGAAAGCGGCAGGCAAGGAAGCGGAGTTTAATATAAGCCTGAGGTCCGTTCAAAAAGTGGAGTTTCCCGAGATTAACGATGAGTTTGCAAAAAACGTGGGAAAGTTCGATAATCTCGAAGCTCTTAGAAAGAGCATTAAGGCGGGAATCACCTTTGAAAAAGAACAGGCCGAATCGCAAAGAGCCAGAAGCGAGGCTTTGGAAAAGATAGGCAAAGAAGCGAAGATAGAGCTGCCGGATTCCCTTGTAAAACACGAACAAGAGCACATGCTGGAAGATTTGAAGCAGAGCGTTGCGGATAACTTGAAAGTACCCTTTGGCGACTACTTGGCAAGAATCAAAAAAACAGAAAAAGAAGTATTGGATTCTTTTTTACCCAAGGCGCAGGCAAAAATCAAAAACTATTTGATTTTGAGGGAGATCGGCAGAAAGGAAGAAATCAGCGTTTCAGATCAGGAAATTACCGAGGAAGTCAATAAAATATTAAAGAGCTATCCTTCGGAAGATAAAGCCAAAAGCGATCTTGACCTGCAAAAACTCAGGGATTATACTAAAGAAGTAATAAAGAACGAAAAGATATTTAAATTGCTGGAAAATTCCGCGGAATAACGCTTTCTCGGCTTTCAGCTTTTCGTTTAACGCTCAAAACCCAAAATATGTATCTTGTACCAACCGTTCTGGAAAAAACAAAATATGGAGAAAGAGCATACGATATCTATTCCCGCCTTTTAAAGGAAAGGATTATATTTTTGGCCGGCCAAATTACGGACGAATTGGCCAATTCCGTCATTGCCCAGATGCTTTTTTTGGCAAGCGTTGATCCTAAAAAAGACATCCAGCTCTACATCAACACTCCCGGAGGTTCGGTTACAGCCGGCATGGCGATTTACGACACCATGCAATACGTCAAATGCCCGGTTGCCACGATCTGTTTCGGCTTGGCGGGCTCAATGGGAGCGGTTCTGCTTACTGCCGGAGCGAAAGGAAAAAGGTTTGCTTTGCCTAACACCGAAATACTTTTACATCAGGTTGCGGGAGGCGTTCAGGGCCAAGCCATAGAAATAGAGATTACGGCAAAACAGATAATCAAGATAAAAAACAAACTTAACAAGATAATATCCAAACACACAGGACAGCCTTTGACCAAGGTTGAAACAGATACGGACAGGGATTTTTATCTTTCGGCGCAAGAAGCCGAAGAATACGGCATTGTTGATGAGGTGATTAAAACCAAGGGAGAGATAAAATAGGCAAGATAAAAAGAGAAAATGATATATCCCCCGTCGGGGGATTTTGTTTTTTTTGGAATCTTTACTTTGAAGGACTTTTCTGGTATTATAAAAACGCGAAGATAACAATTAACTTAGAACTTTGGTGTATTCCTATTATTAGACATTTTGACTTCTAATAATATTCAAAATTAATTTTTGGTTAACTGTATATGTTGGATAGCCAAATTCTCATTAAAATTCATGAATTCACTTATCCTGCTTTTAGCAGGCGTATTTTCCTTGGTTATAGGTTCGGTTTTGGGGTATCTGGCCCGTCAATCAATCGCCAGAAAGAAGCGAGATTCGATAGAGATGGTGCTTCAGAGAAAAATATCCCAGGTTAAAAAAGAATCCGAAGAAATAATAATAAGAGCCGAAGACAAGGCGGCTCAACTCGTCAATAGAACAAAAAAAGATCTCGAAAGCCAGCGGCGTAGAATTTTCGAAACCGAGGATCTTTTGTTTAAGAGAGAAAAGGTTTTGGGGGAAAGGACGTCGGTGCTGGAGGAAAAGGAAAAAGAATTTCGGCAGAAAGTGGAAAGGCTGAAAGAGATTAAAGAAAGCCTGGAAGGTTTAAAACAGGAAGCAATCCAGAAGCTGGAAAAAGTTTCCAGTCTTTCAAGGGAAGAAGCAAAAAAAGAGCTTTTGGACAATCTTGAAAAAGAATATCAAGTTGAAATTTTGGAAAGGATGCACAAGCTGGAACTGGCCGGAATCGAGCAGTATGAAAAGAAGGCGAAAGAAATAATCGCCACGGCTGTCCAGAAGTTTGCGTTGTCCCAGGCCCAGGAGCTGACCACCACTACGGTCGGCCTTCCTTCGGACGAAATAAAAGGGAGAATCATCGGAAAGGAAGGGAGGAATATAAGGACCTTGGAAAGGCTTACCGGAGTTGAGATAGTCGTTGACGACACGCCGGGAGTGGTGGTGATTTCCGGCTTTGACCCTACCAGACGCCAAATTGCGAAGATCGCCCTGGAGAAACTTATTCAGGACGGAAGGATTCAGCCCGCCAGAATCGAAGAAACGGTTCAAAAGGCAGAGGCGGAAATCGTTTCAAAAATAAAAGAAGCCGGCGAGAGAACCATTTTTGAAACCGGTATAATAGATCTTGATCCGAAAATAGTCCAGCTGCTTGGGCGGCTTCGTTTCAGAACAAGCTACGGGCAGAACGTTCTTTTGCATTCCATTGAGGTCTCTCATTTGGCGGGCGCCATAGCGGCCGAGATCGGGGCCAACGTCAGAATCGCGAAAAAAGCCGGGCTCTTGCACGATATAGGAAAAGCGGTAGACCATCAGATCCAGGGTTCTCATGTTGATATCGGAATAAAAATCCTTCAGAAGTTCGGAGTGGAAAAAGAGGTGGTTGACGCGATGAAGTCCCATCACGAGGAATATCCTTACGAGACCATCGAATCAATGATTGTTCAGGCAGCCGACCAAATTTCAGGAGCCAGGCCTGGAGCAAGAAAAGATTCTTTGGAGAACTATCTGCAGAGATTAGAGGAGCTTGAGGGTATCGCTCTGGTTTTCAAAGGGGTTGAAAAGGCGTATGCGATTCAGGCAGGCAGAGAAATCAGGGTTTTTGTCAGACCTGAGGAAATAGACGACTTTGCCGCCAAAAAAATGGCAAAAGAAATAGCAGGCAGAATCCAGGAAGAGCTTAAATATCCCGGCGAGATCAAAGTCATTGTCATTAGGGAAAACAGGGTGGTGGAGTACGCGAGATAACTTTAAACTTTGAATAGGCAAAAGCCCCTTTTTAGGGGGGCTTTTGTTTTTGAGTATATTTACGACTGTGCTTGAACTCACTCTATCAAAAATTCCTGAACTGCGGGTTTTTGCCATCAATAATTCGGGCAGGCGGCGAGGCAATTCATTGCGGCGGAATTTCCCCTACACCTCCCTTCCGCTGCATCCTCGTTTTCCCTCTTGACTCAATCACTTTAGTTTGATAAAGTGACGGTAATGTTTGAAGAAATTATCCAACTCAAGGGCAAAGAAAAAGGAACGACAAGTATCGTTCTAGTTGGCGTGCACGGAGATGAAAAATGCGGAATAGAAGCATTGGAAAAAATTTTACCTACTCTCAAAATTGAGTGCGGAACCGTTTTGTTTGGCTATGGAAATCCGCGCGCCATCGAAGCAAATAAGCGTTATACCGAAGCAAATTTGAATAGAATGTTCAACGATAAAGATCTTGCTCTGAAAGAAAAAGAGAGTTACGAATACCAACGCGCTCAATTTCTTAAAAATTATTTGAATAAAGCGGACGCGCTTTTGGATATTCACGCTAGCTCTATTCCCAACAGCAGAGCTTTTGTTATTTGTGAGACCAACGCGGGAGAAATTGTAAAATTTTTTCCAATCAATCTTGTAGTATTCGGCTTCGACAAAGTGGAGCCGGGCGGAACCGATTATTACATGAACAGCAACGGAAAAATTGGAATATGTTTAGAAGGTGGCTATATAAAAGACCCACGAGCGGCAAAGATAGTAGAAGAAAGCATCTTTGCCTTTCTTAAAGCACGAGGTCACATAAATAATAATCTCACCCCTACAAAACAATCATATATTCAAATGTTCAAAAAGTATTTCGCAAAGACTGATAAATTTACTTTGTCGAAGCCGTTTGAGAATTTTGAGGTGGTTGAAGCAAATCAACTTATTGGAATTGACGGACAAGAAGAGATAAAAGCTCCAAAAAGAAGTCAAATACTTTTTGCTCATAACGGCACAAAAATCGGCGACGAGGTTTTTCTTCTTGGCGAAGAAAAAGAAAACCTTGTGTAGTCTATAGACCACACAAGGTTTTTGAGTTATGCGCAGACGATTTGTAGAACTTTCTCCAACTGGAGATTGAACTGGTCATCCGTCCGGCGAGCCATCGGGCGTACTTCAATACATAAGTCATTCCCGTAGCGCTTAAGCCGGAAGTGCCACCAAACGCTTCGCAGGTAGAGCGGAACATCCAGATCACTGGCGTCCTGGTACGGCACGAGGTGCGTTCCCCGAACAACAGCGTGCCGAGCGAGGGCATAGCAGTAGTCCTCCAAGGACTCAAACCTCAGAGGTCCACCGTAGCGATTGGAGAGATATTTCGCGGATGATTCCATGATGTACCGTTTCCAAACCGCGTCTTGCGGAAAATCGGTCAAGAATGCGTCGATATTCTCCCCGAACCGATTTAGGATTCTCACAGCTTCGTGTGGAGCAACTGAGATTGTGAACTGAACCGAGGAGGTGCGCGCAAGCGGAGCGAGCGTACTTCTTCCATCCAACTCCAACCAGATGGCATCTCTTTCGTCTGGGATAACCAGTAAGTCTTCCTCGCCGTCGAGTATCGGAGCGAGGAATGGCTCTACACCAAACTTGCCAGCGGCCTCGTACAGTTGAGCGAGACACTCTTTGACGACACCGAGAACGCGAGTTTGTGTTGAGGCAATCGTCGAGACTTCCATGTTGTGGCGGCCAAGCTCGTAGAAAATCTTATTGCCGTCTTGGTCAACAATGGTGGTGATCAGGTTGCCTTTGCGACAATCTACTTTCCACCTGTTTTCGGTAAGCCAGCCCAACATTTGTTGGGACGTTTGTGTCTGAACGGCTTGGCCGTTCTTGTCCACAAACTGGGTTTCGATTTCCGCTCCAATGGTCTGAAGCGTTTGCGACGCGATTCCATCCGTGAAGTAGCTAATAAGTTTTTGCATGACTTTCTCCTGTTTTCAAGGAACTATGTTTGCCATTTTATTGTGGGCAGGCAAACGAAAACCCCCTCCAATTACGGAGGGGGTTAGCTTCATGCGAGAAAAAATTACATTAAGACAACCCTCTCCGCGATTGGATAGAGTTGTGATGATGGAGCTTGCTAATAATTGCTCGGTAACCGCCTTCTTTTCCGTTTAGCCATTTTGCAACGCGAGCAACAGTGGTCGAGCTTAATCCGGTTTCGTTTTCTATTACCGAATATGGAACTTTGCCGATCAGCATTTCGGCGGCTTTTAGTCTTTTAGCAAACTCTTCAATTTCTTTTTCAGTCATTAGATCACGCAAAAACCGCCTAGTCTCGTCGTTTGTTTTGAGAGCCAAGATTGCTTGAATTAACCTTTTATTTTCTTTCCTTTTCCAGTCCATACCACCACTTTAGCAAACTAAAGCGATTGAGTCAAGAGGTAGAGCGAGGGCGTGGCGGATTTCCCCCCACAAAATCAATGGGCGGCGCTTTGCGCCGCCCGCGAATTCGTAGGAAAAAAACAAAAAGTTTTATCTTGGAGCGGGTAAGGGGAATCGAACCCCTATCTACTGGTTGGAAACCAGTAGTAATGGCCTTTATACTATACCCGCAAGATTTATATTTGGCTGACAACAGCTTTAATCCATCCCATTATTTTACGGTGAGAACTAGTTACTCCTACTAACTTAGTATCACCTTTTTTAATATATAAATGAGCTGTTCCATGAGGTAGTTTTCTTTTATTTATAGCCGATTTTTTTATACGTCTGTCTAAAATACTTTTTGAGAACTGTTTTATTGGTATTTGTGTTTGTTCAGACCAAAATATTATATCCTTTTTAACGTCATTATCTGGATAACCATGTAATGTGATCTTGAAATTTTTAGTATCTAAATTAAGAAATTTTTTTAGCCATCTAATAGATAACTTGATTATATTTGGATCAGAATTCACAATCCTTATTTGTTCAATCGCCTTTGTTCCTTCTCCTAAATATAATCCAATACCCAACATAAATAAATCTCTCGTGGATAAAACCCTAACTTCTTTAATTGCATCCTTTTCGCCTTTTTCTATATCCGCAAATTTCAATTTTTGTTTATAGAGTGCCGATTTAAGTTTAGCTTTTCCTATTCTCGAGATAACCTCTTTATTCGGAAAAAATTTAATATTATTTAACCAATTACTTAAGGTGCTTTTAGAAACTCCAAGTTTTTTATTTATTATAGAGTAAGAATAACCGGCTTTGCGTAATTTTTGGGCTTTTATTCGGAGTGGATTCATATACTCATCATATCATAATATATACAGGGGTTCAATATAAAAAAGCCGAGGCAATGCCAACATATCACACTCGCGAAGATTGAAATATTAGAGCAGATCGGGGTATCCAGATTTGAACTGGAACTAAATGCTCCCAAAGCATTCGTGCTGCCGTTACACCATACCCCGCAAAATATACATAAAATATATCATTTTTGCCTTTTTCGGTCAATTCGATTTTCTCGTTTTGCTATGGCTGGAAAAATGATATAATAAAAAAACAAATCCAAAATGCCAGAAAAAATCACGGATCAGTTCAATATTTCCAGACAATGCAGAAGATACGGGCTTTTGCTTTGGCAATGTCCCCAGTTTTTGTTTTTGGTAATGGGGGCCATTATCGTAGGAGCCTCTCTTTTCTCTTTTTTCATCGGTTCCCGCTATATATCCGATTTGGGCATTGTCGCCTTAGTCGATATCTTGATTACCGCGATTCTTTTTATAATCTCGTTCGTTATTACGAGAAGTTTTGAAAAACTGGCCGAAATCTCCAGGATGAAATCGGAATTTATCAACATAGTAACCCATCAACTGAGAGCTCCCCTTACAAACCTAAGGTGGGCGGTTGATTTTTTGACGTCAAAAGAATGGGAGGGAGATAAAGAGAAAGAGGAAGAATATTACAGCGGTCTAAAAGAAAACGTCGGTAGGATGTCCGAGCTGGTCGATGATTTACTGGTGGTTTCCCGGCTGCAGCAGGATACGATTCCTTTCAGAAAGAAGGAAATTTCTTTGGAGGACATGATAAAAGAAATGCTTTTAAGGTTTGGGGCCTTTGCAGACGCCTCCAACATTGAAATAATTTTTAACCCGAAAGAAGATACTCCTTCGGTGTTTGCCGACCCTTCCCAAATAAAGCTCGTGGTAGAAAATCTTATTGATAACGCCATTCGCTACACAAAGGGCGGAGGAAAGATAGAAATCAATTTGGAAAAACGCGGTAAAAGGGCATATTTTTCAATCACCGACCAAGGCGTCGGGATTCCCGAACACGACCAGAAATTTATTTTCCAAAAATTCTTCCGGTCGGAAAACGCCATGAGAGACCAGACGAGGGGCAGTGGGTTGGGGCTTTTTATAGCAAAGACGATTATCGAGAAATCCGACGGCGAAATCGGATTCGAGTCAAAAGACAGCAAGGGCACTGTATTTTATTTCTATCTTCCGATCAAATAATCAAGTTTTTTCTGGCTGTTGCAGCTAAAATAATATGAAAACAATATTATTCGTTGAAGACGAGCAAACTCTTCAAAAAACGTTGGGAGACGCCTTAAGCAAGGTGGGCTACAAAGTGATAAACGCGATGGACGGAGAAACCGGTTTGAAGCTTGCCCAGACCAAAATGCCGGACTTGGTTCTGTTAGACATCGTCCTGCCGAAAAAAGAGGGCTTTGAGGTTTTGGCCGCTTTAAAAGAAGACCCGAAAACCAGGGATATTCCGGTGATCATTTTGACCAATCTTGAAAAAATGGAAGACATTGAAAAAGCTTTAAGGCTTGGGGCGACCACCTATCTGATCAAAACGGAGTATGCGCTGGAGAACGTAATGGAAAAGATAAAAAAGTGCCTTGGCGAATAAATAACCGTTAAAAACATGAAAGTTCAAGAGGAACAATTAAAAGCTTTTTTGGTAGATGCCGGCCTGATAACTGTGGCGGAGTTTGCCAAAGCCAAGAAAAAAGCCGTCAAAAGCGGTCAAAGAACCAGGGATGTTTTAATCTCGGAAGGCCTTATAGCCGAAGAAAAACTGACAAAACTTGAAGCATATATTCTGGGCATTCCTTTTGTCAATCTTGAAAAAGATTTGATACCGCCGGAAATCCTGAAAATAATCCCGGAGCCGATTGCCAGATCCCATAACATTATCGCCTTCAGAAAAGATAAGGACAATCTGGAAGTGGCGATGCTCGACCCCGAGGATTTGGGAACGATTGAGTTTATCAGGAAAAAAAGCAGTCTTAAAATCTTGCCGAGATTGACCACTCCCGACAGTATAAAGAGCGCTTTAAAACAATATCAAAAGACGCTGGAGGCAGAATTCGGCGACATTATAAAAAAGGATGTGGGCGATATAAGATCCTTTAGAGAGGAGGAGGTTGAAGAGCAGGAAGAATTGAGAAAAGTGGCCGAAGAATTGCCGGTTATCAGAATAGTGGATACTTTAACCAAGCATGCGATTCTCCAAAGGGCTTCTGATATTCATATAGAGCCCACGGAGAAAGACGTAGTTGTCCGCTACAGGATAGACGGGATTCTGCACGATGCCATGGTTTTGCCGAAAACAGTCAGTTCCGGCATAGTTGCCAGAATAAAAGTGCTTTCCAATCTGAAGCTGGACGAACACAGACTGCCTCAAGACGGAAGGTTTAAAATAGAGACGGAAGAATACAAGTATTCCGTCCGTGTTTCGGTTCTTCCCACTTTTGACGGAGAAAAGATAGTAATGCGTCTTCTGCCGGAAACAACCAAAACCCTTTCTTTGGAGGCGCTGGGATTCAGAAACGAAGCGCTGGAGAAAGTCCAGAGTAACTTAAGAAAACCGGTTGGCATGATTTTGGTGACCGGGCCTACGGGATCTGGTAAAACCACGACTTTGTACACAATGATGGAGATTCTGAATACTCCCGGGGTTAATATTTCTACAGTGGAAGACCCGATTGAATACAGAATGCCGAGAGTAAACCAAACTCAGGTGAGTCCAAAAATAGGTTTGACTTTTGCCAGCGGATTAAGGTCTTTAGTCAGGCAGGATCCGGATATAATAATGGTCGGAGAAGTCAGGGATAACGAAACAGCGGGTTTGGCAATCAACGCCGCTCTGACGGGTCATCTTGTTTTATCCACCCTGCACACAAACAGCGCGGCAGGAGCAATCCCCCGTTTGATTGATATGCAGGTTGAGCCGTTTTTAATTTCTTCAACGTTGAACTTAATAATTGCCCAAAGATTAGTCAGAAAGCTTTGCCCGGAAAGGGAAAAATACAAGCTTAAAGACGCGGAAATAAAAAACCTTTCGAAATATTGCGACCTGGAAAAGACGCTTGAGATTTTGAGGCAGGAGAAAGTCATAAAACCGAAAGCGGATTTGAAGGACATTGAATTTTATCGGCCGAAACCTTCAAAGGACTCCCCGGACGGGTATTCGGGCAGAATAGGCATCTATGAGGTTTTGAGCGTTACGGAGACGATAAAAGAGATGATCGTCAAAAAAGAAAGCTCGGACAGAATTCAAGATCAAGCCAAGCGAGAAGGAATGCGGACTATGGTGGAAGACGGGTTTGTAAAAGCCGCTCAAGGAATCACCAGCATTGAGGAAGTGCTGAGGGTTATTGTTGAGTAAGACGCAAGACAAAAACCTAAAAGCAAAAAACAAAACTGTTTTTGATTGCATATTATTCTTTAATTTCTGACTTTTTATGCCTAAATATTCTTATACCGCTAAATCATTGGCAGGGGAAAGCAAGTCAGGCGTCGCAGAAGCAAAAAACGAACACGAACTGGCAAGAATCCTTCATCAAGAAGGATATATTTTAATTTCATCTGATATCGGGGGTAAAAAACGCCGCAAGATAAGCTTTGACGTCTCAATACCGTTTTTAAACAAAGTGTCTTTAAAAGAGAAAGTAATTTTTACAAGAAATCTTCAGATTATGATCTCGGCGGGCATTTCCCTGCCCAGAGCGCTAAATACCTTATCGGAGCAGACGAAAAGCAAAAGATTCAAGAAAGTTCTTTTAAAAACTTCTGAAAAAATCATTCAAGGAAAAAGCTTTTCCGAGGCGATTGATGGCTATCCGGATATTTTTTCCGAGCTTTTCGTCAATATGGTGAGGGTAGGAGAAGAATCCGGCACGTTGGAAAGCGTTCTGGGGGTTTTAGTCAGGCAGATGGAGAGGCAGAACGAATTAAGCTCAAAGATAAAAGGAGCAATGGCTTATCCTTTGGTTATTATCGCGGCAATGATAGGAATAGGCGTTATAATGCTTATCTTTGTTATTCCTCAGCTGGCGGAAACTTTTGAAGACTTGAATATAGAGCTGCCTCTAACTACCAGAATAGTGATTTTTATAGGTACCAACCTCGCCAGGTTTTGGTACTTGCTTCCCGTGGTTGTTCTGTTGTTGATGTTTTTAACAAGAGCAGCTCTTAAAACGGCTTCGGGAAAACTGCTCTTTGACAGTTTGGTTTTGAAAGCTCCCTTAATCTCCCCAATAATCCGCAAAACTTATTCCGCCTACACCGTGAGAACACTGGGTTCTTTGATTTCTTCCGGAGTGCCGATAATAAGATCATTGGAGATTACCTCCGGCACTTTGACCAATACTTACTACAAAAGGGCGATCGGCGGGGCTTCCGAACAAGTCAAAAAAGGAGCAAAACTTTCTCAATTTTTACAGAACTACCAGGACATTTATCCTTCGGTTGTCGTTCATATGATAGCTGTCGGAGAAGAAACCGGCCGGATGGCGGATATGCTTCAAAAGCTTGCTGATTTTTTTGAGGAAGAGGTGGCTCAGGCGACCAAAAACCTGTCTTCTGTCATAGAGCCCATACTGATGATAATCATCGGCGGGGTTGTCGGATTTTTCGTGATTTCAATGGTTCAGCCGATGTACGGCATGATTCAAACTTTGTAATAAAAGGTTATAAAATGATTTGCATTAGAGTTAAAAGAAAAAATGGTTTTAGTATAATAGAATTTCTGGCCGTTTTCGCCATTCTTTTAATAATATTTGTGATATCAGCGACGGTTTTTATCACCCTCCAAGGGAAGTCGAATCTGGATAATAATAATCAGCAGATGATCGGCTTACTGAGATTGGCCCGCCAGAAAACCTTGTCTTCGGAAAGCGCGAGCCGTTACGGAGTTTATTTTGACGACACGGTTTCGCCCAACCAATATACTTTGTTTAAAGGATCGTCTTTTACCTTAAGAGACCCCGCTTTCGATGACGTCCATAATCTTTCTAAAAATATCGAGATATATGAAATAGATTTATCCGGAGGCAAAGAAGTGATTTTTAGCAGGATAACCGGAGAGGCGTTTCCTTCGGGCAACCTGAAAACTAGAATAACAGAAAGTCCCTCGGAAACGGCAGTCGTCTATATCGATAATTCGGGCAGGGTGGATACGGCTCTTTCCGCTTCTCCTTCTGCGGATAACCTTGTGAAAGATTCCAGGCACGTCCATTTTGACCTTGGTTGGAGCATTCAAAGTGCCACCGTCTTAAAGTTCTATTTTCCGGCTTTTGGGCAGACGCAGACAATAAGCATGGCTGATTATTTTAATCTGTTAAAGACGGAATTTGACTGGTCGGGAACTTTTCCTGTGGGAGGAGCGGATCAGGATTTTCAAGTCCATACCCACTTAATAGATCCTCTTACCCATCCTTATACCAGGCTTTGCATCCATCGCGACAGGAACAACGGAAAAAACAATCAGGAGGTGATAATATATGTGGTTGACGGCGGGATCGATAAGGAAATCGTTCATTATCTGAACGATGCCCAGTCAACGGTCATTCAAGGGCTTTATACGGAATCTTTTGAAATCCAATAGTGATTTTATGAAAAACTTTAAAACCAAAGAAAAAGGCGCCCTGATAGTGGAAGTGTTGATAGTGATCGTCATAATCACCATTGCTTTGGTTTCTCTTTTGGGGCTGGCAACGTTTTCTTTAAAGACAAGCGGGTCGATAAAAGAAAGCAACGTAGCCGTCAGTCTGGCGAGAGAAACGATGGAGGCGGTGAGAAACTTCCGCGACGGCACGGATTGGGGTTCTAACGGATTGGGAACGCTGGCGCCGGAAAGCATTTATCATCCCCAGAAATCGGCTGATAATCCGCCGAAATGGACAATGGTTTCCGGGACAGAAACGATAGACGGGTTTTCCAGAAAAGTCGTTCTTTCCAGCGTTATGAGGGACGCAGGATATAATATAGTCCAAAGCGGAGGATCAAACGATCCTTATACGAGGAAAGTTACGGTTACCGTGTCTTTTTCGGGAAGATCCGTGGAAATTATCAGCTATTTAACCAATTGGAAGCAATAATGAAAAATCGCTTCAGAAAAAAAGGTTTCACTTTAATGGAAGTCCTTATCTATATCTCTGTTTTGACGATTTTGATAGTGGCAATATTTTCTCTGTTAGTTTGGCTGATGAGGTCGAACGTTAAAACAAAGGTGATGGGGGAAGCTTTAGATAACGCAAAACGCGCAGTAGAGACGATGGCTTACGAAATAGGAGAGGCAAAAACGATTTACAGCCCGACAAGCAGCTCAAACCAGCTTTCTTTGGAAACCAAAAAGCAGCTTCCGGAAGGAGAAACGAAGACTTATCTTGATTTCTATATCTGCGGCACCCAGCTTTGTTTAAAAAGAGAATCGCAAAGCCCCGTTGCAATAACTTCGGACAAAGTGGAGGTTGCGAACTTAACTTTTACCAAAATTATCACGGGTGGCAAGCAGTCGATTCAGATAGATATTACGGTAAACTACAAAAATCCTTCTTCGACTCCGGAGTATAACGCTTCGGTCCACCTTGTATCAACGGCGTCGTTAAGGTCTTACTAAAATGATCAACAGAAAAAAAACAAAACAAAAAGGGTTAGCGGCTATTTTTATAACCATTCTGGTTTTGGGCGTGATGTTCAGCGTGGCGGTCAGCATCAATATAGTTACGGTCAGCCAGCAAAGGGTTTCGGCAGGTACCGTAAAATCGGTACAATCGTATTATACCGCCGAAGCAGGGCTGGAAGACGCGCTTTTGCGCCTTAAAAACAATCCCTCGGTTCCCGTCCTTTCTTACGATCTGACTGTTGGCGGCGGGACCACTCAGGTTAATATTCCGGAAGTGGTTGGCGGCGCGCGCACGATTTCTTCGCAGGGCAACGTATCCGATAAAATCAGAAAAGTCCAAGTTGTCTACAAAGTAAGTACCGATGCGATTTCCTTTCATTATGGCGCTCAGGTGGGTGATGGAGGCATGGAAATGGGCAACAACGCAAGGATAAGGGGTAATGTTTTTTCCAATGGAAACGTAATAGGCTCCAATCTGGGCTACATAGACGACAGTATTATAGTCGCCCATGACGGAAATAAAATACAAAATCTTGATATCGGAGGAAATGCTTTGGTTCACACTTGCGACAATTCAACGATTGACGGAGATTTGACGTATGTGGCCGGAGGAACGAATAGTTGTTCGGTCGGAGGAGAAACTTCTCAGCAGGCCGATGAAATCCAACCGGAAGATTTGCCCATTTCATCTGAACAAATTGACGAATGGAAAACAGAGGCAGTCGCTGGGGGATTCATAGGCAATGACGTGATTTATAACGCCCAAACGTCGTCTTTAGGCCCTGTCCAGATAGGAACTTCTATTGCTCCCAAAAACCTGACTATTACCAATAATTCCAGAATAAAAATTAGGGGTACGGTTTATGTTACGGGCAACATCATTTTTAGCAATAATTCTATAATAGAGTTGGACAGAGATGTTTACGGGTCTTTCAGCGGAACAATCATTGCCGACGGCAGGATTACTGTTGGAAACAACGCCGTTTTAAGGGGGTCCGGCGAGACGGGAAGCTATATCCTTGTTCTTTCCACCAACGGTTCTTTGAACCCTGCATCTCCGGCCATTAGCGTAAGCAACAATGCCGCCGGAGCTATTTTTTACACTACATCCGGCTTAATTTATCTTAGCAACAATATGACGGCTCGCGAGATCACGGGGTATAAGATAAAGATAAACAACAACGCCCAGATTATATACGAAAGCGGGCTTCAGAATGCGATTTTTTCTTCCGGGCCCGGCGGTTCCTGGCAGGTTGAGGATTGGAAGGAAACGGAATGAGCAATTACAGAGACGAAAAAAACAGTTGCTGCGCTAATTTTTTTTGAGAATAAATGATATAATTGGATTATGATGGATTTTTTAACCTTAAAACCAAAATCGTTCGGCTTGGATATTTCCGATTTGTCGTTAAAGATTGCAAAGCTCAAAAAAAAGGGAAAGTTTTTAAGCTTGGATTCTTTCGCGGAGCTGAATATAAAACCGGGAATCGTTGAAGGAGGAGAGCTGAAAGACGAGCAGGCGTTTATAAAATCGGTAAAAGACATTTTGGCCAATGTTAAGGGAGAAAAACTGAAAACCAGCAACGTTATTGTTTCTCTGCCGGAAAACAAATCTTTTTTTACGGTTGTTAAGATGCCAAAGATGAAAGAAGAAGAATTGAGGCTGGCGGTTCCGTTTGAAGCGGAAAATTATATACCGATGCCGTTTGACGAAGTTTATTATGATTTTCAAATCATTTCTTCCGTAAAAGAAAGCCCGGACCACCTTGATGTTTTGGTTTCCGCGATTCCCAAGTCGGTGGTTGATCCTTATATCGCCTGCTTAAAGAAAACCGGCTTGACCGTGAGGGCCCTGGAAATTGAATCTCAGTCAATCTCAAGGGCAATGATAAAGAAGGAATTGAGCCCTTTTCCCGTTCTGATAGTTGACTTAGGCAGAAGCAACACCAACTTTATCGTTTATTCCGGATATTCCATCCGGTTTGCATCGTCAAGTTTCTTCTCTTCTTCCCAGCTTACGGAGGCGATTTCCAAATCATTAAACGTTAGCTTGGAAGAAGCAGAGGCTTTAAAGATCAAGTGCGGCCTGGATGTTAAAAACCAAGCCAGGGACGACGGCAGCCAGAAGAGTGGAGGAAGAATAACAAAGAAAGAGGTGTTTGAGGCAATGGTACCCGCCCTGGCGGATTTAACGGGTCAAATAAAAAGATATCTCGCCTACTATCAGACGCATGCCAATCATGAACACCTTGCCAGTCAAAACAACGGTGTGGAAAAAGTCATTCTTTGCGGCAGGGGTTCAACCCTAAAGGGGCTGGCGGACTTTCTTTATATGTCTTTGAAAATCCCGGTCGAATTGGGAAATCCTTGGATAAATATACTGCCCGAACCCCTAAAAGAAGTTCCTGGCTTGCCGTTTGAAGAATCCTTAGGCTACGCCACGGCTTTAGGGTTGGCATTGCGCGGCATAAGGGAATAGATTACAATTTCTTTTCTTACCTTATAAGTTTTGCAAAACATGATCAATTTATTGCCACCAGAAGAAAAAGCATTATTGTCTCTTGAGACGAAAAAAAGATTAGCGATAGTCATTTGGTCTTTGTTTATGTTCTTTGTAGTCTGTTCCATCTTGATTCTGCTTTCAATAAGGTTCTATCTGAGAGGCCAAGTCGATGCCCAAAAGATTATTCTTCAAGAAGCGGAAAAAAGAAGCGGGCAGTCGGAAACCCAAGATTACAAGGAAAAATTTAATTCGTTTAACAAAACCTTGGCGGAATTAAACTCTTTTTACAATAAAAAAGACTATTTCTATGAGATTTTGGAAAGAACGTCAAGGATTATTCCGGAGGACGCCTACTTAACCGGTATTTCCGCCAACTTTTATAATATCGAGGGAGAGTCGCCGAGCATCAAAGTGGATCTTTCAGGATATATACCAAACAGGGAAAGACTTTTTGAGCTTAAGAAAATAATTGAAAAGGAAAAAGACATAAAAGAAGTTTCTTTTCCTCCGACAAATTGGGTTAATCCGGTGGATATTAATTTTTTCATAAATTTTAAGGTTCCCCAAAAATAGAGAAAACCACATGGGACAGTATAAAAAAATAATCTTAATATCATTGATTTTTGGAGCAATATCTGTCGCTCTGATTGTCTTTGTGGCTTACCCCTTGCTTAAAGGGATCAGGAGTGATTCGGGGTCGATTGTAGAAATGAAAAAGAGCTTGGCTTCTTCTCAGGATCAGACAGGAAGTATCAGCCAAATCAGAAAGATATATGGCGAAGTCGAGCCGGACATTGTTAAGGTTAACAATTTTTTTATTGATCCCGGCGTTCCGATTGACCTTATTAAGTTTTGGGAGAAAACCGCGGAGGGCGTAGGGGTATCAATCAGCATCTCTCCCCTTGCTTTAAAGAAAGACGATAGCGATCCTTGGAGTACAATGGGCTTTCAAATATCTGCGAACGGTTCTTTCTCCAGCTTTTTGAGATTTTTGGAAAAGATAGAAAATGCTCCGTATCTGTCGGAAATTCAAAACATGAATATAAGAAGGTTTACCGCGGCAGAGCTTGTGATCCAGAACTACGAAAATATTTCCTTGGGAGATATTAACGCAATGTTCGTGGTTAAAGTTTTTACCAGATAACAATTTTTAAAAATGAACATAAACACTAATGGAATTAATAAGGTTATAAGCAAGGGAAAATGCCTGGTGGACGTACCGGTTTGTTTGGCTTATCATCCCTTTATAGGATGTCTGCTCTTGTTTATCGTTGCCGTTGCCATCGGAGGTTTTGTCTTCTATAAATACTCTTTTTTAGCGGAAAGAGCGGAGCCGGAAGCTATTAAAAAGGGTTCCCTGCTTAACGAAGAGGTTTATAAAGAAATACTTGGGAAATGGCAGGAGCAGGAAGCCAGGTTTAATGAAGCAGATTTAAAAGATTATCCCAATCCTTTTAAAAGATCGGCTGTCGTTCCCGAAGAGGAAGCGGAGTAAACTTAGTTTGATAATGGTATAATTTTAAACGCTGCTCTGTAGCGTTTTTTTGTTATATTCGAACCTATATGTTATAATTTATTAACATATATGTTTAGGTTTTATATATGAAACTGAAAGAGAAAAATAAGGCAATAAGATTAAGAAGGTTGGGTAAAAGCTATAAAGAAATACTCAAAGATATAATGGTCTCAAAAGGCACCTTAAGTTTATGGTTGCGGGATATAAAGCTTACACCTAAACAACAAGAAAGAATTTATGTTGAGTTGAGGCAAAAAAATGCCTATAGAATGGCTAAATCAAACCAGGAAAAAAGAATTAAAAGAACCAAGGAAGTAGTTGGTAGGGCAAGGAAAATATTCCGCTCATATCATAAAGACCCTTTATTTTTAGCCGGCTTGATGCTATATTGGGCGGAAGGCGATAAAGCCAATGAAAGTGTAAAGTTTAGTAATTCAGATCCCTTAATGATTAGATTAATGATGGGATGGTTTAGGAAAATATGTATGGTTCCGGAAAATAAATTTAGAATCTGTCTTCATATTCATAAACTTCATTGTAGAAAAGATATACAGAATTATTGGTCAGGGCTGACGGGAGTTCCTCTTTCTCAGTTTTATAAGACACAGGTTAAGCCGACTTCTTTGGGTCAAAGGAAGAATAAATTGTATAATGGAACATGTGCTGTAAGCGTATGTAGTAGGGATTTATTTAGGACGATAGGCGGGTGGAAATTGGCTTTTCTTGAAAAAATGGATATAAAATAAAGAATGGGCCCTCGTAGTTCAACGGACAGAATAGGACACTTCTAATGTCTAGATAGAGGTTCGACTCCTCTCGAGGGCACTTTTAATGGTGGGCGTAGCTCAACTTGGCAGAGCACTTCGCTGTGGCCGAAGTGGTTGGGAGTTCAAATCTCCTCGCTCACCCATTTTTATGTTAGGCTTTCTTAATCGAAGAATATCAACCCACATAGGGATTATAGTAATTCTTTTTTTTGCTTTTGTTGCCGGGTGGTTTATGATAAATCAGTATATAAGATTTATGGAGATGAGGATTGAGGCGGTAAAGATAGATCTGCAAAAATAATTCATAAAAACAAAAACGCCCCGCAATTATAATAGCGGGGCGTTTTTTTAAATTCCGTTTTTATTTCTTTTCTTCAAGCACTACCTTTAAAGATACTTCTTTTTTATCTCTTAAAACCTTTAATTCGATTTCATCCCCGATTTTGCATTTTTGAAGGATGTCCGATAAGGGATTATCCGTCGTTATTTTTTCTCCCTTTGCCTCCAAAATTATATCGAATTCTTTTAGACCGCATTTTTCTGCCGCAGAACTCTTAATAACCGGTCCCTCTCCGAGAGTTTCTCTTACGATTAGGGCGCCGTAATCCACCGGTAGCTTGTTTTTTTCGGATATCTCTTTCGTTAATATGATGTATTTTATTCCCAGAAATGGGAATTTTATCTTTCCGTATTTTTTAACTTCCTCCAGATCTTTTTTCGCGTAGTTTATTGGAATGGCAAATCCTATGTTTTGAGCGCCCATAACCATAGCGGTGTTTATGCCGATGACTTTTCCCTCTATATCAACCAGCGGTCCGCCGGAGTTGCCCGGATTAATGGCCGCGTCGGTTTGGATAAGTCCTCTTAACCTTTCGGCCTGGCGCGTGAAGCTGTTGGTTGTTTGGATAAATCTTGAAAGCCCGGAAATGATGCCGGCAGATACGGTGTCGTGAAACTCTCCCAGGGCGTTTCCTACGGCGACTACGTCCTGTCCGAGAACGATTTGGTCTGAATCACCAAGCTCCAGGTGCGGCAGATTGCCGTCGCTTATTTTCAATATGGCGATGTCGTTGATAGGATCCGTGGCAAGGATTTTTGCGGGGTATTTTTTTGTCGGCTCTACGATTACCGTATAATCGGCTTCGGGATCTTCAACGACATGGCGCGAGGTAAGGACAAAGCCGTCAGGAGAAATGATAAATCCGGAGCCGCCCCCTATTTTTACCATCTCTTTCTTTCCTTTTTTGATTTTCGGCATCATAAAATTGTCGCTTCCGAAAGGAAACATATAAAATCCTTCAACTTTCGGCAGGTCTTTCGAGACGACGATTGTTATTACCGCGGGGCAAACCCTTTTTGCGACTTCAACGATGGGAGAATTGTTTGTCATATATAGATATTATATCAGAGAGTTATATTGCCTTCAACTGAAACTTTTGTTAAGGTTCTATATATAGTTAGTCCCCGTCGTTCAATGGATAGGACGGAGGTTTCCTAAACCTTAAATGGAGGTTCGACTCCTCCCGGGGGCACTTGACACCTGTGTTTTCTGTACTAACATTCAGGTTGAGGGGATGCGGGATAGAAATATTCCCAAAAGGACAACGGGATTTAATAAAGGAGGTTTAAGGACGTCCCTAATAAAAGTCCAAAATTGGCTTTAAAGACCGAACCGAGTTCGTTAAATCTTGTTCCCCTCACTAAAACTCCCCTAAAAGGGGGTTTTTAGTTTTATGGCAACTTTGCTATAATTGAAAAAAGGTCGGAATTACATTATTTTCTTTTTAACATGCCAAAAAAAGCAAAAACTACTAAAAAAAAGGAAAAGCCGATTGGCGAAGTCGTGCATTTTTTTTCCAACATTGGAGTGGCGGTTGTTAAATTGTCATCCCCTCTTTCCGCGGGAGACACGATAAGGATTGCGGGAGGAGAGAGCACCGATTTCAACCAGGACGTTTCTTCAATGGAAGTTGACCACGTAAAAATCAAGAAGGCGAAGAAAGGCCAGGAAGTCGGTATGAAGGTGAAAGAAAAGGTGAGAGAGGGATACAAGGTTTATAAAGTTTAAGCAGCCGGTAAAATACGGCAGGTTATTTTTACTATGGACAATTATCAAATCCAAGTTATTCTGCAGTTAGGCCTGGCGGTTTTTCTGGGGGCTTTGATCGGCCTGGAAAGAGAGTTTAAAAAAAAGGAAGCGGGCTTGCAGACATACAGCTTAGTCGCTTTGGGCGCTTGCCTTTTTACTATTGTTTCCTTCGAGCTCTTTAACGCCTTTTACGGGAGGGGCGGGGTTGCTTTCGATCCGTCAAGGATAGTTTTGGCCGTTGCCACTGGAATCGGTTTTATCGGAGCAGGGGCCATTATCTACCGCCAGCCCCATGTCGAGGGCCTAACCACCGCTGCCGGCCTTTGGGCGGCGGCATCCATTGGGGTGGCCATAGGAGCGGAGCTGTACTTTATCTCTTTGGTTGCCACCTTTTTGATTATAGTGGTTCTGGGTCTTTTTGGGGCCCTAGAGAGAAGATTTTTTAAGAAAGATTAAATGATATGGGCAATAGGATGGTTTTTATTAAAGCCTTGTCTGTTTTTTTAGGCACGGTTATCGGAGTGGGAATATTCGGTTTGCCTTTTATAGCCGGAAAAGCTGGATTTTCCATCGTTTTTTTATATTTTTTGGTCATAACCCCGGCTGCTATTTTAATTAACTTTCTTTACGCCGAAGTCGCTTTGGGTACGGAAAAAAATTACCGTTTTCCGGGATACGTTGGCGAATATTTAGGAAGCAGTCATAAAAAACTGTCTTTTTTTATTATTATAGTGGGGCTGATAGGCGCCCTTCTTGCTTATTTGGTTATAGGCGGAGAGTTTTTAAGTCATCTCTTCGGGCCCTATTTTGGCGGAAATGCGGATATTTACACCCTGTTATTTTTTGCTTTCGGGGTATTTTTAGTTTTCCGCGGTATAAAGAGCGTTTCGCAAATTGAACTGTTTTTACTGTTTTTACTTTTGGCAATTCTAGCCGCGCTCTTTGTAAAAGCCGCTCCGTTTATAAACTTTAACTATTTTACAACCTACAATTTTAAAAACTTGGCTCTTCCTTACGGAGTGGTTCTTTTCTCTCTTTGGGGTTCGGCTTTGATTCCGGAAATAGAAGAAATGTTCATTGAGAAAAAACTGAGCGTTGGGGAAGTAAGGAAAGGCGTAAGAAGCGTCATATCAAAAGGGCTTATAATAACCGCTGCCGTTTATCTCTTGTTTATTTTCGTGATTTTAGGGGTTTCCGGGCCTGGCACCTCAAAAGAGGCCATATCCGGTATATATCAAGTTCTCGGCGGGAATGTTATAAAATTAGGGTTTGTCTTCGGGATTATTTGTTGTTTTACCTCTTTTATTACTCTCGCTCTGACGCTTAAGAAAGTTTTTATATACGATTTAGGATTATTGAAAGGTCCCTCTTTCTTTTTGGCCTGTTTTTTGCCTCTCATTCTTTTTCTCATGGGGCTGAAAAATTTTATCGACATAATAAGCTTTACAGGGGCTTTGTGCCTCGGAGCGGAAGCCATAATGACGGTTTTTCTTTACAGGGCTTTTCTAAGGAAAAAGCTGCTGAAAAAAATTAATCCCGCTCTTTACTTCTTGGTTTTTATTTTTTCTTTGGGGATAATATACGAATTATTCTACTTTTTTGGAGGTCTTGGGTAAATTGCCAAAAGGGGGTAAAGGGGTACAATAATAATAAATGGAGAAAAGTCCGCATCTTTAATATGACAGGTCTAATTAATGTTCTAACGGTCGCCATCTTTGTCATACTTTTGTTTTGGTATATTTTAAATTATATCTTCAAGGGTTTTTTCTAATGATAAAAGCCAAGCTTTTCGACAAAGATCTGTATAAAAAAACGAGTACGAATGACCTGATTCTTTTCTGCATTTTTTCTATTTCGGGGAAAAAAGAAAAATGCAGCTTTGAAAAACTCATTCAAGAATGTTTTTCTTCTTTTCCCGAGGTTTTTTCTTTTCCTGGTATTAAAAAATGGCCCGATTCCAGAAAGTTGGACAGGCCTCTCAGGGCATTGAGAAAAAAGAAGATGATTGCGGGGAATCTTCAGGGCTTTTTTTCCCTGACAAAAGAAGGAAAAAAATCGGCCCAAGAAACATTTAGGGTTTTGGGTCAAAGGAGATTACAGATATAAATTATGAAAAAATCCAAAAACAATTTCAAAAATATAAAAAGGCAATGGGGTTTGGCAAAAAGGCTGGAGCACAGAAACCCAAAAGGCAAGAACAAAAATAAATGATTTAAATTTTATGTATATTTCTATTTTTATCGCTGGGTTTGGAGGAGGAGTTTTAAGGGGTTTGATAGGTTTTATCAAGCATCAGTTTTCTTATAAAAAAGTGGAGTTCAATCTTCTCTATTTTTTAGGAATGATGTTTGTTTCGGGGGTAGTCGGTCTTCTTTCTGCCATGGCGATTAAAGAGGCCGGAATCACTTTTTCCGGTTCAACGGTTCTTAATCCGGCGTTGGCTTTTATCATCGGTTACGCTGGCGGAGATTTTTTGGAAAATATCTATAAAATCATAGCAAAGAAATCTTCTCTCTATTTGGAATAACGGCGGGCAGCCGGTTGTTGTTCGAGCCGGCCGCACAAAGTTTTTAAAACAAAAATCCCGAAAATCTCTTCGGGATTTTAAAGCAAAATTAGTTTAAATCTTAGTTACACTTCCTCTTCAGCTTCTTCTGGTTCCTCCGCCTCCTCGTCTTCTGTTTCGGCTTCTCCCTCTGGCACGTCTTCTTCAACGCCTCCCTCTTCCGGCACTTCGTCTTCCATGGAAGTGAAAAAAGGATCTAATTTAAATTCAGCCATGATTTTTAAAACGAAGCGTCCTTTTTTCTTTTCTGAAATTCTACGCTTCGTTTAAAGGGTTTGTTTTTTCGACCTTTTTTTATTTGTTATCCTTATTATAAAAATCCAAAGAGCCTTGTCAATGTTCACTTTTGCACAGCAGAGATTTAAAAACGCATAATTGAAGTATTTTCTCAAAGTGATAATATTACATTATAAAATTATGATCTTTGGTTTCTCATGAAATTTTTTGCCGATTTTCATTTACACTCTAAGTATTCTCGGGCAACCTCCAAGGATATGGATTTGGAAAGCTTGGATAAATGGGCTGTAATTAAAGGAATAAAGGTTGTCGGAACCGGAGATTTTACTCATCCTTTGTGGTTAAAATCTCTCATGGAGAGTCTGGAACCGGCAGAGCCCGGCTTGTTCAGGCTTAAAAAAAGCAAGTCTTCAGACAACGGCACCCGTTTTATACTAACTTCGGAAATAAGCTGCATCTATTCAAAAAAAGGCAAGGTCAGGAAAATTCACATCATAGTCTTTTCTCCTTCTTTTGAGGTTTGCGAGAAGATTAACACTCAGCTTAGCTGGATTGGGAACCTTAAGTCGGACGGTAGACCAATCTTGGGTTTAGACGCGAAAGAATTGGCAAAGATTGTTTTAAACTCTTCCGGCGACTGTTTGGTCATACCGGCCCATGCCTGGACTCCCTGGTTTTCGATCTTCGGGTCTAAATCGGGATTTAATTCTATTGAAGAATGTTTTGAAGAATATTCAAAGCACATATATGCGATCGAAACCGGTTTGTCTTCCGATCCCGCAATGAATTGGAGGCTGTCTTCTTTGGACAATATAACACTGATTTCGAACAGCGACAGCCACTCGCCCCAGAAAATAGGCAGAGAAGCAAATGTTTTTGACACGGAATTGAGTTATAAAGGAATAGCGGAGGCGATAAAAACCAAAGATCCAAAAAAGTTTCTTTATACCGTCGAATTCTTTCCGGAAGAGGGAAAATACCATTACGACGGTCACAGACTTTGCGGAATAAGGACAACGCCTCAGGAATCGAAGAAGTATAATAACATATGTCCTGTTTGCGGAAAGCCTTTGACGATAGGGGTTCTTAACCGGGTTGAGGAATTGGCAGACAGGCAAGAGGGAACAAAACCGGCAAATTTTATCCCTTTTAAGAGGTTGATCCCCTTGGCGGAAGTAATAGCTGACGCCGTGGGAACGTTGCCTGCGTCAAAGCAGGTGAAGAAAGAATATGATAATCTGATTGAGCGTTTCGGGAACGAATTCAAGGTTTTATTAGACGCGTCCTATGAAGAATTAAGATCCTCTTCTTTGCCGGAAATAGCAGAAGGTATTATAAAGGTAAGAGAGGGCAGGGTTAAGGTTGATCCGGGCTATGACGGAGTGTATGGAAAGGTCAGAATTTTTTCACAAGGCAGCCAAGAAGAAGCCATAAAACAAAAAACACTTTTTTAATTCAATTTATTTATGAAAGCAGATTTACATATCCATACGAAATTTTCATATGACGGCGTTTCGTCGCCTGCCGAAATAGTCAGATCAGCCATTGAAAAAGGCATAGATTGTATTTGCATTACCGATCACCACGAGATCGATGGGGCAATAGAGGCCATGAAGTTTGGCTTTGACAAAGATATTTTGGTTGTGCCCGGCATTGAAATTTTGACTGATTCTGGCGATATATTGGGAATTAATGTCAGGCAGATCATTCCAGACGGCCTTTCTCCAAAGGAAACAATCTTGAGAATAAGGAAAGCTGGAGGCATAGCCGTTATTCCCCATCCTTTCGACAAGCCTTTTATGGGGTTTTGGGGAGGGGAAAAGGCGATTAAAGCCGCCAGCCCGGATGCAATTGAAGTTTTTAACGCTTCTACTATTTTCAAGTCCTCCAACAAAAAAGCCCTTCGTCTCGTTCAAGGCAATAATATGTGCTTTACGGCCGGTTCCGACTCTCATAAAAAGCAGTTCGTGGGGCGCGGCTATATGGAATTTAAAGAAAAAATCTCTTCAGAAAAAGACTTGATAAAGGCGATAATGGAAAAAACGGGCAAGCCCGGCGGGAGGCATCTTTCTCTTTTTGAAATATTAAAGAATAGTTCCAATTCTAATGTCAAAAATATGCTTCATTACTGTGTTGAAAGGAAGAGAAGTATTAAGGAAAAGAAAAAGACAGGAGTTTTTGGTTGCCAATAACTTGGCATTTGACTATAATAAAAATGTAGATTAAGTTGCGTTTGACCGTTGATTTTCACAAAGATGAACACATTTTCTCAAAAAGGCATTTCTCTCTATATAACCATAATGATAATGGCCGTTGTTTTGTCTGTTGTAATAGGATTGACCACGATTTTGCTGGGCCAGATGAGAACCATAAGAACGATAGGATATTCGGTGGTTGCTATTTACGCTGCAGATACCGGGGTGGAAGAAGCGTTAAATGACATATTCGGCGGTGTTTTTAAGTCTTCCTACATTCCCACCTCTTTGGATAATTCAGCTACGTATCAGGTTGAAGTGGTGTGTTGCCAACCGAATCAGGGCGATTGCGTTTTCGTCCAAGCGGGAGAAGGGGAAAAATGTCCAGCAGGTTTGTCCGAAGACAATACGTGCCTTGGCACTAAATTTTGCATAAAATCTTTAGGGACTTTTAAGGGAGTGAGAAGAGCGATAGAGGTAAAGATATAAAATAAATTTTTCTTTTATTCTTTTCCCTTATTTTTTTCTAAAGGGAAATTTGGCTTATTATGACAAAAAAAGAAGCCGGATTGCGCGTAGAAAAACTGAAAAAACTGATAAACCGCCATCGCTATCTTTATCACGTTTTGGACCGACAGGAAATTTCCGACGCCGCTTTGGATTCTCTTAAAAAAGAGCTTTTTGATTTAGAACAGCAATTCCCCGATCTTATAGTTTTTGATTCCCCCACCCAAAGGATAGGGGGTAAGCCGTTGGATAAATTTGAAAAGGTAAGTCGTTCAAAGCCAATGCTTTCTTTTAACGATGCCTTTTCCGAAACGGATATGGAGGATTGGCTCGAAAGGATTTCAAAACTTTTATCAAGGGAGGAAGTCCTTAAAACCGATTTTTACTGTGAATTGAAAATTGACGGCTTGGCGATAGAACTGATCTATGAAAACGGAGTTTTGAAAACCGGCTCTACGAGGGGCGATGGGAACATAGGAGAAGACGTAACTCAAAATTTAAAGACTATTGAAGCAATTCCCCTCAAGGTGAGGGAGAGAGAAGACGTGATCAAAGAATTGGAAAAAGAGAAGATAAGTGCGTCTGTAATCAAATCAATAAAAAACTATGATTTCAGAAAACCGATTGTGGTTCGCGGAGAGGTCTTTATATCTAAAAAAGAGTTTGAAAGGGTTAATAAGGAACAGGAAAGACAGGGACTTGCGGCTTATGCCAATCCTCGCAACCTTGCAGCCGGTTCCATAAGACAGCTTGATCCTAAAATAACGGCAGGAAGGCGTCTGGATTCTTTTGCATATGATTTGATCACGGATTTCGGCGCGAAAACCCATGAGGAAAAACACAAAATATTGAAGTCATTAGGTTTAAAAACCAACCCCCATAATAAATATTGCGGCACTATTAAAGAAGTTTTCGAGTTTCACAAACAGGCGCAGAAGCTGAGGGAAAAAATCACTTACGAAATAGACGGCATTGTGGTTATTGTCAGTCGAAACGATATCTTTGATAAGCTGGGGGTGGTTGGGAAAGCTCCAAGAGGGGCGATCGCTTTCAAGTTTCCCCAAAAACAAGCCACTACAATCGTTGAAGATATTAAGGTTCAGGTGGGCAGAACAGGGGTTTTAACCCCTGTTGCCCATTTAAAGCCGGTTCAAGTCGGCGGTACGACGATTTCCCGCGCCACCTTGCACAATGAAGACGAAATCAAAAGGTTAGGGGTAAAGATCGGAGACACGGTGATTGTAGGGAGGGCAGGCGACGTGATTCCGGACGTGATAAAGGTTATGAAGGAATTGAGGACTGGAAGAGAAAAAGATTTTAAAATGCCGAACACCTGCCCTATTTGCGGAGGAGCGGTAGTCAAAGAAAAAGAAGGAGTAATTTCCAGATGTGCCAACCAAGAATGTTTTGCCATGCAGAGAAAACGATTTCATCACTTTGTTTCAAAAAAAGCTTTTGATATTCGGGGTTTGGGCGTGAAAATAATCGATCAGTTGGCAGAGGAAAAGCTGATTTCCGACCCTGCCGACCTTTTTGAGTTGGAAGAGGGAGATTTGATTCCTTTAGAAAGATTTGGAGAAAAATCGGCGAAGAATGTAATCGAGTCAATAAAAAAAAGCAAAAACGTAGTTTTACCAAAATTTATTTATGCTTTGGGCATCAGAAACGTGGGGGAAGAAACGGCTAAGGATCTTGCAGAAAAATTCAAAGATATAGAGGGTCTGAAAAACGCCAGCCTTGAAGATTTACAAAAAATTGAAGATGTGGGGCCGGTGGTCGCAGAATTTGTTTTTCATTGGTTTCGTAAAAGAAAGAATATTGATTTTCTTGGAAAGCTTATCGGTTCTGGCATAAAGATAAAGAACATAGATAAAGTTTATAAAAGTGATAAACTGAAAGGGCTGGCAATTGTTTTTACCGGTACTCTTGAAAAAATGACAAGGAGCGAGGCGGGGGAGAAGGTTAAGGAACGAGGAGGAATCGTTTCAGAATCCGTTTCCAAGAGCACATCTTTTCTGGTGGCCGGGAAAGAGCCCGGTGCTTCAAAAATCAAAAAAGCGAAAGAACTCGGGATAAAAATAATAGACGAGAAAGATTTTTTAGAAATCATTAAAAACTAAAAGTGGGCTATTTATTATCGCATATTAGAAGGATCGACTGGCTGATGATATCTTCATCTTTACTATTAGCCGGCCTTGGGCTGATTTCCATCTACAGCTCCTCATTAGGAAAAGGAGTTTTTCTTAATTTTGAAAAGCAGATTATTTTTTTGGTAATAGGCTTTTTTTTGATGATGGTTATCAGCTTCTTTGACTGGAAAATGCTCAGGGACAGTCCTTACTTTATTTTAATCGTTTATTTCTTTTGTATTCTAGCTCTTGCGGGCCTTTTCTTTTTTGCTCCAAAAACTAGAGGAATATCAGGATGGTATAAGTTCGGAGATGTATCTTTTGATCCGATAGAGCTTATGAAAATCATTTTAATCGTTCTGCTCGCAAAATATTTTTCAACGAGACACGTTGAGATGTATCGCTTAGTTCACATTCTTCTTTCCGGGTTTTATGTTTTGTTTCCGTCGTTTCTGATTTTTTTGCAGCCAAACTTGGGGTCTGCCCTGATATTGGTTGTTTTGTGGGTAGGGGTTTTAGTTATATCGGGGATAAAATTGCGCCATTTTTTAATCTTGGTTCTTTGTGGGCTTTTGGTTTTAGTTGTCAGCTGGTCTTTTCTTATAAGGGACTATCAGAAAGAAAGAATCACAAGTTTTTTAAATCCTCAGCTTGATCCAAAAGGCGCTAGCTGGAGTCAAAACCAGGCGAGAATTGCAATCGGTTCCGGCGGAATATTCGGGCAAGGAATAACTAAGGGATCACAAACCAAATACGGTTTCTTGCCGGAACCCCACACTGATTTTATTTTTGCTTCAATTGCAGAAGAAATGGGCTTAATCGGTACATCAATTCTATTTTTGTCTTTTGTGGTTTTAATATGGAGGATTATGAAAATTTCTATTTCTGCCACCTCTAATTTTCCCCGGCTTTTTGCTTCCGGCTTTAGTATCGTCATAATTTCCCAAATCCTTATTAATGTCGGCATGAACATTGGAATTATGCCGGTGATCGGTATTTCTCTTCCTTTGGTAAGTTACGGAGGATCTAGCTTAATAGCAACCTATATCGGATTGGGCATATTAAATAGCATAAAAACCCACTAAAAAATCCAAAAATCATCTATTTTAAGCATAAATCCCGTTTAAAGCGGGATTTATTTTTAGAGTTGATTTAGGGTTTAATAATCTTATATTTTTATCCGATACTTATCCACAATTTAAGCTTGACACCTCTTTCTGTTTTAAGCGATAATAAGAGTAGAAACGATATCGGATTGCCAATATGTATCGGTCATTCAATATCGGATGGTTTAAGTGTATCGGAACGATGATTTTATACACGAAATGCTATATCGGATAGGTACGATTCAATCTTAAATCTAGCTTACAATATTTCTATTTAAGAAAGAAAAAACAGCTATAAAAAAAGAAGACCCCTTAAAAAATTAACCCAGATCTCTCGTAAAAACCTAAGGCATTTTTTGTTAGGGCCTTCTGCTGTAATTTTACCCAGAAATATTCAATTTATCAAGTTCCAATAACATGGAGAGGGAGGAGAACTTAAACAACAATTACATATCCTTACTTGATGCATCAAAACTTTGCTCTTATTCCCAAGAGTATCTTTCGCTTAGGGCAAGACAAGGAAAGCTTAGAGCCTCAAAGCTTGGTAGAAACTGGGTAACCACGAAGGAATGGTTAGAAGAATACCTGAAAAAAACCGAAACCTTTAAAACAGATCAGACCATAAAAAAAGAAGTCGGTTTTCAGAAAAAAGAAAACGAAGCAGTAAAAGAGTATTTTAAGAAAGCAGAGTCCCTTCCTCCGGACAATCTTCCTGTGGGTACTTTCGATGAAAGTATCCAGGATTTGTTGAAAACCAAGCTTGAAAAAAGAGCACCTGCGCTCCGTTTCGGTTTTACGTACGCCTTGGTTTTTGTTTTATTGGTTGGTGGGATGTTCCTTGGAACGCCAGCCTTTAAAGATGTCTTTTCTCAAATTGATTACCGTTACGAAAACTTGGAATCAAAGCTTAGGGGTACAACTTACTTTTTGGTTTTTTCGGATAAAGTTTTGGATCCGACAAAAACTTTTATTGAAGATTTCGGCAGCGAACTTTCCCGTACGGCCAACCTTATCTTTGAACCTTTTAGGTCTGCTTACAAAAATATTTCTTGGTTGTTAAATTTTGGAAAAACAGAAAAAGATTTTGTAAAAAAGGAAGAGCTTGATTCGCTGCGCCAGGAAATAGAAAGAATAGAAAGAGAGGGCGTGGTTTCAAAAGAAGTGGAAGTAAGTAGGATCGTAAGGGTTGAACCTATTAAGGAGATTACAAGGCAGATTATAAGGGTTGACGGAGCCGATTTGGCGGATGTACGAAACCAGATAGCTCAAATGGCGACATGGGGTCAGGATATTCTAAATCTTAGGCAGAGCGTTAGATCTGTGGTTTCTTTCGCTCCTGCTGGCGTCCCCGCCGCCTCAATGAATGTCGGTGGGTCTCTTTACGCCGATGCCAACGGTATTCAGATAAATGGCTCCGGGGCTTTCAGCGCCGGTATTAGCGCTCTTTCTGGAAATTTTACTAACAACGTTTTTTCTGGAAGATTCTTTATTGACGATGGTAACACTATTTTGGATAGCGATATTGCTGGAAATATGATTTTTACGGATGCGGTATCTGGCACCGTAACCCTTGCCGCTCTTATCGGCGGTGGCGGAGGAGGATTGGGCGCCAATCTTGCTTCTTTAACCAACGACATTTTAAGCGACAACGGAATAATTATTTTAGGAGGTAGATTGGGTGTAAATAACGAGAACTTAACTTTTGATTTCGAAACGGTTGCGGACACCGTAGGGATTAATACGGGGACTGGAGTGACAACGTTAGATTTTAATGCTTTAGATATTACAACAACAGGCAATATCACGGCGGGCGGATGGATAGTGGGAGGAAATATTGAAATGGCGGATGACAATTGGATAGGTTTGGGAGGGGCAAAAGGCAGAATGGTTTTTGATGATACTCCGGTAACCGATGAGTTGCAGATTACGGCAGCCAACCTTACTTTTCCTGCGGACAATTCAAAAGTAATTTTTGGCACGGGAGCAGATGCTTCGATATATTACGACGGCACAAATTTGGTTGTTGATCCTAGAGAGGTGGGGGCCGGAGGGCTGGCAGTTGGCGTTGGTGCAATTGGGGTCGATTACGATTTGATTTTTGATGGAGAAACAAACGATTTAACTTTAACCTGGCTGGAAGATGAGGCCTCGCTGAAAGGAACAGGTGGCCTGTGGCTTGACGGAACAACAGGGACAACTCCGACATCAGGAAACGGCACAAGATTTATGTGGATACCGGCAAAAGCGGCGCTTCGTGCGGGTATAGCGGACGAGATTGGAGTATGGGACGACGCCAATATCGGTCTTCGCTCCATAGGCCTTGGGCGATCGGCGCAAGCAAAAGGAGATCATAGTATAGCGATTGGAGAGAGTAATTTGGCAAGCGGCGAAGCGGCCGTTGTATTGGGGTATGATAGTACTGCTTCGGGAAACTATTCTACGGCCTATGGAATAGGAAATGCCGCCACCGGCGGCGCTTCAACGGCGTTTGGTCAATATACGGCAGCTGGCGGTCTTTACTCGACTTCTTTTGGGACCCTAACTGCGGCTTCCGGAAGATCAAGTATCGCCGGGGTAGAAAGTTCCGTTGCTTCGGGTGATTACTCGGTGGCTTTAGGGCTTTCGGCCACGGCTTCCGGCGCCGGTTCGGTTGCTATAGGAGAACAGACCACAGCGACCGGGAATTACTCTATTGCTCTCGGGCAATTAAGCACGGCTTTAAGTAATAATAGTTTTGCATGGGGCGTGGGGGCTTTTGCCGGAGCGGCAAACAATTTCACAGTAGGCGATGGTTTGATAACCTCAACGGCAAACAGCGTGAATCTCGGGGTTCAGACAACTTGGCTTGAAATAACCGACGGATTGGCAAAGTTTATCGGAGACAGAGTGATAGTCGACCCAACCACGGCTTACGTCGACGACGGGACGACTGCGCTACAGGTTGCTGGAGATATATTTATTACCGGAAATATAAACTCCGATGGGAGTACTTTTTATACCGACGGCGCAGGAACTTTGGATTTGGAAAACCTCGATGTCAACAATGGAGGAGGAATCACAATGAATGGTGGTGGTTCCATCACAATGAACGGAGGAGATATCTATAGCGTGTCATATATTACTCCTAATGTTGACACCGTGACAATCGGTTTTGGAGCAGCAATAGATTACATCCTTGCCTTCTGGGGAGATACCAACACGGGTATCCTTACCTGGATGGAAGACGAGGATTATTTTGCATTCTCCGACGACATCCTGATGAACTCCACGGAGAGAATATACTTCAGGGACACTGCCATAAGTATAACAAGCTTGGACGATGGACATTTGGATATTACAGCAGACGTAGCCATAGACCTTAACGGCAACGTTAACATTTCAGGTACCATCTCTCCTGGTAATATCATAATGGCAGATGATGGTTGGATAGGATTAGGGGTTGCCAAAGGAAGGATAGTATTCGATGATACTCCGGCTACGGATGAGATTCAGATTAATAACGCTAACCTGACGCTCGGTGCCGGGAATGTCACCACCACAGGCACAGGAACGTTCGGAGACGCGGTGATCGGAGGAGTGGGTATCGCTTGGAATGCAGGAGACAGTATCCTCTATTTTGACAACAACATCGGAATAACAGGCGGCGGCAGTTTCATATTAGACACAGCAAACAATTGGTACTGGGAGGGAGGAACAGGAGAACTAATCACCCAAAAAGGTTCATTTCAGGAATTCTCAACAGCTGGTGGAAATATTTATGATTTCTGGGATGGGTTTAACTATTATCTCTATACGCCGAATCTTTATGTTACGGGTGGCGGAGGGATTGAATTGGATGGCGGTTCGATAAGCTTTGATTCTATTGGCGGCGGCGATTTATATTATCTTTCTTACATAAACAGCATAGGCGGAGGTATTCTTGATATGACCACCGACCCCTGGGCTTTGGATGTAGGCTTGTCTCTTCCCGTATTGGATATTACGACTGGTGGGTATATTTCATTTCAGCCATCTGGCACCACAATCTCAGACGACGGCTCAGGTGGATTCGTTTTTACAGGAGCATATCTTTCAAATGGACTGTCTAATCTATTGGACTTAGCCTCGTCAATCCATTATGGCGCATCTTTCTTGGACGTAGGGACGGGAACTTACGGGATAGACCTAAATAGTGCCGGCTCAGTCCAGATAACAGGAAGCGATTTGAACCTTGCCTCTGCTTTTATCCACGACACCATAAACGGCTTCGTTCAGGTTTACGGGCAGGAAAATGCCGGAGCTACTGGATTAAGGGTATACAACACAGATGGTTTTATTATGTTCCAGGTAGACACTTTGGGTGACGCCTATACAAGAAGAAACTTCACCATAGGCGCAGGAGTGGCAGCCACCGACTATACCTTAACCTTCAACGGAGAAACAAACGACGGAGTTATTACTTGGATGGAAGACGAGGACTACTTTAAGTTTGATGATAGTATTCTTATGAGTACTGCGGAACCTGTTTATTTTAGGGATACTAATACTTCAATTTATTCTTCAGGTGCAAGTTATTTAGATTTAGCAGCGTCAGGATATATATTTTTAAGAGGCACAACAAGAATGGTCGGAAATAACCGTTTGGAGTTTAGGGAAAATGCCGAAAGGATTGAGAGCTCTGGCGCGAATATTTTAGATTTATATGCCGGAACTACATTCAATTTTTATATAGGCTCTACCGCCCAGATTAACCTTACCGACGGCAAGCTTGCCCCCACCACCAACAACGACATAGACTTAGGAGACGATACCCACAGATTCAAAGATCTGTACCTGGTAGGAGCCACCATCCACATGGGAACCTCAGGAGACGAAGGAACACTCACCTACACGACAGCAACGAATACCTGGGACTTCACCAACAACATCAGCACCGCAGGCTCGATAACAGTAGGCACGCCAGGAACACAAAGCCTCAACGTCAACGGGGATATTTTTTTGAACAGCGGTGCGGTATTTTTCTGGGACAGCACGGCAAGCTTCTTCTCCACTGGAGGTAATCCTCTCCAGGGAGGGGTGATAGGAGCCGGAACCATTGCCGCAGACGCCAGCGGAAGCTCAACTGGCTTCCTTACTATCGGCGATGCCTTGTTTGACTTTTCAGCAGGCGTAAATGTTTCAGGATACGACTTTACCGTAAACACTTCACAAGGATATTTCAACGGCACCGATTCCTGGACTCTTCCCATCCAATACACAGACTTCATCTACTCTTACTCCAACGCTTGGATTGCCTTTGACTTACAGAGTCAAATCAATTATATCTCAGTCGAACAGAACATGAGATTTAATTACAAGAACATGCTGTTTGCCGAAGGCCAGGACGCCGATATTTATGTCGAAGCTTCCACAGGATACGCTTACGAAGGAGGGGATATGACACTTAGAGCAGGAGACGGATTATTGGGCGGAGGAGCTTGGAACGCCACAGGAGGAACGCTTTGGTTAAAAGGAGGGACTTCCTCCGGGGCAACCGAGGGAGCTGTCCATATTTACGGCTCTATTGCCGAAGATGTTTTTGAAACCGACATAGAAAACACTCAAGTCCCGTTCGTGAGTTATGCTGGCGGAATAGCAAACCAGGCACTCCCGTTATACCTTGCAAAAGGCACCGGAACTGCCTACAAGAACCAAATGGTTGCCTATACCTACAATGGCTCAGCCTATACCTCAAGAACATCCGAAAGCAGGACTGCTTTCGGAACGGCATTCACCTTATTGGCAGATACCAACGATTATGTCTATGTAGGATTGCAATCCCATCCTTTTACAAGCGCATATTTTGATTTAGGAACTAATGGAAGCGGACTGACATTATTGGTTGAATACTGGAATGGTTCTGATTGGATAGATTTGGACGGTATGAGTGGCCCGCCATTGTTAGCCGACACGACCAATAATTTCTCCAACAGCGGTTATATTTCCGTAGACCATTCTGGTATGCTTGACTGGACAGCTAACGCAGTGTCAGGCACAACAGCTTACTGGATTAGGATTTCCACGTCAGCTGTCACAATAGCTCCTACCTGCTACAAGACAGGGACAAACTATTTTGCAACCCCCATATTCAGGGCTTACACAGACACAAGCACGGTTTCGTATTACTCAGCCTGGAACGGATACAACGGGATATATACCGCTACTCCTGCAGCTATGCTGCATGTTAACGCCCCCAACATAGCCGGAATCGAAACCCTGAGATTATCAACCTTAGGCACGACTGGAGACCCCTTAATGAGATTATACAGCTCAACCTCTTCTTACGGAGATATCTGGTTTGACAAAGGCACGAACGACTTTTACATAGACAACGCCTACAACAACACGGCAGGCGAGATTTACTTCAGGACAAAGACACTGGGAACGGCAGTGAACAACCTTATCTTGAAAGATACGACCGTAACCTTCGGCACGAACGCCGACACCGACATAACCGTGAACTTCACCGGAACCACCAACTCCGGGCAGTTCTTGTGGATGGAGGACGAGGATTACTTCAAGTTTTCGGATGACATCCTGATGAACTCCACGGAGAACATATACCTCAGAGACACAGCTATCAGCATTAACTCCGCAGACGACGGCCACCTTGATTTAACTGCCGACGTGAGCATTGATTTTAATGCGCCGGAAGTGATTTTCCCGTATGGCGTCGGAGCCCCCACCTTAACGACAAATGGATCATTATCCATAGCCTATGTGGATCCCAACCATAGGATATACTTCTATTCAAACGGCGGTCTCCATTATGTCAACGAAACAGCCGGATTCGAGATACCTAATTTTGAAACCACAGACCCGCTTTCCGGAGAAGAGATAAAGGAAGGCGACTTTGTAATGGGCATGATAAACTATACGGTCTCCGACGGCGCCTTGCACGGTCTCTGGGTAAAGTGGGACAGCGTCAAGAAGGACTTGATAGAGGAGATCAAGAATAGCTTGATAATCCAGCTGTCTGCACAGAGCGACGGAAGTACTCAGGGCGGCGAAGCCGTCCAAGAAGATACAAGTCTTATTGACGCCTTGGTTGCTTTAATAAAAAACACTTTGGCTGATATTGGTTTATTAATAGAAAACGGTATAGTCCAGGCAAAAGAGTTGATATCAGATAAGATAACGTCGAATAGAATCACGGTTAAAACCGCCAGGGTTAATAAAATGGAAATAGTTGATTCGGAAACAGGAGAGATTTATTGTACTTGGATTAAAAACGGCGAGTGGGTAAAAGTAAAAGGAGATTGTGAAACAGCGGGCCAATTAACAGAACCTCAAATAGATCCTCCAGCGGAGCCACCGATAGATCCGCCTGTGGATCCTGGGGTTACAGAACCTCCTGTTTCTGACTCGGAACCGGAACCGGAGCCAGATTCCGATCCGGAACCCGCTCCTGAGCCTGACCCGGAGCCGAATCCTGAGCCAAGTCCAGAACCGGTTCCTGAACCTACTCCGGAACCTGTGCCTGAACTAAGTCCAGTTCCAGAACCTGCCCCCGAGCCTGCGCCAGAACCGCCTCCGGCGCCAGAGCCTGTTTCCGCTTCAGTACCGGCACCAGCCGCCGAAACGAATTCAGCGCCAGCCCCGTAAGCCACATATCATTCGTTCTTGCGTTGTACTCATTGGGCTTGTGCTGTTTTATACCCGCACTTTTGACAGGAGATAAAAAGCGATAAAAATAACGAATGGAAAATACACTTCTAAAAACAATAAAAGTAGGGATATTCTTAATCTTTTTAACCCCATTAATCCTTGGCCCAGTGGGGCTGACTTTATCTGCTTATCCAAAAGCAGTTTATTTTCGCTCTCTCGTAGAAATCTTGCTCATATTTTATATAGCCTTAATTCTTCTTAATAGAAAATACATACCCAAAATTCATTTGTCGGCGTTAAGCGTCATAATATTTATTAGTACGGCCTTAATTGTCAGTCTTTTAGGTTTTAATTTCTATAGAAGTTTTTTTGGCGACCCGGAACGGACGGAAGGAATAATTCTATATATGCATCTAATGGTGTTTATATTAATCGTCATGGGTGTCTTTACAAAGAAAGAGAATTGGATTACGGCTTTTAAGGCTTCTGTTTTTATCGGTGGCATCTCAAGTTTTGCCGCTATAATACAGAAACTTAATATTTTTAAATTTTACGGGACTTCTCTTCCTAACAGAATGTCAGGCACACTATCAAACCCCGACTTCTTCGGACCATATATTGTTTTATTGCTTTTTATAACGTTTTTTGTTTTTTTATCGGAGAAAGCCAAAGATTTGAAATTCGTATGGGGAGTTATTATTTTTATCGATGCTTTGGCTTTATATTATACGTTGACAAGGGGAGCGTGGTTGGGATTTATAGTCGGTATGGGTTTTGTCGTTGCGGCTTGGTTGATTTCTCGTCCGCATCTGGACAAGAGAAAAAAGCGCTATTTGATTTTTGCCGGCCTAGCCCTTTTTATTTTAGCGGTCTCGTTTTTCCTATTTCCAAATTTTCCTCCGTTTAAGCATTTCTCAAATCTTATTCAGAGTTCTCTCGCCAGTTCTGTTGGGTCGCGCCTGCATATTTGGGGCCTTGCTCTTAAAGGATGGTGGGAAAAGCCGGTATTGGGGTGGGGTTTAGAATCGTTTTCGTATGTGTTTGACAGAAAATATAATGCGCAATTTTTGAATTTTATCCCAGAGGGAATGTATTTTGACCGGCCCCACAACAAAATTTTAGAGTTGATGAACGATGCGGGAATTATAGGGTTATTGGCGTATTTTTTTATTTTCTTTGCGGCAGTTTACACTTTGTTTAAAAATAAAGACTACTGGAGGGAATCCTCTCCTCCGAATAAAAATATTTTTATTTTTCTCCTTACGGGTTTTTTCATAGCTTATCTTATCCAAGGTCTTTTCTATTTTGATACTATTTGCAGTTATATAATATTGTATTTGGTTCTAGGATTCATAAATAATGTTTTTTTGGTTCCGAAAAAAGAAATTAATTATAGTCCTGAAAAAATAAAGAAAAGATTTTCCCGCAAAGAATATTTTGTAGCAGGCTTGTCCGCGGTCGTTCTCTTAGGAATTCTTTATGGAGTAAATATAAAACCGACCATTGTTGCGGCGCAGTTTCCCCACTATGCGCAGTACGAAAAGAAAGATATAAAACGAGCTTATGCGGGTTATTCAAACGCGATAAAAACAAAAACAATTTACGACAAAGATTTTCGCTTGATTTTTGTAGAGAGGTCGATTTACCTTTTGGAAAACGGCTTGGTAAACGATATTGAAGAAGAGGTCGTTGGCAATTTATTACAAATAAGGCCTTTGTTGGCAAAAGACGTAAAAAGCCCGGATAGAAGGCCAAACAGTTCCTATGAATACCTTGCTCGAATTAGCGAAAGAGCATATTTTGTAACCCGTGATGAGAAAAATTTGGAGGATATGGAGAGCGCCTTAAAAGCAGGAATTGAGTTTAACAGCGAATTGCCGACGTTTTATCAATTAATGGGAGAATTAAGAATCATTCAAAATAGATACGAGGAAGGCGAGGACTACTTCGCAAAAATGCATGCATTAACTCCGAAGCATCCTCGAGACACGGCGGGCATGTATAAAAAGATTGGAGTTGCATACGCAAAGGCGAACGACATAGAAAAAACAATCGAAAATTTTAAAAAAGCGCTTGATGTTGATTATGACTATAAGAAAGCAACCGGCTATTCTGCGTTGGACGGCGTGATTTCTTTCATAGATTTGGTGGCGGTCATATATTATCGTGATTTTAACGATTTTGACAGCTCGGAAAGGCTGTATATTCGCGAAATGGAGGCTTATCCCGACCAAAAGAAGACATTTCAGGCGCATATAGAGGCTCTGCGCCAAGATTATAATAAAAAGAGCGAATAAGCTCATCAAATACTATATTTGATATCAAATATTTATGCACAGGTTGTCTTGTTGACAATATTTTTTGGTTGAAAGATAATTAGTAAAGACAGGCAAAAAGTGCATCTTTACATATGAATGGCGAAACTCCAAAAAATAAGTACATATCGCTGGCTGAAGCAACGAAATACTGCAATTATTCTTTGCCCTATTTGAATTTGCGCATTCGTCAAGGGAAGCTGAAAGCAGTGAAGTTCGGAAGAAACTGGATGACTACCCGCCATTGGCTCGGGGAGTACATACTGAACGTTGAAAAGAGGAGAGATGACACTGATACATATATGTCGCTGGCTGAAGCAACGAAATACTGCAATTATTCTTTGCCCTATTTGAATTTGCGCATTCGCCAAGGGAAGTTGAAAGCAGTGAAGTTCGGAAGAAACTGGATGACAAAGAAAGAATGGCTCATGGATTATTTAACAAGAGTAGAGGCGTATAATAATTCAAACCAGACAAACCATTTTGAAAAAGAAGAGATTCCTCCTACGGGCGTTTCAGAAAAGAGCGTTTTTGGCGACGAAGAAAAAGGGCTTTCTAGCATTCCTCCTGCAGGTGTGTTTCAGGCCACTCAAAAGATCAAGAAAATTAGTTTTGCCAGGATCGGATATGTCTCGTTAATTATTATGTCACTGTTTATCGGAAGCATTTTGTTGATTGAATTCGGCATCGGAAACGATAGTCAAAACTTTTCTGGCAAAACAATAGAGACCATCAGTAATTTTTCGAAAACCATTTCTGGAAAGACAAAGATTCTTTTCGCCAGCCTGGAGCAGAAAGACAATTCTGGAATTTTAAAAAGCTCTTTTGGATTTTTAGGTAAAGGTTTTCAAAAAATTTCCTTAAGTTTAAAATCCATGTTTGATTTTTTTAAAGACGGTATAGCATTAATTAATAAATCTTACGGAAAAACAGCAGAAGGATTAATAGCTTTTCCTGCCACTTATAACGAGGACTTGAAAAAAAAGGTTCAGAAATTATTTTCTGATGAGATAAGAATCGGGCCGATAGATAAATCATCAGGGCATGTGATTCCTGTTTTTAAAGAAAGCGACGGAGATAAATATATGTATATGTTGGTGCCGATCAATAATTAGTTGAATTATAAATTAATTAAAAGTCGATAAATAATTAATTAAATCGTTAAAGGTCGATAAAAAAAGGAAAACATCAAAAATATGAAAAGAATAATAAGTTTATCAATAATAGTAAATTTATTAGTATCTACGGTATTTGTAATCTTTGAACCGCAAATTTCAAAGGCCGTGGCAGATGAGATTGTTGTTACAGCAGAAGTAACAGAAGAAATTTCCATTTCTTCTCCTGGCGACGTTCTTTTGGCATCAAGTATTCCAAGTATGACGGGTAATCCGGGAGCACCTGCCAGTGGTTCTGCAACATGGACGGTAATTACTGCTAACGCAACAGGTTTTAACTTAAAAATTAAGGCCTCGACTGATCCGTCGATGAAAAATTCCGACGGCGAGTATTTCTTTCACAACTATACTCCAGCTGTGGCGGCAAGCGCCGATTACAATTGGGCGTCGCCGGCAGTCGGAAGCGCCGAATTCGGTTATTCCGTAACCGCGGCGACAGCAGCGGATACCGATACCCCTTTTCTGAACGATGGCTCAGGATGCGGCGGAGGACTTCTCAATACCGACAACCAGTGCTGGCTAAATTTTAACGGCGTTAGCGATACAACTGTGATTAACAGAAACACCAATACGACAGTCGCGGGTGAAGCGGAAAAAGTGAATTTTAGAGCCGAATCAAACGCTGCCTTCTTAAAAGAAGGTTATTACGACGCCACTATTATAGTAACCGCAACGGTAAATTAAAGCAGTTGTTATCAGGTAAAGGTTAAAAAATCATGAAGAAATCATATGTCATAGTTCTAGCGGCAACGATATGTGTTTTTGTTTCTGGAATGCGGCCAATACCGGCATCGGCTTATATTGTTGAAGATTTGAATTTTCAGGATACAGGCGATATTGTATTGGGTCCGGGGAAAACCGAGCTTTTGATGGATAAAGGAGACGAGTACACAAAGGAACTTCTGATAAGCAACAGGAGCGGACAGAAAAAACTTTTTCAGATAACAGTTGAAGATTTCAGGGGTTCGCGCGGAGACGACCAGACAGTTCAGTTTATGGGAGACCAAAAAGGACCGTATTCTCTTAAAGATTACGTTCTTCCCGAAATAACTGAAATTGTCTTAAACCACGGCCAAAGATTGAGATTGCCGGTGCGTGTCGATATTCCTGAGACAGCCGAACCGGGCGGTTTATACGGCGCAGTTTTGGTATCCGCCATTAATATTGAGGGAGAAGGGCCGGAGGTAACCGGAGAAAAAGCAGCGGGATCCACAAAAGTCATCACCCGCCTTGCTTCTCTATTCTTTGTGAGAATAAAAGGAGATGTTTTGGAGGACTCATATATGAAGGACTTTAAGGCATCACAGCGATTTTATGAGTATGGCCCGATTTCTCTTGCAATGTTATATGAAAACAACGGAAGCGTTTACGAGTCGCCCTACGGAACGATAGAAATCAAAAATATGCTTGGAAAAACGGTAGATGAAATACAAGTTGATCCTTGGTTCGTTATGCCGGATTCTTTAAGAACGCGGGAATTAAAATGGGAAAGGGGTATGCTTTTTGGCAGATATACCGCCGTAGCAATGATGAACCGGGGATATCAGAACATAATTGACACGAAATATTACAGTTTTTGGGTGATACCCTGGAAAATTGTCTTAGCAGGACTTATGGGAATCGCTTTGGTAATTTGGTTCTTTGTATGGATTATTGGCCACTTTGAGATTAAGAGAAAGAAACCGTCTTTGCCGTCTGTACCTTAAAGATAAAAAAAAGAAGACCCCCCGTCTATCATTTTGTCTGCCCGACAAAAAAACGAATTCCCGCGGTTTTTATATACCACGGAAGGAAGGCCTTCTTAGTTTTATTAAACTCTTACTGTCATAATTTGTCAATAACCCGTTAATGGCCAGTCAATAACCTCGATTTTTCTCCAGCAAATTAAAAATTAGGCAATAATGGCCAATTTAAAGATTTTCCAGCTTATAATAAGGCCGTTTATGAACAAATTTAAGAAGATTTTGTTTAAAACCGGCGAGAGAATATTGCCTAGACACGATTATCAAAGAATATCGGGTTTTTTTGGTTTTTTGAATAAATCTTCAATTTTTGACAAGTTTTATTCCAAGAATACGCAAAGATTATTTGCAGCCGGGGTTCTGGCGTCTTTTTTATTAGTAAACACGGGATTTTACCCTATTTTGGCTTATGTAATGGGAAGCGATAATTACCGCATTCAATCGGATTCTTTGAATACCGGCGGAGGAAATTGGGAGTCGGGAAATTATATTTTTGAGGACACAATGGGCGAAATAGCTTCTGGGCCCTCACTAAGCAATTCATATGGCTTGAAAGCAGGCTATCAGCAGATGCAAGAAGTGTATTTGAGCGTTTCTTCTCCTGCTGACGTGGTTCTTACTCCAGCAATTACCGGCATAACGGGTGGTGTGGCGAGCGGATCTGCGACTTGGCTTATAAAAACAGATAGTCCTTCTGGCTTTGACATAAAAATTAAAGCTTCAACCGATCCGGCGATGAAACAGGATGGTACTTATTTTTTCGACGATTACATGCCCGCTTCCGCAGGCAGTCCGGATTACGACTGGGCATCGCCCTCAGCTTCGTCCGCGGAATTCGGTTTTACGATAGAACCGGAAACTGCGGCAGATACAGCCAGCTTATTTACCGATAACGGACTAGATACCTGCGGCGTAGGGGGAAATACCAATACTTCCGATAAATGCTGGTTTGATTTTAACGGCGCAAGCGATATAGGAATAGTTCATCGAACAAGCAGAACCGACTCGAGCGGAGAAAGCGAGGTAGTTAAGTTCATGGCCGACTCAAATGGAAAGTTTTTAAAAGAGGGTTATTACGATGCTACTATTATAATCACCGTTGTGCCAAATTAATGGATGGTAAAAAATAATTTTATAAAATTTTCCGTAATTTCAGTTCTATTCATTCTTGTTTTGTCTTTAACTTCTGGTACTGTTCTGGCCGTGTCCGATTCTATAAACGTGGGGGCAGAGGTGACCGGCGCCTACTGCAACGGAAACCTGATTTGCGAACCTGTTCTTGGAGAAACTCCGGCAGGCTGTCCCTCAGACTGCGGATGTAACAATGACGGTATTTGCCAAAGGGAGAGGCTGGAAGACGAAAATAATTGTCCATCGGATTGTCGGATATTCCCTATTAACGTGGTTTCGTTTCTTCAGGCTTACAGTTTGTCGATAAATAAAATCACTTCTAATTCAGCCGAGATTTTGTGGAAAACAAACAGAAACGCTCTTTGTAAAATTTTTTGGGGAAGAACAGCCGAATATAAGGATGGTGGAATCGCGGAAGTCGGCTTCAGTGAAAATCATCTGATTACGATCACTGGCTTGAGAGCGCAGACAAAATATCACTTTAGGGTAAATTGTACCGATAAATTAGGAACGGTTACCGAAACATCGGATTGGGAATTTACAACCCTAGGTCTACCCGATGACATTCCTCCGGCGAACGTAATAGATTTTGTCGCGATACCTGGCGACGAAAAGATAGATTTAAAATGGAAAAATCCGCCAGATTCTGATTTTAAGGGGGTGAGGATAGTTAAAAACGATAAATTCTATCCGTCCAACGTCTTAGACGGGGAAATAATCTATGAAGGCAGCGGCACTTCGTTTAGCGATACGGACGTAGAGAATGGAAAAAGGTATTATTATGCGATATTTTCTTTTGATAAAAACGGAAACTATTCGTCAGGAGCCATTGTTTCTGCAGTTCCGCAGCCGGCAGAAGGTCCGATTATAGTTCCTCCTCTCGGTCCGGACGAAGTTGAGCCCACAGAGCCTCCTCCGGCAGAAGTCGGAAAGATAAAGATTGAAGATTTTGACTTTATAATAGGAGATAAAAAAGTTTCTTTAAAAGACGGAAGAATTGACGGGTTAAAATACGATGATTTTTTGACCATTTCCATTGACTACGAGAAGGTGCCAGAAGTTTTAAAAACGATAATGGTAACCCTGGAGAAAGAAAATAAATTCTTTTCTTTCCTTTTAAGGATAAACGAGGATAAAAGCGCTTATACCGCTACTCTCGTTTCTCCGGAAGAGACGGGCGTTTATCCTTTAACGATAACAATCCTTGATTATAAGAATCAGGCTTTAAAGAGAATAAACGGCGAACTAATGGTTGAAAAAAGCGAGGCCAGAAAGACGGAAGGATGGACTGGCTTTCTGAAGAACGACTCGGTTTATTTAAAAATTATTTTAGTTCTGACAATGATTATCTCTTTCGCATTGATTTTCTTTACCGTTACAGGAGCGATTGAAGAAATATTAAAAATCAAAAAGCCGAAATACGGCAGAGAGCATAAATAAACTACATTATTATTGATCAGGATAATTATAAAAATGCCTTACTGGAAAAAACCAATTTTGATTCTTGCTGCAGCCATGTTGTTTACTGGTTTTTTAAGCATTGGCGTTTTTGCCGGTTTTAACGAGAAAATAAATTATCAGGGAAAGCTTACGGATTCTGGCAATATGGCGGTATCCGACGGGGAATATTGCATGAAATTCGTAATACACACCGCTTCAACCGGAGACGCTTCGATTTGGTCAGAAGAGTGGGACGCCGCCACTGAAAAAGTAGATATTTCTAGCGGGTTATTTTCTATAATGCTTGGAACCCAAGCAAGTATATCAAGTATTGATTTTGATCAAACGCCTCTTTATTTGGAAGTTTTATTGGATCCCGGATGCGACGATACTTATGAAGAAGAATTCTATCCAAGGAAACAATTGGGAGCCGTGCCGGCGTCTTTTGAATCAAAAAGATTAGCCGGTTATACATGGGCCGTGCCCGCTCCCATCGGCTCCGCTACCCCCGATTCCGGCGCTTTCACAACTCTTTCTGCGTCTGGCGCTTTTACAACTTCCAACGGATCGATCCTTTCTTCTGCTAGCGGAATTTTAACTTTTGGGGGAAGCGGCGGAACGTATAATGAAAATTTAACTTTAAACTTTGACGGCGCTAATAACACAGTAATTTTCGGTTCTACTACAGGAGCCGCTTCTCTTGATCTTGGCGCTTTTTCACTCACCACCACAGGCACAGGGACATTCGGAGACGCAGTAATCGGAGGAGTGGGTATCGCTTGGAATGCAGGAGACAGTATCCTCTATTTTGACAACAACATCGGCATAACAGGCGGCGGCAGTTTCATATTAGACACAGCAAACAATTGGTACTGGGAAGGAGGAACAGGAGAACTAATTACCCAAAAGGGTTCATTTCAGGAATTCTCAACAGCCGGTGGAAATATTTATGATTTCTGGGATGGGTTTAACTATTATCTCTATACGCCGAATCTTTATGTTACGGGTGGCGGAGGGATTGAATTGGATGGCGGTTCGATAAACTTTGATTCTATTGGCGGCGGAGACCTATACAACGCTTATTATATCTACGGAATAGACGGACAGTATCTTGAATTTGCCAACGATTCCACAGGCGAAATAAGGGTTTCCGCTTCACTTCTGCTTGATGCGGGAGGTTATCCTTTCTATATTCCTCCAGGATATTTCTACGCCAATGCAATCTATGATTACGAAACTGGCATGTCCGGCTTTAATTTTACAAATTACGGTTCGGTTCAGGTAGCGGCAACAGATTTTGACTTGAATTCCGCCTTCATCCATGACACTTCAAACGGCTTCGTTCAGATTTACGGGCAGGAAAATGCCGGAGCTACAGGATTAAGGGTGTACAACACAGATGGTTTTATTATGTTCCAGGTGGACACCTTGGGCGACTCCTATACAAGAAGGAACTTCACCATAGGAGCCGGAGTGGCAGCTACAGATTACACCTTAACCTTTAACGGAGAAACCACAGACGGCGTCTTAACCTGGATGGAGGACGAGGATTACTTTGCATTCTCTGACGACATCTTAATGGCTTCCACGGAAAGGATATACTTCAGGGATTCAGCCATCAGTATCAACTCCGCAGACGACGGCCACCTTGATTTAACAGCCGACACGTTCATTGACTTTAACATAGGAGCAACCCAGCAGATCGTCCTCACCGACGGCAAGCTCGCCCCCACCACCAATAACGACATAGACTTGGGAGACGACACCCACAGATTCAAGGACTTATACCTTGTAGGAGCCACCATCCACATGGGAACTTCAGGAGACGAAGGAACGCTCACCTACACGACAGGAACTGATACCTGGGACTTTACCAACAATATCAGCACCACAGGCAATATTACCACAGGCACATTAACCCTTTATTCAACAGGAGATATGAGCTTGGTTGGCTTTATGACTGGTGCGGGCGGCGGTTATATTGATATGACGCCGTATCCTATGGAATTAAGTGATTTTAAGGTGGGTAGCATTGAAGGGTTGTATGGTTTAACCGATGCTTCGCTTAATACACTCACAATGGCGACCGACCCCTGGTATTTAACTGTGGGATTTTCCGTAGGCGGAGATTTGACGGTATCTGGGGGGCAAGGTTACAGCTACGGCGCTGACTCCTGGACTTTGCCCATTCAATACACAGACTTCATCTACTCTAACTCCAACGCTTGGCCCGCCTTTGATTTACAGAGTCAACCCTATTACATTTCCGTAGAGCAGGACATGAGATTCAATTACAAGAACATGCTGTTTGCCGAAGGGTTTGACGCAGATATTCATGTCGAAGCTTCCACAGGATACGCTTACGAAGGAGGGGATATGACGCTTAGAGCAGGAGACGGATTATTGGGCGGAGGAGCTCCAAACGCCACAGGCGGAACATTATTCCTAAAAGGCGGAACTTCTTCTGGGGCAACCGAGGGAGCTGTCTATATATACGGCTCTATTGCTGAAGATGTTTTTGAAACCGACATAGAAAACACCCCTGTCCCTTTCCAAAGTATGACAGGCGGAATGAACAGCCACGCGCTCCCGTTATTTCTCTATCGGGGCACCGGCACGCAATACAAAAACTGGATGGTTTGCTATACCTATAATGGTTCAACCTACACTTCAAGGTCATCTGAAAGCAGGACTGCTTTTGGAACGGCGTTCACCTTATTGGCAGATAACAACGATTATGTCTATGTAGGACTACAGGACCATCCGTGGGGAACGGTATATTTTGACATCGCCACAGCAGGTTCCGGTTTAACCGTTTTATGGGAATACTGGAATGGAAGCGATTGGATAGATTTGGATGATATTTCAGGTCCCGCTCCTTCTGACGGAACAATTAATTTTGCCCAGAGCGGAGCTGTCTCGTTCATTCTTGATTATATGACGGACTGGACTACAACAGCGGTATCCGGAACAACCGCTTATTGGGTAAGGGCTTCCACTTCTGCTGTCACAATAGCTCCTACCTGCTACAAGACAGGGACAAGCTATTTTGCAACCCCCGTATTCAGGGCTTACACGGACTCAAGCACCGTTTCATATTATTCAGCCTGGAACGGATACAACGGGATATATACGGCAGCACCGCAGGCAATGCTTCATATTGCTATGCCGAATATAGCTGGCGTTGAAACATTGAGATTGGCTGCCGGTGGTTCAACAGGAGATGCACTATTAAAGTTCTATTACAATGCCACCCTCAATGCAAGTATATGGTATGACGCTTCGGTGGGCGATTTGTTCATTGATAACAACTACAACAACACCGCAGGCGAGATTTACTTCAGGACAAAGACACTGGGAACGGCAGTGAACAACCTGATATTAAAAGACACCCTTGCGACCCTTGGGACAAATGTAACCATAGGTTCGGGAGCTGCAGGAACAGATTATATCTTAAAGTTTGACGGCGAAACCTCTGACTTGACAGAGACTTGGATGGAAGATGAAGGGCGATTAGACCTTTCACTCCCGAATATAGCAGGAGCGGGAATGTGGCTTAAGTCATCAGGAACAACTGGGTTGGTTGGTTTAGACATCGGGACATCGACGGCGATAAAAGGACGGTTGTGGTACGACCATAATCAGGGTGATTTATACCTTGATAACGCCTACAACAATGATGCAGGCGAGATATATTTACGAACAAAGACGGCAGGTACGCCTGTAAACAATTTAATTCTCTCTCCGATACTGGCGACATTAGGAACAGATGTCCGTTCAGACTATCATTTTGGAATTGGTACAGCACCGTCAGCTTCTACTGTTTGGAATGGAAGATATGATAGCTCTCAAGGGGAGAGTACTGGTTCAGGTAATTTTATGGTTCATCTGTCATCTACCATTGCACAAACTTACGGAGTGACATCTCAAAACTGGTTAGCTGCTTGTACAGTAGCAAACCCTACGTCTTACGGTGGTCTATTCCAAGGGGTGAATTATAATTATACCAACCCCCCTAATGGACAGACAGGAAGTGTAGTCGGTGGAAGGTTTGAAACGGCTGATTATTCCGGCAGAACCTATACCGCAACTGGAACAGGTCGATATACTTTTACCGCAGGATATTTTTATAATATTAACGCCGCAGGGGACTGGACTACAAATAATCCGCCTGTAACAACTTATGGGATTTATTTCCAAAATGGTGTTCCGACAGGATACGGCTCTAATCATACTCATTATCAGATATGGTCTCCTGGTGGAAACGCATTGTGGGGAAGCGATGGAAAGTTTTATTTCAGGGATACAGCCATCAGTGTCAACTCCGTTGACGACGGCCACCTTGATTTAACTGCAGACGTGAGCATTGATTTTAATGCGCCAGAAGTGATTTTCCCGTATGGCGTCGGAGCCCCCACCTTAACGACAAATGGATCATTATCTATAGCCTATGTGGATCCCAATCACAGGATATACTTCTATTCAAACGGCGGACTCCATTATGTCAACGAAACAGCCGGATTTGAGATACCTAGCTTTGAAACCACAGATCCGCTTTCCGGAGAAGAGATAAAGGAAGGCGACTTTGTAATGGGCATGATAAACTACACAGTCTCCGACGGCGCCTTGCACGGTCTCTGGGTAAAGTGGGACAGCATCAAGAAGGATTTGATAGAGGAGATCAAGAACAGCTTGGTAATTCAATTGTCTGTGCTAGAAGGGGAAACTGGCCAAGACGGAGAAGATATTCAAGATAGTACCGACGCAGATGTTTTATTCGGATGGCTAAAAAGCGCCTTGGCGTGGCTTGGATTATCGATTGAGAACGGAATCGCCCAGGCAAAAGAATTTATCTCGGACAAAATAACAACCAAGACTGCCAGAATCGATAAAATAGAAATAGCTGATAAGGTGACTGGAGAAATATACTGCACTTGGATAGAAAACGGCGAGTGGGTAAAAGTAAAAGAAGATTGTGAGGCAGTAGATCGATCAGTAAAACCTCAAATAGAACCACCAGTGGAACCACCGATAGATCCGCCAGTGGATCCTGGGGCTACAGATCCTTCTATTTCTGATCCGGAACCGGAGCCGGATTCGGAGCCAGAACCGACTCCCGAACCTGATCCAGAACCAAATCCTGAGCCAAGCCCAGAACCGGAACCGGTTCCGGAACCTGCACCTGAACCAAGTCCGGTTCCAGAGCCAGCTCCCGAGCCTGCTTCGGTGTCGACATCCGTGCCAACAAGTGATTCTAGTGCTGCAGCAGTACCTGGCCCCGCTGTGGAATGATTGATAGTTTGAGTAAAAAATATTACAATATACATATATATAAGATAAAAGAGAATTCATTGGATGGTCGAGAAAGGCGTAAAATTAATTACTAAAATTTAAAAATAATCAATTAAAAAAATATATGAAGGAAGATACAATAAAAATACTACAAACAAGTAAAATACTCGGGTTAATCTCGAAAATAAGCATATATTCGTTAGTGGCTTTGATTCCGATTTTCTTTCTGCCCTGGACGATGGATGTGCTTGATTTCAACAAGCAGGCGTTGCTTGTTCTTTTGGTTTTTGTGGCGTTTTTTGCCTGGATGTTGAAAATTCTTGTTTCCAGCAGGGCAAGCTTTAGCTTTAACCTTGTTTATATACCGATGGGAGCCGTATTATTAACCTGGCTTCTTTCAACGGTTTTTTCTTTGTGGCGGTACGGCAGTTTTTGGGGATGGCCCTTGCTTGTCAATGAAAGTTTTCTCACGATCCTTTGTCTTTTACTGTTATTCTTTTTAATTATTAATATATTCGAAAGAAAAGACATTTTAAAAGTGGCAATAGTGCTTATTTCTTCTTGGCTTTTATCGGCAATATTGGGAATTTTTCAGATTCTCGGAAAATTCATACTGCCCTTTGACTTTGCCAAAACAACTTCTTTCTATACCGTCGGATCGGCAAACAGCTTGGCCGTTCTTTCGGCGGTTATGCTTCCCCTTCTGATTTTACTGATAATAAGCGCTAGAAAATCACTGAAGATATTCTCCATAGTTTCGGCAGTCGTTGGCATTGTTTTTATAATTTTGGTCAACTTTACGGTTGCCTGGTGGATTGTGATGTTCGGATCAGCTTTAGCGATTATATTCGGGACTCAGAGAAGGGATTCTTTTGATGTAAGGTGGCTGATTTTGCCAATGTTTTTCTTGGCCATTGCTTTGCTCTCCGGTTTTTTTAAGGTACAGATCTTTAATGCCTCCTCAAGGCCGATCGAAGTGTCTTTAACCCAGAAGGCGAGTCTCGGGATAACCAAGAATGTCGTTAAAGACAATGTTTTTCTGGGTTCCGGGCCCGGTACCTTCATCTATGATTTTTCAAAATACAAAAACACCCAATTAAACCAGAGCAATTTTTGGAACGTCAGATTTGAAGCAGCCGGATCCAAGATTATAAATACAGCAGCCAGTTTGGGGGTGCTTGGAACTTTGGCGGTTTTGCTTTTCATGGGAGTTTTGGTCTTTTATGGAATTAAATTTATATTTAAGAAGGGATCTTCTTCTAAGGTTAAAATTAGGATTCGTTCCGTGGATGTTTCCGAAGAGCCGATAGCGGAAAAGCAGGAGACGATGACAGACGACAGTCTGGGTATAGGTATTTTTATAAGCTTCTTGGCAATGGCTTTCGGATATTTCTTTCATGCCTCAAACTTGACCTTGGATTTCGTTTATTTCTTGTTGGCAGCGGCGTTTTTATCTTTTGTCGTTTCCGGCAGAAGAGATTTTGTTCTTAAGCCGTCGTCCGTCAACGCCCTTGTCGTTACCTTTTCTTTCACCCTGATCTTTATTTTCAGCTTAGGTCTTTTAATTCTCGGCGGCCAAAGATATGTGGCCCAGACTAATTATCTAAAAGGAGTGCAGGCCTGGCAGGAACAGAAAGTTGACGACAGTTTGAAATATCTGGAAGGCGCGGCAAGCCTGAATCCAAACATGGATCTTTATTGGAGAGAGCTTTCACAGGCCTACCTTCAAAAAGTTAATACGGAAGCGGCAAGAAAAGACTTGCCAGAAGACCAAGTTAACAAGAACGTCCAGCTTTTTATAAACAACGCCGTGAATTCTGCCAAAAAGGCGACCAACTTAAACCCGAATAACGTTGCTAACTGGTCTATCTTGGGATTTGTCTATCAAAACCTGATCGGGACGGGCATTGAAGGCCTTATTGATTTGGCAATAGATGCCTATGACAAGGCAATAGAGCTTGAGCCGAACAATCCTTACTATCCGAATCAGAAGGGAATGGCCTTTGTGACACAGGCGAATTTTCTTCCCAAGGAAAAGGCACAAGAGAAAGACAAGATACTAGAAAGCGCAGAGCAGCAGTTTAACGCGTCTATTGCTCTTAAATCGGATTATTCTTTAGCCAGGTTTCAGCTGGCAATGATTTACAAGGTTCAAGGCAGACAGGATGAGGCGGCCAGGGAACTTGAACAGGCAAAAAAATTATCTCCTAGCGATGTCGGTTTAGCTTTTCAATTGGGATTGGTTTATTTCCAAGAAAAAGATTATAACAACGCGAAGAACGAGCTGGAAAGGGCGATTGCTCTTAACCCGGATTATTCCAATGCCTTGTTTTATCTGGCTTTGACCTATGACGAACTCGGGCAAAAACAGAAAGCCATAGAAAAAATAGAAAAAGTCATATTCTTAAATCCGAACAGTACCGATATTAAAATGATTTTAGACAATCTAAAGGCAGGTAAGAAGGCCTTGGAAGGAATATCCACTTCCGGCCAAACGCCCCAGCCGCCCGTAGAGGAGGCGCCTTTAGAAAAGATTCCAGACGAGACTCCGCCAAACAAACCAAAGTAAAATAGCTTTAATGCCCGGCAGGCATCCGCTTGACGGGTATTTACAGGAAATCGCTTGACAAATCTTTTGGGAAAGAATATAATTTAATTTGACACTATTCCTAGGTATATTTTAGATATCTTTTTTTATTTTTCTTACTTTCTTGTCTTGCCCATTCTTTTTATAAAAGAAATAAGCTAAAACATTTCACCCACGCAGCCGGGTGTCGTTTTTGTTTATAGGAGTCGCCCTGTTAAGCGGTTTTTCCAGTTTTTAAATTGCCAGATGATTTAAAAATGGTTTGACAGGGTAAAAACTTTATTTTCTATGCATAAATTAAAAGTAAAAAATTTCTCCAAGTCCAAGGTTTTTTTGCCCTTACCTTATCTTTTGTATCTCCAAAAAGAAAGCTGGAAGAGGTTTTTAGAGGAGGACTTAAAAGAACTTTTCTCGGAGGTTTCGCCGATACGCGACTACACCGGAAAAGAGCTTGAGCTTTGGTTTTCGGACTACAAGCTTGACGAGCCGAAGTACAGGAACGATCTTGAAGCCAAAAAAAACAACGATTCTTTTGAAGCATCTTTAAGAGTAAAGGCCAAGATAGTCAACCTTAAAACGAAAGAGATAAAAGAGCAGGAAGTTTTTCTCACGGATTTTCCCCTAATGACCGAAAGGGGCACTTTTGTCGTGAACGGAGTGGAGAGAGTGGCGATTTCCCAGTTAATACGGTCGCCCGGTTCTTTTTTCACCTTACAGATCAATCAAGGAAGAAATTGTTTCGGAGCAAAACTTATTCCCAATAGGGGCGCTTGGTTGGAATTCGAAACGGAAGCGTCTGGATTTATCGGAGTAAAGATAGACAGGAAGAGAAAAGTAGCGGCAACTACGCTTTTGAAGGCGTTCGGGGTAGGTTCGGATGACGACATAAGGGAAATTTTTCAAGGAGTGGACAAAAATCCGGATTTAAAATACATCGAAGAAACATTAAAAAAAGACACCGCCAAAGAGCGGGGCGAGGCCTTAGTTGAAATCTACAAGCGTTTAAGGCCGGGAGACTTGGTTACTCCTGAGACGGCAAAGGAATTGATCGAAAATACTTTTTTCAAATTTGAGAGATATGACTTGTCGAAAGTAGGCAGATGGAGAATGTGGCAGCGCTTGTCTGAGTTGGCGCCAAAACATTTAAAGGATTCTAAAAAAGAGCCTGTTATTACCACCCAGGACAGAGTTTTAAAGCTCGAAGACGTAATCGCGGTAATCAGGGAGATTATAAGATTGAACAACGATCCTTATGCAAAGCCGGATCAAATCGACCACCTGGGGAACAGAAGAGTGAGGACATTGACCGAATTGATGCAGAATAGGCTGAGGGTGGGGATGATGAGGATGGAAAGAATAATCAAAGACAGAATGTCGACATTGGACGTTCATACGATAACCCCTGCTCAGCTTATCAACCCAAGGCCCGTAATGGCTGTGATAAAAGAGTTTTTTACCTCTTCCCAGTTGTGCCAGTTTATGGACAACGAAAATCCTTTGGCCGAGCTTGAGCACAAGAGGAGATTGTCGGCAACAGGCCCTGGGGGCTTAACCAGAGAAAGGGCGGGATTTGAGGTGAGAGACGTTCAGCCGTCGCACTATGGAAGAATTTGTCCTATTCAGACGCCTGAGGGTCCGAATATCGGCTTGGTAAACCATTTGGCCGCTTTTTCCCGTGTAAACCGTTACGGGTTTATAGAAACGCCGTATTTTAAAGTGGACGACGGAAAAATAAGTCCAAAAGTTGAATATCTAAACGCTTTTGAGGAAGAAAAGTATAATATCGCCCACGGCGGTGTTCCGATCGACGATTCTGGCAGGATTTCCGCTTCCAGAGTTGAAGCGAGGATAAAAGGCGAGCCGGGAGAAATAGGCAGGGAAAAGATCGATTACATAGACGTTTCTCCGGGTCAGTGTTTTTCCATCGGCACTTCTTTGATTCCTTTTTTGCAGAACGATGACGCCAACCGAGCCCTTATGGGGTCCAACATGCAGCGTCAGTCAGTGCCTCTTGTAAGGCCAGAGGTGCCTTTTGTTTGTACCGGTTTGGAAGAAAGAGTGGCAAAGGATTCCGGCCAGGCGGTAGTGGCGGAGGAAGACGGAACGATTTCCAAAGCCGATGCCCAGGTGGTAGAGATAAAAAACCAGAAAGGAAAAATAAAAACATACGAATTAAGGACTTTTATAAGAACCAATCAATATACTTGTTTTCATCAGAGACCGATAGTCCAGAAAGGCCAGAAAGTAAAAAAAGGAGAAGTTGTGGCGGACGGCGGAGGCATATCCCAAGGCAAGCTGGCTTTAGGGCAGAATGTTCTGGTTGCTTTTCTTTCCTGGCAGGGCTCCAATTACGAAGATGCGATAATTCTTTCGGAAAGATTGGTAAAAGAGGACTATTACTCTTCCATTCACATAGAAAATCTTACTTGCGATGTGCGGGAAACAAAACTTGGACCGGAAATAACCACTTGCGATATTCCCAATGTTTCGGAAGAAAAACTGAAAGATTTGGATGAAGAAGGAGTTATCAGGGTGGGGGCGGAAGTCGGCCCCAACGATATCTTGGTGGGAAAGATTTCTCCGAAAGGAGAAGCGGGTCTGACGGCGGAAGAAAGATTGTTAAGGGCGATTTTCGGCGAAAAAGCAAGAGACGTCAAAGATACGTCTTTAGTTATGGAGCACGGAAAAAGGGGAAGAGTGATCGGAGTAAAGATATTTTCCAGAGAGGCCGGATATAAGTTGGAACCGGGAATAATAAAAAGGATAGAAGTGGAAGTGGCGGTGATGAGAAAGATACAGGCGGGCGACAAGTTGGCCGGCCGTCATGGAAATAAAGGAGTTATTTCCAGGGTTGCGCCGGAAGAAGAAATGCCGTTTTTGGCTTCAGGCCAGCCGGTTGATATTATTTTGAATCCTTTAAGCGTCGCATCAAGAATGAACATAGGCCAGATTCTAGAAACCCATCTCGGACTGGCAGCCAAATCTTTAAACTATATAGCCGAATCCCCTTCGATGGCAGGAGCGGTTGAGCAGGATATTAAGGAGGAGTTGAAAAAAGCCGGACTTTCCGAAGACGGAAAAGTCGTTTTATACGACGGCAGAACAGGGTTTCCGTATCCCGAGAAAATCACGGTCGGGTACATATATATGATGAAGCTTATTCATATGGTTGAAGATAAAATCCATATGAGATCGATCGGTCCTTATTCTTTGATTACCCAGCAGCCTTTGGGAGGAAAGGCGCAATTCGGAGGCCAGAGGTTCGGTGAAATGGAAGTTTGGGCTTTGGAGGGCTACGGAGCGGCCCACACTTTACAGGAAATGCTTACCATAAAATCAGACGATGTACCGGGCCGTGCCGCAACCTATGAAGCTATTCTTAAGGGAGATCCGATCAGAAATCCGAATATTCCCGCTTCTTTTAATCTTTTGGTCGCAGAGCTGAAATCTCTGGGTTTGAACGTGGAAGTGAAAGAAACGATAAGAGCGAGGAGCGAAAGAGAAGATAGAAAATAAATTTAAATAATAAACCTATGCGCGTATCAGATCTAGAATCAATAAGAATAAAACTTGCCTCTCCCGAGGATATTTTGCATTGGAGTTTCGGCGAAATCACAAAACCAGAGACGATAAACTACAGGACTCAAAGAGCCGAAAAAGACGGTCTTTTCTGCGAGAGGATTTTCGGTCCGGAAAAAGATTACGAATGCTACTGCGGGAAGTACAAGAGAATAAGATACAAAGGCATCGTCTGCGACAGGTGCGGAGTTGAAGTTACAAAATCATCGGTAAGAAGGGAAAGGATGGGCCACATTAAACTAGCTTGTCCCGTTTCGCACATTTGGTTTTTAAGAGGCGTTCCTTCCAGAATGGGAATGGTTTTGGATATTCCGATGCAGCAGATAGAAAAGGTCATCTATTTTGCTGCTTATATCGTCACCAACGTCAACGAAGAGGCAAAAAAGAAAATCCTGGAGTCGATTGAAAAAGAGTACAAGCTGAAAATGAAATCCCAAAAAGGCAAAGGCAAAGACGAAAAAACGGCTTTGGAAGATTTGAAAGCCAGCAGAGATAAAGCGAAGGAAGAGGTTTTGGGAATTAAACTGTTGAAAGTTTTCTCCGAGGTTGATTACTACGATTATTCTCTAAAATACGGAGAGATTTTTGAAGCGGGAACCGGAGCAGAAACATTAAGGAAGATTTTTGAAAAAATAGACGCCAAAAAAGAAATTGAGCTGTCGAGGCAAGGAGCGGAGAAAGCGACTCCGATCAACCGGAAAAAGATATTGAGGAGATTAAGGCTTTTTGAAGCGATGCTTGATGCCGGCGTAAAGCCTAGCTGGATGTTTTTGACGGTTTTGCCCGTCTTGCCGCCTGATTTGAGGCCGATGGTTCAGTTGGACGGAGGGAGATATGCTTCTTCGGATTTAAACGATCTCTATCGCCGCGTGATTAACAGGAATAATCGTTTGAAGTACTTGCTCGAAATAAATGCGCCGGAAGTTATCGTCAGAAACGAAAAAAGAATGTTGCAGGAAGCGGTTGACGCTTTGATTGATAACGGAATGAGAAAAGGTGTACTGACCACCGCCACAACGGGCGGAAGGCGTCTTTTAAAATCTTTAGCAGACATATTAAAAGGCAAGCAAGGAAGATTCCGTCAGAATCTTTTGGGCAAGAGAGTCGATTATTCGGGAAGATCGGTGATTGTCGTAGGTCCCGAACTTAAGCTCCACCAGTGCGGACTTCCGAAAAAGATGGCCTTGGAATTGTTTAAGCCGTTTGTAATAAAGAAAATTTTAGAGAAAGAATTCGCCTATAACGTCAGGGGCGCTTCAAGATTGATCGAACAGGAAACCGATGAAGTTTGGGCAATATTGGAAGAAGTCGTCAGGGATAAGCTGGTTATGCTGAACAGGGCGCCGACGTTGCACAGATTGGGCATTCAGGCGTTCCAGCCGGTCCTTACCGAAGGAGAATCAATTAGACTTCATCCTATGGTTTGTAAGGCCTTTAACGCTGATTTTGACGGCGACCAGATGGCAGTTCATGTTCCTTTGTCCGACGAAGCTCAAAAAGAAGCAAGAGAAATAATGCTGTCTACCCGCAACCTTTTAAAGCCGGCCACCGGCACGCCGATCGTTGCTCCGTCCCAGGACATCGTTCTTGGCTGTTATTGGCTGACCAAGGTCAGAGAAGGGGTAAAAGGCGAAGGAAAATTTTTTAACGGGGTAGAAGACGCGATATTGGCGTACGAGCATGGCGAAATAAACATGAGGGCAAAAATAAAAGTCAGGTACGCAAAGAAAAAAACAGGTTTGTCTAAAAAATCCAAGAAAGACGCCGTGCATGATCCGGTAAAATCAGGAGAATTAACGGAAACGTCTTTGGGCAGGATTCTTTTTAACGAGACGCTGCCTGAAGATCATTATTTCGTGAATGAAGTGATGGGTTCCAAAAAAATTGAAAAAATAGTGGGTTCTGTTATCGAAAAATACGATCAGCAGACAGTAGAGGATACTTTGGACAAAATTAAAAATCTCGGTTTTGAAGGCGCAACCATGTCCGGGGTGACATGGGGGATGGACGATTTAATCGTGCCAAAAGAAAAGCCCGCCATTATGGATGGCGCCGAAAAGGAAGTCCAGACGATAGAAAGCCATTTTAGAAAAGGTCTGCTTTCAAAAGAAGAGAAAACCAGCAGGGTAATTGAAGTTTGGACAAGGGCGAAGTCGGAAATCGAAAAACTCGTGCCGAAAACCCTTCCTGAGTTTGGGCCGATATTTACGATAATCGATTCCGGAGCAAGAGGGTCTTGGACCCAGCCTGTCCAAATGGCCGGAATGAAGGGGCTGGTGATCAATCCTGCAGGACAAATTATCGAACTGCCCGTAAGGAGTTCTTTTAAAGAAGGATTTGATGTTTTGGAATACTTTATTTCCACTCACGGAGCAAGAAAAGGAACAGCCGACACCGCTTTAAGGACTTCGACTGCCGGATATCTTACAAGGCGCTTGGCGGACGTTGCTCACGAAGTGGTTGTTTATGAGGAGGATTGCGGTGAAAACGAGGGTTTTGAACTGAAGAAAAAAGAAGCCGATGATTTGGGCCAGAACTTTATATACAAATTGGCAGGCCGTTTGGTTTCAGAAGATGTGGTTTCAAAGGGCAAAAAGATTATTAAAAAAGGCGAAATCATAGATTGGAGCATTGCCAAGCAAATAACAGATTTAGGAATCGAAAAAGTAAAGGTTAGGTCTCCGATCACCTGCAAATCCGTTCGGGGAGTCTGCCAAAAATGCTACGGATGGGATTTAGGGCGCAACAAACTGGTTGAGCTTGGGCAGGCAGTGGGAATTGTCGCTGCTCAGGCTATCGGAGAACCGGGCACTCAGCTGACAATGAGAACTTTCCATACAGGCGGAGTGGCCGGAGGAGGAGACATTACTTTTGGTTTGCCCCGGGTGCAGGAAATATTTGAGGCCAGGGTTCCGGGAGGGAAGGCAGAAGTTTCTCAGGCAAAAGGCAGGGTTTTGGATATCAGTCCCGAGGGATTGATAAGAATTGAATCAAAACAGGAAGCTTTAGATGGCGATAAGAAAAAATCCAAGAGCAACAAGCCGGAAGTCATCGAATACAAAGCACCTCCGAAAACCGCTATCTTTGTAGAGAAAGGACAAGGGGTTGAAGGAGGCCAGCAGTTATGGGAGGGCAACTTGGATTTGAAGGAGGTGTTCAAATTAAGAGGGAAAGAAGCTACCCAGGATTACATATTAAGGGAAATCCAAAAAATTTATGTTTCCCAGGGAGCGGTAATTCACGATAAACACATTGAGGTTATCGTTCGCCAAATGTTTTCCCGGGTAAAGATCAAATCTCCGGGCGACGGTCCGTTTACCCCGGGCCAAATTATCGAAAGGACTAAATTCTTTGAAGAAAACAACAAGCTCAAAAAAGAGAAAAAGGAACTAGCAAAGGCCTCGCCCGTGCTTTTGGGCATATCGAGAGTGGCTCTTTCCACGGACTCATTTTTATCAGCCGCTTCTTTTCAGGAAACATCGCGGGTTTTAATAAAGGCCGCGCTTGAAGGGAAAGAAGATAAGCTCCGCGGATTGAAAGAAAACGTTATAATTGGTAAACTAATACCAGCAGGGACAGGATATAAAAAATAGGCAGCTTGCGGGAAAAACACGCGAGCGGGATTTTTAAAATCTAAAAATTCAGGAGATTAGAAACAATTTTATCTTTCTGGATTTTTACAGCTGCTGGTGTTTAACAAAAAAAAGCAAAAAAACAATAGGGGTTATTCCGAGAAAGCAAGGAAATCCGGCAGGTTCTCTCTTCCGGAGGAAACAAAACAGTGGATCTGGGGAATTTTTATGATTTTGGTGGCGGTACTGATCTGTTTGAGTTTTTTTGACAAAGCCGGGGTAGCGGGCCAGACGTTTATGAAGAGCGCCAGGTTTTTGCTGGGCGAGGCGGTTTTTATCATCCCCCTGATATTTATACTAGGGGGTTTTGTCTTTTTAGGTTCAAAACGTTCATTTAACATATTTCACAAGGAAAAGAACATATTTTGGCCGGTGATTCTTGCGGTTTTTATCCTTATTTTAGGAATTACAGGTATTCTTGGAAGTTTTAACAGCCAGCTGAAAAAAGGAGGACTGATGGGTTATTTTTTAAGCTGGCCTTTTTTGAAATACTTCGGGTTTTGGGCAAGCCAAGCGATATTTTTGGCCCCTATTGTGGTCGGAAGCTTGATCTTTTGGCAGTTTCTGCGTCCGGAAAAAAGCGCTCCTCGCACAAAGGATTCTGAAGAGGAGCAGGACGTCAAAGGAAGGATAGAAATTGCCCAGAAGCCGTCGCTTATCAAAAAGATTTTTACTCCCAAGTTTAAGGTGAAGGAGGTTTCTTCTCTTTCTTCTCAGGACACAAAGCAAATTGAAAAACAGCCTGCTCCGCTAAAACTGGAAACAAAGACGATCGGAGGGACCAAAGTTTCTTCTTATCAGCCTCCTCCGTTGGATTTTCTGGAAAAGGACAAGGGCGTGCCGACTTCCGGAGATACAAGGATTAATTCGGCTGTCATTAAAAGAACACTGCAGAACTTCGGTATTGATGTCGCGATGTCGGAGATAAATATCGGTCCGACGGTCACCCAGTATACGTTAAAGCCGGCCGAAGGCGTAAAGCTGTCCAAGATTACTTCTTTGTCCAATGATTTGGCTTTGGCTTTGGCGTCCCATCCTATCAGAATTGAAGCGCCTATACCAGGCAGATCTTTAGTGGGCATTGAAATGCCGAATAAAATAAGGGCGCAGGTGAGGCTGCGGGGCTTGATCGAAAACCCCGTATTTCAAAAGTCGCCTGCGAACTTGCTGATTGCTTTGGGAAGAGACGTTTCCGGCACTCCTGTTTATACGGATTTAACCAGAATGCCTCATATGCTTGTGGCCGGAAGTACCGGGTCGGGCAAGACGATTTTTCTTAATGCCTTGATTATGAGCTTGCTTTACCAGCCCAGCAATCACACCAAAAGCGCCAGCCCTGATTTTATAAGATTCATTTTGGTTGACCCAAAAAGAGTTGAATTTCCGGTATATGAAAACCTTCCCCATCTTTTGTGCCCGGTCATTTACAACGCTACCCAGACGGTAAACGCTTTAAGGTGGCTTACCGGGGAAATGGAAAGAAGGTTTGACGTGCTGGCGGAAGCCAAAGCAAGAGACATCGGCAGTTACAATGAAATAGCTTATAAAGAAGGTATAGATCCTCTGCCTTTTATAGTGGTTATCATAGATGAGCTGGCGGATTTAATGGCGGCAAAAGGCAGGGAAGTCGAAGCTGGAATCGTAAGGTTGGCCCAGATGGCTAGGGCGGTTGGAATTCATTTGGTAGTGGCCACCCAGAGGCCCTCAGTGGAGGTTATTACAGGTCTTATCAAGGCCAATATAACTTCCAGGGTTACCTTCCAGGTGGCTTCTCAGGTTGATTCAAGAACCGTTCTGGATACGGCCGGCGCGGAAAAACTGCTGGGAGCTGGAGACATGCTTTACATCTCAACCGAAATAACGAAACCTAAAAGAGTCCAGGCTGCTTATCTTTCCGACAAGGAAGTCAAAAAGATCATAGCTTATATAAACTCCAAAAAAGAGTTGACTACGACGGCGGAAATGGACAACAATCTCGTTCAAGAGCTGGACAGAGGGACGGAAGAGCCGGAACTTTCCACTCCGGGATTTTATGGCGGAGAAAAAGAGGATCCGCTTTACGAGGAAGCAAAAAAAGTAGTCATTGAAGCAAAAAAAGCATCTGCTTCTCTACTTCAAAGAAGGTTAAGAGTTGGTTATGCTAGAGCAGCGAGGCTGATTGATATTTTAGAGGAAAAAAAGATAGTGGGTCCTTCGGAAGGCGCAAAGCCAAGAGAAGTCTTTCTTGAAGATCAATCGGATTTTGCCGAAGATATGAATAAGCAGGCTGGTTTAGCTTCGGAAGATGATGTCGACAACGAAGAAGGCGAATGGCAAAAAGTGTAATTCTAAAATAATAACAAACAAATTTTATGTCAAAAACAAAAAAGGGAGATCAGCCGGCCGACAAAGACAATAAAGCCCTGCAGGAGGCGGTAGATGAAATCAAGCAGCGTTTTGGAGAGGGCGC
>Ga0265297_10001011_pt1 | contig 71044 bp, 144 predicted proteins | sample Munlanlwell13791_FD_192502 | JGI IMG/M metagenome (GOLD analysis project Ga0265297, IMG submission 192502) | Leachate microbial communities from a municipal landfill in Southern Ontario, Canada - Leachate well 137-91 | ecosystem: Engineered > Solid waste > Landfill > Unclassified | place...
CCCCCCCTTCTCCCTTTCTACGGAGTGCACTGCATCAGGATCATTTCAGCATGCATATATACACCTATGCCGATCTCTATACGTCCCGCTTTAAATTTCGATATATACGCGGCACAAGATATCCCGGTAAAATCCACGGTATTTGAGAGATTTACAACGGGAAAAAGGATATCTCCCTACGGGCGAGGTTAACCGCATTTACCCCACAGGACAAACGCCCCCTTCCCTTGCCGTCTCCTCTCATTTCCCCTAATACCCCCTACCCCCTTTTCCCCTCAAAACAGTAGCGGGGGGTACGGGACAAGCGCGGGGAAAAATGCGCGATAAGGCTGCATATACAGGATTTTAAAATTCCCCGATGTACAAAAAAGTGCATAGTCAGACGTGAAGAGTGAAATTTCAAATTTCGCAAGATATATATACAACCCCGTCCAACACTGGATTGTCGAAGGTGAGCAAGCAAGAAACAACCGATGGAGAGGACACAAGGGCGGGGAAAAACAATTCCCCTGCCCGGGAACCTCGTAGGTGAGGACAATCCGACGGTAAGCCAATACGTGCGATATCGAAGGGACACGGTGTAAGTCAATCCGATTTACGGCGTGTCCTACCGTGTGTCAATAACGGCGCTAGCTCCTCGGGAGCAGCGATTTTAGCCAGAGATAATGCGGCAAGGTATCCGGGCCGTCCCTTTACGGGGAACTACTGAAAAAGCACATTGGTTCGACGGGGAATGTTGACAACCCAACATACCCTAAAAATACTCTTTTTCCGTCAAAAGAACCATTGGATACGTCGGATTGTCCTTTTGGAAAATCAGCCAGCGGAGGGTAAGATCCGCCCTAATGTGGACAGTTCCACGAGGAACGTAAGAGATACAAAGCGGTTTCTGCCGTATTGACCATACGGAGAGACACAACGCCAATAAAACCCGTGCACTCTATCAGGGAGCACGCCAGTTTGTTGTCGTTACTGTTTGCGGTATTGAGACGCGCCGGAACGAACACAGGGCGAGTACCGGGCATAAGCCTTGACGGGTTTGTGTGCTCTGGCAAGTTAGACGATCCCAATAATGGGAACCCTCGATCAAAGATCTCGCCCGGCAAGGCGCGACATGCCGCGCCGGGTTGGTAAGAAGACTTTGATCCTGTGATACGTTGGGTAGCTGCCGTAAAAAACGAGGGTGGCAGTTTGTAGTTTATCTCATTATCTACTACCGAGTAATACCCGATTAAATTCAAGCGTATCTTTAAGCGAAGTCAGAAAAAACCGTTTTCTCCTGAATTTCCGTACCATGTAAAATGCCCGGGGTGTTTTGCATATCGATTTACAAACCAACATCGGAAATCCTGACAGAGTGAAGTTCGAAGACGTAAAGCCATTCAGTTTCTCCCGTCAACCGATAGCGCGTATAGTTCAACATCCTAACACACTTACGAGGTGAGAATACATATGCACAATCGGGATATCGGCGCGAGCCGATTGACGGGAATATCAAATTTCCAAAGAAAAGTAAGAATTTGACAACATGGTATCGCCGGTGGCCGTGAGCCTACGAAGGCGTGTAAATCCCCGCATTGTCAGAAACCAAAATAACGAGTTAAAACGCGGTGTTGCCGTGGTGGTAACCAATTAAGGCACTGAATTATCCCGAGTAGTTTTAACGAGTTTCGCCCGGCGTCGGGTCATTCCGTCGTCCGGGAATTTATAATATAATTAATGCAGGTGAACCAAGATGAGTATTTGGAAAGTTGGAAAAAACGAGCGGTTCCACAATAAGAAAGGGTACGTTCAATATACCGACGATGGACGCCCCACCGCTCTCATTATTGAGTGCGGTTCCGCGATATGCTCTCGTAAAAACGAGAAGTGGATTCCGGACACGGTACGCGGATGGGGCATGAAAAGGCAAAACCCACTTAAGAGGTTTTTTGCAGATACGGTAATAACCTCTGGTTGCCACGGGTGTCCAGACAGATACACAACACTCTTTGTGTCGTGGAGTGAGAAACCGCAACCCGAAGATATCAACGCATATGCTCAATATTGCAGCGATGAAAAACACGCGGGATTCCTTGGGATTACTGCATCTGGGAGCGCGGTGAACACAGCCGTAAAAAAATACATGAAAACTCATTAATGACCGGCAACAAAAAATTAGGATGAGGACGTAACAATGGCACTCAAAAAAACAAAACCTCCCTGTATCAATGAGGAGAAATGCAACATAACCGGGCAATGCCCCGATAAATCTTATTGCGGGTGGCATCAACCAAACGGGGATGCCCCTAAAACCCCCATAACGCAAGTCCGGGCGTTGTATCCCATGCGAAAGCATCACCACAAGGAATACAACATTTTCCCCCTAACGGACGGTCAATATGAGGGCCGGGTATTTGATCGGAACCGAAGGATCGATTACAAGACACCCCCTATCTCAACCCCGGATAAAGCAATACTGGCATGCCGGAGCATTGCGGAACTGCTTGCCAAAGGTCAATGTGTCCCGGAAGGCATGGCGATCCATGTTGATGAGGGTAAGGCGATCCGGGAGAAAGAAGACAAAAAATATCAGGATTTCAAGAAAGCACAACGTAAAAAGAAAGGGGGGAAATGAAAGATGGATGTTGGTATTACCTGTCGGAAGGATGGTCAACACATGGATGTAGAAAAAGTCCAAATTGTCCGGCCAGAAAGTGAAATAAGAATCTGGATGAAATGTCCTCGGTGTGACGGTGGGATGGTAATGACATTCCCGTACACGGAAATTCCAATAATTCAGGACATCCCGGAGTGAGAATATGGTAACACATGCCGTGGACGTAATGACAAGGGAACCGTCGGAAACACCAGAATCCATTGGAGGGTTAAACACCCTGAAAGCGTACATTCGATTTGCCTCAAAGCACTTCGGAAAGGAGGCTCGGGAATACGGCATTGACCCGCCCCGTGGTCTAATCACAGTAATACAAACAACCGACGGCAATATGGGGCTTGCAGAGGGATTCTGCGAGCCAATGCCCCGTAAATACGGGAGAAAAGTGTATTTAAAGGTGCGTTCATTCCATACGCGGGAAACTGTAGAATTAGCACGGGACGCAATCAAACGAGCGGGGGGATTAGCAAAAATAGTTCCGTATACGTCGTACGGATCAAATAATCTCCGCTTGTATGCCAACGCAAACAACAGCAAGGAAGCATACGAGGTCATTAATTGTATTTATTGCATGGGTCATATGTGGTATGATGGCCCGGTTATTCCCTGTCCCGACAGGGAATAATATGTTTTCCCCGGTTCACTACGGGGCAACATATCCCCTTACCCCCGACCATCGAAGAGGTAAGGAATTGAGTATAAGGCGTAATAGCCGTTAACCGTGCGTTTTCGGAAGTAGTAAAAAAACTTCCCTGTCCTAAAACAAAATCGGTTTCTGCGAGGGTAGAGGTTCATTGTTCCTAACCCTCCGAATTAAAAACAAAGAGGTGATAATGTGAAACTAAAATCATCATTAAACACATCTGATTTAATTGAAGTGCCTTTCTGTCGGGAAGACGTTTCATGGAAAACCGACGGGTTTTATTGGAAAGACCGGAAAATTATTGAGGTATCAAGTGTGATTTGGCCGCATTTCGGAGAAGAAAGGGGTTATATACATCTCGATGAAGGACATGTATTAACCTACACAGACCGAGATTTACTTCAGGAAATGCGTCTCGGCCCGGTATTCATTAACTTCGTTGAATACCAATACCTTTTCGATTTTGTTGCCGAACACATTCAACTACCATTCGGAGCAAAAACAGATAATGAAAGGATGGCAGAAGACCAATATCATACAATGTGTTATATGGGTGAATTACGACGGGCAACCATGATGATCCAACATGGATTCACCCCGGCAGGAGACCCAATTAGTAGAACACCAACGAAAAAATAATTTTTACGAGGTTCACGGTTCATTCCGGGGTCTCGATTCCCCCGTCGTCTTGTTTACGGCGGGAATTAATCAGGTCTACGACCTTTAGCGCAGATAGACGGTTACCGTATTCTGCCGAAACTAAACCTAGTAAAGCAGCACGAGCACAGATACACACAGACCAAACCTCTCAAACCAAAGAACTCCCCAAAAATAGACCTCATCAGTAAGATCCCGCCGTCCGAAACGCTTTTGTGACGGCGGGATACCTTCGTTATCTCCGTTCATTCGGGAGGTCTATATCCAAAAAGCACGTCTTAAAAATCCATAAGATCTGCCTGTTTTACGGTTCACGTTCCGGAAAAACAGGTATACCGTATATCGACGGTATACGAAAACACGAGGTAAAATCATGTACGAACACAAACCATTCATAAAACAGCTTACTGGACACACGAGCGAAGAAACCGCTTTTGTCGTCGATGATTATCCGTATGGGTTTAAACTGCGAACGATGATCCGGTTCTGGATCGAATCCACAAAAGCCGGGCAACGGGCAGTATCACAGACGAAAAACCCGAAAAATGGTTGGTGGAATACGCCGAAGAAAAGCACGTATTCACCGATCAAAGTCATGGGGATCGACGAGAAAGGACATGTCATATTCGATGGGATCGGCGTGTATGCGTCTCTCGAAGAAGCACGTAACTTTAATGCGTGTTTCGCCCTTGATCCAGTACAGCAAAAGTTTATCGGGGCGCTTATCGGTGCCGGGGAAGTCATAGAAAAACGCGATGCAGAACGGGAAGCAAAAAGCCCGGCATCATAAATTAACATTTTTCCCGGTTCATGTTCCGGGGAGCGATGTGTTTTCAGGCGAGTGGTTTGAATACGTCGTATATCGACGTTATACAAATTTCACGAGGTGGAATCATGGCAAGTAAAGGAATTAGCATCTTTATGAGTATCATCGGACTTGTTTCAAGTCTCGTAGCGTCGTATCTCTTATATGACCTTGTAAAGGCACCGTCGGTGATCTGGTTGCTTTTCGGAGTGTATGTAGTTACCGGCAGTGTGGGTTTTATCCTAATGAGAATCCCCGCATTAGATGGATTCGGAAAACTCATTGGGGTAATTTCAACAGCGGTTGTGGTTGTAACTTACTACCATTTATTTAATTTTATCAATGCAGATCCGGGAATGTGGATTATTTTCTGGCTTTACACACTAACCACATTTATTGCGCACCTAACATCAAGGACTTCATCACTAACATTAAAAAGCATATCCGCAATGATAGGCGTAATTGCGTTTGGGTTGTGCTTATACAACGGATACTTAATTTATTCGTTTGTAGTGGCGACAACGCTTATGTGGTGCCTGTTCTGGGTGGGGAACATACTAACCTTTTTCGGAGCAGTAATATACGTATCAGAATCCCCAACGACGCACGTTTAATTTTTCCGGTTTGGGTTCCGGGATTCGGGTATGCATATACATTAGTGAGGTGGTGTAATGAAAAATTTTTGGAAAAATTGGGACGGAATAGAATGGGGGCTCTCGATCTGTATGGTTATCTGTGTGGTTCTTCTTGTGGCAATAATTGCCGTATGTATATTTTCCCCATCGGAAGAATCAACAATCGATCAATCGTGCTCAATAACGGTTAATCACACAGAAGACAGGTATTTTGAAAGTACGCGCCTGATCTGCGTAAAGGTCTGTACCATATATCCGGTTACAAAGGTTGAACAACGCCGATATTTAACGTGTTTAAACGGGTCAGTTTACAAATATACGGATAAAACCGTGGATGTGTAAACGGACTGTATATCGGCGGTATACGAAAAATTTCAACGGAGTTGGTATCATGAGGAAAGAATTTCTGACGAAAATAGTAGGCATCGCGCTTATTGTGTGCGGGGTAGTCCTGCTCGCAAAAATCGGGATAGATACCCTAAACAACGTCCTTACCATCCCCTCGTCATTCTCGGCGGGGAGTATGTCCGGGAGTGAAACCCTGACAATGCCGACAATCGACACCTTTTTCCCGAAAACCGTATTACTCGTCGGATTCATGGGGGGTCTTCTTCTCATTATAGGGGGAATCACCTATTTGTATTATCCGATCCGTTCCGCGATGGAAACCGTTTCAGGAGTTTTCAGGAACGGAATAAACTTCGACGACTTACTTAACGGAACCCCGCCGACCTGCGAGAACTGTACAAACTACGAGGTAAATCACATTCCGAGGAACGCCACGCCGTTTCCGAAAGAAAAAGTTATTACCGTCGTTCCAAAGAAAGTATTCGCCCCGGCAGAACCAACGAGATATCGACCCCATAGGAGGGTGAGAAAATGATTTTTGATCGCCTTATTAAATCAGACAAACCGGAAAACATGTTCGGCAACCGTCCGGATTTATGGGAAATGGTGCACTCCGAAAAAGCAACGACGATCACCGTAACAAAAGAAAACGGTGTTGTCGGATATAATAACGTCACCGTCCACTGTGCTGGAAACCACAAACACCCTGTAAAGTTCTCAGAAGTTGTTCTGTTAATCGACGGCAAACTTTCAGTAAAATATTTTACGGGAGAAATCGCCGATTACATTAACGGAGTGGAGTTTTCAGTGTATAAATTCCTCGGGGGCAGGCTCGGGTATAATGAGGAATACAACGGGTTAAAAGCAACCCTGAACGTCAAAACTAGAAGGTGAGGCATGGAGCAAAGAAAAAAACTCTACGATATAGAGTTAGGGCAGATAACGATCCTTCGGAAAGAATGTTATTTAAGGGATAGAGAACCGATGATATCGGCGGTAAAATATGAGGCATCATTTAATGGGATCACATTTCCGAGGGACATAGATAACGTAAAGTATTCGGTGGATGCGATTACAGTTTTCGAGTTTTCCGGCACGTTATACGTTGGCGGGGAATCCAAAATCAAATTCATCGTCTACGAATACCCGAACGGTGTAATTCAGGGAGAAATTACGGAGGTAAAAACATGATTCAATTCGGTAAAGAAAAAGGGGAAAAACTTCTCGCATGGATCGGGTTGTCCTCGATGGTTGGGGGAATACTGGCAGGACTTTTCCTAAACAACCTCTATTTCGGTGCACTTATCTCAATTCTGGCGTTTGTTATCGTAGGAAGTGCCGTACCGTTTTCGTGGATCAAGTCAGAGAGTGAACCCCACGCCCCCATATTCTGCGCTGTTCCCGGCCATATGAAATCAAAGATCATGAAAGAGATGAAGTAAAAAATGTTTGAAACATTAAGTCAGGAAGATGTTGTTGGGGGCGTGCTCATTGTTGAAAACAACGTTCTCTTCGCAAAACTTCCCGATGGTCGTAAAGTGCGGGTATATGCAGAGGTTGACGGGCCTGAAAGTTGCCCCTACCTCATGTTTGAGACGTACTAAATCCCATAATTGAGGAAAATAAAACCAACCTTTTTTCCGGTTCGCGCTCCGGAGAACGAGGTGTTTCAGAGGAGAGGTTGAACACGTCGTATATCGAAGGTATACGAAAAAACGAGGTGAACTCATGGAGAAAAATGTAGAAAACTATATCAAAAAAATTGAGAATTTCGGGTTTAAAAAAGTCCTTGAAATACCGTTTCAAGTAAAAATAGAACCCGATCATATTAAAGACACATTTTACGTATTTTTTCACGAAAACTACGGGATTGTGCTAACCTTTGACACCTATTATAATGGGGGGAGTGTCAATGGGGGAAATTACTATTTTGAATGGGAACCGAAGAAGCAAGAAGATTATTTCAGAGACCTTCTTGTTTACTGTTTCAGCAAGTATTCACCAGAACAGGCAGATCTCATTTCGGAATATGTCTCTCAAGACCCGTGGTATATGCCCGGGTGTAGTGGGGGGGTAGAAACCGTCGGCTCACATAAAATATGGGTAGGGGATCACGATTGCCGCGATTCGTGTGGTGAAATAACGGGGCGTATCAACTATCTGGCAGAACAAGGAACGTTCCTTCAAAAATGGATATCCCGATCTGATATATTCCGCCCGAAATTTGTACATTGGGGGGATCATCAAACTCATTTCTCCGCCCCATGGGATGAGGGATATAAAATGTATTGTGACGCCGTAAAAAATCAGGGGAGAGATCGGTACGCAATGCTCCCAGAAAAAGTAAAAAATGCAATTTGTGTTGCATATGCCGGGGAACCTCCCGAATATAAACCAATTTTCTGTAATAAATAGTAACCCTTTTTCCGGTTCACGTTCCGGAGAACGAGGCATTTCAGGTAAGTAGTTGAATACGTCGTATATCGACGGTATACAAGTTTCAGAGGTAAAATCATGGCAATGGGTTGTAATAAATGTCCCGGCACGGAAAAACAATGCAAGAAATGTCTATGTCTAAAATGCCCCGAGCGAAAAGGAGATATTTGCCCGGGTGAACCAGACTTGGAAAACTGCCCTTATGATGACGAGGGGCATCTGATTCCGGAAACCACGAGGTGATATCATGACAATAAAACCAAAAGTCCCGGTAGTTCCCCCGGTTCAATTAACCCCGAGGGAGAGGTTGGAAGGCAAAATTTTCTCATACGATCAGTATGTGAAATCTAAAGAGACATCGATACGAAATCTGGCAGACGAGATCGAAAAGTCCCTTATTGACAAGGCGGCGGAAGTCAAAAACCAGATGTATAATGCGGCAGACGAGGGAAAAATAAGATCTGCAACCGTGCCGATAACCTCGTTAGAAATGGCAGGATGGGCGGTAAACTCTCTGATGTGGCTTGTCCCGAACATGAGGGTAGATCTCATCCAGACGGAAGCCGCTCGTCTTGACGGAGCACGTAAAGATCTTGCAGATGCAAGGGCAGAACTCGCAGCATTGATCGAGAAGGAACAAAAAGAGATCAGGGAGTGAGAACATGGCAAAAGGCGTATCAATCGAAAAACACATTAAAATCCAACAGGATACAATCACTCCAAAAGATAAACGAAAAAAGACATATCTCGGTCGGGAATACATTGTGATTAACAGACACAAGTATTTTTATGTCTCGACGTATGGTAATGCAAGCGCAGCATACGATGTAGCAGATACGGAATATTCCGGTCTCGACTGGATAATTATCCCGTATGGTGGATGGGGTAACCCGGCATTACCTGCCCTGTTCGTGGCAGATATCTTTTAAAAACAAAAACACGGAGGAAATACTATGACAGAAAACCAACCAACCCCTTTAAGCGGAAAACTTGCAGTTATCGTAGCCGTAGGCGTCGTAATTGCAGGGTTATTAATCGTAGGAACAGCGTGCTACCTAATAGCAACTGGCGGCGGGATGACCTTCATAAAAGCCCCGGTAAACACCGATGTAACAGCGGGAACCGTAGCGGCAGCGGCAGTAGCAACCCCAACGTATCCCTCGACCATCACGTATACGGTCTATGAGACCCACGCGGCACAATATAACTCCGCATACCAGATTGACCGTGAATTCACCGTACAAACCACGGATAACGTTGTGCTCGTGTTCCCGGACTATTTCTCATGGCGAGATCAATACCCCAACGAAATGTATACCTGTCAGGTTACCGGGACGCAGGAAGGGTACGGCACGATTTACACCGTGGATAACTGTGATACGTATCCTTACAGTCCACGGGCGAATGTTCTCTATCCTCAGTACCGGTATAACGAAAACCAGTATTACGTGTTAGAGAATGGAGAATACGATTACAACACGGGATATGAATACGGTGACCGGTATATTCTGGACGACCCGGACGCAGATATTCATGTTTACACGTATTATACGTATGCAGGTTCGTATTGGCAATGCGACTCCGAAGGGGGTAACTGCGAAGATATCAATCGCGACCAGATCCCTAAAGGCGTTGTAATCACTGTCCAGACCCCTCAGTACGTGCACAAACATTAACCCCGGTGTGATAACAGATGGGTACAGATATCATGCTACTGTTTTCTGAGAAATTAACTCAGAAACAGGTAACAAAAGAGCTTCGGAAACTCGCCAATGAGATGTCAAAGGCAGAAAATAACCAAGCCGTCGAAATTGAAGGGAACACAATCGGAAAAACACAAATGATGTACAGGATCAAGGGGATAAAATCCGTTGCATCAACAAGCACAAACGGAGATGATTAGATGACGATCCATTGTAACTGTCATGGAACCGGGCATGCCGGTGTAATGATGAATTTAACAAAAATCGAAATCTGGTCAGATCCAAACAATCCTCAAGTTGAACTAACATTCCGTTGCCCCGAATGCGGCCACGAAATGACAGATCATCATTTTCGAATGCCCGGGACACCAGCTATCGAAATGATTCAACATTAACCTTTTTTCCGGTTCAGGTTCCGGAGAACGGGTATTTTAGAGGAGCAGTTGAATTCGTCGTATATCGACGGTATACAAGTTTCAGAGGTGAAACTATGGGCGGAGGAATTTTCGTAGGTATTAGGTACAAAGACAAAAAAGGAACAATCAAAGAAGTACTGATGAGCACATGGACAAATATACTCCCGTGGAGTTTCATGCAGCCTTCTTTCTTGGAGCAAGGCAAAGAGTTGAACAAGTTCATTAATGATGCCAAACCCGAAAACGAATGGCCGAAGTCAAAACTCATTAATGAGATTGATCCAGACGAATACGGATTAGTCCTGATCGATTTCATCAACCACACAATATTTTCACGAAACGATTATTGTGAAATCGGGTGTTTATTAATCACTCACGAAGATCCGGATACACTAAAAAATGTATTCGCAATGATCGAGAAAGGTTTTATCGGGACGATCACTCATTACGATTTCAAGAAAGACCCCACGGTTAAACAGGATATATCAACAGATCAGTTCAAAGAGTACTTCCGGTTACCTATTGATGATCGGCAAGGATCACTATTTTTCGAAGTATATTTAAATAACTCGCTCTTTGAGATCGATGGAAAATCGGATCGAGATCCGAAACTCGCAGATGTTAAACGATGGCTGAAAAAGAACGGGTGGACAAGTCCCATTAACAAGGCAAGTTTTACCCCGGAAAACTCAAACAACAAAATAAAATGGATGAAACCATTTTAACCCATTTTTCCGGTTCACGTTCCGGAGAACGGGTATTTCAGAGGAGCAGTTGAATACGCTGTATAACGGCGATATACAAAAAAAAGAGGTGAAAAACGATGTCATCAGACGATACCATCGCAGAAATGCGCCGTCATATGGAAGCGGAGAGAGCTCACGAGATCTACAAGGCAACGTTGAATATGGCGACGGAACAGATCAAAAGCTTTCTGACGGATGAGCAGATTAAAACGTGGCAGCTTGTTGATACGATGGTCGTAACAGCAGCAAAAACAGTACAGGTATCAGAAGACCATCTCCGTGAAAAACTAATGGAAATTGGAAATCAGGAAATCATTACGAGGTAAATTATGGGTGTAATGCCGTGTTCTAAAGAAGGCTGTGAACATATCCTATGTCGTAGATATAATGAGGAATTCGGGTATATCTGTGACGACTGTTTACAGGATTTAATCAAGTATTGTAATATAAAAAAGTCAACATCCCCGGAAACGATTAGGGAGTTTTTGGAACTGGACAAATCCCTTCAATATGGAGACGATTTTGATTCATCCGAAATCCTGCATAAAATTTTCCGATAATTTTTACCTTTTTTCCGGTTCGCTCCGGGAAATAAGGGATCTGTATATACATATTGGGGGAGATGTTATGGGAGATCCAAGGAGATTTGAAATTTTTTCAAAAAACATTTATTATAAATACCCCCCCGAAAAATATCCGACTGTTCTAGTAATCGCCGACGGAAACCTTGAACTCTCGAAATGTTTGTATCAGTATGGGTATTCGGTTACCGTCTTCGAGCCAAAACCGAGATTACAGAACGTTTCGCAACTATTTTTAAAGAAAGTGACACTCATTCGCAAATGGTTCACAAAAGAAGAAAAAATAAAAAGCAGTTCATTAATCGTCGGAATGCATCCAGACGAGGCAACGGTAGAAATAATTCAATACGCCAAAATAAATAATATTCCCTTTGCCGTAGTGCCTTGTTGTATTCTTGGGGATAAACGGTTTACAATAAATTGCCACAGATATTCCGATTGGATTGATCGGTTAATGCGAATTATTCAAGGTACAGAACGTGAAGTGCTGGGGATTAATGGAAAAAGCACAATGATATTTAAGAGGTAAAATTATGGTCAAAGAATCAGTTTTCATGGAAGTTGAAGTCGAACTCGACGATGAGTTTTTCGACAACATTATCTGTACAATGTTGGAGGGTGGATCAAACTATTGGATAGGTCATATAATTATCAAACACCCTAATGACAAAAAACCAACAGGAATGTCACTATCAGAATGGGCCTCGTCAGCAATAAACAACGGTGGAACGATTTTATTCTATCCGGACGATGAAAACATTCGGTTGACTCTCTCCAAACGAGGACTCATACAAGGATTAAAAGATTGGATGAAATCACAGCCTAACGAGGTATCTTTAATCAATGTAAACGGAAAGAACACTCTTGATGCAGGAAACATCGATGCCGGGATTGCAGACAAAATCCTCCAATACGCGCTGTTTTCAAAACTTATTTACGGGTGAACACATGACGCTGTGGAAAATCATTCCTCTTTTATCTGAAAACCTACCGGAATCTCAACAAATAACTTTAATAACCGCAAGTATATCCGGAAAAAATAGATGGGCAATCCGGAAGGGGGTGCCACACCTAATAGACGGGGTATATCAGGGTTATTGGGAGTTATCTAAAAAAGGTGTTTGGGATATACCCCCTCACCCAGCAGGCATGTCATACGCATGGATAAAACAACACCGATGGAACGATCCGAATGAAGCACTTGCATTTTGGACAAAGTATTACAATAAGTTAAAAAAATGAGATGTTTGCATAACCCTTTTTTCCGGTTCGTGTTCCGGGAAATGTGGCATTCAGTATAGAAGTCCGAATATCCCTATACTATGGAGGGAGGTTAACCAAATATGGGAATTGCAGAACTAAAAAAGGAATTATCAACCCACATCCGGGCTCGATACCCGGTTATTGCCATTGAAACCCATGAGGAATCTCGTGTCATAGAAATCATTGCGGATATCGCCAAAGATGAACACCGCACCGTGTATATCTATTCCGGTGCATCAGGTTTCAGGAATGTCGATCATCGGATGATCGATGTAACAAACACGACATGGGTTCAGACAAATACCGATCAAAACTCAACGGAAAACGACGACACCCCTACGATACTTACGTTGTTCGACGCAATGGAGGCAGTCCGTTCCAAGAAGCTCACAGAACAGTACAAGGGAGCAGACGACAAACAAGTACGAACCGCTGGAAACATTTTCATTATGCTGGATACCCACGGATTCATGAAGGATGTTCCGTTGGTACAGCGTAAACTCCGTGATATCGTCCCGGTTCTGAAAGGACAGAGGAAAATCATCATCCTTGTCTCACCGGTCGTATCTATTCCAGTCGATTTGCAGAAAGTGATCAGCATCATCGACGTGCCACTGCCGGACAAGTCCGAGATCGAGGCGATCTTATGCGCTGCGATCAAAGGGCTGTCCGATCAGGAACAGACGATGAAGGATAACATCAAAGAAACAAGTGATCCCGAGAATGCAAAATCGCAGAAAGCGATGCTGACCAAACTACTGGCGAAGAAGAAGACTCTCAATGATCAGGTAAACGCCAACAAGGACGCGATAGTAGCGGCGGCGCTGGGTCTCACGCTCGAAGAATGCGAGAACGTGTTCGCCAAGTGTCTGATCAACGGCGATCTGAACATCAAGACGATCATCAGCGAGAAAAAGCAGATCATCAAGAAGTCCGGTCAGCTTGAGTACTGGGAACCGGAGGAAACGTCGGAGTCTATTGGGGGACTTAACACCCTGAAAGCGTACATCCGATCTGCCTCAAAGCACTTCGGAAAGGAGGCTCGGGAATACGGTATTGACCCGCCCCGTGGTATTATCATGGTCGGTGTTCCCGGCTCTGGTAAATCACTGGTCGCGAAGGCGTGCGGCAACGAACTCCGGCTTCCGCTCCTACGGTTGGACATGTCCCAGCTCGTCAGTAAATATTACGGCGAGTCGTCTAACAACATGAGGAACACGTGGAAACTCGCCAAGGCACTGGCTCCCTGTATCCTCTGGATTGATGAGATCGAAAAGGCACTTGGTGCCGGCCAGAACGGTGAAATGCACGAGGAATCCGCCCGGTTGTTCGGGTCGTTCCTGACGGAGATGGAAGAGTCGAAAGGCGTTTTTGTCGTAGCAACGTGCAACGATCACGCGAGCCTCAAGGCAGAACTGATGAGCCGGTTCCCAAAGATGTTTTTCGTGAACGCTCCGACTCGGAAGGAACGGATCGAGATCTTCCGTATCCACATCAAGGCCGTCAAGCGTAACCCAGAAGATTTCGACCTTGAAAAGCTGGCCGATGCCAGCGAAGGGTTTGTAGGTCGTGAAATCCGTAACACCATTCAGGACGCACTTGGTAACGCATTCGACGAAGGGGCAAAACCCCTGACGACGGATCACATTGTCAAGGCGATGAAGGATGTAACACCGATCACCACTCAGAAGAAGGACATTCTGGATGCAATGATCCGTTGGGCGGAAGAGAACGCGATCAATGCGTCGGACGATGAAGAAGCCCGAAAGAAGATCGTATCATCAAAAGAGAAGATCGGAACCCGGGCCAGCACAATCGACGTGGTAACGGAAAATGACGTTAAAGATGAAATCAGCAAAGCCGATCTCGGCGATATTGACTGAGCGGCACCGGGAGGATATGGTTAACCACAACCCTCTTTTTTCCCTTGCCTTTATGCCGGGAGCAAACCTTACGGCACTAGGGCATGAGGATTTGAGTGTGGTTCCGGTTGACCCGTCACCCCGTACGGACGTAATAATCTCGAATGGCGAGGTTATTTGTTCCGGGAACGACCAAGCACTGATCGCACATTTAAAAGCCAACGGAATCAATCCTAGTAAGGTTTCTGTGCATTATTGCGGGTGACATCCAAACCACTTTCCCGGTTCGTTCCGGAAGTTGGTATCCAGTATCGAAGTCCGAACACCCAATATTTACGAGGTATCACAAGAATGTCACATATAACGACACTCAAAACAAAGTGCGAGTTAACCAGCGCAAAGATGCTGGAAGACGCACTCAAAGCAATGCAGAAAGAGCTTTCAACGGAGAAAGTCAAGTTCACTTACTCCATGAATCCCGACAAGACCATGATCAAGGTCAACTATCCCCCGATTGATGGTTACCAGAAACAGGGTAATCTCAGGTTTATCAAGTCCGAGGACAAGAAGAGCTACGAGATGCAGGGCGACCCGTGGCAGTGCAACAAGGAATTCGCCAAGGTGACCAACATGGTACAGGATCAGTATCAGGCGGCGGTCATCAAGGACTTCAACACGAAGCAGGGATTCACGCAGCAGGTAACAAAGGACAAGGACGGTAAGATCCTGATTACCGCAACGAGGTTCTAACTATGTCAGAAAATATTACATACCGGATCTCGAATGGCGGGGAACTCGAAGTTCACGCAGAAGGATTCAAGAGTGCAAAATGCACGGAAGTCCTTGCGCAGCTCCGAAAGCATCTCGAATCCAACGGGATCAAGTCCAATGTCAAGGAACAGGATCTCATGGCGGAAGCCCACACGCCCTACCTCGAAGAGAAGGGATCAGAAGTTTTCGTCCACCGGTAAGGTCGGCGAAATTCAAAACTCTTTTCTTTGCCAAACAATCTTGTATCGGTGAGGTAAACTTATGGCAGCAGTAACAACAGCAAAAGGACAACTCTACGTCGTTGAACTCAAGATGTCAAGTCCGAATTTCACGGATAAGACCGAGATCAACGAGTCTGAGAACTCCAAAAAATTGTATTATCATTTCCAGAAAGAGCAGCGCAATCAGATCGGGGTGGTAAGGCAACAGGTAAACATGGCCGTGGGAACATGCGCCAAGTTTTACACGATGAGGATCACTAACGATATCGGGAAAGGTCAGCTTGAAAAGGTCGTACAAGACGCACATCTCTCGATGCAAGCGATTGACCCGACGTTAAAGGCAGATATCCATTTCATCCCACTCTCCATGTCGGGTTTGCAGACTGAAAACCTCATGGAAGAGATGCTCTCCCAGATCCAGACCCAGATCCACGAGAAGGTACTCAAGAAGATCTCCGAGACCATTGAGAAAAACGGGGATAAGATGACTTCCCGCACACGGGGAGCACTTCTTAAGATGCTGGATCGGCTTAAAACGGTCAATGTAACGGAAGACGTTCAGATCGACCACCGGATCGAAGAGATGCGGAATATGATCATGGCAGACCAGATCCTTCCGCTCCAAAAAGAGATCATGGAAATTCTGGACGAAGAAAAAGACCGGTTCTCGACGGTTGACGTTGTAATGGAGAACGAAATCGATTACTTAGATGGCGGCGCAAAAGCTGCTGATGAGTCAGAGGTTCCAGAACTCCATCCGGACGGCAGACCCGAAAAGGGTAAACCTGTCAAAACCAGTTCCAAGATCGCAGACCGGATCGATGTTGCGGATATGTTCTGATGAAAAGAGAACGTTTCCCCCTCTTCTCCCCGAATACCTCTTTTCTCTTCCATTTAAGAGAAAAGAACCCCTCACCCTAAACCCCTCTCCCCTTTTCAGAAGGGCGTATTACGCAGACAGGCGCGTAAATGGGTGAGGATCACGTGTTTGTAGGGTCATTCCTTCTGGCACGATTAGAAACGCAATATAGAGGTTTTAGATTATGGGATACGGCGATTCATTATTCAATCCCCACTGGTATTGCATGATCTTAAACAAAGACATGGGATACGGTCTTACAGTAATCCGAAAAACAACCTGCAAGGATTACATATACACACCTCTAGGGCGGGGAGGTGTTTGTGACTCCTGTTTTAACTGTGCGTTTGTTGGCAGTGTTAAAGAACAGGAGTATGCGGAAAAACATCCCGGGTGGATAAAGGGGATTATCATACCAAAACCCCCGAACCGGTTTGAACATATAGAGATAATAACAGAAACCGAGATTAATTCAACTCCGCCCCCGAAGAAGGAAACGTGTAAAATCGGGGCGCAAAAAAGGTTTGCCGAAATAGATTTTATAATGGGGGATTGAAATAATGCCCGAACTATTTAATCCGACCATCTGGTATTGCATCCTGACAATTCAACTACCCCCCGTTAAAACGGGAGGATTGAGCGTGAGGTCGTTCGGGTGAACAACACATCTCGTTCGGATTACTTTGGAGAAGTTTGCCGGCTCGAAAGCCAGCCTTATTCTCACAGGTCGGTTGAAACGGCCACTACTGACTATTTCCTTTACAGGAGCGTCGCCAGCTACATTGTGTTCGCACAAACTTGTTGTGAGAACAACACACATACAATTCAACATTGTATGGTCATCCATAGGTTGATGAGTCCAGATTTATTTGTTTGGGTTAACGCAATTCATCCCCTGTTTTAAAACAGGGGTTTTCTTGCTGCCTTATCTATAAATACATATGCAGAGGTGAAATTATGGCAAAATTCAAGGTGAGGATTTGGAAAACAATTCTCCAAGATTATTACGCCGAACTATCAAACGGACTTTACGGTAGTAATCTGGCAGGACTCAATATTAATCCGAAAACACGGAAAATCACATCTATCGACGGCAATACGTATATGAACGTCGATAAGGCGTTTATCGAAGACGCCACGATGATCGCAGAGACTATTGTAAATGTAAAAACAATTCCGGACGAATATCCGTGGCATGAACACGAACGGGTAGCATGGGCGGCAGTCGAAAAATTATTCAAAAAGGGAGTAATCCCCAAAAAAATGCCGAGATTACCCCAACCCACAAGCGAGATCGAGTATTACTAACCTTTTTTCCGGTTCACGTTCCGGAATGTCAGGAGTATCGTATATCGACGTTATACGAAAATTTGAGGTGAAAAATGGCAATCAATGAGAATTATAAGGATAAAGCCGAATGGCAAAGAGGATACGACATTGGACATAATGGGGTCGTCAAAGCTCTCGACGAAACAGTAAACAAAACGAAACAAGGTTATTACATAGCCACGCGTACGTTCAATAAAAAAATGGCAGAAGAACACGTCACCCAAAATATGAAATCAGATGATTTTCTTGCAGGCATGGAAACAGCGATCCAAAGAGAATTTCAAAAGAGGTGGGAGAGTGCGCCGGTAGAACAACCAACGGTTTTTTCAGTTATGGGAATGGAGGGGTTAGTTGGGGTACACATTCCATCAGGAATACCCCCGGCAAACCCAAACACAGGGCAGTCAACACAACCGAATCCGGCACCAAAGAAAGAACACAAATCAGAAGGACTAAAGAATAAAGGGCGGTTTGAATTTGATCCCTCTGATTTATTATAACCTTTTTTCCGGTTCACGTTCCGGGAAACAAGATATCCTATTGTAAAGAAATGTGCATATGTATTTTAAGAGGTGAAATTATGCTCGGTGTAAAATTTGATTTAAGTTATCAAACAAAAGAAGAAGAAAAAGCTCTTGCATATTTTAGGCAAGTAGGTGTAACCCCAAAACTATATGATGAAATTCCGGGAAAACACTACTATGCTTTTTCAAAGAAAGACATGCAAAAATTACGGGTTGATCTGATCTCCGATAACAGAGGATTTCGATATCCAAATGGCGGATTCCAAGTATTATGGAAAATCGATCCAGATCGTGCAATAAAAGAATATCGGAGAGGATTTACATATATCTATAGTGCTCGGATGATAAATAATAAAATGATTGAAGGTAATGTTAGCTTAACCCTCACATCCCCCTCAACAGAAGTTAAAATGTTTACCTTAGAAGAATACCTTGATGTAAACTTTGAGGGATATAAGGAATATGGGTTAACAGAATCAAAGAATTTTTATATCCTAACTGTATTCCAAAAAGGCAATCAGGTAACCACTATACTCTATGATAAATTTGACAACAATAAGTTGGGGGGGTTAATTTCTCAAAAAGTAAATAACTTGTATCTCACAGAAAAACAAATTCGGGAAAAAGAAGCAAAGAAAAAAGCGAAAGAATGCGAAGAAGATAGAGAAATTTACGCAGTCCGTGGTGATGGGTCAGTAACAACACTCGACAGGTTACTGAGGAACGAGCCAGATCTTGCGCCACCGGGAACAGGCCCGACACTAAACATTTAACCTTTTTTTCGGTTCACGTTCCGGAAAATTAAGGCATTCAAAAGGAGAACAATTATGGCAAAATTACCCAAACCGTTATTTGAATGGAAACCCGAAATGATAAACGAGGGGATACACGTCTTACAGGCGTATAACTATCGTATATCAATCGAACGCGCAAAGGAAATACATGAGATTACCGGGAAACAGTTTGCAGAGAAGATCCTTGCACTGTTTACGGAAGATTATCTCAAAGTCAGAAAAGACGTTCCTGTGGTCGCAAGCACATGTATTGAGACATTCGCTCTAATGGACGAAATTGACGCCAATAGCGACGCAAAGGCGGTTCTTGACGCTCTAAAGCAGTACACAATAACATTCGGATATCCCGAGATGTTGACCGAGAATGAAACAAAGTTTCGGGAAATCTCCGATGAAATGAAAAAGGCCGTCAGTGGGAAACGCGCAAAGTATGAACTGATGTATCTTACACACATCACAAAATGCCTGTGCATGAACTTCATGAGCGACGGACACCTTTAATCTTTTTTTCCGGTTCACATTCCGGAAAATAAAGGAATTAGTGTAGTAGGGGAAACTAAAATTTACGAGGTGAAAACATGCAAATTCGTACAAAAGACGAAAAATATATCCTTATGTTTTTTGAACCACATAATAAAGCAGTTCATAGGTTAGATTTTGATTGTATTCCAGTATCAGAGATCACTTTAAACTCAAGAGAGGAACTTCTTGCATTAAGGGACACAATCGACGAGATCCTAAATATTGAAGAAGGGAAAGCAAAAAGCCACCGGAGAACACCGAAGGAAAACAAAAAATACAGGGGGTAAAATAATGAAATGCAATGTGGAAGATTTCATCATTAAACGTCCAATAGATCTCACTCATATCGGAGGGGGAATAGAGGAAATGTCACACATTGAAGTACGCCGTAAAAACATCGCCGGTTTACGCAAACCGTATGAATATATTGCCCCGGCTGAGAGGACTAAAAAATTTATCAAAGTAATGCGAGATATAGTCAAGGCGTATAACATAAACGTAAATAAACCGTGGCCCTTTAGATCGGAGGGAAGTATCACTCAAAAAGCATTATCTCGGGGAACCAACCTAACAATTTTTCTTATGCCGAAATCAGGGATTACGGAAACAGAATGGGAAAGCACTGCCGACAAAATACAGGCCGAACTTTTTGAGTTTCTTGGGACGGACGCAAAACTATTCTACATTCCTCTTAACTTCAAAGAGAAAGGGTTTGACACACAAATCCGCTGGCACGGTTATATCATGTATGAAGAGATGAAAAATCTCTAACCTTTTTTCCGGTTCACGTTCCGGGAAACAAGGTATTTCCAAGAGGAGCAGTTGAATTCGTCGTATATCGACGTTATACTGATTTTAGAGGTGAGATTAATGTTTTCAATAACAAGGTATGATAATGTCACATTTGACGAAGATATTATCTGCGATTACTGTAAAAAAAACAAAGCAGATTTTTTCTGTTTCACTCAAAATAGTTCGATGTGCTGTAAGGAGTGCAAAGATAACAACATTCCCCCAATCACCCCATATCCAATAGTAAGAACTGGTAAAAAAAGTGTTACGTATAGTGTGTATAATCCTAGTGCACTTAACGCAAACGAAGTTAAATTTACATTAACTACACACAAAACAGTTAACTCAATCTGCACATTTACCACTCTAGCAAACACAGAATCCACAACCTCTCTATGGGATATCGTCGGGGATGACGTGACTGAGGATAAAACCACAGGTTTTAAAGAATTCGTAAGGTATGCTTTTGAGGACTCAAAAGACTTCATAGTGACCGAAACAAAAGAACATGTTATACTCATTGTTATCAGAAAGCGTGAAAAACTCTCAATGGTAATATTCAGAAAAAATGATGAAGGGAGAGTATCATCTGTAACCGAAGGCCACGGGGAGAACCCTAATGAGTCGTTCACAGTGCGCGAGGAAAAACGACAAAAGAAAGAGGCGAAGAAAAAGAAGAAAAACAAGAAGAGTGAAGAAATTTACGCAGTCCGTGGTGATGGGTCAGTAACAACACTCGACAGGTTACTGAGGAACGAGCCAGATCTTGCGCCGTCGGGAACGTTTCCCTCATTAAATGTCCTTCATTAAATTTAACTTTTTTCCGGTTCGTTCCGGGAAACAAGGTATTTCCAAGAGGAGCAGTTGAATTCGTCGTATATCGACGTTATACAAATTTCACGAGGTGGAATCATGGCAGGATCAAACGACCCGAACACAACGATCAATTATGGAGGTATCGTAATCATTGATACCACCAGAAGAACACGCCTTGACGAATTGAAAACATTAGGGATTAGGAAACCGTGGGATTACATAAAAACAATTCAGGAAATCCGCGATTTCTTATCAGAGTTTCAACCTTTATTTGAAGAAATAAAAAACGATCCGGTCTCGCAAGATGCATATGTAAATTACACGGATCGTGCACGACCATCTCACGTTCCACCATTTGGGGAGATTTACGTCTGGCAAAAACCAACGGGTGCAGAACTCAGTATTAATATTACTGGTACAAGCACATACACCTCTGAAAAAAGGTGGAACGAAATAACGACACGGTACCGTAGAATAACCCAAAAACATCTCGGAGACGATGCGATTCCCTATATTCGAAATTATGCCCCGGGGCATTACTGTGAGCCACACGACGACCCGGCAAATTGGTGTTTTGAATTACGAGCAAAATTCAGCACTCACATTTACTATCGTGAATACCTCCCGATTCGCAATGCAGGGCGCATGTTAGAGCAGCACATCACACGAAGGTGAACTATGGCAAACATTGGATGGGTTGAAACCAAAAAAGAGATCATACCTACCGAAATAACGGCACTCTTAAATCAACTTAATGAATCAAAATTCAAAAACCAGTTTATTATTCAGGCTGGAACTGGATGGGATGGAGAAGGATATGGGTGGAGAGTCAACCATAAAGACAACCCCAATCTCTACGGTTCACGATTCTACACAATGACTAAAAGTGATGATGTCGATAACCACACAATTGAGACCGAGCACAAGGGAGGGGGAGGGAGCTCTTTGATCTGGTGGGTTGACGCCGAAATTCTCAATGCGATTGCAGAACTATTCGAGGGGAAGATCTTTGATGAAGGTCATCAGGGCGAAATTAAAATCATTCCCGGCGGGATTTCATGGGAAGATTACCTTAAGGAGCGGTGGCATTTGCGTCTTAAAAAAGGTAAAAAATATCCCACAATGGAAGTAGAATTCACTCCTCCCGCATTCTGCGAAGGGATTGAATTTGAGACCGAATAAGAAGAACGTAAATGAGAAAAGGAGGGTAAACTATGATCGATTGGCATGGGGCGGTTCTGAATTACTGTCAGAAAGCATACGGAAAGAAACGCGGTGAAATGATCCAACAGAAACTTTGGAGCATTGAACACGACATTTTCTTTCCGATGAGAGCATTTACCGTATTGGGATGGTATAAGACGGAGCCAATCCAAAAACTCTCACAACACAACAAAAAATCACTCCTAAAAGAGATGCACAAAGGAGATGAATATCTTGATAATATAATCAAGGCCGCGACAGAATTGAAAAAAGAACTAAATATTGAAATCAAAAAATTACAAGAGAGATGAACCAACGTCAGCGGAGTAATAACATGCAGTCAAAAGATTCCTTTACGGTGACAATTGAGCGGTTTGTGCGTGACGGTGAAAAACTGGCCGTAATGAAAATTGATAACCCGTCAATAAACCCATCGTCGCAATCATATTGTGACAAAGAAGAAATCATCAACAAGGTGTTTTATAACTCCTACACAAAGGCGTGTAGAGAACTGAATAACGCCGGACTTGTTGATACTAAAAACCAATAAATTTTTTAATTATTTAATTAATTACAGAGTAATTAAATAATTAAAGTTAGAATAACCGGGCCTATAGGTCAGCGGTTAGACCACCCGGCTCATAACCGGGGCGCCAAGGGTTCGAATCCCTTTAGGCCCATTCAAACAAACGGAGGAAAAACATGGAAATTAAGCAGTATTTCGAACGAAAAAATCCAAATGATACGATGAGCGAAATTATTTACCGGGCATTACAGTTTGAAACAGACTTAACCCCGGAATGGATAAAGAAAATTGCGGCACAGTGCGATCCACACCTCGAAAATGAGATTGTAATTATCGGAGTTTTCGGAGGGGTTACACGGTTCCGCGTCCGTCTCGAAGACGCAGCGTCAACAGCGTTTGCACGGTTCCAGTATCACCTTATGAATTGCGAGGGCAATTCAACCAGAATCAATCGGTGAAAAACATGTGGCCGTTTAACGGGAGAACACTGGTAATCGTTCATACACCACAACCGGTATCTTGTGCAGGGGGATTAGCCGTAATCTTAATGGCAATCCTTATTATTGCAGTAACACTTATCGGGTGCATATACTTTTAATAATTTTTAAAACAAATCGTATAAAGCAGGAGAGTAGTCAAGTCGGCCAACGACGCATGACTTAAGATCATGTCTTGCAGAAGTCCGTGAGTTCAAATCTCACCTCTCCTATACCCTATCCAGTGAGGGGTTGTTTGAACCGATGTCTGGCAACGGAAGGTTCGAAACGTAGCCGGATAAGTGCGCTTGACCGGAAACGAAACAAAGGCATGCATCTCCCACCAGAGAGATAAAGATGAAGGTCTGGTAAAGGTGGATTTGTTCGTTGAATCGCCTTTTGCCCTGTCCAGTATGGGGAACAATCCCGAACCGATGTCTGGTTTAGAAGATTCGGGCGTATGTGGTAATTTCCAGATATGTAAACGGTCTGCATCTCCCGCCAGAGAGACAAACTAAAAATCTGGTGAACTTGCGTGGTGTTACTTGACACCTTTATATGAAACGACAAGCGCCACGGGTCGCACCTGTGCCGGAACCGTTACTGATATAAGGGAAGTAGAAGATAGTTTGCCGAGTATTCTAGATAATGCGGCAAATGGTTGGTTCAAATCCAACGCACCACATCGCTCCATCGGATAACATACATTGTTATCTCTCATGGTGACAACATGAGACAACAGTTCAAATCTGTTATGGAGCATATACTCCCGTAGTCTAGCGGTCAATGATGCCAGATTTTGGATCTGGCGGCGACAGTTCGAATCTGTCCGGGAGTATACCTCTTCCCCAACATCCGCACAGAGGTTAAATAATGTGGTGATGTCGCGCAGGGCGTCAGACTGATGAGGTGGCGGCAACCAAGATACGAAATCGCCGTATTTTCCGGATTGTGTGGATTGCTTATGTTCGGGTAGAGCGTTCTATGGGCTACCCCGTTCACCATAGAGTCACTTGCAGGTATCCGTATAAGCCTGCAATACAGGTGTCTATCACGGCATATTGTTAACCTCACACGGAGAAATATATTTTGTGCGCCGGTGGCTCAGTCAGGTAGAGCGGCGGACTTTTAACGGGCAGCAATGGGTCATATTAGCCCGGAAGAAATCCGTTGGTCGGGGGTTCAAATCCCCTCCGGCGCATACACAAAAACGAGGAGGAATCTTATGGCAGGAATTACAATCTTCGCATACAGTGATTTTTACAGGCCGTATTTTATCGAAGACCGTGAACTTAAAAACATCATTTTTTTCGATAAAAAAGGCGTTGTGGTTGAATCCGGTAATGGCTGGCTGAATGGACTGGGTGGGAAAGATCTTTATGGGTTCAAATTGGACAAACACCCAATTCAAAAACGAGTTACGGCGTTTGAAAAGATGTATGCAGAAAACCAACCATTCTGTATCAATGTCCCGATAAAATCACGATACGAAACAAAAGGGGATGTGTTATACGTTCCTTACGTTCCATCAGAATGGGAAATCACCAATAAAACTTCCGATTACCACGCCCACCGTAGTTTCTACAAAATATATACTAATAAAAAACAACCATTCAGGATTCAAAAACTCGACAGAGTGGAAGATATACAGGAAAACGTTTCGTTTATCGAAAAGGTCAAAGAGATTGGGAAACTGATGGTGATTTGCGAAAGTGATCTATGTGATGGCGAAATTCTGAATAACCGGGAAGAGATCATTAAAAAGATCAACGAAATTGCCATTAGTTTAAACACCCCCACTAATAAAAACACGGAAAAGAAAAATCGGTTTGCTGAGATCGATTTGGTGGAACAAGTATGATCAGCGAAGATTATTCCGGAACATTCATTGCACAACTCCCAAAATAAGGTGAACTTATGGCAGAAAAAATTAAAGGTTCGTGGGGTGTATTTTTCCCATGTGGAGATCATGAATACAGCAAAGAAATGTTAAAAAAACTTGAAAACGGTACTGGTTATTCAGGAGTAATAATTAAAGCCCCTCACGAATTATACAGACCAAAATATAACAAAATAAACAGTGGATTAATCCACCCAGCGAACGACAAACAAAACTAATGGTGTAATCATGTCCGAACGAAAACTAAACATGGCGTATTTCATGGATCGTTCAAAAGCGAACGGTCACGGGGAAAGAGCGGTCGTTTGGGTGCAGGGATGCAACCTGAAATGCTCGGGGTGTTTCAACCCACAAAACTGGTCTTTTGAACCCAATATCATGGTTCCTGTAACCGAGCTGGCGAACAAGATCCTGATGATTGAAAGCATCGAAGGTGTTACGTTTTCCGGGGGAGAACCGTTCTTGCAGGCCGATGCACTAGCCGATCTTGCTGAGATCCTACAGCAGAATGGAAAGACCGTGCTGATATTCACCGGGTTTACATATACAGAACTGAAAGACAAAGAGGACATAGGTGTGAACCGGTTACTGGCAGCGGCAGATATGTTGGTCTCGGGTCGGTATGATCAGGAAAACGCGACTGATGGAAAAGCATTAATCGCGTCATCGAACCAGAAAGTCATTTCATTGACAGGGAAGATCCCGGCACCAGATGCAGGTGAAATCCCGCCAATTGAAATCAATATTCACAACGGTGAAATTTACATCACCGGGTTTCCTGATATCGAATATATCAGGAAACTAAAGGCACATCTCGGAGGGTAATATATGAATTACAAAACAAAAATATACCTCGTAAAAATTGGTACTATTACGGCGATGGTATTAGTTACGTGTGTTATTTTCATGAGTGTACCCATTCTCGGAATAATTTGTGTAATGAGCACAACACTCTCATCGGCCTTTATCTTGATGGGGTGATAATACTATGTCTCTAAACACACATCAGAATTTTGTAGCGAGATTTAGTGACATAGACAATGACACACTTCTTGATATAGAGAAAAGGTTGGAAGAAATAGAAAAGAGGAAAAAAACAGCGTCTACTCACCTCACGGGGGTATCCGGAACTAGCACCACAGAAGAAAAAACGATCATAAAGCCGCGATTTGAAGATCTCGATTACTGGTGATAAACATGACAAAAAAAGTTTTCAAAAAGGGTGTAATTACTTTTGACGAGAACTCAAAAGAAGACATGCTTTTATGCTTTGATAAAGTCCTCGACAAAGACGGGTACATTGTAGAGAAAAACGATCCCTCTGTAAAAATCCTTGATCAACAGGGCAAACCGATCCACCGCAGTGAATTTGGCGGAATCATGAAAGGAAAGGACGGTGGACTTGTTTTCATCAAAAACGATATCGGGTCACTTATGGATCTTCTCGACGCCGTAGGGTTTGATGAAGACGCCTAACGTGGCACAGGTGAAAAAATGGTAAACTTTCCATCAAAATGTCCAACACTCCCGTGGCGTGACCCAACCGTGGCAGAATGTAACCGGTGTGAATACCACGAGGGAACATCAAAAGAAATCACGTGTTCTGTAAAGTATTACGTGAACTTCGGAGATCTCTGTCGAAACGAAATTGGCATTCAGTGCCAGTATGGATCTCATTATCTCAAAGGAATAAATGGGTCACCAAAACTTGGAGAAGGGTTAAGGATTAAAGGCAATCCCGTAGATTATCATTCGCTCCTAATTCACAAAGACGACGCACCGGTTTTCAAGGAACGGGTTGAATCATACTTGGAAAACCAAGTTAAGATCCCGAGGTAACAATGGAACACACTACAAAAGAAAAAATGTATATTTGTCTATTACTCAATCGCCTATTTGTCAACCTCGTTCCTGAAAATGCTCCAAATAGAACAGAGATAGCAATGGACTGGCTTTTTGCAATACGACAGGTGGATGGTATAATGTTATCAGTAAGTGGAGGTAGCAGCGAACCATTCTGCGTATCAGCGACAAGGAACAACCTTGAGTGTTTTGATGATGACATAAAAAAGAGAGCCGAAAAAGCTCATAGCGTCGGGAAGTGACTATCTTTTTTCCGGTTCATGTTCCGGACGAAGACATCAGAAAGATAATCTCACAGTTACATATGTAAATACGAATTACCCAGAGGGGATTGAAATGGTCGTTCAATATTTTTGTAAATTCGATGAACGCGGGACAGTACAAAACAAGAAAGACTGCCCTATTAATTCAGTAGCATATTGCGAAGTATGTGCATTTGCAGAGATAATTCCCGATCCAAAACCCACCTCAATTCCCGAAAGATCAATAAACATTTACGATCTTCTTGAGAATGAAATTCTGGAACATTTCTACACATACGAAGGAAATAACGGTCACGATTTCGAGGTTGTCAGTACAGATATTATCATGAGTATATTTAAAGAATTCCGTGAAAAATATCCGCTCGAACCAATCTCTCAATTTAATCAAGACAATCAGGAAAAGAAAAAACCAGAAAAGAAAAATCGGTTTGCCGAGATCGATTTGGTGGAACCATGAAAGAAAGAAAATCTCACTGGTATTGTTTTATCTTCAAAGCGTCATTAGGTGGACAAAGCGTAAAATATGCCAACAGACACAAAAAATGCAAAATGTATTCACCGATGGATGGGTTAGATCGTAATAAGTACTTAAATCCATACAAAGGTTTTTGCAGAACGTGTAAGTTTTGCGCAATGGAAGGCAGCACAACAGAGAAAATATATTCAGAAACACATCCTAATTGGATATGTGGCGTCATTGAAGGTAGCACGATCCCGGAAGATGTTATCATAACCCCAGAAAAAATAAACAGAAACCGGTTTGCCAATATTGATATCGTATAACAGGTGAGAACTATGCAGGAATACCCAAAGAACCTGATTGGAACTGTAAATGAAAAATATTACGAGGATCATAGCGATTATCAGATTCCGGGTGATGTGTTAAATTTCCTGATGACCTATTATCTTCATAAGTCATATCAGGATTTAGAAGAGTGGGACAAAGAAGCCGACATAGTAGCATTGGACAAAATATCTCACAATGGATGGACACGGGAAGAAGTAAAGGGGGTGTTCATTTTCACCAAGATAATCAACGACGTGAAGATCGTAAAAAAACTGACAGAAGATAATTATTTCGTCGGTGGACAGATTGTCAAACTGGAAATACAAGCGCCGACAAAACCCGTTCCAGTATCCACCGAACGATTTTCAGACCTTGATTATTAAGATGTGATCGATATGATGGATAACATTTCAATCAGGCAGTTCCTTGAGAATTGGGACAATGGAGTATACGCAGATGGATCGCGAGAGTCTATGTGTAATGCCGGGTGGTATGATTGGTTCTGTAATGACGAAGCGTTATTGGGTCGATTAAAGAAAATCGTCCCAAAAGTCCGTAAGATTGCTAAAAGTCAGAAGATCGATCAGGATATGATGTGTGTCTGGTTTAAGAATAACTGTCCGGCTCATGGCAACCTCTACGATGATTTCCGGATCAGTTATCTCCCTCCATACGCTAAGGAAATTAGTGATTACAATTTATTCGTAATCAGGATGGCGAACGGATATTTCATAGATAAGAATTACGGTCAACCGGAAGTTTATACGCCTTACGATGAATACAATGCGGCTGTCGCCGTTGGGTGGGCTGAGATTTATCGGTGGTTCGGAGTCAATCAAAAACCGAAACAGGTTAAACCCGTAAAAAAATTCAATCGGTTCGCCGTTATTGATATTGTCGTGTAATCTTGGTGATACATATGCAAAAATTCCGTGTTCCGCAACCAGTAATGGATGCAATCCAGCGATATCATAAAAATTGCGCAAATCAAAAAGATATCAAATGGGACAAAAAAGGCGATCTTGAGGATCTGTTCGTGGCATGTCGTCAAACACAGTGCGGTTGTGAAGCGGTGTCCGGAACATTTTGGATACACGTCCCATTTAATAAAGGACACGTTGTTGTTAAAATATCCAGAACGAATTTTATTGATGGGGGAGAAATCCTTCACGGGCATAATCTGATTCCTAAAGAACCGTTCAATCGGTTTGCCGATATTGATTTAATCTAATTACTTAATTAATTACAGAAGTAATTAAGTAATTAATGGGGTGATTTTATGGTTAATGAGGCAGAATTGAAATTAGAGATCTTACGTGCAGCCCTGATGGAAACCGAATCAAGGCCGGATAAGCATCCGATTTGTGTTATCCCCCATTATTTTGGATTGAGCGGCCAGTTTGGTGACGGTTGCCAGTGTTGCCCGTTTATTGCAGGTCAAAGGTGCATTCTGCAATGGATAATGGACGACTCAAAAGACACGAGGGAACTTTTACGCCACATAAAAGAAGCCGGGTCACAACCAGAATTAACACCTTTTTTTGAAAGTGGTTACTCTACACTCAACCGTCTCGGAAAACAGAATCTTGATAAAATATATTCAAGATTACAGGAGAGATACAAGAATCGGGAAGATCCACAGCCAAAAACAAAAGGTAGATTTGAAGACCTCGACGTGGTGAGTGCAAATGAAATCATGGAAGATCGTTGAATACAAAGGTCACGGTGAAAGGGCCGTAGAACTTGTATTCACAAGGGGATGTATTTCTGTAAGACCCGGTAAAATAAGCATCTTACTCTCTCCGGAAGAATTTTGCCAATTAGGAAGAGATTGTGACATGTATTCTAGAGATATCATGGATGCAGACGAGATCAAATTATATCCCCCGTCGCAGGAAAATATGAGTGACCCTCCTCTTAAGAAAAACCGGTTTGCGGAGATTGATCTAGTACTACCATGACGAGCAGTTGAAGGAAATGATATCTCCCGTAACGTTTAGGAGTTCATGAAAAAGCGGATAAAAAAGGAAAAACAAGATGCCAAAAGTGGCAACACTTTGACCGAGTTAGTGATCAAAAGAAAATAAAAATCCTTTAACCGCAAATATCGACGTGGTGGTTGATTATGGAAAAAATAACATTTAATTCGTATAAGAAATATAATTTTAACGTACCAATAGAAGAAATTTTTCAAAAACTTGCCACAACCGATGACATTGATCTAAACCGTCTTCACATTAATGGAAAATGTAAAAAAAGTACCGACAAAGTTTCATGTGCAGTCGTTACAGATAGCCTTAGGGGAAATAGTTGTGATACGTATGAACGAAAAGAGGGATGGTCACGAAACGATAAACAATTCTGTACAAATTGTGTAAATTGGCGGGGGATATCCGAGGATCAGGTTATAAAAATTCTGGACGTAATGAAAGCGGTTAAAGATAAAAAAATACAGTTAAACAAAATTTACTATGGCGACCTCTATAACCCTATACCAAAACCCCGGAAGAAAACCCCCGCACCAAAACCATTCAACAGATTTGCAGAAATAGATCTGGTGTTACCATGACGAAAACAAAAGCCACTCCGGAAAAACTCATCGGGACACTTGCGATGTTCCCCGATAATATCCTTGTAAGTTTACTCTATGAAATCAATATAAGTCCCGTGGTTATGTTCCCCGACGAGACCAATCCAACGGGCCACAGACTTCTCGACGTATCGGACGAAACCAACGCAAGGATTGCGATAAAATCGAAACTCGATTACATGCGAATTACATGTAAAAACGTTCATCAGGTTTTTTGGAACGTCACAAAACCGAACCGGTTACAGATTTTGGACTTCACTTTGAGGATATATGATTACCCGAAAAAAGAATACTCTGACTTGTTACTTGATCTCTGGTTATCGACGGAATTTCCGCACCAGCATAAAATCTCAAGTCTGGTAAATATGTTTTCAATTGCCGACATCGCAGAGATGATGGACGAAGGCGAGAAAAATATATATGCAAATTTCCCGGAGAAGTTGACTATTTATCGTGGGACACCGGACAAAAAAGCAAAGATCCGAGGGTTAAGTTGGACAACCGACTTGGAAAAAGCAGAATGGTTTGCCAAACGGTTCAATCTGAAAGGTACGGTATATCAGGCAACAATCTCAAAAAACCGTATATTCCTGTATACCCACAAACGGTGTGAAAACGAGGTAATTGTAAATCCAAGATATCTTAAAAACGTGACTGAAATTAAAAACGGAGTGTGAACTCATGGAAGAACCGTTGGAAGAAATGAATCCATGTCTCGTATGTCAATCTAGTGATTGTGACGGGGAAGCGTATTGTCAGGAATATCAGAACTATCTTGCACTGCATGTAACTTTGGGAGACCCTGAAGAGGATGTCCTGAATCGGTACATGCATATGCAGAATATAAGAAAAAATCACACAGCACAGGGATGAAACCACAATGTCATACACAAAAAACCAGCAATTGATCATCAAACACCTCAAGGAACAGATCGCTCTTGGAAAACGCTTTTTCAAAGCGAAATACATCGGCCAAGATCTTGGTTTATCCGCGAAAGTCATCGGTGTAAATCTGTACAAGATCTCAAAGATCTCAAAACAACTGATCATTGAACAGTACAGTGAAGCAAACAGCGTAACGTGGCGGGTACTCCCTCGTGAAGGAAAGGGGAACGCGGTATGAGTCTCACGCAAGTGCCGATAGTACAAATTCCCGACCCGTCAATCAAAAAAATATTAAAAGAGAGGCGAACCGATTGGTCTGGCAGATGGATTAAGGACGAGCTCAACGGGAGAGAACACCAGATGGCATCATATCATACGGTGAAAGCAGAGTGCAGGAAATAACAAATTCGGATACTAGGTATTCGTGAAAAAATGTAAAAAAAGAGGAAAAATATGCGTGAAATGTCAAGGTCAGAAATTAATGGATTCATGGATGAAGACTACGTAAACAAATTTCCCGAAGAGGGAGGTATCTTCATTGAAGCAACAATTGCAGAACTGGCAGAGCGAAAGATTGGTACAGCGTGTGGATTGTCGGGAAACAACGCATTCATTGGATTAAGTTCAAATCCTATACACAGTTCACGGGTTGTACGCGCCTTACACTGTCCCGCCCTTAACGGCGTGGGGGAAATGGTTCATATCCAGTGCGAAAACAAAAAAACCGCAAACGAAATTTCCAAATCCGTAGATAAAAATGGCGGTTCATTAAGGGTTGAAGGAAAATCTAAATGGCCGGGGTTCTGGGAATTTGAAGTGGAGTAAATAAAAATATAATAAAAACCCCTTTTTCCCGGTTCATGTTCCGGAAAAATGTATAAAAAAATGGAGGTAGATTATGGCAGAGATCAAAGCATTAACAAATCATAAGAAAGCGTTTGATGAATATAAAGAGAAACTCGAAACTCTTAACGCCGAGCTAATTGCGAAAATCGAATCATTACCGGAGAATCCAAGGATCACTCGTATAGATAAAAATTGTTTTACGATTGGCATTCATGATCTCGGTACGGTAAACTGGACGCCGTTCTATCACGATTTCACACATCAGTATAAGTTCCTACGGGCAGTTATCGAACACTACGACGTAGAAATGACAGAAAAGATCTTCAAAGAGATCATGGCAAACGGAACGTTCAGACTCAATACAAAACTAACGACTATCGACAGGTACGAATTTCAAGGAAAAACCCTGTATTGGTTTCATCCTGACGTTATTGCCCTCATGAGATCTAACTTGTGTTAACCTTAAAATTAATGTAATTAAATTACGAGGTAAATTATGATAAAGAAAACTCAGGAAGTACGAATTTATACGAAAGCACGCGAAATCACGACGTGCTTTAATTGCCCCTCACTCTTACTCATAAAAGGCACAAAAGATCCAATTGTACTCCGATGTGGCGAGCTGACAGTAAAAGAGGAAGTCCATCTCGATATATTTCCAGAGGATAAGACCAAATTTCCGGAATTCTGCCCTCTAAAACCAACGGGTAAAACAGAAAACGGCCTCAAAACGCGGCTCTACCCAAAACCAAGTGTAATCTATTTCTGTTTAAACTGTCCTTCGGCAAAAATAGACGCAACAAAAACCCCGATCAGGTATACATGCACAGAATGCAAGGGTAAAGGAAAGCAGATCTACGTAATGGATGTGTTTTACGGAAACAAGGGGAAGTGCAAGTTCCCGGAATTCTGCCCCCTTGAACAAACAACTCGGGAAAAATTCGAGAAAAAACGTGGATGGTAAATCATGGTAGAAACCTCACTTGATAAACGCATACAAGAACGTTATGGGGATAACCCAATATTCATGGATGTAGCAATGGAGTTGAAAGAGAAGTTAATTATTTTTTTCAACCAGTATCCGGATGCATCTCCGAGAACTCCAACGGAACAAGAGGCGTTCATAGCAGGGATGTTGTTTATGAAACAATTCACCGCAGAAAAAAAAGAGAACGAGATCGCCGAACTAGAAAAACAAATCAAAGACGTGGAATGCGAGATCGAACTTATAAAAAAGGTATAACTAAACCAACCTTTTTCCCGGTTCATTCCGGGTAAATAAATATCGGGTGAACTTATGTGGTATTGTTTTCTTACTCATGCTGAAATTGGCGATATTGCAGGTGCACTTTCGCATAACGTATGCAATCAGTATCGCCCCCCTCATCAAACTCCCGCTCACCCATGTTGTGCCGTATGTATGTATTGTGCAGGTGAAGGTAGCGATTACGAAAAAGAATATACGATAACTCACTCTAACTTTAAACCGGGTATAAAAAAACGGGCGAAATTACCGAAACCCGCAGAAAAGAAAAAATTCAATCGGTTTGCCGAGATCGATTTGGTTTAATTACTTAATTATCCTATAATTAATTAAGTAATTAAAAATTACGAGGTGAAATTTATGAATGGAGAGTTAATGATAGCAGGTGCAATTTTAACGTGCTCTACGGGATTAACAATAGAAGTAACTACGATCTACAGTCAACACTTTAAACTTATTGTGGGGGTATTTCTCGGGATAATTTTTATTGTAATCGGTTGGTTTTCAGCATAGGGGTAAATTATGTCCACTCGGTGTAATATTGTTATAAAAGACGAATATGACGAAGAAGTTATCCTCTATCGTCATTCCGACGGATACCCCACTGGCGCATTACCAACACTTACAAAATTCATGGAATGGGTACATGAAGGACGTATACGGGATAACGTACAACAGGCAGCAGGGTGGTTAATCCTTATTGGTGCAGATGAGTATAGTAAAACAAAATCTAATATATGTGAACCCGGAAATGACAGTTTTTCGGGGTGGTGTTGTGGATCATATGAACCGGCAACCCGTATTCAGGGGGATATCCGTTACCTTTACACTCTCGACCTAGTAAAACAAACAATCAACATAAAAACCGTGAACGGGTTTTCAACAAAAGATTTGACACGGTTAGAGAAACCGAAATACCGGTCGATCAGAACAATTTACTTCGGAGAAAAACCGGTAAAACCCGAACGTAAACCGAGCAAACCAAAACCCGTAAAAAAGAAACCTGTAAAAAAGAAACCTGTAAAAAAGTTCAATCGGTTTGAGCACATTGATATTGTCGTATAAAAAGTACATATGTAGAGGGGGGAGTAAATATGAGAACCATCCCAAAAGATGCAATACACGTTTATCACGTTCTTTACCATCGGAACGGGGTTAGTAGTGAAGGGTTTTACACAGTGTATTTCCGTTACATCAACGAATCTGATAATTTTAATGGACATCTGATCGGGATTCTCACCGATTTGGAAACAAACGGGAATGGGAAAACACTCCATGAAACAAACGGGTATTGTTTTATTATTACCCCATCAGAGCCGGAACGTTGTTGGCGTGGAGATGTCTTTGAGCCATATTTACGAGGGGCAATCAAAAACTATCCAAAAGGAAAACAAGGTTTCGGATTTGATAACCAAAAACCCGAAATAAAATATAAGGTAAGGTATGGGAGCAAGAAACTCAAAGTCCCATTAAAGAAAAGCGAGATCCCACAACCGAAGCCAACGCGGTTTAACCAGATTGATATAGTTTAATGCATATGCAATCACGAAAAGGAGAGGGTGAAAAAATGACTGACAAAGATTTTCAGAAAGATATCGAACGTGTGTTAGCAGAAACGCCCGACATCCCGTATCGTGCAGATAAAAGGGACTTCAAAAAGGCAATGGAAGCGAAAGAGTTCAAATTATCTGTAAATCAGGTAAAAGAATATCTTGTGTTGTTATCCTTGGAAAGAGCACGGACAGCATCAATTTTACTAGCAGGCAAATTCCCAAAAGGGAAGAAATTACCGAAAATCATCAGAGATGAGTATTTGGAAAACCTGAAATTCTGTGACGGTGAAATAAGGTCACTAGAATTACTGTTACTTGGTGAAAAAGAGGTGAGATTGTGACCATTAATATGAACGCATTGAGGGTGTGGATGATAAATGATGACCCACGGCCTACCAGAACCAAAACGACCTATTCCTACAGTCCGCCAACAGATGACGACAGACCTTTTCTCACAGTTAAAGGCTCGTTTGTAAAATATATCGACGAAACCAACCCGGACAAAGAAGATATAAAAAATATCATTCGTCTTCTTGAACGGAGGATCAAACACCTTGAGCGAGAGAACGAAGTTTTCCGGGTGCGGGATGAGTATACGAGTGCACATCGCGAGAAGGAATACTTAAGAGCAAAAGAGGTGCGTGACCAGATCGAGGTTCTGGAAACAAATCTGAAACGGGTAACCACCGAGAATAAAAAATTAATCAAAAATAACAAAAATCTCTTGGAAATCGGAGTATTCCCGTGGACGCTCAAAACGGAAAAACAGATTGTGTACAATTCGGGACGGTTCGGTGACATGGATATCGTGACACCAACAGAGGCATTAGAACACAAGATCGAGCAACAAGTAAGTGATACTGATGATCCGTAATGTAAAAGTCACATCAGATTCCGATAGTCGTGAGGAATCTCTTGAAGTTGAATGCATTTTTGACGATAGTGAAAGACGGATTGAACGGAAACTAACTGTAACCCGGTGTAGTGGTGAGGAAAGTTCAAATAACCCCTATGGAACGAATGGAAAGATTGTTGTTACGGGTAATTTCTGTTTTGTCGAATCAGATCACATGTTCCAACTCGACGAGCACAGTATACAGGATGCAGAAGACGCATTATCCGTCTTCAAAGCCATCTTTGGGGAAACGCAGGAGAACGATTAAGGGAAACACTTATTTTCCCACAAAATAATATGGAGATGATTGATCATGGTAGATTCAGAGATTCAGCAGCCAACGGATACTATTAACCCAGAAACAATTTCGGGATTATTTGGTGTCCCTGAAAGAAAAGTATCGGCGATTAAAGAAACAGTAAAAGAGAGTTATGCCGCACATAAGGGTGATATTAAGGCAACGGTTGCCGATATCAAAATACTATTTGGTGATCACGATAACCGCAATGAAATGGCATACGCTATGTTATTAATCGGTAAACTTCACGGTATGACAGAATCCAAACGGGAACAAGATGGAATGCTCAACGCCGCACTTAATGCCGGTGCAAAAACCAGTATTGAAATCGTTGCGGAGGCATTGAGGAGATGGGAGCCGGAAGGTTTCAAAGCATTCGTAAGGGTGAACGAGCGTCTCGCTGATATAGCAAAAAATGAAAGGGAAAACCAGAAGAGACGGGATCACAGTCTGGATTTTGACGAGTGACGTTCAGTTATGTCGCTATCAGTTCCCAAACCCAAACCGATAATAGAGATCACGAAACGTGCTGAACTACGTGGGTGGCGATGTACGGAAATCGAGATATCGGTAAAAGAAATGCATGAAAAATGGAGTCCCTATTCTGAATTCACCTTAATTCGGAAACCAACGAAGATCCAGCAGTTAACGGTAATACTGATTTTACTACTTGGGAAACTGCGAAAAGACAGTAACTATCGCAAATATGTGCTGGATTGGATTAATATATCAAACCGAAAGGCCGAAAGTCTTGTAGAACGGAATAGAAACGATCCATATGGGATGGTTGAAGAACTCAAAGCGGGGATTGCTGAAATGTAAACAAATATATCTACGACCCGGTATACTAAAACATCCAGTAAAACAAAACGTCACTCCTTTTGCGGGAGTGTGAATTGAAACAAACAAACGAACAAATAAAATAAATCCATTCAGGAGAAAAATCATGGAAAACAAATCAAACCAGATCCAAAGTAATGAGAGGACAGGAGATCAAAGACAGCACCGCGACCGCAGAAACTATCGCGGCGGGGGCAATCGGCAGCAGACTGGCGGGAACCCGCAACGCGGCCAGTTTCGCGGCGGAGAAGGGGTAAACAAAAAGAAGATCAAATATACGTGCTGGCGTTGTCACAGGGACTTCGAAAGTGAAAACCCTCTTCCCCGTGACGGCACGAGATGCCCGTTCTGCGATATGATCCACGGGCAGATCACAACGGATACTTTCTCGTATCAGTGATCAGCAGAACATATGTGCTGCCCATTGTGCCCATTGCAAGCACAACTGGGAATCCCAGAGTTGCATATGCAGAATCATTAAAAATTCATAATAATTTATTAAAAATTTTATGTCACTCTTTTTGGTGTATATAAAGGAATTCGAATCCTACACATAGATCAAGTCAAAACGGATCGGTTTATAGGAACAAAACACGGTTTCAACATTGCATATGCATCATCGGATTACAAGAAACCCCCCAGCAGGCCAACTGCAAACCGTGGTTGTTTGGAAGTGTAAATCTTTTAATTGGGTCAGACCGATTGAAAAGAATTCAGAGAGAGGTAGGTTGTAATATGACAATAAAAACAAAAGTTCCGAGTCTTAAAGAGAAATATCACAAATATCTATTTGATGAATGCACTACAGAAGACGGCGTAAACTTTACGCCGGAAGAGTTTTCTCATTATGTACGTGCTTGTAAGGACGGAGCGCCAATTCAAGATCCATTATTTTGGGATACGTTCTTCCGTTTACATATCGGAAAAACGGATGATATCAACATCTCTCTGTGCTCTCACGATGCAATTATTAACCGCGAGACACCGGAACATTACTGTCGTATCTGTCACACCGACTTATCTATTACAGGTAAAGCAAGGGTCAACGATTATCTGGTTTTACGGCATCCCGCGTGCACGAAACCAATTTGTTTAAAATGCGCAGAAGAGAAACCAGATGCGTTTTATCTGGCATTCAAGGAAGGAACTACGACTGCGATAAATGCGGCACACGAATTGTACCAAGTTCAAAAATAAGGAGTGATATCATGTCAAGGTTAGTATGTTTTATCGATGATAAGGATGGACAAGTAGCAACCTGTCTGGCAGAGTGCAAAAACCCGGATCAGACTAGTTTCTGCTGTGAGACTTGCGAATTCAACCCGTTCCCCGGAAAAATTGTTCCGAAAGACCGGGTGTTAAGGAAACTGACTTTCGATCCGTTGGTGTAATCATGGGCGGAAATATTTTTGTGGGTGTCAGATACAAAGACAAGAAGGGAGAAATAAAAGAAGTCCTCATGGATAGATGGACAAATGATATGCCGTGGCGATTAATGCAACCAACCTTCTTGGATCAGGGCAAGGAATTTAAAAAGTTTATCGCCGAAGCCAAACCCGGAAACGAATGGCCGCAGTCAAAACTAATTGACAAGATCGATAGAAGCGAGTATGGAATTGTCTTGATTGATTTTATAAATCACGAAATCTTCTCAAGAAACCACTATTTTACTCCGGGTCACCTTAGTGTTACATCAGTTAGTTCAGCAGCGCAGGAAATATTAGAAAGTACAGCGGATCTTGTCAAAAAAGGATGGGTTCAATCAATTGAAAGGGATATATCCCGGTATGCTGAGGGTTGGTGCCGACTCAATATCTTACCTATTGATTTCGTAGATGATGTTAACGATCAAATCCAAAATAAAAACCCATTTTTATATGATATTATACTCTCAGACGGAATATTCAATATTGATGCCCCCAGAGGGGAACAAACACCAACAATAAAAGAAACACATGCGTGGTTAAAGAAAAACGGGTGGAAAAGCAAGATCGACAAGGTAAGTTTCAGAGATGATTAATCATGGGTGGAGATATCTTCGTAGGGATCAGGTTTAAAGATGAACGTGGCGACGTAAAAGAAGTCCTTATAAATCGCTGGACAAATGATATGCCGTGGCGATGTATGCAACCCTCTTTTTTAAATCAAGGGAAAGAATTCTATAAATTTATTAATGAAGCCAAAGAAGGAAACGAATGGCCGCAGTCAAAACTACTTCATACAATCACAAATAGTGGATATGGTGTAGTTCTCATGGATTTTATCAATCGCAGTGTTCTATGTTATTCGGATTATTTTACGTTCGGAAAGTCATCAATTCTGGCAGAAGACCCGTGCATTGTATTTAACCGGTCAACACACAACGATTCGGTTATGATGATCCAGATTAATGGAACGATAGAACTCATTAATCAGGGATTAATTAAAAAAATTGAGGACTTCAATCTCAAAGATCTCCCAACGGATCAATTTGAGGATAAAATCAAAGAAGACCTTAAAAACGGTGAGAACTTTTTATATCATATCCATCTTAAGGAAGATTTGTTTAATGTCGATGACCAATGCACGTCAACCCCACCACTCAAAACAGTTTCAGGATGGTTAAAGAAAAACGGGTGGACAAGCGAAATCGACAAGAAAAGTTTTGAATACGAAGATGATTAATTATGGGTGCCTTAACCTTGATCCAACAACTTGGATGCCCCCAAAAACTTACCCACGAAATGTATTCCGTCTGTTCACGGTGTAATTTTGTGAAGTTACTTCCCGGGGCTGGAACGAGCGTTTGTTGCACACTTCGGGATACGGATCGAAGATGCCCCTCATGCGGAGGGCGTTGCCTTGGTGCGACCCGTTATACTTCATCGGGGTGGGAAGATATTTTAGTGTGCCAGAACAAAGATTGCAGTAAAATAAACCTCAATTCAGATAGCAAAAAAATCGTTCCGGATAAAAACCGATTTGGAAGTCTCTTTATGGAGGAAACAGATTTTTTATCTGAATTAGGTATAAAAGAAAAAGCCCGACGTAACGAACTATTATTAAAAATCGGAAAACTCATTGAGGAGTTTGAAGATCCCACGGGGCATGATTGTTCTAATAACGTCGGAATGGAGATCAGTTTTGAATACGATACAGAGAAGTATCGTTATTCTTTTGAATATGTCTGCTGTGGGGGTCGTGATTTCCAACTTGTAAAGATCCTGAAACGAAAACATCCGAATGGTGTACGTAGAAGAAACGATAAAAAGTTGGTTAAACTGGTAGAGTGAAAATATGCGGGATTTTGTCATTTATCATAGACATGCTGATAAGGGCGATCCGCCACTTACCCCTTCATTAACTGAAATGGAAACCTTTGAAATGATCGCGTATCTCTATTATAGATACGATCTCACCCCAGAGGATATTGAGATTCGAAAAATAATGATGTAAAAAAGTAAAAAATTCATCTATGATGGACGGGGAATAATATCCCTCTCCGGAAGAAAACACAATGACGGGGCTGGCAGACTATTAGAGCCATTAAAACGGTATTTCGAAACGTTGCCACCTGTAGTGTCGCTACACGGGCGAGTAATCGCTAACCTAAGAAAACAAAAGTAAATAACGCGGGTCAACCGTATGATGCCATATTAGAGGCAGAGGTTTGATAAATCCCGAAGTTACAGTGTCGCAGGATTGATCTCCTGCACCGGTTGTATCGTGAAGAACAGGCGTGTAGTTGTTATGTAAGATTATCGTCATAGTATGTATGTTTAGGATTTAAAAAAGCGTTGAATATTATGTGTTACGTCATAATAGCGCATATAGATGTTATGTAGTACGTAACAAAATGACCTAATGATATTGTAGGGGTTTGACTCTAACAATATCTATCAAACGGTCATGGTTGTTCTATGGTGAACACCCAATGTTGTAACCCTCTAGGCCAAGAGGGTGAATGGGTAGGCGTAATTGCCGTTATGCCGTGATGGGTTCAATTCCCAGCCTACATTGTAAAAAAAGCAAAGAGGGATATCGTGTCAGTAAGGGATGAATTAAGGGAACGAACGGACATGTTCCTAAAACGAGCGCGTGCTTCCGCAGAGCACGACGTTGCTTTTGAATCCGAAAAGTGGATGGGGCAGATCCCATATATCCCTATCCCGGCAGGATGGGAAATCCAACCCATCCCTCCGTTCGGTTGTGCAGTAGTGAGGTTCGTAGTAAAAAAAGGAGAACATACAATCTCCGTATACCTCGACTGTTACGGACTTATTGGGGCGTGGAATCGCCCGTATTGGGAAATTTATCCCGGAGCAAACCCTCAAGGAGAACCAGAAAGGATAGCAATGGAAGCTGTGGATGAACTGTTATATCAGTTATCTCAGTCTTTTATCCAGATGGGCGATGAACCGTCAACCGATGACCCACCAAAACCGACGACGGAGCGAAAACCTGTAAAGAAATTTAATCGGTTTGAACACATCGAAATCGTTCAAAGGGATGAGAACAATGACGAAATATCTACAGGTGGACAGCCTGATCAAACTTCTTGAAGAGAACAAAAAAGAATTGGGATATCGTAGAGGAGATCATTATTACGATCCTAAAACGACAACAACGGATGACGTGCAAGAAGCTGAAAGTGCTGTAAAAGTTATTGACGACCTTCTTGGGATCTTACATTCCGGTAATACATATACAACAACAGACATCCTAATTTGGAGCGACAGATTATCCCTTGAATTTTTTGATACGGATTTGCACAACGGGCAACAACAGAAAAATCGGTTTGCAGACGTTGAAATTGTCAATGAAAATGAATAATTAAGGTGTAATATAATGGTCGAAAAACATATATCAGTAGATCAATTACTCGACTACCTTAACAAAAACGAGAAATATCTTACTTTACAAATTAATGAATTAGTTAATGGGTCAGATGACGATTTATCTGATATATCTGAAGAAGATGCTGAAGAACTTCACGAATTACAAGGAGCTATTGATGCAGTATGTGAAATAAAAAACGCAATCATCGGCAAAGAGAAAGGTAATACCGGCAAAAGGTTAAATCCAAAAACAAAACTCATCATTTCAACAAACAATTCACAAACAAAACCAGTTGAAAAGAAAAACCGGTTCGCAGAAATCGATTTAATTGATCCTTAATTACTTAATAACACTGTTATTAATTAAAATTAAAGAAGGTGTTTTCATGGCGAAATATATTAAAATAAGTGATATGAAAAGAATACTCGGGACTATAATAAATGAGACCATGAAAAAAGGACAGGTTATTTTAGACAAACCAAATAATACAATCACCCTATCCGATAAACGAGACCTGATAGAATATAATTCGAAAGTTAAAGCATTAGGCTTTGTTTACATCGAAATATTATCAGACGAAGAGTTTTTATCCCGGGTTGGAATTGGGACGGTAGATATACCGGATGAAAAACCCGACCTACCTACAAAACCGGAGAACCGGTTTGCGGTAATTGATATAGTAATGGAATCCGAAACCAAAAAGAAGAAAAAACAGGTGAACTTATGAGAGTCTTAAGTGTAGAACGGACGGTGTTATTGGAGATAAATGAGGATACCGTTTACCATATTATAGAAACACACGACCCGATCTCAAAGACCAATGGGATATGTGTTAAGATATGGAACCGTAATATTAGCGGATTCGAAAAGAAGGAGTATATTTATTGTAGTAAATGGCAGATTTATAACACAATAAATGATCCGGTAACTCAGAACATAAAAAAAGCAGTGTTTGAAGACAAACTCTTCGGGTTGGTAGCATGATAGACGATCCTGTTGTAATTAAACTTATTCGTGCAAAAGTTTTGGGTTCGTATGACACCCCAATAGAATATCCAATTATATTGGAACAGGGGAGTCGTAATATATTGACAGAAACCCTTATGGAGTCTTGCGGTTATCTTGAAGCATGTGTGGATTTAGGCATTATCTCAGAAGCGACTCGCGATATGATTGTGGCAGAGTGCCATGTAAAAATAAAGGCGGTTTCAGAGAGTGGCGTGCTCGAAGAGAGGGTAACAGCACTTAGTATCCCAAAAATACACCTTACTGAAAGTTTTCAGAGAGACAATCCGATAAATTACCACGGGCGAGTTCTTCGCTGCCATATAACAACACCAAGCAAATCTCAAGCTGAACAAGAAGCAGAAATCTCGCAAAAATCACTCCCAGACCACCATGTGGTAATTGCTGTAATCCCGTCATATGCACTATTTTGGGAGTGATTTACCATGATACACCAGACAATCGATGAAAATCTTATTGAATTAACTACTGAATTAAAACGAATTTCGAACCTCTTGTTTAAACACGATCCAACCCTTACAAAGAAACTCCGTCTGAATGCAAATATCGAAATTAAATTATCTGAAACGTGGGGCAAAGAAGATGGTAATATGTGGGAAGGGACATATTACCCGGGATTAAGTACAACAGATAACCAAATATGCATCACATACCGGCGCGTATATGCAGATAGTATAGAGGATCTGGTCAATAAAATGATCTCCGCTGCCAAAGATGACGAATTAAAGTTAATAAACGAAACTAAATTAATGTGATATTTATGCCAAAACCAAATAATGTAATCTCATCAGAATATACCAATCCCGCGAAACCACTTAACCTCGTAAAAAAGATAGAATTTTCGGTAATTTTGGAATTAATCTGGATTTTTGGCTTAATGTTTATATTTTTCCTTTTTATCCTTGAATCAAATGGAGTGATATAATATGGATAATCAGAAAGTCACCGAACTTTTAAAAATCACGCCGGATGCGATGCGTGAGATGATAAAAGGGTTAAAATCAGATGACCATTGGGCGGTGTATGTTTACCTTTTAGAGAATGAAGGGAGAGAGATAACGATCCCGCAAATTGCCAACGACTTAACCGCGACAAAAGACGAAGTTGTAACCATCCTAAAAGATCTGGGAAACAGTGGCTTGGTATCCAAACACGCACGGGATATTAAGCAAGTAATTAACCACGATCAAGTGTTTGTTCAGGCAACCCGGTTAGGGGAAGACCTGTTCGATGCAATGTTTGACGTGGTAATTCCAAAGAAAAATAACTTGTAACAGCCTTGGAAGGCATCATGACAGAAAATCCGGCAAAGAAATATTATCAATCCGACAAACTCATATCTCGTATTAATTGGAACGAGATAATGACAATGGATCGTTGTGCTGGTGGTCATGACAACCAAATGCAAGGATTGTTAACAAACATTACTGTTCTCGGTCATTACAACGAAGGCGATTATCAGGGCATGGTAGCTACATGCGTTGAACTCAACGATACCGGAGAAGTTGTAATCTACAATGACTCTTACGGGTCGTGTTCTGGATGCGATGCGTGGGAAGACGCGAGCGATGACGATGTTAAAAGTATGTGTAAACAATTAGTGTGTGACGCATATATCTTCAAAACATTAGATGATTGCATTAACTTCTTAAGTAACTCAATTGATCAAGAAACGTCATATAATTGGTCTCAAGAGGTGGATTCTGGTAATACACCTTTAGCAAAAGAACTCTTAAAAGAAATCAACAAAGACCTTTATATCAAACCGAAACCCATAGAGCGCACTATCACAAAACCGAGATTATCGGATCTCGATATTGTAATGCCACACGACGACGAACCAAAGAAAATAAGAAAAAAGAAAAAGGGAGTGAAATACCAATGAATGACAATGGAGATCTCGGAGGGATTGTAGCGGTTATCGTCCTTATATTATTCGTAATATTCTGTGTGTTGTGCATATGCATACCGTTTGCCACACAAGACACTGTAACGTTAAAAGTCATTAAAACAGATACGTATACCACGACATCATGCAGTTCCGATAGCGACGGTCACACATCATGTTCAACAACCCTCCATAATGTCCTGTATACAAATGGGGAAATCGTACAGTTTAATGACAACCTTGTTCTATGGGTATGGGGGTCACAAACGGCGTTCTCTCATGTAGAAATGGGGAAAACATATGAGTTCAAAGTGTATGGGTTCAACGTCCCGTGGTTGAACTGGTATCGTTCGGTAATTTCGTATACCGAAGTGCAAGTAGGTGAAAAAACATGGTAATTTCAAAAAAACCAACAAAACAGGAATTAATGGATCTTGTGGCAAAGAATTCAGCCCTCATGGTATTAAATAACGTTATGGAAATGCAGGACGAACTCAAAACACACCTATCGGAAAACGCAGGAGATATCGATAAAATATGCGAAAGTATTGACCAGATCTTAAAAAATCAAAAAAGCATTATGATAACAGAATTCAACAAATGCACCGAGGGATGATTTAGATGGTGGAGATAAAACAAAATCCGTGTAATTGTGAAACGTGTGACAAAAATGGGGGATATATGCCATTTGCATCAGACTGTCCATTCAACGGTTATGATTACACACCCGGTCAAATTGAAAGGATCACAATGAGGTGTGGTTGCCTCTATCACCCCAAAGCCATGAAATATTTAAAATCAAATAACACAATGGTGAAAAAACATGACAAAAACTCCAATAAGTGAAATCAAATATCACAGTTTCGGATGTATTGCCGATTATCATATGGATAAAACCGAAGGTTTAACTATTAATGATAAATTATTCGGTACTCCGATATACTGGCAAAGAAAGTATGATGGAGAGAACGTAGGTTGTTATCTGGACGACGAAGGAGAGTTGCAGGTTCGGACTCGTGAAATGAACAAGATCGAGGAATCCGAACGGCAGAAATTCCTTGCACTTCCCTGTGCAGCAAATATTAAAAGACTCTTACGATTCCACGAGCAGATCCCCGGTGTTCGTGCCGTTCTTTTCGGGGAGTTTATCCGTAAAGGCAAATCCCCAAAATTAATTGAGATCAGGGACGAAAACCAGTTTGTGGCATTCGACCTTTATCTATCAGATGAAAACACGACCCCGCCCTTTGTTACTTATGGCGTATTACAGGAATATTGTATTAATTATGAAATCCCTTGTGCCGAACTCATGATGGTTCAAACAGCCACCAGTCTTGAAGAGATTTTGGCTACGAGAGATTTACTAATCGCCAGATGCAAAGAATACAAATACGAAGGGGTTGTCGGAAAAATCTGGATATCAAACGAGAACGGCACATTCGTTAATATGGTCAAAGAAAAAACAGTCCTTCCGAAGATACGTTCACCGAAAGATCCGAAAGACCAGTTACCCGAACTTCCGGAATCAGAAATTACGGGTGCAATTGAAAAAGCCCTCTTTGAACTCGGAGAAGAAAAGTTTAAAGACGAAGTTATCGCCATGCCCGTTATCGGAAGACATGTCAAAGAGCAATGCCAGAAACACAACTGCCGTAATCCCGGTTCTGCATATAATCTTTACAAAGACCGGATAATCCGACTGTAAATAGATATGGAGATGACCCTCAAAGATCCATATTATGGCTGTATCCAAAGAGACTAACTTTTTTTAGGTTCATTGTTCCTGAAACGAAAGCATTCGATATGAGCGAGAGATATGAGCGAGACTGTGAATTTCGAAGTTACATATACAACACCCACTCCCCAAACAGGGCCGCTGGAGACAAATTCCCAGAGATTCTTTTGATTAATGCATATGCAGAAACCATCTACCAATAGAACGACTGCAACTGAAAAACAATCTCCGGCGAGAAACCAAAAATCCGTTGAGATGCGGGGCAAGTCCCCAAAGAAGTTTTCGAGTATTACATATAGATATATGAAAATCAGGAGGGAATCAAATGACAGATAAATCTTATAAAGAACAACTCGACGAATTAGAGAATTGGGTTCTCGATCTCCTCGAAGATCAAATAAAAAATAATCGGGAAGTGGAACTCGTTCTCAAAGGGGGTTTACCGATATCCGATATCGTATCTGAAATTTGTTATAAAAAATTTGCAGAACGGTTTTTGTGGGTGCGTGGAGAAGATTCAGTAGAGTTGCAGAGGAAACGAAAATATGACAAAGAAAGAAAAGCAGCAGGACAAAAATAATACCCTCTGGCAAGAGATGGCAGAGTTAACGTACGGACAATGCCAGAATTCTTGTAAATGTCTCGGGAGTTGTTGTTCTGCATCGTATTGTGAGATCGCTGAAGATTACGCAAAAACAAAAGGAATTAAATTTAAAAAGACCGGGAATACCATACCCTATTTAACAAATGAAGGTAAATGTGTAATCCCCCCGCAATATCGTTGGTTCTGCACAATCCAGCAGTGTGATATATCAAGTTTAGGAAGCTTCAAAGGAAAGCCGGAATTAACCGAGAGATATTATGTATTACGAGAAAGATTAGATAAACTCATAAGTGTGGAAATCGGAGAATTTTAACTCGGGTGTATTATGAAACTGGACGATCTGCGAAGTATTCTGCTAGATGAAAGAAACAACGGAAAACTTACCCAGATCCCACCGGATTTATACGAAAAAGGGAAGGAAGAAGAAGATCGCATAATGAGGATCGTATTATCATACGATAACCAGCTATGCGACGAAGCCCGTGATATTTTCAACGAAGTGTTCTCTGTAAGAGAGACTTCAAAAGATATTTTCGAAACACGAGCAAGAAAAATTATATCATTAGCATCATCTCACGGAATAAACAACATCAATGACCACAACGAACTAAAAAATATGACTCCTGCCGAGAAGATGATGTATGAATCTATTACGGCAAACATTGAGTTATGTTTAAGGTCTTGTATCGGATGCAGCCCAACCGCAGCGTTCAATACATCGGTTTCACACAAGCCGGAATCCGAGATCGTAACACAACCAGACGGAGATGTAGACGAACCCCCCCCAACAGAACCCGCAGGAACATCACCCGGGGTTGAAGAAGCAGAGAGTTTAACCCCCGATGCAAAACGGGAAGGAACGCCTGCAACACTACCAGAACAGAAATCTGTTATGGAACAACAAGTACAAAAATACTCGTTGGTCAGGGCGTTAACCGATATTGATACATTCATGGGGATCGATGGTAAAGAATATGCGATCTCAAAAGGAGATATCATAACAATCCCTGATAGAAACGCAGACGTATTAAGTGAACGAAATGTAGTGTTAATGATCTCGAAAGGATGATTTATGGCAGGAAACGAAGTGGGAGATGAAGTATATCTCTATAAAAACCCCTCAAAAACCGGTGTGGTAAACGAGGTTATTTGTGTCAGCACGAATGCCGCAGGGTCTTCATTACATGAATATATCGTGTACTGGTATGATGATAATACAACAACCCGGATCGACGAAAGGTATGTTGGATCTGTAAGTGCCAAAAGATATGCGCACTCTATGAACATCATAAAAAAACAATTCCCGGAACTTGAAAAAGATCTGCGGAAAATGCGTGATTCTTTAGGATGGGATTGGAAACAAGCACATGAGAAAGGGCTATACGATACGCATGAACGTATTGTAAACACAATTGCAGAAATCGTGAAGGTGAAACCATGAAATATATTGTTTATCTTGTCAATGGATGCGATGAAACAGTTTACGACCTGACAAGGGACGGAAACACATATACAGCCTATCGTGACAAGAACCACAAGAAAAAAGTGCAATGGTCATCAAATGAGGTTAATTCATACATAGATGAAAAAGAGATCGAACGTTATGAATTTGCCAGCAGGCCACATTTCGTATGTCCATATGCACACCCGGAATATTCCGAAGATCTCTCTCGTGTAGAGTCACAATGCACGATCCTCAATATATCCGAGGAAAGATGTCCATTTGACTACGAACCAAAAACAGATTGTTTTCAGCTTGAACTCGACGAAATCAAGAAAGTATGCGAGGTCGGAGGTTTATTACCATGACGCACCAATGTCCATTTTCAGTCCAAGTAACTACCATAGATGGCAAACCCGCAGGCATATGTAGTTTTATTTACGATCATATGTGTCCATTATTAAACGAAGCGAAAGGCGACGAAGATGTGGAATGTTTTGATCTACCATTAAAGCAATATCAAAGAATGCGCAGGATAGCAGGGGTATAAATATGGCGTGTCCTCACGAAATCGAACAAGAGATACGCCGTATAATCATTGCTGGAAAAAACGGTCAATTAATTAGTACAATTCGGGCAGAGCAACTAATGAGAGAATATCCTGATGATTACGATAGAATACATTTTGAAATCACAGAGGATTATACCGCAGCATTAAACCCATTATACAAAAAAAAGGAGTGGAACACAAAATGAGTTTCAGTGTTGTTTTTAGCATCGGAAAATACGGTGGATTTTACTTCGGCAACGGCGAAACCATGAAACGCCTAGTCCTTGGGTGGATCGCATTCACATTTGTTATGCCGGAATATGATGAAACATTCATGGAAATAATTGAATTTAACATGTGCGAGCAGAATTCCCCATTGTTCAAGGTGGGGATGAATGCGATATAATATTCCCGGAACTAACAGAAAGAATATAAACGGAATGGTGGACTGAGTATAAGAATGCAGTTAACGAGGAAGGTCAGGATATACCCGACAGAGGAACAGGAAGATACCTTATGGGTATTATCTAACCGGTGTCGGTTAATATATAACTTTGCGTTAGCTGAGCGGCAGGAGAGATGGGAACGGGAACAGAAATCGGTATCGTATGTAGATCAGCAGAACAAATTACCTAATATAAAAGATCAGTATCCGGAATATAAGCAGGTCAATAGTAAAGTCTTGCAGATGTCGTTGAAGACGCTGGATGCGAACTACAAATCGTTTTTCGCGCTGATAAAAGTAGATCCGGAAGCACGACCTCCGGGATTTCGGGGTAGGAAATATTTCTTCACGATGAAATATAACCAGTGTGGGTTCAAGGTAACCAACGAAGAAGTAACCCTATCGCATAAGGTCAAGGGAGGGGCAGACCTCGCGTTTTCGATAACACCGTATGCGAAGTTCACGGATGTGAAACAGGTTGAAATCCACTACAATGAAGGAAAATGGTATCTGTCGATAGTGGACGAGATAACGCCACCGGAATATCACGACAACGGGTTGTATCAGGCGTTTGATTTAGGCATCACAAAACAGACGGCTGTGAATACAGCGGGGAAGTTTTTTGAGGTATACAATGCGAGGCCGGACTTGTATTGGAACAAAACGATTGACAAGATCACGAGCCGTAGAGATCGTTGTATAAAACATACGAAAACGAATTGCCGGCCGAGCAGTCGGCAATGGGTACACTTGAACAATATCAAACGGAAATTCGAGAGAAAACGGAGTAACCAGATTAAGGATTTCCAGCATAAGACCTCGAAGATGATCGTTGAGAACACAAAGGCTAACACAATAATAGTCGGTGATCTTGATGTGAAGAGTATGCCGCAGTCGAAACCCCAGAAAGGGATGTCGAAGAAAGCGAAGAGAGGGATGAACAGGTCAACGCAAGGAACCGGATACCTTGCGAGGTTCACGGGATTTCTAACCTATAAAGCAGCGATGAGAGGTAAGAAAGTAATAGAAATTAGTGAACGAAACACGAGCAAGACGTGCTGTAAGTGTGGAAAAATTCATACAGATATGACCGTCAAAGATCGTGTTATGAAATGCGATTGTGGAAACGACTTAGATCGAGACTGTAATTCAGCGGTCAATATCATGGTACGGTTCCTATCGTCGAATGCCATGTGGACTGGCTATCGGCACTTCACCGATAATCTGAGAAAAACAGGTCTGGACATTCCAGTACACTCTCAGGAAGCCACGCCGTTTACGGCGGGGTAGTTCACAGAAAAACATCCGGAAGAATTCAGAAAGTTAAGGGAATCATCATGAAATCACACGAAGAGTTTATTGCACAGGTAAAGGACAATCGAATTCACAAAGAGATCATGAAGTATTTCGTGATGTTCGTTCCTACAAGTGTATGTGAGGAAATCAATTATTGCGTTCAAGCCTACGACGAAAACGGAGAGGATATCCGTGTCATTAAAGAGTGGACGGAAGCAAACGTCATTGAACAGATGAAAGAAATGACCCGGATAGGATTTGAATTCGGGTTAACTCACAGGGGTACTTCTGCTGCATGGATGCGTCAGGCTTTATACATATATACTGATCTACTTGAGGACAAAGAGTTGTTGCAGAAACGGGCGAAAAAGAATTTAGATGCCCTGTATGGTCTGCCCTTATATAAAGCAATTGCCGTGAGATATGGGTTCCCGAACCCTATCGGTGACGACGAAGGTAATGAAGAACATTATTTCGTTCAGAGAAATACAATGCTCGGGTTTGACGACACCCAGATTTCAAAAAACAGGGGGGATGACGACGATGGCGATGGAAAAAATGTATCAACCGAACCCGGAGATTCCGTGTGATGTTTACGAGATTGAAAAAGACAAACAATATCTCGTAGTTAACTATCGCGAACGGCAAGGTTTCATCCAAAAAAACGGAATGCCGACGTATGCCACTATGCATCACTGCACAGAAGATCAGGTTAAAAAGGTCATCGATACGTTGAAAACGCCATTTCCTCGCAAGCATCGTAAGGATGTTAATATCTATCCAGCGACGTTAGATCAAATCCGTGAGTTATATGGTGCAAAGGGAGATACTAAAAATAAAGTATTTCTCTGTGAATCATGTACGGAGATTGAGAATTGCCCGAGGTTTACCCCAATCCAAAGATACAACATCCTGTATTCCAGAGACCTTATCTTGGGTTACTACACCTATTTCCGCAGCCTTGCATTCCAAGCGACCGTCCTTAAATGCCATAAATTCAAAAAAGGCAAAATCAATCGCAAACGCGGGTTTACTATCAGTGTAACCTCATGTGAACAGTGTCCGTGGCATAAAGAAGAGGAAGTTTACGACGACAACTCCGAACATTTCTGTAGCATGGCAGTAACTTACATTGAACGGAAACGCGAAACAATGTCAAGTGAAATTAGGTATATTCCGGATTGGTGTCCTGAACTACCAGAGAACAAAAAGAAGGTGAAGTGAACTATGAGTCTTTTCAACACGTACGAGGAGTGCCAGATCAAAGTTGGCGACCTCTCTTTAAAAAAGTTTAAGGTTGGCGATTACACAGAAATTCCGGATGGGATGTATATCGCCCATGAAGGGATCGTTGTTATCCAGAACGGAATATTTATCGGTGTGGTTAAACATATCTTCGATAAATGGGGTAACGAGATTGAACAGGCACGGGTCATCGATATAATCAAGTCGAACGATCCCATCCAACTAGCAATCGATGAATCGGACGGGAATCCAAAAAACAAAAGGTGAAGATATGAGTGATTGGTTGGGTCTTATCCTATTAATCGGGGTTTGGATACTGAATTTCGGTATCAGCACGTTCAACGCTATCGGAGCCGGAAGAGTGTGGAGTGAACGACCCGAAGGGTGGATGAAACTGGTGATCTGGTCTGTCGTCATAATGGCAGTTGCCGGGTTCACGTGGTGCTATCTTATCGTGATAGTATTACTCGCAGGAGCAACAGGGTTCCTTGATCCGATCTATGTTCAGGGATCTCTTGAACTTGGATATATCCTTATCATCTTCCCGGTTCTCGGTGCAGGATTGGTAATGTGGATACAATCGCTTGTAATGGCGTTTAGAACACGTTCTATCTGGAATATCCTTATCGCTGGCTGGAACACGTTTGCGATGATTTCGAACGCGTGGTCGGCCTTTACGACCCTTCCCAGTGCACTCAAAAACGTAGGTGGGTTACTGAAAGGTGGCGGGGATGCAAAGGGTAAAGGTCTTTTGGTAATGATCCTGTTGGTTGTGCTGGCTATTGCAGGTGGCATAATCACAACCTATTGCCTGATGAAATGGAGTGAAAAACAGCGTAATCCAAGTGTAAGACACCAATGCAACTGATGGAGGTAAGATGGTAAATATCGGTAATATTAATGAGACTATGTTTCTTATCAGTGAGTGTGCATTGAAGAGATATGAAGGATTAATCCTTGATACGCCAGACGACGAGTTTAGGTTTATAAGAGAAATGGATATCCGAGAGATCCGTGCCCGTGGCGCAGTGAGCCAGCAAACACCAAAATACTGTGCGGAGATCCCCCATCGTATTGAACGAGATGGGTTTCATTATACCCTGCCCGATCACCCAGAGCAAATCATTAGTTTAAGTGAGCATAATGCCGAGATCCGAAAAGATGAACGTAAAAAAGTCATGGACGAGTTCGGAATTCTGCACGGAGAAGATGCAAAGAAGTTTTATGAATATATGAACTCCCCCAACCAGCCGAAAAAATAAAACCAGACAACCAGTTCGCTGGAACGGATGTTGTAATGCACAACAAATATTAAACAAGGAGATCTAATTATGAATTATAAACCAAAACTCATTTCATTCTATCGGAATTCATTTTTCTTTAAGTGGGGTGTTGAAATCAAGTATTGGCGCTGGCTGATCCGGTTTTGCCAGTATAAAGAAATCGACACCCCGTTACCATTGTGTACGTTCGATAAAAACACATGGTCGTATAAATGGTGTTTTCAATTCACCCTTAAAACTATTGTATTAAGGGTGAATTCGTATCAGTATGGACATATACCGGAAGTCTTCACAAAGCAGCATGTAAAAAATATGCAGGGTGTTGGATATACACAGAATGAAATTGATGAGATTCTATCTCGTAAAGTGGAGTGATAGTTATGTCTCAAAATACCACAACCGGCATATACAACAATTCATATGTGCTTGCATCTCTCGTTCTAGCGTGTCTGGTTATAATGGGTTTTGCAATACATGCAGAAGAAAAATCCAACGCAGAATCAACAAATAAGATCCACACTTCAACGATTAAAGTAGCCGCGAAACAATCAGGATTTGATACAGTTGATACGAATCAGATATGGGATTCAAATGGCCGATTATGGTATGTTGAACCAAGTGCGTTTAGGAAAATACAGATGTGGCACACATATAAAATTACATGGTACGAGGGTTCGATACTGATAAATCAAAGAATAATTTCATCAGCAGCAGAACTAAAATAAATCGAGGTGGAGAATAATGGATGAACAGTTAAAACACGAAATTCGTTCAATGTTAAAAGAAAAAAACGACCGTGAAAAAAAGATCAAATACGATCTACAACAGATCTCATGTATTAAAGGAGATACATATTCAAAAATCTACGAGGTTGTAGACAATATTGAAACGGTTGAAGAAATGGTGGCACTCATTGAAGAATTTGGGTTGCACACATTTAGCGAAAGCCGCCTAAAAGCAGCACTGGAAAATACAAATAGTCATAGTCCGGATACAGAAAAAACCATGTGGCACGATGTATGTTCTTGTGTCACCAATGACATTCTGGCAGAGTTCGAGAAAGATGTGAAATAACAAACCAAATTAATTTTTGGGGATGAACGAGTAATTATAACCCGGAGAAAAATCATTTTGTATCGTGCAAGATGTACATAGCTGATACGTAAATGATTGAGTAAACTCTATAATGAAAAGTCACTTGGGAGCGGAAACGCCTGTCTGGTTCGAATCCATTCATCTCCATATAAAACAGGGGAAAAATTATGGCAAATAATAAAGAGTGGTTAAACCCAGAGAATGCAAAAACATGTACTGGGGTATACCAATTTCATATCATCAAAGATGTAATTAAATTTCTCCGTGAAAATGGAATTGATGATGAAAGTATCAGTTATGTGCGGAGGGGTTTAAGTACAAAAAATATACACCGCTCTGAAAAAGATCGTATGAGTTGCGGATGGACGGAAACACCAGAAAATTTTATTGCCTATTCATCTAGGTGGTATAAAGGCGAATACCGGGCAATTGTATTCACGGGGAGTAAAAAGGAATTTGTGATCCCCAATTGCGATCCACGGGGGATTGAGTTATCCACAAGACAGGTTGTTAAGGTTGTGCCAGATAGTAGAAAACACACGAGGTCTGGAAAATTAGTACCAGAGAGATTACCGGTGCCGCCATATCACAGGTTTGCGGATATCGATGTGATTTAGTGAGTGATATTATGAAGAGATGTTTTTGTATCGGTGACATTCACGGCAGATTATCCGCACTAAACGAAGTCCTTGCGAAAGCGGATTTTAACGACGATAAAGATCGTCTGATTACTTTAGGGGATATCGTCGATGGCGGAGATCACACGAAAGAGTGTATTGACAGGTTATTACAGATCAAGGATCGTATTGATGTACGTGGGAATCACTGTTCGTGGTTTATGGGTTGGATGAACTCAGACCCTAATAACGCATTTTACGTGAACTATATTTGGCAGGATCAAGGGGGAAATGCCACAATGAGATCTTACGATTACAACGTGTCAAATATTCCCGAATCCCATAAACAGTTCTTCAACAATCAGGTTTTATATTACATCGACGATCAGAACCGGATATTTGTGCATGGGGGTTTCAAACCCGGTGTTCCAATTGAATCACAAGATCCTGAGGATATTATGTGGGATCGCGATCTTGTGTTCTATGCAAAAAAACAGCCGGTTCCGGGGTATATTAAGGTCTTTGTTGGTCATACTACGGTAAAGTTAGTTATCGGCAATAACAAACCCGTCGTCCCACAATTCCATAACAACCTAGTTATGTGTGATTGCGGGGGGAAATTAGCTATAATCAACGTCGATAACCCGGCAGAGTATTATTTAAGCAAAAAACAAAGGCGGCGAGGGAGGTAATAAAATGGAAAACAACGATGACTTTTACAACAAATTAAAAGAAATGTCAGACAAAATCCATAAGAAAACGTGGGATGCAATAGAAAGCCACAAAGGGAATTACATGGAAATCCCGGAATGGAGGGAAGCCAAAGCAGAGGAAATCTTAATTGGGGAAATTTTAAGGGAGTATGAACAATCAAAAAAACCTAAGTCAGATCCCCCGATTGAAATTAAGAAAGACCCCATAAGTATTGTTGATTATATCGACCCAATGAACACGGAGCATATGAAAGGGTATCTGCATATGCAAGTACATGGTGCATGGTCAGAACGGTTCCGTGCGAAGATGGCGAGAGATAATGTAACTTTCCCGGAAGCATGGAAACAACTAATCGATACAAAACTTGCCGATCACTGGATCAAACGACATCTTCGTTCATCAGAATACGAGAATGTTATGGCAGGAAAAGAATAAGAAAAAAGGAGTTAAAATAATATGACATCATTTCACGATATGTTAAGCAGAGTAAGCAAAGTCGAAGAGACCGATCTTATTATTGCATGGCTCGCAATCGCAGCGATCTTTTCAATGCCCTCCATCATCCACGGGTTTTCGGATGTTGTGGGAGTGATTAAAACAGTCTGTATCGCGCTTGTAACTGTAGGGATCGGTTTTATCCTACATGAGATGGCGCACAAATTTACCGCAATAAAATACGGGTGTTGGTCAGAGTTCCGGAAAGATGGGAAGATGTTACTGATCGGACTCGTAGTTTCGGTATTCGGGGTCTGTTTTGCAGCTCCCGGTGCTGCATATGCGCGAGGGAACTTAAACCGAGACCAAATCGGGTGGGTTAAAGTAGCCGGGGTTCTGGTAAATCTGATCCTTTGTATCCCGTTTGGACTACTGTTTCTCTACGGCAAATTCATTGATCCGTCAAGTATTCTGTCGGTTATCGGGATATCGGGTGTAACCGTCAACGCATTTCTGGCACTGTTCAATATGATTCCCATTGAACCCCTTGATGGAGCAAACGTGAGTAAGTGGAACATCAAGATTTACCTTGGTGTAATTGCGGCATCACTGGTAATTCTCGCGTTTGTATATGGAGTAATTCCTGTATAAGATACCATGACTCTTGAGGGTTTTGGTTGGATGTTATTTGTGGGAGTAATTGGTTATATAATGTATTTAAATATAAAAATCCGATTAAGGGGGGTTCATTAATGGGATTACTGAACAACAATGGTATCCTTACAGTAAACCCAAAAAAGTTTGCAGTTTATGAGGATTATTATTCGGAAAACGAATGTTCAACAACCATTCTGATCAAAAATCCCTTTAAGTATCCAATTACCTGCAAACTCACATTTTTAAGTCTGTTTCCACTCTGTATATCAGTGGATGATACGGAACATAATTACGGGGAATACACACGGGAAGTTGAAGTCCCGCCCGGAGAAGAACGAGTGACTCAAGTGTTCTTAAAACACGAAAGTATAGTTAACGATGACATACCGGGCGTGGTTACAGTAACATTCCTCAAGAAAACACTTTTTGGGGAGTCAGAAGTAACATTAACCGAACAACTTAACATATTCACGAGGTGAAAAAAACATGGCAGGACAAAACATTATTGCAGGCATTGGGGTAATTTGTCTGATCCTCATGCTGTTTACAAAAGATACAGACACCGTAGGAAGAGTTGTGCTGGTAGTAACAGGAATTTTCCTGATTGCATATGCATATTATTCATATCATAAGGCGAACACATACGTTCCCCCAAAATATGTGAAGAGAGAAGGACATCTAGTAGACATTCAGGACTTTATAGATAAGGATTAAAGTAAGCGTCCAGTCGCTTAAATAATTGAATCTACTTTTATTCCCCTTCGAGAAGGGGGAATAAAAGTATTTTATGAGGTGATGGGGATATGGAAAAAATAAATTTCATATTATTAGTTAAAGGGCATTGTCTGTTACATGATATAGATGCAGAATCAGACATCCCAAAACTTTCATCATTTTGTTTCAATGAATCGAACGTGTGCATTTCATATACCGGAGATCAAAAAGAGAAGTGTTGTATCAAATGCGCTCATTGGAGAGGGATAAATTTAAATGAGGTATATAATCAACTCAAACAAGGATTGGTCTCGCAAGCAATAATAGACGATTTAAAAAAGATGAATCGTGGTAAGTCAAACAAGGTAAAGAAATTAAACAAACCAAATCGGTTTTCAGAAATAGATATTGTATAATAAACAAAAAGGAGGTGGTAATATGTCATATGGTGGTATTTGGGGAGATCACGAAAAAGACTTTCTCTATGCGGCATTTAAACGGGTTGAATCCGCCAATAAACGCGAAGAACGGGCAAAAAAAGAAGTCGAGAAATTAAAAAAGACCACGCCGGCAGGGCAACTTGTAGAACTCGAAAAAGCAAAAGAAGAAATAAAAACCTTAAAAATGCAAATAACTACCCTGCGTAAAAAAGAGATGACGTTATCTAGTAAAATAGAGGAGTTAGGTGAAACGATCTTTGACCAAAAAAACCTTATATTAAAAACAAATACCGTATTGACAAAGAACAAGAACAAAATCAGGGAATTAAAGGATACGATTAAGGAATATGAAGATAAATTCGACAAAGGATTTTTCACGTATTACAAGAACCCCGTTATCGACGATGGCACGAAACAACATCCCTCAGCAGATCGGTTTGCGAATATAGATATTGTAATTCTCGAAAACCCCCCGGAAGACCAGAATAAAGGAGCACAAACGAAACCCGCAGAAAAAACAAAGACGAAGAAAACGACAAACCCTAAACCAAAAGCCAAGAAGAAAACTCCTGCAAAGAAAACAATTAAAAAAAAAGAACTTTCCACGGAGATCCCAAGAAGACAGGTGTTTATCCCCCACACGAACGAATGGAGATTACGGGGTTACTACGAACGGGATTTCTACGGTATTTCTAGGAGTTGCAGGAAGTAACATGGCAGATGAAACACGCTGCCACACTCGCGGGGATATCATCTATTAACAACAGAAAATTCAGAAGAAATCGAGGTGTATTAAACTATGACAGACGATAAGAAGAAATGTACATGTGGACAGTATATGTTACTCAAACCTATTCCCGGAGAACAATTCAAGCAGGAGTGGGTATGCCCGTGGTGTGATAAAAAAGAACCGTTTGAAATCCAGAAACCCTCAAATGTGGTGGGTGGAAATATAAACCCGGTAACCAGTAATAAAGATAGTAATGGTGACGACTGGTCACAAACGGTGGGTATGTGGGGGCGGTGTATTGGGAAAGATTTCCGCATAACCCCAGAAGATAATTGGAAATGCGTTGATATTCGTATCAGCGACGAAGTATCAAACGATCCGGCCTTACTTCACAAATATAAAACACATCTCCGCAATCACGGATATATTGCCGTGTGCCGGTATTGTCGGCAGTTTAAACCGGATACTAAAAAATAATAATTTTTGTTTGTGATTATTATGAAGGAACTCCGTTTTTATCAAATTCGTGAAGGAAACTTAACCATCAAAGAAATATTTCAATACGTATTTAATGAAAAGATTGAGATTTCTAGTATATTCATAAAAGGAAACTGCGCTACAAATACTGGCGAGATTGTTTGTATATTGGATGCTTATCACAATCACGGAAATAAATGTAAAGAATTTACCTATAACGGGGAATATACGAGATTAAATCAACAATTTTGCACTATCTGCAAACATTGGACTGGCATCTCTCATATACACGCGCTCAAAATTGTTAATGCATTAAACACCGTAAAATCAAACAAAATCTCGTTAGATCGGATCGACTATAATGACTTGAGCAGACCCGAATCTGATTATATCTTTAATGCTAAATTGAATCCCCCCAAACCGTTCAATCGGTTTGCCGAAATAGATCTTGTAATGGAGGGATAAAAAAAATGTCAGAATTAAAGTGCAGATGCCTGCATAGTGTCAATTCAGGAAAAATTATGATATACGGTCAGAAATGCACACTCCTTAATTATGACACCCAAATTATATGTGTGCCGCATAAATGTTCGTTTTGTTTAGTGGAAACACCCCCTCAAAAAGCAGATCCAATTGTACCAAGATTCCTTGGTATTGACCTCGTATTACCCACAGAATAGCAATCAAACATACATATGTATATTTAAGGATATAGCGGGGAGACACATGTGCCCAGCGGAAAAACACGGTTTCTTTATTAATAATTATTAATGACATCGACGGAAACCTTGCCCCTAGCAAAAAGCCCGCCCAAATAGGAAGTTTAAAATTACATATACATATTTAAAAAGGAGGAGACTTCTTTATGCCACCTAAACTACCGAGAGTTAAATTAAAGTATTCACTAGACGACATTTCAATAGATGCAACGGATCTTGCCTGTGACATGCAAGAAACTCTATCATACGAAGATATGATATCTTTTGTTTTGATGATAGACGAACAAAACGCGGATATAGATTTTACCGAAACCCTCATTCTTGAACTTATTAAAAGTTTAAAGGAAGACGATCCGGAATTCATAAAAAATACGCTTACTAAAATTAGACGAGCGGCAACACTCGGATCAGTAGTTCCTGAACCCAAAAAACCCTCTAAGAAACCAACTGTAAAAAGAAAACACAAAGATCCAGAGAAACCGGCAGCGACACGGTTCAACCAGATCGATATTGTGACAGATAAGGACGCAAAGGAGTAACCGAATGGTCAATTCGTTGAATGAATTGGAGGATTACATCAAAAACACCTGTAATTGGTATAATTGGTGCACGGTTTACATGGGTAAACGGTGTGAACGGTGTGAGTGGAGAGAATCCCCAGAGCGCACAAAGTTCTTAAAAAAATCCAAGAACTTCGTGAGAGGGAACTCAACCCACAAGGTTTATCGAATCTTATAAAAAATCGGTTTGATGACGTGGAGATAGTGTCATTATCGGAGTAGGTGTTTTATAATGGTTAGTCTAAGTTTAAACAACGAGATAATAACAAACCGGTGTAGATCCAAAGGAAAGTTCTGTGAGTACGGGCATTGCGTTGGAAAGAAATGCAGGCAATGGATTTTCAGGGAACGAGGTAAAAACAATGAACCAAAAGTATGATGCAACTATAGAACAGGAAATGACGCTTGAGTTAGCAGAAATCTATAAGAAGTAATACGAACAAGGCATTATTATAGATAAAGTTGAATTTAGGGGCAAGCTCTACGAAAGTACTGTCGTCTTCACGTTCAATGAAAAACATCCAAGTATCGATGTCTTGAGAAAGGACGGAAAAGGGTACGAGAAAATCCCGAGAAGAAACGATTTCTCAACCTTTGATCACGACCAATTTCTTGACGAACAAATCGAACGGAAGTTAAAAGAAGAAGAAGTGCGTTCAAATTTTCCAAGTGATGTCACGAAAATTAATAAAGGTGACGCCAGTAGGTGGATTGTAACGCCAAAATCTAAACATTAATGGAGGATAATTATGGTAGAAAGTAATACAAAAGATAAAATATATCTTATTGCAGTAATCGGTATGGTTGCGACTATACTCATCTTACTTGTAACCTGTTGCTATATAATGGCAACAAATCGGATCATAGAAACACAACAGCAGGTTCCTGTTGTTACCCCAACGCCAACGCCCGTGCCGACACAGGTATTACCGCAGACAGTCACGTTTACCGTGATATCAACAACAATGTCACCTCAGTATACGGTGTTTACGACAACCGGCCAGTATTTGTATTGTTCCAATTATTATGATTGGAACGGGTTAATGCCGGGATATACCTATACTGCCACGGTTGTAGGCACACAAAATAACGGGTATATTATCACAAATATTATTGCGTTACAGAGGTATAGGTATGCTGATCCGCCGGTAATAATCCACCACAATTATCCGGTTTATTATTACTGGCTCGGCCATTATTACCAATACGATGGCAGGCACGTCAACCCGATTGCATATAAAACCATAAAAAATGAAAAAATCATTCATGGCAAACCCCCGGTTGATGGCGATTGGGATTATGCCACAAATACCCATTAACTAACTTTTTTGGAGATCTCATTATGGTTCAATTCAAGGACGGTGTAGATGTAACTGTCACCAGACAACTAGAAGTATGCAAACCAGAGTGCGGTACTTGTAATTGTGACCCTACCGTGGAGGAACCAGAAGAAGATACCGGTTGCTGCGAATGTGGTGACGATATGGTAACGGTGAGTACAACTAAATTCCTTATTGTTGGTATTATTATAGTTATCATCTCACTATCTCTGTTGGTATTTGACCCTCTCAATTTACGCGCATTTTTTGGCGAACCTATTGTCAATTACATTAATTTTAAACCATAATTTTTTCTCGTCAGCGTGGAAAGAATGTCGAAAGTATGGATCTATAAACCGAGTCATTGTTCTCCTCAAACCTATTAAATTCCTATGTTATCGGTTTTAGACAAATGATACCTCTCTCCATACCTCACCTCAAGTAATACTTTCACATTCCCATAAAGCAAAAAGAGAATTCTTACGCGGGGTAGTTCACATTATGCAAAAACAAAACGTATCTATTTGGGTAATATGTCAAGAATGCGAAAAACCGTGTGTTAAGAAAATCGCGTTTCGTGTTCAAGATACAAAAATTAATCTTACATTAGAGGCGAAAAAGGAATACCTGTTAAATGACCTTAAGATTATAAGGTTTTTTGATATATGTAACATGACCTCTCCCCCGCATCGCCCGAACTGGCAACTGGTTTCGTTTGCCGAAGTCAAACAGATATTAATGCAGGAACCCGATTTCCTATCAGATCTTTCTTCGTTATTCCAAACCAAAAAGGAACCGAACGCATCAGAAAACCGATTTGCAAATATAGATCTTATTGATTAAGGTGGTATCATGGTTGATGAAAGAATGGGGGATGGTGTTAAAACAAAACTATTTTCATGGTATATTTGCACATCATGTTCAACCGGAAAACGCAAAACCCCTTGTGTTATAATATTTCCAAGAGGTTCAACACAATCAAGAAACAAAATCTCTCCCGAAGTGTTAGATGGATATCACAAAAGAATAACCCCCCTACTTAATTGCGTTGTAAATATCAACAAAAAACCGAAATGGGTTCAAATACAATCAAAAGAATTAATTACAATGTTAAATTCCGATCCCTTGGTATCTCCAAACGATAAACTAATTCTGGTAGACGAAACTACAGATAGAACAAACCCAATTAAAAAACAAAACCGGTTTGCAGAAATCGATTTAATCGAACCTTAAGTAATTAACACTTGCGAGGTGAAAAGTCATGGAAAAAATTGAACACCATTTCAGAGTAGATGGAGAATGGTTAACGGATTTCGTAAGGACAAGATACCATTACGAAGATGCACAAGATCATGCATTAAAAGTGCTGTCACAAATTGAAGGATTATCTCTTAAAGATGCATATGCAATTATTAACGGGGATGCAGAATTCAAAAGTGAAGGCGATAGCGATACATTAATTCTCAACAGGATAAAAAACACAACTTTTAAAGCAGAGATCGCGAAACACCACGAGTTTCTTAAAAACCGAAAGGAAGAACAAGCTCGAATGGACGAAGAAACGCAAAGCGCCCTTTCATTAATAATGGAAGATGCTGACCGTGCACAGCGAAAAGACGGTCACATTTTATCAGCGGTTTTTAGTGATGCTGAAGTAATAACAAGGAAAAACCATCGTTCTTTCCAGATGTTTACGGAAAGCATACTTGATATGTGTTGTAAAGGTTGTGAAAATCACATGTCGTGTGGGTTAATCTACGACTGTGAGAAGATTAAAAATAAACTCGCCGAATTGCCGATAGCCGAACCAACCGCAATGACGTGGCGGAATTTCCGTGCCGGAAAATACATTAATGATAAAAATCTTATTGACGAAGATATAATCCAAGTAATTAATTTCGTATCAATCCCTATAAGGAAAAGCCTTCTCGATGAATACGTAAACCAGTTTATATCTCGTGTAAGAAGAGTGCAACGGTGGGGTGAAGGGAACGTTTGGCTAAACATCGAAGGGTTAGAAGAATTACGACGGACACTTCACTACCAGATCTTACGAGAAGCCGGGTATGTAAAGAACTCGTTGCATACGGATATGGGTGAAGATGCACAAGTGTTCAGGGCAATGATTGAAGTATACGTAGAACGTATGGCAAGACGGTTTGGAGCGATTCCATAAGGAGAAAAAACATGGTAGGAAGATCATCATATCTAATTCAGAGATTAAAGAAACCGTGGGGTGATCCCGGCGTATTTACCTTTGGTGGAGGTTACCGCTACGGTGGATTATCAAAGGAAGCCTTTGAAATGCTGAACAAGATCTTTAGCTTTGATTACATGGGTTCGGCGGAATTTGAGTTTGGTGCAGTTCAAGTGACGCTCAAAAACATTGCAGATTCTATGATTAAAGATGAAGCAGCAATTGGGTCATTTAACATTAATAAAGTGCCAGTTTATTATATCTGTTATAAATCAGACGAATCTGATGTAAAAACGAGAATTAAAGATCTTGCATCAGGAAAATATTTCAAGGATGGAAACCGCACGAAAGAATCCGTTTTTCTTGATGAAGTAATCGCTGCAAGGAATCCAGACAAAGAAGCCTTTATTAAAAAACACCCGGTCAGTGGCTTCCTATATAAAACCGCAGATGATGTTGAAGAACGAAGGACTTTTTATCTTGAGTATATGGGGTGGATCGATCTCGATAACAACTTCATATTTTTCGTAGATAAAACAGCGTTTGTAAGATTTGTTAAATTAATCATTCCAGACTATAATGAAATAGAAGAACCAACCGTGGAAAACAAAAATCGTTTTGCAAACATCGACATCGTATAATTTAAGGTGAAATTATGTTAACTCAAAATGAAATTATCGAAGAGATCACTCGGCAAGTGTCGGTATTAGAAAACGATTGTAAAACGCCGAGATTTATCATCTGTGATACTATCACGTATGAAACGCTCACAAAAACCGCGACTGCAAACAAAGATTTCGATGGGAACGTGAGTGTTCATAAAGATAAATGTCACGTAAGATTGAACTGGACAAAATATGGTAAAGACCTATGGGCGACAGTACACTCAATAAACTATCATCAGACCGATGATAACCGAACGTATTTTTTACACGTACTAGCGGAAGAAGATCTCGTATATTATGAATTCATTCGTCAGAGTCCAAAAAGAAAAAAGTAATATGGGGGAATTAGTATGGATGATGATAGAGATGTTAGCCTTAAACAAATAATCCTCTCTCAATTTGTTAATGATAATGTAGAGAACCCGGATCGTCATTGGACTGAAAAATACACTCAAAAAGATATTGACGATTTAAAAGCATACCTTATGGGGCATAACATCTCCATACCAGAAATACCAGAAGACGGTCGTAAAAACGATGTTGTAAAGATCATGGTAAGGACGTGGGCGGCAATTGAGACTCTAAATTATATGGGTCACATTATAGGATTCGATAACCCCGGAACCCCGCAAAAATTAACAAAATCAAGGTTCAGCGACATCGATGTAATAATGGAATCCGAGATCAAAAAGAAGAAAACGCAGGTGAAAACGAATGGAAAAACCGAAAAAAATCTCACCAGAACAAAGGTATTATGATATCTTAAAAGAATGGGATGAAGCAAGATTAGTTGTTGAAGCGGAAACCTTGTTGCGAACAATCCATAATAAAAAAACCGAACTGAATATGATGAAAAATATTATGGCTCTCCGTGGAAACGATACTTCAAGTTTTGTGGAATATATCGATTACCCCCATAAGTTCATAACAAACACAATTGAAGAAGATTTATATTACGGGATTGATAATTATGGCGAACAGGGATAAAATACCAGATAAATATACCGAGTTACTCGACGAAATCCAAAAGCAAGATACTTTTGAAGCAGTGGATGAAGATAAAGGATATATAAAGTTGCATACTGCGACCCGCAGGTGTTTAAGGCAGATCCTTTGGGATTTAAACGTTCCTAACAATCCCGGTGTCGATGATCGATGGATCATGGAAATGCTTATCCTTGGAATTGAAAAGTTAAAGAAAAACCAAAAAAAGGTGGATTAAATGGCAGAAGAGATTTATTGTAACTGGCTCGGAATTGTAGTTAACCGCAGCAAGATTGGGAAAGGATGTAAAAGCGGGATTAAAGACGACGACAAATGTATGGTTTGTGAGAGATCACTACAAATCACTGAACAGGGTGTAAAGCCAGAAGATTTGGTGGTAAACCTGAAAGGTATGTAACATGGAAAGACGGAACGTTAAATCAATGGGGATAATTGTTGGGGTATTATTACTGATTATGGCAATAATTATCATAATCCCGATAAATAATACAACAGATCCACAAACACTTCCGTTATCTTGTGGGGTTACCTCAATAAACATATCCGAACCTTATGCCTCTGAACATCTGATGGGAATGATAGAGAAGCGATATTATAGGGATGCCGTTTGTACAAATGGCACTACTATTTTTATGTACCAAAAAGAGTGATATAAATGAACATTAAAAACAACGAGGGTAATTATATATCATTTAATGATATAATTATCCTCGAACCCGTAAGAGAAACGTGGGTAGTAAAGTGTCAAACCCCTCGTGTGGATGAAGTAATAAAATATATAAGGTCATACAACGGTATAATTAAGAATACACGAGTATCAAATCATGGAATAACCTCCATAATCATAGAAATGTACCAGAATCTCGCGTGCGATCTCGAAATGTGGAATGCAATATTCGATGTAAAAAAACTCGATAAACAGAATCAATAAAAATAAAGAGGTGAAATATGACGAGTGATAAAAACAGCGAAAACGAACCGCAGGCTATCGACCTTGATAGTTTTGAGCGGCCTGTTTTCAGCTTTAAAAACAAGATCCACGGTCTTTACGAATTAGATCGCGGCAATCGATTTAGTATTAGGGACGGGAAGTAAATGACTGGTATTAATATTTCAAAAAATGTTGATACGGCAATAAAACTGGTAAAGGAAGCACACGAGGGTCAGTTCCGTAAAGATGGGGTGACCCCATACTTCACACACCCCTATGCAGTTGCAGAATTAGCTCAAAAATATATCGACGGATTTGATGAAGTCGTCGCAATTTCAGCTTTGTCTCATGATTGTCTCGAAGATGTCGATGAATTTGATCTGGTAGTGTTCTTAAACAAGATTTATGGCGATGACCCCTCTAATCACACTCTCGAACGCAAACGTATCACAACCCTTGTCATTGCGATGACAAAGGATGTCCGTTTACCCTCACGTCACGAAAAAGATCTAGATAGTTATAAACGATTATATCGTGTCGGTGGCGAAGCAGTTTTATTGAAACTCTGTGATCGGTTACACAATTTATCTGATATGGACGGAAAAGAGAAACCGGGTGTAAATATTGCATTTCAAAGGCGATATGTAGCAGAAACTTTTTTCATGTTAGGTTACTTTGCAACGTATGAAGATCACGAAGCATATCGGGATCTGCTCAAAACCGCAACCAAACTGGCAAACAAATTATACTCTTAACTTTTTCAGCGAGGATTTACGTATGGTATTCTCAATAAGATGTCTATTCGGTAATCATATATGGATAACCATCCTACCCGGAATGAAACGGGTGCGGTATAAAGATAAACCGTGGTGGCCGATGGGCCACCTATTTCAAGACTGTATATGCACACGTTGTGGCAAATTTGGCAAGGGATTGCTTCTTCTCCCATCAGAATGGGATGGAGAACCGATAACAATTGATAATAACAACTCTTATGGAGAGATTGTAGATGGATGAAGAATATAAATTTCGTGAAGATCTTCCGTTCTGGTATCACCAAGTTCTCGGAACGACTATGCATAGTAATTTTGCAATAAGGCGGATTAAAGATGCAATAAATCTCAAAGACCCCGAAAAACAAAATAAAGAGTTAAATATAGCACTTGAAATCTTAACTAAACATCAGGACGACCTTAAAGAACACCATAAAGAGGTGTTCGAAGAAATCAAACGGCTCCGCGAGAAATGCGGGGAACCAACGAATATTAAAAAAGATTTATACATCGGGTGAACGAAATGGGTATCGGTTACTGTAAATTTTGCAGAAAACATAAGGTGAGAGTTACACAATTTGACCGACACCCAGACAGAACGATCATCTGGAATAAACAAGGCGAATCTCAAGGCATCTGTTACGATTGTGAATTGCAGATAAAGTCAACAAAAGCGGAACTACTCGAAGCGTTAGACCTCATCGGATATGACAGTATACATATGTATATTGTAATACGGGAACTCTTACCCCTTCTCGACGACGTATCAGAATACAACCAAAAAGATATTTTTCACGAGGTCAATAAACGCAGATCGTTGGGTGTACTGTCGGGGACGGGATATCGTGCCGACAATAATACATATGCATCATTAAAAGAACATGTGGGGGCAATCGTTGTTGCGGCATCGAGAATGAAACAAGAGTCAACCCCAATTGAACGAAAACAAGCTGTACATAGTATATTCCGCAAGAGAGTGCAATGTATGGAAGATTATTCTGATTATCAGAAACGGTTAGAAAGAGAATATGGGAAATGGTTGGACAAAATATGACGATGAAAACAGATATTTTAGTGGCACGCGTTATAACAAAGAAGTGAGGTGAAAACGTATGGAGAACATTATGGGAAAAGACGACTGGCTGTCAATCCAACACGAATCATTAGATGACATAGAATCCGTAAGTAATGCATTAGAACATATGTCTCGCGATTTTTATTCAGTCGGAAACGAGAAAATGGGGAAGCATTTACACGTGTGTGCGAAATCTCTTGAACTCAACACAGAGAGGATGCGAAAAGCTAATTCCAATCATACACGCCTTCTTGTAAAGCAGGCACATCAAACAACGGGTATAATGCTAAATGCGTTTCTCGTTGGTAAAGAGATTTCGGAAGCTAGTAAAAACCCTGAAAAAATGGACGATTTGAGAAAAGAAGTCCAAGAAAATATGCAGAAATACAGTCGTTAAATTAATTTATTGGGGTGGGATCATGTCGGAAAGTGAAGGTAAGGCTAGTTTTTACAATGACGACGAGGACTATCCAGACCCGAATGATGAGATATATGATGACAACGATGACTATGAGATTGAGGATGAGGACGAGGATTACGACGACGGCTATTACGATCCGGATGAAGAACCACGAGAACCACCAAATAGTGAGTACGTTGACCCCCATGAAAAAATAAGGAAAGTCATAATTCATAGCGATTTGATCAAAGATGAAGTTACGGTATATCCGTTGAAAAAAGGTAAAACGTTCCGTGAAATTCGGGGGAACCTCTGTAAAGGAGGGAGGCTATTAATTATCGAAAGCCAATCTGATATTGACGAGTTACGCCGTATCCTTAACGAAATTGAAAAAATTAACCAACCTCTGGTTAATGGAGAAAAGAAACCAAAACAGTTCAACCGGTTTTCTGAAATTGAAGTTGTCACAAAACACGATTGAATTACGTACTTGCGGGAGTGATTGGGATGGTGAAAATGACGGAAACACAATATAGTTACTTGATCTCAATGATGAACGAAATGGCACACGATAACGGGCAACACATAGCAGTGACGCGAGATCATGGAGGTATTACTACATTAGAAATAAGTAATATTGTTGATAATTCCGCCCATAGCCCCATAGTCCCAGAATACGTTAATCTTAAAACAGATGTGGAAGTATTAATCATACCAACAAGTCAAAAAAAGTACGATGAAACCTATGCGTTCTACCCGAATAAGAATAAACACGTCATTCAGATTGATAGTTTTGAACAACTCTTAAAATTGCAAAAAACCATTAATGAGTTAGTAACAAACCGGGTGATGAAATTCAACCCGCAAATACCAGTATCTCGATTCGCAGACCTTGATGTAGTCACGGAACGTGAATAATATGGTAAAATTGAAAGAAGCGAAATTTAGATCCCCCCCATTTTCTACAACACAATACCCGGATATCCAGAAGGAGTTATCAGGGTAGAACGATGGAGAACGGATAATGGTGTAAAAAGAGAGATCCATCACATGGTAGACGGAACCCAACGAGAGAGATACGTATGTCGGATGGAGCCCGATTATAATTTAACATAAACGAGCAGAATTCCCCCTCTTTCAAGACGGGGATGAATGCGATATAAGATTCCCGGAACTAACAGAAAGAATATAAAGAGAACAACGAATTGAGTATAAGAATGCAGTTAACGAGGAAGGTTAGAATATATCCGACGAAAGAACAGGAAGATACCTTATGGGTATTATCTAACCGGTGTCGGTTAATATATAACGGAGCGTTAGCTGAGCGGCAGGAGAGGTGGGAGAATGAACAGAAATCGGTATCGTATGTAGATCAGCAGAACAAATTACCTAATATAAAAGATCAGTATCCGGAATATAAGCAGGTCAATAGTAAAGTCTTGCAGATGACCCTGAAGACGCTGGATGCGAACTACAAATCGTTTTTCGCTCTGACGAAGGTAGATCCGGAAGCGCGTCCGCCGGGATTTCGGGGTAGGAAATATTTCTTCACGATGAAATATAACCAGAGTGGGTTCCGGGTAACAAATGAAGAAGTAACCCTATCGCATAAGGTTGAAGGG